>JACLAB010013782.1_pt1 | contig 89042 bp, 59 predicted proteins | sample 8027921 | NCBI WGS metagenome assembly JACLAB01 (sample SAMN15725117, study PRJNA655200) | protist metagenome | isolation source: fluorescence activated cell sorting (FACS) single amplified genomes of... | place: USA: West Boothbay Harbor, Gulf of Maine | collected 2000-07-19 | reverse complement strand
GGCGGGGAACGCCACGTATGAGCCGGCGACGTGCACGCGCATCGGCATCGTCGTGCCAAAGAAACAGGTGAAACGGGCGGTGGATAGAAATTTGTTAAAGCGGCGCATTCGTCACGTATTTCGTACAAATAAGGATCGATGGCCGGTTGATATAGATTTTATCGTGTTTGTAAACGCGAGCGCGCTGGAGGCGGGATTTGAGGGCGTGAGGGATGATTTGTTTGCGTTTGCGAACGAGTACGTCAAGCGAGAAGCGCAAGCCTCGCGGTCGTCTGAACGCAAGTTTCAGAAGCGCGTGAAGGGCAGCGCGTTCGAAAAGAAAGATTCCATCCCGCCATCGGCGCCGAAGAGCGCCAAGTGACTTGTAACTAGACGTGTGTAAGAAAAGAAGAGAAAATCATCCAGCGAGCGTGCGTTGTTCCCAAAATCCGGCGAGTCGCCGATGAGTAAGTCGTTTTCGAAATCCGTGTTGTCCAGTCCCAACAAATCAAAATAAAAACTCATTGGCGTCTTTTCACTAGATCAATTACAACGGCTAACAAGGAGAACAAGTTCTCCTTACTAAGGCTTCAACGACGCCGGATATAGTATGTATATGTACGAATGGTACAAGTACCGTACATCGGCGCTCTTCTATGATGCTAAACGCGCCGCGCGTCTACAATCTACGTCATGAGCTAGGTATCTAATGTGTGCATACATACAGTCGCTACAATCGCGCGCGTGGGGCGCTGCTGTTACCGTCGTCGTAGCCGCGTTGCGAGGCGTCGAGCGATAAGCCAAATTTGATGCGCGCCAACGAGCTCAACTCCTCTGAATCGAGCGTCCTTGACAACGCCTCAAACACCGTCAACTCCCCCGCATCGCTCGCAACGTTACCGTCGTAGCGAATCGCCACTCCAGTCGTGCGATCGAGCTTAAAACCACTCTCGTTCGCGCGATTCAAGAGCACCGAAATGGCTCTCCTATCGCTCTCAGGAGTATCGCTACGCAACACCACGCTCGGCAGCCCCGCCTCGATGGCTTCCCTCACGCGCGCATCCCGCGACATCGCCGCACCGTACGATAAAAATGGCACTCCACTCGCGAACACGCTCGGCGTATCGTGCTCAATAAGCTTGAGCGCCAGACAGAGGTGCGACGAGCCGAGCGTCGTGAAACCGTCTGGCCAATTCGACGCATCCACGGGCGGTAACACGCGCGCGTTCGCCTTCACGAACGCGCACCACCGCGCGTACGCCTCCGACATCATCAGCGCGTGCACATTTTCGCGCACCACCACCGGCACGTCGTGATCGTCGTCGTATCCCTTTGTAGCGATGTGCATCGCGATGCCGTGCGCGTGCTCCAAACTAATCCCCGTCGACGCGCGATTGGTGGCGTCGGGAATGACGTACGCGGCGCGAACGCGCACCAACCCATCGTCTCGCTCGCGGTACTTGGCGAGCAGGGCGTTGAGGACGTCGACGTCGTCAGCCATGTCTCGCGAGCGGCGGAGGCGATGATTGACGCCATTGTCTGCCGCCGTCGTCCGCATCGCCGACCGCGCGCGCGCACCACCGCCTCCACCGCCACCGCCACCGCGCGAGCATGTCGACCGCGCGCGCGTTGGCGCGATCCTCGATCGCCGCGGTCGTCGCCGCCGCGCGCACCGACGCGCCGTGCACGTCGAGCGCCGCGAGCGGCGTTCGCATCATCGATGCCGTGACGAAACGCGCGTGCACGACGCCGGCGCCGGCGTTCTCGCGCGCGTACGCGGCGACGGACGAACGCGCTGGGGGTGCGGGGCGTATGATCGATCGGTACGGCACCGCGCAAGGGCCCATGGCGGGGTTGCTGCGCGTCTTGCGCGACGCGCCGGGGTTGACGAGCAAGGAGTTGTTCGAACGCGCTACGGCGGCGGACGTTCAGACGCGGTCGATGCGTCATATGAAAGGTTTGCTGGCGAAGATGAAGGCGATTGATCGGGTGAAGACGACGCCGCCGGTGCAGGGCGAGGGGAAGCGACGGGGACGGGGGAATTTTACGTACAATATCACGGAGGTCGGGGCCAAGTACGTGGAAAGACTCGACGGCGCGGCTCGGGCGCCGAAACCGCTGTGATGTGTGGGTGTTTTACTATTTTAGCAACTGGTTTTGATATTACTGTAGTCCAATCGAATCTGGACCATCGAGGTCGTCCACGTCTTCGGTGGCGGCGGCGCCTAAAATTTCGACGACGTCGCCCGCTTCCGCGGCATTTTTTTGCCGCACAGCTTCAGTGATGAGCTCAGATGCGAGCTTTTCTGCCTCCCACGCCTCGCGTTCGAACTGTTCTACTTGTTTTAACGCGCGTTGTAGCGCATCTGCGGCTTCTTGTGCCTCTCGAGTCGCGCGCTGCGCCTCGCCCACCGCTTCATTCGTCGCCAAATTGGACGGATCAAATTGATAATCGCTCTCAACATCCACCGCACTTGCGCCCGCACTATCATCTACTCGTCGCTTTTTCAATCGCTGCCCCGAATTCCCACTCTGCGTCGCCTTACCGCTCGTGGACGCCACGGGCACTTGTTCCTCGTTGACGACTTGTTCTCGCGGCGTCGGCGTGCCGCTCCGCTCCAAACCAGACGGGTACAAATTTCGCCACTTATCTTTCAAATCCACGTTCGAGCGCGTGTGAAGAATTTTATTCAATACCGGGTCTCTTTGAATTAATCGCCACTTCCCTGGTCCATACCTGCATCGCACGAAGAAACGCGTCGTCGCGTCAGAATGTAGACAATTCGCGTGCGCGCAATCCAACAGCTCCACTCTCGTTTTCGCGCACTCAACACGACGCACATCGCGCATACCGCGCGCGGACGATAAAACTACTCAATACGTACTTGCGCACGCCATCTCGTAAGGCGTCTTCTTCTTCAACAGTCCACTGTGCGTGCGAAAAGGCGACTGTCAGTCTACGATTCGCTTCGTGACGACGATCTTTCTCGTCGCCGGTGCGCGCGCGCGTGGGCGATGGCGCGATGGAGCGACGAAGCGACGAAGCGCGCGCGTGACGTACTTTATATTTCGGGAGGCCCATGACGGGTGATGGGCGTCGGACGCGCGCGCGCGCGATGAGCAACGAGAAGTGAGGACGCTTTCAGCTGTTTTTGTGCTCTACTATCTGTTACTGACTATTCTATGTCGATTAACTGACGCCGAAAAATCCAGCGAGAATAAACAAGGTGCCCAAAGCCATGAGGCACGCTTGTTTGAGATGTGTGGCCCAAATGGGATGGCCTATGATGACTTCTACGGAGGCTGCCATTGGGATTTGAAGCGACAAGCCGATGGACGCGATGGTGGGCGACGTGAGAAGCACCGCGCGCGCCCATAGGTAGTCGCTACAGACGTTATCAAAGAACGCCTTGGAACACGCGAGAAGGAAAACACGTGTGTCGACCGAGCGGAATAAGTTGCCGAGGAAACCTAAACTGCGCAAGACTACGAGGCCGACGCCCATGACGGTGAAATTTATGACTCCCATGAGTCCAAAGAATAACGTCATATCCGTCCGTTCATCTTCTACGAGGTACACTTTCATGATCGCCGTGTATAGCGCATACATTCCTGCTGCAGCGAGGGCTAATATGTTCCCTAGCATTGGGGTTTGTATGCTTTCACCGAGCGCGTTGGAGCCGTCGACGTCGAGACCAGACATCGGATTGTTTTCCTCCGTCTCAACTCCCCGAGGATCTGAATCCGCTAGCGTCACCAACACTGTCCCAATGACATATGAAGACACTGCGATAACCTTCCACCACGAAAACTTGTCGAGTCCCAAGTACACGCTCACAGCAAACGTAAATACCGCGCTCGAAGAGCTCAACATTGAATTCGCGGTAACCGACGTCATCAACAAGCTATAATCAAACGCGAGCTGCGCGGCGACCCAAATCGGCGCCACCGCTAACGCCGCGCGCGCGTGATACCAAAAACTATACGGTGCTACATACGCCGCGCGGACTCTGTCTTCTTTGTCATCCGCCGAGCGTGAATTTCCCGTTTCCTCGTCGCCCGTTCTATTATCCTTTACGAGCGTCGCGAGCTCGATGCCGTCTATATCCGAATCCCTACGCCGCGTCCGCACCTCCGCGCGTGGGTTCACCCCAGTACTCACACCTTTACGATTCGTTTCATCTCCACGTTCCTTGGCGTGCACCACGCCCTTACCCGTGCGTGCGTGACTTAAAGCGTCAAAGATCGCGCGCGCCCGAAACGGCGTCAAGATGATGAACCCGCTCGAACAAATATACGTCAGCAACACGGGCGAAAGCCCGTGCGCTTCGAGACGCGACACCAAGAACGAGGCCGCGATCCATATCACGCACACGAGAAAGATGAAGAAATATCCAAGCGCTTCGCCTTTGAGATTGAACGTTCGAGAGGGCTGGGCACCGCTTTGGGTCTTGGCGGAACTCGGTGGAACTCGGCGCTTTTCAGCGGTATTCTGCGGCACGGGCGCCATTAGGGCGACGTGTGCGCGGGGTAAATGGACACCTCGAGCGCGTTGGGCGTCTAGAGGTCTAGAATAGGCGTGCGTACGAGTGAGGTGCGTGCGGAAAGGGTGTCCCGCTGCGCTCGCGGGTCGTCCCGAGCGGCGCTCGAGATAACGCGGTTGGTCGCCCGCCGACTCTATAAATCAATAAGCAGTACACATGTATTACAATCTACAAGATCGCGAATCTACGCGTCGTCGCCGAATAAATCATCTTCTGGCTCGCTCAGTTCCGCATACGCCGCTTGCATGTTCGCGTCGAGCGCTTCGTCGCTCATTTCTTCGTCAAACATGACCTCGTGAAGTTTGGACTCTGGATCTTCTTTCGTGATCAACAACACCGGATTGAGTGGTGCGTACACGAGATACCGCGAAGCACCCGACGCGAACGTACACACCTCGACGCCTTCGTTCGGTTCATCCCCACCAGTGTCCATTTCCAACGTATCGTCCTCGTTCATGCGCACCGGCCCGCGAATCGTCATGCAAAACGCGCTTCGTTGCAACAAAAACCCACGCAACGCCAACGACTTATTCATATCGGGTAAAATCTGGCGCAATTCCACATCATCAATGTCACTCAAATCTTCATCTTCGCTCAAGCCTTCGCCGCGCAAGACATCGATCGGGGTATCCACCGGAAGCACCAGACACCGCTCCTCGCCGTTGGCCAACGTAAACCGCCGTCGGAGCATGCATAACAATCGTCGATTCGTCTCCGGCTCGAGCACCTCCACGAGTGGCATCGCAGGCGCAATCTCGCTATTCGCCGAATACGCGCTCGCACCGCTCGAACTCGTCGCGCCCGCGCCGCGAGAACCTCCGCCTCCGCCTTTACCTTTGCTCCCGCGCGTCTCCACCCCGCGCGCGCGACGCACAACCTCCGTGATGGCGTGTTTCTTCTCCACCTCAAGCTCAGGCGACCGTCGCGCGTGACGCTGCGGTTTCGCGCGCGGCACCGTGTGGCGCTGACTCTGTGCGCGCGCCGACGCCGACACCGTCAACGACGACATCGACATCGTCATCGACATCATCATGACGCGCACTTGTCGCGACGCTCTTTTCGCCAAAACACCCTCGCGCGTCGACGCTTTACGGTTCGCGCTCGAGAACGCGACTGCACAAAAGCGCGGTGCGTCGAATTCGATCCTCGCGCGGGCGTTCGCTCGCGCTCGCGACGCGACTCGCGCGCGTACAGTGCCGCCGCCGCCATCAATTCGCCCAGGGTTTCGTCACAGCATAGACAACAAAACCCATCATTGTGATCATATGTACCCCCCTCTTACACTGGTCATGATTGGTCGATTCGTACTGTACCCCAAAAAAACCACAAAAACGCACGACCGCGCGCGTGCGTTTCTTCGCAGCGCAGCGCCTTCGTGCGTCGGCATTTCGCGACGATGAGCCTGACGCACGCGACGTGTCACTACCAGGAAGACCTCCCATCGCACGGCGCGCACGAATGCGGGAATTGCGGGCACACCGGGTCGAATCTCGCGTGCTGCGCGCGATGTCGGTCGATGTGGTTTTGTTCCGTCAAGTGTCAAAAGGCGTATTGGCCGTTTCATAAGCAATGGTGTCGGAAGAATGATTTCGCGGATGCCGTGGAGCGCACGGAGCCCAAGTTTGCGAGATGGATGCGGAAGCATGGGAAACAGGCGGTGTTGAAGGATGGTGCGATGCGATGCGATGTGATGCGTGATGTGTGATGCGCGCCGTCGCGACGGAGGACGCGCGACTCGGGACTGACGGTTGACCGCGCGTCGTTCGGCGCGCGCGTGTACGCATGCGTAGATGAAGTCGATCGACTCGAGCGAAAGGTTGTGACGCAAGAAGAAATGTACGGGCGAGCGAATCCCAAGCCGCTACCGCCGAGTTTCGATGCGGAAGATATGCGGAAGATGCGCGCGGCGGAGGAGACGCGATTGTTGCGTTTGCGGGACGCCTCGAGTGAGGACGCATGGCTCGCGATCGGTATTCCTGACACTCTCGGGATGACATTTGACACGCACAAGTGGCGGCAAAATCAATCATTTGTCGAGGTGTTTGTGAAACTCCCGACTGGTGCGCGCAAGCACGACGTGGAGGTGACGCTCGACGTGCGTCGTCTCACCGTTCGCGTTCGCGGCGCGGCGATCATCGACGGTACCTTACACGCCGCAATCAAAGCCGAGCTCAGCACGTGGATAATTGTCGACGATGTGCTCGAAATCTCGCTGTTAAAGCGCAACCGCCGTGGGCATGGCTATGAAAATGGCACGACGAATTCGGATACGTTTTGGCCGTCGTTGCTCATCGAAGACGTTTCGCGCGACCGAGCGCTCCCATCCATTCCCCCGAGCGAGTACTACGAAAGCGAGTACGAAATCGACGCAGATATTACAAACAACGCGCGCAAGTCATCTAGCCGCCCGATGATTGCGAACCGACGATAGGGTACATTTTCGTTTGGCGAGCTCTTCCGTCGTCGCAACCGCCACGAGCCCGCACTCGCTGACGCGCCTCAAACGCGTGAACACGCGCAGTATGCGTCGCATCATCACGTGTCGCCGCCACAGCGGCCTTCGCGTAGGTGTGCACGTAGTCATCGTCGCGTGCGTACTCGCGCTGACGCGTCTCGTCGCCGACGTTGTCGCCGCGAGCGACGGAGACGCCGAGCGCTCGCGCGATGAGCCGGTACCGTTGCCGACGCGCGACGACGGTGCGGATGATGGAGTGCCCGTGCGGCAGATTAAGTTTGGGGAGAAGATACGTTTAGATGAGTTCGGGCCGGTGGTGATAAACGCGGATTGCACGACGTCGCACATAGAGAACTGGGGAGAGTTGACCACGAGGGAGAGAGCGACGACGTTTAGACGGATAGGAGCGCGCAATCGCGAGCGCCAAGCGGAGTGTCAGCGAAAGGAACGGGATGGGGAGTTGTAGCGCATAGCGTTTGTTAAAGTATGGTAGTTATATATCTTACATGCTCTTTCACCTTGAACGTTGGCTATTGCATGGCGTCTAAGTCGAGTCGAGCGACGGTGTCGATTACGCGCGCCCAAATGTCCGCCGCCACGCCTACAGGCAAACCTGGAGCGTCGGTGAAAATTCTTCCAGTCTTTCGTGCCTCTTTTGCGTACTGCACGACATTGTTGCGCGTTTCGTGCGATGCGGCGCACACAAACTGTAACGCCGCTCGCATCGATTGCACCGCCTTACCCGCATCTTCAGCATCCTTACTGGCAATTTCACGCTCCTCGCGAAGTTGCTCCAAGTAGCGAATACCGCGATTTGGATTCTGCGACGCAGCGAGATCGTCGGCACGAGCGATGAGCGTCTCAACGCGATGTTCGAGCTCGGCGATTCGCGCTTCAGCTTGCTCGTTGACGCGCGTCAAACGCAGCACTTCAGCTTCGAGCAAAACTGCGCCTGCACTCATCGCTTGGGCACGTAGCATATCTTGCTCGGCTTTGCTGGTCGTTGTATTTACGTCACGCATCGTTCGCTCAAGCTGCGCGCGTTTGCTTGTTTCTTCACACAGTTGCGATTCCGCCTTTTCGAGACGCTCAGCGTAGCTATCGGCGCGCTCTTGTTCGCGCTTCAATTCCAAAGCGCGGTCGCGATCTCGCACATTGGCGTCCGCCAGAACACGGTTCAAATGCTCGACTTCTTCCGACAACTCTTGTCGATTGAGGTACGTCATTTCATTGTCTCGCAGGCACAACTTAGCTTCCTTGAGTTGCGCCTTCAATCTATCGATGTCGGCTTCGCGCATATCCACGTCGCGCTTGAGCGACTGGATGGTTTCTTTTTGATGCAGTACGAGCGCTTCGCGCTGTTCGTGCTTGTCGCGAAGAGCGAAATACTTGTGCATCGTCTCGCTCGCCTCGTGTCTAGCCGACTCGGCTGATTCCATTTCGGCTTCGAGCTCCGCTTTCAAATCGCGGCAAATGGCTTGTGCTTGAGACGCCGCCAACCGCGCGGCCTGGGCTTCGCGAATACTCGCCTGGTCCAGCTTTCCTTCACCAGCTTCAATCATCTTCATGAGCCTGCCTTTGGTCATGGCTAGTTCTTCTCGAAGCGTGTTGGCGGCACGTTGCGCCTCTTCCTCCTTACGTCTGGCGTTTCGCACTGCTTCACGCGCATCCTCTTCGACTTCGCGCATCGCGCGTTTCACGCGTTGCGATTCGTCCACGGTTGTGTGCGCCACCGCTCCGGTACTCGCTTTAACGTCCGCCAAAGCCATCGCGAACTCCTCTTGCATGCGCTGAATTTCAGCCGCGTGGTGCTCCTTCAAAATCTGGATCTCGCGCACCTTGGCGGCATCTTCGAGGCGGTCTAACGTCATCACGCTATCGCGCATCAAGTCTCTTGCCGCGCGCCCGTTACCCTTGGCGCTTTCTATCGCCGACGTCAGCGCCTGCGCCTTGCGAGACTGTTCGCGCAAATCTCGTTCGCATTGTAGACGCGCCTTGGTCACTTCCTCGAGTTCATCTCGAGTCTTATCAAGCTCTTCGCGCGTTTCCTTGAGCTCTTCATCCACGTGTGATTTAGCGATGGTGACTTGCTCAAAACTTGCGCGCACATCGCGCAAAGTATCCGTCAACTCTTCCACGGATGATTCCGCCGCGCGCTTTTCCTCGCGCAACGTCGCGTTCTCCGCCTCCAATTTCGCATTGTCCTCATTCAACGCCTCCGCCGCACCATTCGCGCGTTCGACATCAGCAGTCAATGCCTCAATCGCCGCTTCACTCGACGCCATCTCCGTCGCCAATCGCTCCTCCAACGCCGCCGTGACCTCCGCCTTGTCCTTCTCCGCCGCCTCGAGCGCGCGCGTCAACTCTAAAACCTCTCTCTCCGCGTGCCGTTTCAATCGTTCCGCCACCGACGTTCGCGACGCCATATCGCGCGTTTTCCCCAACACTTCCTCCGTCGCCTCGCGCTCGCGTTGTTCGCGCAATCGCTCCATGTCTGCTTTTCTCGCCTTGGCCTGCGCGCGCGCGTCGCGAACGCGTCTCTCGTCAGTCGCTCGCATTCAACCCCTCATCACGCGCGCACCATCGTCGCTTCGCGCACATCACGCGCACGAACACGCACGTACCTCTAACGCTTCAACCTTTCTCGCCTGCGCCGCATCGCGCTCCGCCGCATCCGCGCGCGCGCGCCCTTCTCGCAATCGTCGATTCGATTCATCCTCTTCGTGTCGCAACATCGCCAGCTCCGCCGCGAGTTTCTCCGCATCGAACGACTCTCGGCGGTGGTACGGCGCGTTCCCGAGCTCGTGAAATATCGCCCGCTTGCGCGTGTGCTCGGCCGGGCGCCATTCGCGCGATGGAGCCATGGCGCTGCGGGTGCGCGCGCGTGATTATGACGCGCGCACCGTCGTTCCCCTGCACCGCATTCCCGCGCCCCGAGCCCGCCCTCGCGTGCCCGTGCGCGCGCGTCGTCGCGGTGACATTGAACAATAATTGCATTTCGTCGTCATGGACGCCCTCGACCGCATGCTGACCGCGGCGAACGTGGCGATGGCGGACCCGAACGTGCGCCGACCGGTGCGCGTGGTTGATGCGCCGCACGAGATTGATGGCGCCGACGCCGAGCCCGCGGTGCACGTGCTCGAAAGCGCGCGCGATGAGCACACGGATGAGGAAATCGTGCGCGCCGTGCTCGAGGCGTACGAGAGAAAAGATTACTTTGCGTGCTTGAACGTGCGGAAACCAGATTGCGATGATTTGGGGCGGCCGGTGTGGGACGTGAGCGCGCCCGAGTTGAATCGAGCGTTTCGTAAGGCGTCGTTGCGCGTGCACCCCGATAAGAACACCGCGAGTGACGCACGTAAAGCATTTGATGCGATCGGGGAGACGCAAAAGTTATTCAAGGATGAGACGCGTCGGGCTGAGGTGTTGCGTAAGGCGGCGGAGGAGGCGTTTCGGGAAAAGTGCAAAAAGGACCCAGAGTTGATGCGACAGCGCGCGAAATTGCAAGAGAAGGCTGATGCAGAGAGTTATCACGATGAAATGAAGAAGCAACGCGATGAGGCGCGGCGCCGGGCGGCGGAAATGAAGGCGAAGGCGGCAAAGGTGAATCGTAGAAAGCGCGCCGCGGATTCTGACGACGACGACGACGCCATGGAAAAAGTAGCCAAGGAGTTGGAAGAACGCGAGAAAGCGCAGGTAAAGGTAGGGTTGGGTGATGACGCCACCGGTGACGACGACGATGACGGTGGTGTATTTATTGGGATTAAGCGTAAGCCCAAGAAGAGGTTTATGTTTTAGCGGAGTTTAGCGGTAGCGATAGCGGTAGCGAAACGTGTTGTTAGATAAACATCTCTCATAAACACATTGCAATGTCGGTCGACGATTACGTGACTTTCTTTCTTTTCTTTTAGGCTAAATATTTACGTTGTTCGTTCACGGGGATACAAGTACACGGTTGAAAATTTACTTTGACATCGACTTCACCTTGGACACGATTTTCGAGTACATGTCGTCGAATTCCTTCTTGTCGTCAGAACTCATCTTCACGCTCCCTTTCGTGCCTTCAGGAAGCACGAGCATCACCGACGTCGGTCGTTTTGTCATCCCCGCCGCGCCTAGCTCCTCCTTGCTGTGCACGTACACGTACGGCACGTTGGCCTCCTCGCACAAAATCGGCACGTGCGTGATGACGTCAATCGGTGAAATATCCCCCGCAATCACGCACACACCCTTCGTTTCCTTCTTCAACGCCTTCACGACCTCCTTCACACCTCGACGAACTTGTTTCGCCTTGGCCGCTGTCATCGCGCGAACACAAAACACAAACGACGGGTCAGTCGACGCCAACGCGCAACCGCCGCGAATGCCCTTCGCCCTTCGCGTCACACATCTCTCTATCGCGCGCGCGCAACCACACGAGAGCACGTCCCACGCGTACACGCACACACATACACACACATACCTTTCTTCACAACCTTCAAAATCTTCTTCGTCGTATTCAAATCCGCCAACGGCGTCGCGATCGCGCACACCGCGCGCAATTCCCCATCGCCCGAATCCGACCCTTCCCCGCCCGGGGTTGACGCCTTCTTCGGCGTCTTCTCCTTGTCCTTCTTCGGGGTCTTGTCCTTCTTGTCCTTCTTCTCGCTCTTCGGGGTCTTACTCATCGTCGTCGGCTGTCGCGCGGCGTCGCGAACTGTCGACAGCGCGCGCGCGCCGGCGGCGCACCGACACAAAAAATAAAACCCATAACTTTTACCACCATACCCCGCGCGTCGAGGCCGCGGGCCTCGAATGCGCGCGGCGCCAGAGCGCGAAATGCGCGCGAATGCCGACGACGACGTGGTCGTGCGCGTCGCGCGCGTCGCTGACGACGCCGACGATGCGCGCACCGCGCGCGCGGGGGCGATACGCGAACGCGCGCGACGCGCCGCGGCGTTGAGCGCGACAATCAACGCCACAACTGTCAAACACGCGCACCACCACCATGATGATTATGATTATGATTATGATGACGACGACGACGGTGGCGGTGATGACGACGCGTACGTCGACGGTCGCGGTCGCGATCGCGGTCGCGACGACGCGCGGCGCGATGCGGACGTGACGCGAGCGGTGCTCGAGGCGCTGACGGCGATGCAGGACATGCAAGTGCGGATGAATTCCAAGCTCGCGTGGATCACGCGGTCGTTGCCCAAGGTGTACGACGCGGTGGTGAATGATTGCGCGAGCGCGATCGAGGCGAGCGCGGGGAAGATTGATCGAGTGAGCGCACAGGTTGGGGCGTTGGCGTCGAGTGCGGTGATGACGGGGGTTGAACGGCGCGGCGGCGCGACGACGGCGGATGAGGATTCGGGTTCGCCTCGTGCGACGACGGTGCCGGCGGCGCCGCGTGGCGTCGGTGGTAGCGCGCAGAATAGTGTGCCGAGTTCGCGTTCGCAATCGCCGACGCGTGCGGCGCGAGGCGGGGCGCCGGCGAGACGTCGCGTCGCGTTCGGCGAAGTCGAATCGCGCAACGAGTACGTGAAAAATCTTCCAAAGATTGGACACATCTCCGACGCGCACGAGCTCACTGCGGGGGAACAGCGCGCTGGGTACGGGCCGCAGCGCGCTGGGTACGGGCCGACGTCGGTGAAGCACGCGAAGAAAAAGGTTGTCAAGCTCGAGGATCCGCGCAAGTGGTCGCGCGAAAAGTGGTTGCAACACTTGCGCGCGCACTCGCCGACGCTCTTTGGTGATTTGGACGATTTGAGCATCGGTGATATGGTGGATAGCGCCAAATGTTTCTTTGTCCAGCGTGGTGCGCGCGTGGTGACGCAAGGGGAGCAAGGGGATTCGATGTACGTCGTCGTGCTCGGGAAGATGCACGTCGTCGTGACGCAACCAGGGGTGAATCGAGGCGAGTCGTTGCAAGTTGCCACGTTGTTGCAAGGGGATTTTTTCGGTGAGATTGCGCTCATGACGGGTGAAGTGCGTCGGGCGACGGTGATGGCGCCCTACGAAGGCGATGGGAATGTTTGGGTGTTAGAGTTTAGCAAGAAAGAAATTGGCAGCGTGATGCTCGCGCGGCAGGACATTTTACGCGCGTTAACCGACGTGTGCGCCAACCGCAAGTTGGACAACTTGACATAGGTCGCGCCATTGTGTATACGCTTGTACGTACGTAGTAATATATGAATATATATAACAGCAGTTTCTATAAGGAGGATTCAACGTTACTCGTCGCCGCCGACGAATTCGCCGTCGACAAACTCGCCAGTGAAAGTTTCGCCATTCGTGCGCGAAAGCGTCCCTCGACCGTTCGGCGAGCCAGCGTTAAATATCCCCTCGAAATATCCACCATTTTTGTACGAAAGGCGACCCTTACCGTCGGGCTTGCCGTTGTGCCATTTGCCTTCGAAGCAATCGCCGTCGGCGAACACTTGACGTCCTTCGCCTTCGCGTTTGCCGGCGTGACATTCTCCTTCGTACACTGACATGTTGGCAAATTCCATGCGCATGATGGTTCGGTCCGCGCCCACGCGATCCTTTTCAAGCATGCCAGCCGCGCGTCTGGACAGATTGGACTTTTCTTCCTTCTTGTTCTGTGACTTGTTCGGACGCCAACCAAAAATGCCCCCGCGTTCGGGCTTGGATGACGACTCTTCTGGCTCGGATGATGATTCTCCTTTGGCATCAACCGCTCGGAATCCGACAACGTTGCCTGTGCTATCGAGCTTCGGTTCGGAAATTCGCACCGCCACTTGCTGCGAGTTGAAATCTCGCGGTAATGGTACGCGAATGCGCGTCTTTGTTTCCGTCGATGGCGTCGACGACGAGGCGTTTTCGCCGAATGAAAACACGACGGGCGACTCCTCCCGCGCCGCCACCGGCGCGGGACTCGGTGCCACGACCACCGTTGACGCAGTCGATGCGGAACTTGTCGCAGTCGATATCCCATTCACCGCGGCGCGCGTAGCCTTGAGTTGCTCGACCATTTCCTTTGGATCGCCAAATCCAAACTTTTTCAAATCTTCAGGCGACAGCTTTTGAGTCTTGCGTTTGGCTGGCTCCGCGTCGTTTTCCTCGGTGTACCCAGGCACGAAGACCATGGCGTTCACCTTGGGTTTGTCTGCCTCGACGAAAGGAACAATTGTCGACTCGGGCGCGGATAATCCGGCGGTTTCTGCGTCGGTGACGCACGCGAGCGTGACTTCGATTTCAGTCGTCCCGCGCTTGTCTGCTTTCGGCAGCGCGATGAATTGCTCCGCGTTGGTAATTTCACGCAAGGTGTTCGATATTGTCTCTCGGGCGAGCGGACCTAGCGTCGGCCCGCCATAATTCACCGTGCACATCACCAAGTACGCAGTGTCGAAACGTCCAGGGGCTAAGAATGGACTCTGTGTTGCGGCGACGCCGATGGCGGCGCGCGCCGCGGACGCCGTGGCTTCATCCGCGCTGCCGTACGTCGGCACTTCAGCCACGCCTCGTCCGGCGTGCGCGACGCCGCATCCACCGCCACGCTTCGACATTACCTTATTCACCGTCGTGCGCAACGAGTTTTTGTCATTCTGTGGCGTCCACGCCTCGAGGTCGCGCGCGGCGCCTTCGCGAAACGAATCCCAACAATTCGACCGCGCCGCGTCGCACGAACTCAACAACGAAAATAACAACGACGTATCCGCAATCGACGTCGCGTCTTGTACGGACATTTGACTTTCACCATTATTAATTAATTCCGTCTGACTCACCGTGAGCACGATATCACACGTTCCAGGAGACGAGCACGCGCTCAGGAACTCCTTGCACGCCGCATCCTTACGCTTGCCTTCAAACGCAAACGGCTCCACCACACCTGCAATGCAAAACGGTCCTTCGGGCGCACGAGCGCCGCCTTTAAACCCGAAGAAGTTCTTTTTTGCCTTGGCGTTCTTTTCGTCCGCAATCGCGCGCACGAATGCGGTCCCGCTCTCGCTCGCTTCGCCGCCCGCGCACGCCACCACCACGCACCGCGGCGTCTCCCCGCTCGCCTTCCCAACCAACCCAAGCACCGCCGACGCCGCGCTCGTGGCATTCTCAAACACCGACTTGGCTGTCACTTCGGTATTTTGCGGCGGCAACCGCCATCGATTCGGCGCGCTTGAACGCTCCAACGTCGCGACGTCGGCGTTGAGCGCCCAATACTCTGCTCGCGGCAACGCTCTCGACGCAATCATCGCATCCACCAGCGCGTTCCCGCGCGTCCCGACGCCAATCACCGCCACGTGAGCGCCACCATCGCCTATGCGATCGACCGCGTCCGCGGCATCGCGCGATGCGCGCGCCACGACGACGACGCGAAACGATGTCGATGGTTGTTTTAAATCCTTCACGCGCATCACCCGCCCTCGCGCGCGCGCGCCGACGCTCGAACGCCGCGCTGACGTCACGGACGACGAAGACACTGCGCCCGAAGGCATCGCGCGCGTCATGTGCGCACACACCGCGCGAGCGCGAGCGCGCCGTCGACTGCCGCGGCGTCGAACGCGCCATCTTGTGGTTCTCCAGATTTTCACATGTGCCACACTAAACCCTAATATTGGAGTTGCAAAGTCGTCTATACAAAAATCATAAACATTGTTATGTGTATAACAGGCTCACAACCCTGTAGTACTGTGACAAAGTCTAACCTCGTGTCGGAAGGTCACGGAAACGCCGACACATCGCCGCGACGCCACACCATCGACGACGATGTTCGCGTCGCCCACGCGCGCGTTCGCCCCGGCGCGATGCGCGCGACGATGCGCGTCGTCTCAAACCCCGCGCATTCGCGCTGGCCTCCTCGATGCGTTCCGTTCGCCCAAGGCGTCCAAACACGTCGCGCCCGCGGCGGCGGCGGATGCCACGACGGTGGCGCGGTTGGAGCGCGCGATCGCGTTGACGGACGTGCGCGACGGTGGTGCGGTGAAGCCGACGTCGACGAGACGTGCGATTATGGCGGGGAACTGGAAGATGAATCCAAAGACGGCGAGCGAGGCGGCGACGTTGGCGGCGCTATTGGGAGCTGCGGCGGGTACGGATGGGGAGAGCGCGCGCGCGTGCGAGGTGCTCGTGTGTCCTCCTGCGCCGTTTATCGCGGATGTTGCGAGAATTGTGCGTGTGCGATGCGATGCGATGTGTTTTGTGTGTTTTGTTTTCTGCGTGCTCGCGTCGGGTGCTGCGCGCGCGTATATGTATAGGAGAGGGTGATATCCATGCAATCTTCGTCGTCGTACAATTCATTCAATTCGACGCCCACGGCGCGAGGATGAAGAGACACTTACATTGTTGAGAATTGAAGCCGGTTAACTACCGTGACCGCTGCTTTTGAAATTGTTTTTGTCATAGTTACACTGACTCGCGATGACGGTGAAGTGTACGACGGTGTTGATGATGGATAACCTTTACGAGACGCGATCGACGTCGCGTATCTTGGATTCGACTGACGTTATCCACGCGTTTTACGTTCCATCGCAGTTGGAAGGCACGGGCGTGGCTATTGGTGCGCAGAACATCTACCACGAAGCCTCAGGAGCGTTTACGGGTGAAATGAGCGCGGAAATGGCCAAGTCTGTGGGATGCACGCACGTTCTCGTGGGACATTCCGAACGTCGCACGTTGTTTGGAGAAACGGATGAGGTGTGCAACGTCAAGACGCGAAAGATTATTGATATGGGCATGACTGCGGTGTTGTGCATCGGGGAGACGAAGGAAGAGTACGAGGCGGGACAGGTGAAGAAGATTTGCGCGAGACAACTCGCGGGCGCGCTCGCGGGAATCGAGGCGACGGAAATGAATAAAGTTATCATCGCGTACGAACCCGTGTGGGCCATTGGAACGGGACTCACCGCGACGCCCGCGATTGCGCAGAGCGTGCACGCGGGTATTCGCGATTGGGTGCGTGAAAACTATGGTAACGCAGTGGCCAACAAAATCCAGATTCAGTACGGTGGGAGCGTGAAACCGGAGAGCGTGGATGAATTGATGCAAGCGCCGGATATCGACGGCTGCTTGGTCGGCGGCGCGTCGTTGAACGCCGACCAGTTTGGCCGAATCTTCAACTACGACGTCGCTCCCGAAGGCCCAACCAGGCTTTGGGCCGAAGAAGTCGTCGCCTGCGGGAACCAGCTCGGGGAAAGCCCGGTGTGGAGCGTCGAGCGCCAGATGTTATACTGGGTAGATGCTCCGAGCGGTAGCTTGTACTCGTGGGATTTGAAGAGAGCGCCGACCAAGGTGAACTTTGGCGAGACGCTGGGATGCGTCGCGCTTCGTTCAAACAACACATTGTTGCTTGGTTTGGAATCGGGCTTGCACGCCTACGATCCAACCACAAAGGCGCTGACGTTTGTGAGCGAGTTTGAAGCTGGGTTAAACACGCGGCCAAACGACGGTCGCACCGACCGCGAAGGAAACTTTGTGATTGGTTCGTACAACAACGCGCACCGCGTCGACGCGCAACCTATCGGTGGGTTGTGGCGTTTGCCCGCCAACGGTGGCGCGCTCGAAGAAATGCTCGACTACAAGTTCAGATGCTCCAACTGCATTTGCTTTACAAAGGATGGCGGCACGATGTTTTTCTGCGACACGCCTACCCGACGCATTTACCAGTTTGACTACAACCCGCGAACCGGTCCATCCAACCGCAGATTGTTGTACGAGCTCCCATCGAGCATGAACGGCGGTCCTGACGGCGCGCAATGCGACGCAAATGGCAACCTGTGGGCAGCCATTTCCGGCGCCGGACAAGTCATCCGCATCACCCCTCGCGGCGAAGTCAACCTCACCGTGGAGCTCCCCGTGAAGCAGCCGACATCCGTGACGTTTGGCGGCCCGGGCTTGAACACGCTGTTCATCACCACCCGTGCCGAAAATGGTCGCATCGACGCCGGATCGCTCTTTGCGTGCCAAGTCTTTGACGTCGCTGGCGTTCCCGAAGCCGAATACGTCGATCGATCGCCCGTCAAAGGCGACGCCGTGAGCGCAAACATCGGCCCCGTGCGTCCCGGCCGACCCGGCGCGGCGTCCGCCAAATTCTGCACCCAATGCGGCGTCGCGTTCGATAAACCAACCGCGCGCTTCTGCGCCCAATGTGGCACCGCGCGTCGATAACACACCTCGATGGCTCTCATCATTCCATCATTCCAACCGACGCGAGCGGCGACGCTCCGCGCTCCGCCTCGGATCCGCGCGCGCCTCCGCCGTTTTGTTTTGTCAAATACCATTACACTACACCTCGCACGCATCACCACCGCCACCGCACCACCACGCGTTATCACCATCCCACCATCCGTTTCACGTCTTCACGCATCCATACATCGCCATAACGCGCCGAACGCCATCCGTACCACGCGCGCGCCACGCGTCGCTCCAAATTTTGGCCGTTGAGCCGCGGCCCATGCGATTCCCATCGATGCCGCACTCGTCCGCGCGCGCGATGCCTCCATCGCACGCGCCGTCGTCGTCGCGGTTCAAACGCACATCGTCCGCGCGCACCGACGCCGCGGATGACGCCGCGGCGCGCGAGTCGCGACGGAATACGACCGCGGATGACGACCACGCGTGGGTTGGGATTTCCGCCGCGGCGCGAACATCGACGCGCGGCGCGCGCACGTGGAACACGAACGCGCGCGAACGCTCGCTGACGACGAGTGCGACGTTTCGTACGACGATTGACCCGACGATATCGCAGCAACAGACGGATGCGGCGACGAGGATGAGCGCGTATTTGCAACGGGACGCAGAGGATGCGCCGAGAGCGAGCGCGGCGCACTTGGCGTTGCGGGCGAACGCGCGAGATTTGGATTTTGTTTCGCCGGACAAGCAGCATGCGCCGGAAATGGGGCGATTGTCGGAGGATGATGTCGTGGGTTTTGAATCTAGGGAGGCGCGAACGTCGTTGAGGGGTGATGGGCACGCGGCGAGACCGGAGGCGAGACCGACGCTCAACGCGCTGGAGGCGATGCAAGCCGAGGCGCGAGAGTCGACTTTTGCTGGGAGCGTGCGAAAGTCTATAGGGAAAAGGATGCAATCTTTTCGTAGAATTGGCAGTGGTGGTAGTAGTAGGAGCTTCTATGGTGGGAACAGTGGGTCGGCGAGCATGTACGAGAGCAGCTTGAATGACAGCGACTCGTCGCGGACGAAGAGGCGAAAAAAGAAGAATAAAAAGTACAGAAGAAGTCCAGGCGTCGTCGCACCGACCAATAAGATTGTTCAACGGTGGCAGGGGTATATTGCGTTCTTGCTGTGTTACATTGCCGTCGCGACGCCTTTGGAAGTGGGTTTTTTTGAACCCAGTTTCAATCTCTTCTTCTACTTCAACCAAGTCATCGCGCTGAGTTTTCTGATTGATATGTTTTCAAACTTTTTCGTCGCCTTGTATGATCCGAGAACCAATCATTACGTGTATTGCCGATCATACATTGCCGAAAAATATTTTAAATCGTGGTTTGTCGTGGATGCTGTATCTATCATTCCATTCGACGCGCTATATTTAGGCATTGGCACGACGGCGTTTTCGCGATTATCGGCTTTAAGGATCTTTAGGCTACTACGTTTGGCCAAGCTAGTGAGAATGAACCATTTAGGCAAGATGTTCGAACGCGTGGAGTTGGTTTACACGATTGATTATACCATGATTGCTCTGGTGAAGTTTGCGCTAACGGCGGTTATGTTTGCGCACTGGCTCGCGTGCGCGTACGGTTTGGTTGAGGAACTCGAAAGTTCTAAATATTCATGGATGCGTTCTACAGAGTTCGGCAACGTCGTCATCGGTGCGGTCGATGAAGATCCACGCGACATCGTCAGTTCGTGGGATTTATACGTTGCCGCATTGTACTGGTCTACGATGACCATTTCTACCATTGGTTACGGGGACATCGTTCCAGTGACAATGGGAGAGCGCGTGTACGTTATCATCGCCATGCTTGTGGGTGCATTTGAGTACGGCTACATCGTAGGGGCTGTGTCAAACGTCATTGCCACTCGAAACGAAAAAATTAACAAATTTCAGATGGTTATGCGCGACTTAAACGCCTTCTTGACTGATCACAACTTGCCGCAGCACTTGCGCGTGCGTTTACGAGAGTACTTCAAGTATCAGCTGCAGGGCACGGATGGACAAGTGCACCTCAAATTGCTTGACAGAATGTCCCCGGCCTTGCGCGGGGAATGTACGATCAGTATGAATAAATGGATGCGAGAATTAGAATTTTTCAGGTATTGCCCCGAGCCTCTGGTAATCTCTCTTTCTATGCGAGTGACGGAGCAAATGTACCCACCGGAAGAGTTTTTATTTCAAGCCGGCGACGTAATCACGAAAATGTTTCTCATTCGTAAGGGCGTCATATCTGTCGATGGTCGTTTGAGGTTGAGTGGTAAGACTGTGTGTGAGACTTGTCTCTACCTCGACGAGCCAGTGTACTATGCCGCGCAGGCGGTGACGTACGCCGAAATCTTTACTCTGGAAAAGGAGGTGTTCCACAATGCCCTGGAGAACTTCCCCGCATCGAAACAGTTTTTCAGAATGCAGGGAATAAAAAAGACTTTTAGAAATGAGATGCTAGCGTATTGCAAGGCTTGGCATGCGCTCAAGACGGATGGCGTCCACGCAAAATTAGATGATATGCTCAACAAGCGCCCTGCGCACTACTTGAAAAAATTACGTTTGATTTACGGCGAAGACGGCGAAGGTATGGAAAATTCAAAAATTCTTGATGTGAAAACCAAGGCTGCAACCTTGATCCAGAAGCGTTTCAGAGGGATGCTTCATCGCGTGTTGCTTCATCGAGTTCTTGTCGAGCGCGACGTCCAAGGCATCTTCCACAAAATGCTACGAGAGCGCGATCCGGTAAGTTACACCGCGCGAGCTATCGATGTTTTTCACGCACGCATTGCGTATTCGTTGACCGAAGTTCACCGAAAGCTCAACGCGATGTTAGACGAAGTTGGTGCGGGTGAAATTCAAGCTGAAAAGCGAAGTGATTCATTGATGTCATCGGCGCTTCGAGCGGCGGCTGGTAAGGCGATGACGGAGAAGCGCGTCGTTAAACCTGGAGGGGGGACTACCCCATCGGCACTTCGACGGGAAAAGTCTTTGGCAGATATCTCGCACGCTCAGGAAACGTCAGCGCCAGAAACTATTGTTCGCGCTCAAGGGTGGAGCACGCAAAACGCAAATCCGCCAGAACTCGCCTTGCAGGCGCGTGTCGAGGAGCTCACGGCGCGTCTCGTGCCGCTCGATCGAAGAATCACCAGCGCGCAAGCAAAACAATCCGCGGCACTGGCAGAGACGAATGAGCGATTGAATGATCTATCCTCTCAGCTCGAGATGTTGTTGAAGTTAACGGTGACAAACATGGAATCCGGGATTACTGAAACGCGAGAAGCGCGCTCAATGGCTCGCGGCGTTCGCGACCTCTCACCACCGCCCGCGAGCGAAGCCTCGAGGCGATGATAATTATAGTCAGCACTGCACGCACATGTAGTAATTATAATAGGAAACTAAACTGCTAATCACACGGTGCTCAAAATCGCTTTGAGTCGCTCGGCGTGCGAATCCGTCAAACCAACATCGTGCGTCGTTCGCACGAACGCCCCATACCATGCGTGGTCATCCGGTACCACAGCCTTGTCATCAACAATCGCAAACGCAGGCCATTCGCCTTCGTCGATCCCGTACACACGCTTTAAATACTCTTCAATTTCCAGCACGCGCGCCAGGTGAACTTTATCGTCGTGCGCGACTGAATCCCCCAAGTGCGGCTCCCCAGCCGTGCGTCCGACCACGCACCCTTTTCGCAACCCATGGCGCTCGAACGTGTACCCAATATATCGCTCAAACGATCGCCAATACGAACTCAACACGATATCCGCATCCGATGACGTTATGATGTCATGCAAGCGTTGCACTTTATCATCTTCCACGATGATTTGCTTCGCCGTCGCCGTGCGATTCAACACGCCGTCAATGTCAAGAAACAGCACAGGGCGCGCTCGACGAACTGTTGACGCCGCCTTCGCAGTCGCCTGCACGCACACGCGCACGGGTGCGCGCGCGCTCGTCATGCAAGCGTGCGCCACAGTGAGGACGCAAGCTCGGGCGACATGTCGACCGCCGCGCTCGCCCTCGCCGCGTGCGTCGCGTTGAGTGCCATGGCGGTGCTCATCCTCGGCCCGACGGAGCGGTGCGCGCACACCGCGCTCGGGCGCGCGTACGAAGGCGTGCACTCGGGACAGTGGTTGGTGTCCGCGCTGGCGCTGCCTCTCGGTCGCGCGCGCGCGAACGCCCTCGCGCGGCGCTATCAGGACGCGCTGTGCGACGCGCCGAACCCGTTCGGACAAGCCGTGTACGTGCTGCTCGTGCTCGGCGGGCATAAGAGCTTTATTGATGGCGTGCAAAGTGTGCACTTGCACTCGCTCGCGTGGGCTCGAGCGACGAGCGGGACGTTTACGCTCGCGCTCGCGACGTGGATCGTCGTGTGCTGCACCGATCCAGGCGTGATAACGCGGGAGAATAATAATGTATATTTAGCGGCATATGAGTATGATGATGTGGTGTATCATCGGAAGGAGTGCCGGACGCTCGGCGTCGCGGCTCCGGCGCGAAGCAAATTTTGTACGACGACAAAGCGACGGGTCGCGCGATTCGACCACTTTTGCGTGTGGGTCAATAACACCATTGGTGCGAACAACACGAGGTGGTTTTTATTGTTTTTAGCCGCGCAGACGTGGTTGGTGACGTACGTGACTGGGGCGTGCGCGTACGCGGTGTGGTGGGATTTGCGCGACCGCGACGCGTGGAACATCGTCTTTGAAGGATACACCAAACGCGGCGAGCGACGAACGATCGGAAACGATCCATTCGACATAGGTAGACGGTTCATAATGTACCACTACGGTGCTGCGGTGTTGTTGGGGGTGTTTTGCGCCGTCATTGGTGTAGGATTAATGTTTTTCTTGGCGTATCACGTTCGATTGGCGGCGACAAACGTGACGACAAACGAAGAGTTCAAATGGGACGTCGTTCGAGATTCGGTCCAGATGACGAAGAATTCGAAAGCGAACGTCGACGACACAGACGCAAACGATAATGATGGTGCACCAGTCGATATAGACTGGGACGAAATCATGAAGAACAAGTACGACCGCGGAATCCTAAACAACTTTCTGGAAGTCATGTTCCCACCAGTGCCGACGCCTTCGATGTGGCGACTTCCTTGCGCGCGAGAGACGTCAGCACCGTAGCATAGCACCCATGTAAATTCTAGTTCAATGTACATAACAATAACATCGCGACTACGTCGATAGCGACGCCAGGAAATCCCGAAGAATCGGCGCGCCAGTTTCGTCCAAACGCGGCACCGAGTGCCCGCCCGCGTGCGTCACCATCTTCGCCGCCGATGGCTCAAATTTACGAAACAACTGCTCGCTCATCGTCACTGGCATCACGCGGTCATTCTTACCAATCACATGCAACGTCGGTACGCGTACGTCTGATAATACCAAGTTTCGCGTCTCCGTCGCGCGCGACGCCATCCCGGAGACTAATATCGCAAACGAAAACCGCGCCGCCAACGCCGGGGTGCCGAGCACAATTCCAACCAACGTCGCGCCCTGACTAAATCCCATGATCCCATCGAACGATTCACCCTTGGCGTCGGCGTCCGCGCACGCGAGCTCAACCGCGCGCAACGACGCCTCTACGCCGTCGTACGACGTCCCGCCCGCTCCATCGTCTCTCGCGTTCCACCACTCGTATCGGCCGCCTTCGGCGCCAAAAAACGCGGTCACGTCCGCGGGCACGTCTCCAGACGCCGCGTGCGGCGCATCGATGGCGATGAACTCGACGTCGCGCGCGTAATCATCAAACCATCTCGCCATCTTCATTTGCGTGTGCAGTATCGCCGACGACGTGCGGAACGAGTGCAGGCACAGCACGCGGCGCGGCGGCGGCGACGACGACGACGACGACGATGCGGGCGTCGCAGACATGGCGCGCGGTGCGATGTGATGACGCACGACGGCGATGCGGAGCGCGCGCATGTGACGCGCGCCTGCGCCAGAGCATGCCTCCTCGGCCGAGTAATCTTTTTTTTGGCGTCGTCACGCTCGCGACCGCGATCGGGGTCTACGCCGTGCACGAGGATCAACAGGACGAGAAGCGTCGATTGCGCGAGGGCGTGATACGCGACGTCGAGCGGTTGAAGCGACGGGAAGGGGAGTAGCGCGGCACGAGAGGAGAGCGTTTTTGGATTAGTAGTTTGTAGAGAAACCATGGCGCCGCGCACGCGAACGAGCGTAAAGGCACCAGTGTTGGCGCGTGGAGACGGCGTGGTGGCTTCGGATGCGCGCAGGGTGCGCGATGTGCGTGCGCTGGGCGCGATGGCGCTCGCGCCGGCGGTGATTGCGTTCGCCGCGGGCGTGTCAGACGTCGGCGCTCGAGCGTGCGTGGCGAGCGCCAGTGTCGTGAGCTACGGCGCATACGTCATGACGTTGCGCATGTTACCTTTTGTGATGGCGAAAACGTCCGCGCGCGGGATGACGGGGTTTGATTTGAATAAGAAAGGCACGCCGTTGGGGAGCGCGGCGGTGCCAGAGAGCGGCGGGCTGGCGAGCGGTTGCGCGTACGCGGCGGCTTTAACGATGATACAGCTCTGTCAGCGAGGTATCCGGTGGTGTTTCGGACATACTATCAGTGCTGGGTATGCAGATTGGGCGTTGGAGCAAAACAGCGCGCTGGCGTGCGTCGGATTTATGATTTTCTTGGGCTTTGTCGACGACGTGTTGGATTTGCCGTGGCGAGTGAAAATCGTCACCCCAGGATTCGCGGCGTTGCCTTTACTTTTATCCTACAGCGGGGCGACGACAGTGTTGATACCAGCGCCAATCCGCGCGTTGTTAGACTTACCCGCGAACTTGCGTGCGGTGAACATCGGTCCGTTGTACTTGCTGTACATGTTTCTCATGGTGGTGTTTTGCTCAAATTCCATAAACATTCACGCTGGATTGAATGGTTTGGAAGCAGGACAATCGCTCATAATCGCCGGAGCTATATTGTTGCTGAACGTCATGTCTCTCGCGAACGATCCTTCGGTGGAGCCCATCACCGCGGGTGCGCATTTATTTAGCATTTTCTTGACGTTGCCATTCTTTGCGACGACGCTCGCGTTGCTGCGCTTCAATTGGTACCCGTCGCGCGTCTTTGTCGGTGATACGTACACGTATTTTGCAGGCATGACACTCGGTGTCGTCGGCACGCTTGGTCACTTTAGCGAGACGTTGCTATTGTTCTTCTTGCCGCAAGTTTTGAATTTTGTGTACAGTACGCCGCAACTGTTCAAGCTCGTGCACTGCCCGCGACATCGACTTCCTGTGTTCGATGCGAAGACAGGGCTGTTGCATCCGTCCAAGGCGACGCCGACGCGATACAACATGAATTTAGTAACTTTATTCTTAAGACTCTTTGGTCCGTGTACTGAGCGCACGCTGTGTATGCGCTTATTGGCGTTTCAGTTTGCGTCGTGCGCGCTCGCATTCGCCGCGCGGTATATCCTCACGGGCGTATGGAAGTAGCTCGACAAACAAACCATTTCGCAATTGTAAAACAACATCGCCGCTTTGCGTTCTACTATTATTACAATTCCTAATCAATTTCCTGGCAATCGCGCGCTGCGAATATTGTGTATTTCCTTTGCCAGAGAGTCGGCTCTCGCCTTGCATTCATCGAGCTCTCGCGCGCACTGCGTACCCCCCTCTCTACCATCGCTCGACACCAACGCCGCCGGCGCCGACGACGCTCCGCCCGTTTTCTTTGGATGCACCACATATGTCGCTAAAATCTCAATCCGCTCCTTTGGTTTCACGAAAATCCCCTCCTTTTGCGTTTCGACGAGTTCCATCGCTCGCAACGCTTCGTCGCCCGAAATCATCTCCCCAAACACCGCATATTTACCATCCAAATGCGGCGCATTACCGAGCAATATACTAAACGAACTCGTCGCTGAATTTGGATCATCAAACCTCGCCATCGAAAGCGTCCCTCGTCGATGTTTCAGATCGCTCATCTCTCCGCGCACAGTCCTGTCAGACACCGCCTTCTGCTCGTCGTTCATCTTCACCCTTCGACCGTTCGAACACGCCGCCACTTGCGCCACAAACCCTCGATCGACGCGGAAAAAGTGATTACTCGTATACAGCCCGAGTTCAAACGCCTCGAGCACGTGCGCGGTGGTTTCAGGCGCGACATCAGGATACAATCCTAGGACAATGTCACCGTACGTCGTCTGCAAAACGATGCGTTCGTCGCCGATGCGCTGCGCGTACGCGCGCGACGACGCCAATGCGAGCACCATACACCATATCCACATCGCCCTCGCGCCGTGGCGGTGCGCCATGACGCCCGCGACGACGCGAAATGCAGTCATGAATGTGCTGGCGCTGGGTGCTGACGCCGCATCCGCGAACGCATCACCGCGCGTGCCGAGGCGACACAATTCACCACGCACGCCCACATCGCGACGTCAACAGACGCGCGCACACGCGATAAAACAACGCACGAATATCGTGCGCACACATATCGCGAGAGTTTAAGTCGTGCGAACGCACGCATAGGCGTCAGAGAAGGGGAATTAGTTTCGGAACGCGAGCGAAGGAGGGATCGCGGACGTCGATCTCGAGGCTCGGAGTTGCGCGCATACGGACGCGATGACGTCTACGAATGGCACGTTTAAGGGTGAAGGCGAGGACATGATCGCTGCGCTCATCGCGGCGTCGAGTGCGAAGCCGTCGGTGGCGGTGGTGAAGGCGCTCCCGGGAGAAAGGGAATTGGTGCCTTTTGATTTCGCGGTCGGGGGGTCGGCGACGCCGAGCGACGACGCGGATGCGACGAGCGTGGCGAAAATTGCGTTACCGACACCGAAGACGACGAACGCGAAGGTGCCTTCACCGAAGACGTCTGCAAAGACAAAGGGGAAGAAGGCGTTACCGACGCCTCGAGGGTCTTCGAGCGACTTGGCAAACGCGGATCCGAGGGTACGGGCGAACAAGGTGTGCGAACCGCAGAAGCCCAAGCTGACGCCCGAACAACAAGCGGCGGTATTGGTGGCGTCTGCAAACGTAAGGCCAAAATCGAAGAGTGATCCGCCGACCAAGGTGGCGACGGTGAACGAGCGCTGGGCGAACAGTTCGTTTCAAAACGCGCCGGCGCCCGACCAGCTTCCGATGCCTGGTTTCTTGAAGGACTTGCCTTCGGCTCCTACTCCCGAGCCGAGACGCGCGATGGAGGCACCAGCCACAGGCGTTGCACCAGTGCCATCCATGATGCGCCAACCTGCGAGCGCCGAAGGATTGAAGAATCTTCTAGGCGTTCAAGGCTCGCGACCTCCGGTGGTGGCTTCGCCCGCGCGCACGCCCTCGGGCCACGAGTTGTTTAACAACATGATGTCGAGTGCGGGGCGTGCGGCTGGTGGGGCGCCTTCACCGCCGCCTCATCCACAGTACGCGGTTCCAATGCCACCGCCACCGCTCTACGCGCCGCACCCGCCACCGACGCCACCAGTTCAACACAAACTGAACGCGTTGTTTGGATTCCCCGCGCAACCGTTTCCCCAACCACCGATGTATCCGACCACTCCAGAGGGTGATTTTCAAAAGCTCATGGCTAAGCTCAACGCTGGCCGTGCGTAACGATGATCATCCTGACTCTTTTCTGTACCAAGATGGAAAAATACACTTTTGTACCAACAGAACTCAAATGAATCGACGCTCTTCAGTCGATGCAACCTCTCAACGCGATGCAATCCATCGCACGGACGGGAAGCCGTGACGCATTTTTCAGTCGTCCACGGCTTCGCAAACACCGATCCGTTTCATGAGTTCGTGAGTTTCATATTGGCAATAATTTTTGCCACTGTGATTTCTCGAGCCCTTTAGCGTCGCTCTTCGCGGCGCGCCATCAAGACCCCAATGTTTTGGGTCCTCGTGACCCGACGCTTTATGCACGTTGTAATGATCTATATCCTAACTGCGTGTTACATTCTATTTGTGTGCTACGTATCTATGTTTTCACTATCGTTTCCGCTTTTTCGCGCCAACTTCGTCGTCGCTGTCGCCCCCGACGGAGCCTTCGTCTTCAAAATCGTCTTCAAAATCGCTCGCGTTGTCCAACATTGCGTCGAGCGCATTTTCGACGCCTTCATCGTCGCTTTCAGCATCGCCCCGCAATGTGGCGTTTGTAAACTCAAAATTAACCTTTTTCACGTACGTCTCGTGAAAGCTCGACTTGACATTGTCAAAAATCTGTTTGAGCACGCGAAGCTCAGCCTTTGACGGCGGAAATCGTTCGTGGTACGAAATCATTTGGCCAGCAATCAATCCCGCTCGCTCAGCGACTGTTGGTATCGTACCGCGTCGCGCGTTCAGTAGATACGCGGGTTCGAACTCTGGGTCGGCAAAGCCAAAGGATAAATTAATCCGAGGGCCATCCCTGCCTCCGTCGCCGACTGACCCCCAATGTATCAATCGATGCGTGAAGCACACGGCGCCGCCACGTTCGACAGGGAGCGCCCGTACGCTCTGATACGCCGCCTTATCTTTTAGCGCGATTTCAAGGGGCGATGGCCCGTCTAAATCATCGGAATCTCCCGCGGTGTAACCCGGGTCGATGCCCTTCGGCACGCAATACAAACACGAATTTCTCGGCGTCGCATTCGTCAGCGGCAACCAAATCGTGCAGTACTTGGCCATGCCATCCGCATGAAACGAACCTGGAGCGTCATCAGGCTGCCTGTCTCTATGCGGTGTAAACGCAGTCGTCTTCTCATCGTGTGTGGGATCGACAAACCACGCCAAGACGTCAAAATTCAACGTCGTCGCGCCGCCAAAACATTCATCCTCGAGCGACGCTCGAAAACGCTCAACCACCCGCCACGTCGCGTCGTACATGTACACCCAAGTCGGGTCGAGCCCAGCGTCGCGAATAGCATACATCGTCTGCAAGAGCGCATCAAGCTCGAGATCTCCGTCGTCGTCGTCGCCCAAGAGCTCCTTTCGCGACATGAGCGCGCAGCCGTCGCGAAGCAAATCGCCCCGCCTCTGCTTAACATCCACCACCGCGTGCGGCTCCACCGCGCGCGGCGCGTCGCTCACATCGAGGGTATCGCACGCTAAATCTATCCACGTCGCGCGATCGAGCGCTCGCGCGACGCTCGACAAAATCCCCGCGGACGACGACATGGCGCCAGAGCGCGAGGCGCGCAGTGACGGCATTCGTCGTCACGCGCGCGTCCATCATGCCGCGCGACTTCTCCCACGTGCCCGAGGAATCCATCGACGCCATCGCGAGCTCGCTCGGATGCGGCGCGCTCGGCAAGGGCGTGGCCAGTGCGCTCGCCAGCGACGTCGAGTACCGTTTGCGTCAGGTGTTTCAGGATGCCATTAAATGCATGAGACACAGCAAGCGCACGACGTTAAGCGCCGAGGTACGCGCGCGAACGCCGCGTTGTCAGGCGCCACGCGTGTGGCGGCATCGCGCGAGCGCACTCGTGCGCCGTCTCGGCGCGAACGGCGAGGGATTTGAGGTTTACAACGATGAGTACTGACTTTTGATTGTGATCTTCGCGCGCGACAGGATGTGAATTCCGCGCTGCGCCTGCGCGCGTGTGAACCGTTATACGGTTTTGGTGCGGGTACGAGCGATTATGAATTCAAACAAACCAACGAAGACCCCGAGGTGTTCTTCGTGGATGAAGAGGAGATTGATTTACGAGAGTTGTTGACGAAGAAGTTGCCGAAACCGCCGATCGAGGTCAATCTGGTGCCGCACTGGTTGGCGATTGAAGGCGTGCAACCGGCGATACCTGAGAATCCTATGGCGGTGCCGCCGGAGCCGAAGCCTTTGGGGGCGCCGTATGGGGCGAAACGGCCGAGACCGAGCGCGAAGGAAGAGGGCGGCGCGGACCCGGATGCGGGCGGGTTGTTGCCGGTGGTGTCGCACGTGTTGCCGAGAGAGTTGCAGTTTTATTTCGACAAGGTCACGGCGTTGATTCGAGGTGCAGGTGCGGGAGCGAGTGATGAAGAGATGAAGATGTTAGAGACGGCGTTGAAGTCGTTAAGCACGGATGTGGGGTTGCATAATTTGATGCCGTATTTCACGCAGTTTATCACCGAGGAGACGACGCAAAACTTGCGCGACTTGCCGAGATTACGTGTGCTTATTCAGACCATTCGCGCGTTGATTTCGAATCCGGACATCAACGTTGAGTTATACTTACATCAGCTCATGCCGAGTGTGGTCACGTGTATGGTGGCTAAGCGATTGTGTCAAAGTTTGGATGAAGACCATTGGTCGTTGCGCGACGACGCGGCGGCGACAATGGCGTTCATTTGCTCGCGTTTTGGCGACGCATATCCGAGCATTCAACCTAGAATCACGCGCACGCTGTTGCAGGCGTTATTAACGACGAAGCCGTTACCCACGCACTACGGTGCAATCAAAGGCTTGCACGCGCTTGGACCAAATGTTGTGCGCGAGACGATTATGCCAAACCTTCGCGCGTATTTGAACACGCTCGAACCATTACTCGACCCCCCGAGTGCGGTGAATCAGAGCGAGTTGAAAGCGATGAACGAAGAGGATAGAAACACAGCCATCGCAAAGGCGAAATTAGCGACGATTCGACACGATGACGCCATACGTACGATGGGCGCTTTACAAGACGCCGTCGGCGCGTGCGTGCGCGCCGAAGTCGGCTCCGCCGAAGACCGCGCGCGCGACGAGCGTTTGAAGGACCAGCTCATGCGCTGGACCCGTCAAAACGGCTCATATATCAAAGAAAGTGGACATGGAGACGAAGACTCAGCGGAAGCGGCGAAACCAAAGGCGAAAGCCGCGGCAAAATCCAAGGGCGTCGTCGACGGCGCCAAGGGAAAAACCGTCGTCCCGAAAGCCGCGCCTCTCGTGCGAAGCCGCCGCAGTCGTCGCGGCACGAGCGAAGACCCCGACGAAACCATGGGTGATGCCGGTGCTGCGCACGCACCCAACGTCACCGTCGCCGAGACGCACATCTAGCACGCATCGCGCGTAGTAGCTTCATCGAGGGAAAGTACTCTGTTATAACCAAACTCAACACGTAGAACCAACCACGCGTCACAACATCGCACGCCATGTCCACACACGCGGCACCGATACGCACGCACGCGTGCAACACGCACGACTCGCGCCGCACGTGCACCGCGAGCGCCTCGACGTCCCGCCCCGTGCGCGCGTTCGCGTCCGCGTCCGACGTGAGCGACCGCTGGGGCGTCGACGTGGACCAACTCTGGGTCGAGTTCACCCGCGGCGCGGCGTCCCAACCAATCCAGGCGTTGAAAGGCGCGTCCCTGCGCGTGCCGAAAGGAACGCTTTTCATGCTTCTCGGTCCCAATGGGTGCGGGAAGAGTACGCTGCTGCGCGTGCTCGCCGGACTCGTCGTCCCGAAGAGCGGCGACGCGCGAGCCAGCGCTCGAAAAGCCTTCGTGTTTCAAAATCCCGATCATCAAGTCATCATGCCCACGGTGGGTGCGGACGTTGCGTTTGGCTTAGGTCGAAACCAGTCGCTGTCCGATGATGACATCCGCACGCGCGTGGAGGAGGCGTTGACGTTAGTAAATTTGACAGAGCCAGACGCGTACGAGCGACAAGTCGCGACGTTGAGCGGAGGACAGAAGCAACGCGTCGCCATCGCTGGGGCGCTGGTTGAAAAGCCGGAATTATTGCTTCTCGATGAGCTCACAACATTCTTGGACGAAGAAGACCAACGTGGGGTGATTGAAGCGGTGCGGCACGCGGTGGACTCGAGCGCCGGCGCCGTGACGGCTATTTGGGTGACGCACCGTTTAGAAGAATTAGAATACGCCGACGGCGCGGCGTACGTCGAGGATGGATATGTGGTTAAAGTAGGCACTGGTTCACAGATTCGTGAGTTTATTCGACAGAAACAAGACGCGTACGTCATTGGAGAACGATAATGAATAAAAACAGTAGAATTTTGTAGCTCAAGTTTCTACGTCACGTGCGCCTCATATATCGACGCGCACGACTCGTTCGTTGCAACATTCGATTCGCGCGCAGAATGGCGACACAAGATGCCGCCGATGCGCAAACCACGCCGAGCATGGATCCGTACGAGGCGCTCGGCGTCACGCCCACCGCGAGCGACGCACAAATCAAAACAAGTTATAGAAAACTAGCTCTCAAGTACCACCCGGACAAAAACAATGGAGACGACACCGCATTCAAGCGCGTGAGCATAGCATACGCCATCTTGAGTGACCCCGTGCGGCGACGAGAGTACGACACCAGCGGTGAGGTGGACAAAAAAGACATACTTGAGCAGGAGATAGATATTTCAGAGGCGAGTTTTGCGAGCACGCTGGCCGCGTCGATGATTTCGTCCCTCGGGGTGACGATTCGCACCGCAGTGCCGATCAAAGCTTTGGAAGCCGTGCGGAGCGGCGCTGTGCAGGTCACGGACGTGACCATGCCATGCAAAGTAAGCGAGTACGTGAAAAAGGGTGAGATTAGATTATTTCGTTGCGCGTTGTCTGAAGAGGATACTGCGGCGGGCGTCATCGTAAGCGTCACCTCGCTTGCTGGCGATAAATTTAAATTGTTGCACTTTGATCAGAATGATGGGAGAAACGGTGCTCCAGAGGGATTGGAGCTGTCTCTGCAAGAAATGAGTGCGAAGTTTTCGTCCATGAAGAGGTCGCACGCAGGCTTTTACTTCACCGGGCGCCAAAGCTTCAACTACGAGCCTTTGAGCGCGGTGAAAATGAGCAAACTGGAATCTCGAGATTTGATGATGTTCCATTCGCTGGATAATTGGACGCCTCGGGAGTGCGTGAGCATACAACCAGGAGAACAAGTATTTGGCGTGTACGGCGACAACTTTTTCGATAAATGTACGATTCAATTTGAAATATTCCGTCTAGGCGAACACACGGCCGATAACGTGAAAGTCAAGCTCGACATTGGTGAAATTCGGTCCATCGAAGACCAAATCTCAACAAAAAGAGATGAGTTGATGCGTTTTCAAAAGGAGTACGTCGCCGCAAAAGTGGCATACGAACGCGCCGTCGTTCGGCATCAAAAGGAGGCCGAAGCGGTGAAACAACTGATTGCCGCGCGCGAAGCTGCGTACGCGGCATTAACCATTCCAGACGTCCAAAGCAAAGACGCGCCGCCTGCGAGCACCGCATCGTCGACGTTTACCATGCCAACTATTGATACGTCGGCGTTTAAGTCGTTTACATTTTCCAATCCATTCGCGAAAAAGTAAGTCGCGTTACACCGATACTCATGCGCTGTTGCTTACATGTAGGATACGTAGCCGTTCGCGCGCGCGCATGACATATTATTACATTGTAAAATACTCAGAATATAAAACGAAATTCGTCGACATTGTCTCAGTCAACAAAAAATAGACTCATCAGGGCGGTGCCGCGTTTGCGTTTCACTCTTCATTTCTCTCATCCGTGTAGTTTTTCAACTTTGCGTCGCAGAATGAATCGTGTGAGAGCACGTGTGACAAAAGAAGTTTACCCGCCTGACGACCGTGACCGTAAATTTTCAAATCAAACGTCCGTCCCGGGATGAATTTATTGCCAAAGATGTCCACGTCGCCGCGGCGACCAAACTCTTCGCGCAAATATTCGTCCTCCGAATCAGAATCGTTCGGATTCATGTAAGTCGGCGCGATAGACTGCGGGTACGCAGTAAGAAAGTCGTGCACGAGATCACCCGTCTTTTCGCGCGTGCCGTATTCAAGCGCCGGCGCGCGTGCGTAAACGAGAAAATCAGACGTCGGTACGGGGATGCGACGACGTTCCTCTTGATCCTCTAAAATCGTCATCACGCGTTCGTAATTCATCCTCCCCACGAGTTCCTCAAGCGACGCATCAGGGCTCTCTGGTGCGTTTCCATCGATGTCCTCGCGCGCAAGAGCGTTTTCACGCGCGAGTTGACGACGACGACGATGACGATTCCACATCCCGAGTGCGACGTTTGCCGCCGCCAGAACAAACGCGCACGCAATCGTAGTTGCCAGCTCGCGCGACATCCCTCCTCGTCCTCGTCCTCGTCGTTTAATCACCACCGGCAAACGCATGTACGTCCCATCACTCGTCATCGCACGCGTCGTCGTAAACTCGCGCAACGTTAACGTCGACGGCGATTTCGATTCCGATTCCGATTCCGATTCCGATTCCGATTCCGACGTCCCGGGACCGATCGGCTCCACCACCGCGTTCGCATCCGCCTTCACGCGCACCACGCACTCGCTCCCGATCGGCGATCGCTCCAACCCAAAACTAAAATGTTTCGTCGTCACCACACCATCCGTCGCGTTCGCGCCATCGTCGACGACGCCGCGGTCGTCGACGACGTCGATTCCGTCTCGCGTAAACTTGGCACCCCGCGTCGACGGCGTCGGCGCGCACAACCGCACCTCGTGTCGCTCACCCGTCGACGACACGTCCAGCGACACCAACGCACACAACAACCCATCATCGGCGTCGGCGTCGCGCGACGGTGCCGTCGCCGACGCCGCGCCGTCGGCGTCGCGACGATCGAATGTGAAATCAATGTCCCCGAACACGAGCGCGCGCGGGCCGACGAATCGCGACAAATCCATCGCCTCGTTCGCGTCGAACGGCGACGACGACGCCGACGCGCGGTGCGGCATCGTCGCGAGCGCGGCGACGACGACGGCGACGGCGGTGACGACGGCGAGCGCGGTGCGCATGCGGCGCGTTGTGGAGATTGCGATGCGAGTCGTGCCTCACTCGTTGACGCGTCGCCATGGAGCGCGACCGCGACGCGGTGGCGGTCGAAGCGCAGTACAAGCGCGCACGCATAGGCATTCAATCGCTCACGCGCGAGTACTACAGGCATAACGCCACGGCGGTGCGATGCGTGCGCGAGCTGCTCGTCGCGAGTGGAGAGAAAAGAATCGTGGATCTTGATTTCATCATCGCGCGCGCGCCGTTAGATCACATCGCGATTCGATCGTTCGGGACGCGAGATCTCGGGATTGATGGTTTGCGAGTGATGTTTGAGGAGCTGGGGTACGTGATGCAGGAGGAAGTGATGCGGTTTGAGACGAAGAAGGTGGTGGCGCGCTGGTTGGCGCCGCCTCGCGCGCCGGATGGTTTTCCACCGTTGCCGCGGATTTTCTTGAGCGAACTCGACGTGGATGCGTGCGATGAAGCGTTGAAGACGATTGTTTACGCCGTGCTCGGACGCACGGCGCAAGGAGAGGTGCGAAAGAGTCAAGAGGAGGAAGTCGGGCGCGTGGCGCGTTGGCAGTTGCCGAGCGCAAAGCAGTACGCGCAGTGCGAGAAGATGAGCGAATACGCTGCGTGGACGTTGTTGCACGGATACAGAGTGAATCACGTCGCAGTTTCTGTGTTTCAATTGATGAAGATGTATCCAGATACACTGGTGCGGGATTTAGATGCGGTGGAGGCGTGTTTGGCGAGCAACGCGGCGACGGCGCGCGCGCGATGGAACGAAACCTCTGGGAAGACGATTGTCATATCTCCAGATGGCTTGCTCGCGCAGAGTGCGTTGATGGCGGAACCGTGTAGAATTCAGTTGTACAAAAAGTCTGAGGAAAACAAGGATCGATATGGCACGAAGAGCGTTGAAGACGTGTACAAGGAGTATTCGCTTCCTGGGACGTATTTGGAATTCGTCGTACGGTTGCCAAAACCAGAGCGCGCAAACAAGGCGTTTGAAGATCTCTTAGAGGAAGATTTACGCGATGGGTTTGAGACGGCGAATGCAAATGTGATTTTTGACTCGACAGGTCGCGGTGGTGCGGGGGGAGGAGGCGCGGCGCGCGGGGGCGAAGCAGGAACGGGTGAGCAAGCGCGCGCGCCAGCATCCGTAGCCAAAGCGGGATATGGCATCCATGCCGAGGGTTCAGGCTCAGGTTCAGGCCCTGTCGACGCTCAGGTTTTGTCAGACGTATACAAATACAAACACATGATGTTACATCGGTTTAAAAATCTCGCCGGGGATCGAGGTCACGAAAACGCCCCAGCAGAAGCCGAAGGACAGGATGAAGACATGCAGCAAGTGAACGACGCTGACGGCGTCGTGGTGATTGATTTGACGTGAAAACACGCACACTTAGAAGCGAAAACGAAACGAGAAAGAAAGCCGTTTTAATTAGAAACTACGAATGTTTACAAATGTGTTCAATGGACACCAAAGTTTTGCTAGACAAGTTTTCAAACTTCAATCTCGTACGCCTTGCGTGGCGGTTTCACCTTGTAGTTTTGAAACGGCACGATAATCAAGCTCAAGCAAATCATGCCAAAGAAGCAATAGATGAAGATGTTGTATTTGAACAGGTATCCCAGCCCCTTGAGGTTTTCAATGTTTCCACCGAAGATATCCGTAACTGAAGTTTCCGCGGCGTATACGTCAAAAACTTGCGCGCAAAACTGAACAATCGACACGCTGCCCAGCATGATTAACCCTGTGTTGAACAGCAGGGATGACATACACGTACGACCAAGTTTCATCGGGTATAGACTGATGAATAAAAATCTCAATCCCAGACGAGTATTTCCCTTGATTACGCAGAAGACCAAGTAGAAGCAAAAGATTGCAAACACGGCTGTGCCGAGCAACGACCACACGCCATCGAGATATCGGAAAAACGTGTTCAAGAACGGGGAAGGAGGTGGTGATATCAGAACGTACAACACAATGTGAAGCGTCCAGAACATACTCAAAAGTACACTCACTCCTCCTAGGAAAAGTTGGAGGTAGTACCCAAGCATGGTGAGCAACCACGTCGCCTCACGCGTCTCCCCTTGTGGAAACACTTTTTGCAACTCTAATTCATCATCTTCAAGGGCGGTGAGCTTCAGCTGCAGTGCGTTGAGCTCGTTTCTGACCTTCTTTGTCCTGCCTGTCGAACGCTGCTCTTTCTGCAGATTTTTAATCTCTGTTGTAACGCTTTGCACGTCGCGGGCTAAAATCGTCGCGCATCGAATGTATTCGCTCTTGGGAATAATTTTCACAGGTCGCGTCAAGAAACTCTTGACGAGATCGATGGGCATGGCAACGATACCTACGCCAGCGTAAACCATGAAAATCATCCAAGATACGATGGAGCACACGGCTATGATGTACACGATGAATGTCGGCTTGACTTTGAAAATTTCCGTCTCGATTCCTGCGCTTAAAGCGTTGCACGAAGTCCCACTTATGCTACCTGGGCTCGTTACAAAGTTCGTCGCGGAAGTTAACGTCGATGGCAATGCAATACACGCCGCAGCATCACTCAAGGCAGAGTTACCGAGTAACATCATGCCCGAGTCGACGCTCTTCAGTTCAAACTCAGCTTCGCCTCCGACGTAATACACAATCAACATAATCATCAGCAACACCAGCGTCGTGGCCACACTCCATATCGATGAACTCACGACGCGTTTCAAATGCGGGGTTTCACTATCTTGCTCGTAGTAGAACAACGTCCACGGAATTAACACAAAAATGTACGCGAACATGGTCATGTACATGGCGTACCACATCTCCGTCATCGGCAACGTATACGAACACGCACTTTCAATTATCGACTCCGCACACGCCGCTCGATTCGCCACATCCAATGGCAGCAACAATATCGACAACACCGCCATCGTCAGCCCAGTGACGACGACGAGTTTCGGAAACTTGGCCTGGTTGCGATCATCCGGATGCTGAAAGTGCACCAACACGTACACGTTACACAACACCGTGAGCACGCTCACGACGACGGCTACGATGACGAGAAACCTGCGTCACGCGACAAAACCACCACCGCGCGAATCGTTCGTCGACGTCGCCGAAGCGACGGCGAGGACGAACCCGCGGCGCGCGCGCCGTGTCAGTCCAACCACCTGGCGCCTTCAACGACCACATACGAACGAGCTCACGCGAATTCCACGACGACGACGCCGACGACGCGCGCGAATCTCACGACATCGCGTACCAGTTAAACTTCTCCGTCTCCGCCATGGTTGTCGCGATCGTCGCGCGCACACGCACACGCACACGCACACGCGTCGCACAGTCAGGTGCGGTGGCCATCGCCCGTCGCGTGTTCGCTCCAGGACATCGTCATACCGCGGCGCACCTCGCGCGCACTCACCGGACGCGGCACGGGTCATCGCACGCAGCGTTCGCATCGCAGATCCATCGCGAGAGTGTCGATCGGGCGTCGATCGCGGGGTGATTCGCGAGGTGATTTGCGCGTAGGGCGTCATCGAGGGCGGTATTGAGAAACCTTTTCACGACGATGCAGTCGCTCCGCGCGATAATGGGTGGGCGAGGGAGCGATAGCGCGTCGGCGTCGGATAACGAAGATGAGCACGCTGTTGTAGAGCGGGCGAGGAATCCGGCGTTGGATTTTGAGATGGCAAAGGTTGGGGAGTTTCAGCGACTGACGAACCGCGAGCGATCGTCGAGCGACGACGATACAGACGATGACGACGACGACGACGACGACGAGCTCCAGGGTAGACGATGGCAAGAGTCACACTCGAACTTGACGACAGTTAGTGAAAGCTTGGAGCGTAGACGACGAGGATCTAACAGCGGATCTAACAACGGGCGCGCGAAGTCTTCCTTTTTCGTGATGAATGACGAGGAAAAGAAAAAAGTGCAACAGCAACTGGAAAAGTCCGATTCAGAGAAGCGGTCGGTTCGTGTAGGGAGTTCAGGACGTGAAAACACGTTAGTTCGCAACGATACGTTTGGTGCTGCGCGCATGGATGATGACGAGATGAGATCCGGAAGTTGGCGGAACTACTTGCATCCCGCGAGCATCTATGCAAAGAGTTGGACGAATTTCATCAACGCTCTCATCCTCATCGTCGCGTTTATGGAGCCGGCGGGGCTTGCATTCAAGGAGGAAATCGATAGAGACACGTTGGCTTGGGGTGATGTGATGGAGATCATATTTGATATTCTATTCATTGCTGATGTTTGGGTAAATTTTTATCGACCATTGGAGGAAAACGGACGACTGAACTGGGACAAAACAGTTATCCGAAAACGGTATTTACAGGGGTGGTTTACTGTGGATGTCATCGCATCTATACCACTTGATATCATGTTTCTAGCGTTAACCGAGCCGAAGAGCGCGGCAGCGCGTACTCTCTCTGCTTTAGGCTTGCTTCGCTTGCTTCGCATGTATAGAATCAAGAATATGATTATGGATTTGGAGCAGAATCCTAAAATGCCCTATCTGGCGTTCGTAGCGACTAAATTTGCATTGCTTATTTGCTTAGCGGGACATTGGAGCGCGTGCATTCTGTATTATTTGGCAAAGTTGAAGAATTTTGGAGAAACCACGTGGGTGTACGAGTACAATCCAGATTTACCAACCATGGGCTTTACGCATCAGTACACCACGTCCCTTTACTGGGCCATAGTAACACTCACTACCGTTGGTTATGGTGATATTTCACCCGTAAGCGACTTGGAACGAGGGTTTTCTATGGTTATTATGGTCTTGAACATGGGAGTTACCGCTTACATCTTGGGTAACATGACGCGCATCGTCACGAAAGAGGATGCGACGATTATGGACTTTAGAGAGAGCATTAGCAAATTGAGCAAGTTCATGATCCGGAATCATATTCCGCGAACCGTGCGAGATAAGATTAATGCGCACATCCAGCTTGAGTACGACATGCGAACACGAGATGACGAACAGGTGTTGGCATTTTGTCCTCCAACCATAGAAGCGGAGCTGCGTAAAACTATTTATCAAGACTACATCAACGAGTGCCCATTATTCACGAGAGTGTCTCCTGTATTCATTCAGCACTTACTAGATTGCATTAGTGTGGAATACTATCATCCTGGAACGGCGATTACCAACAAAGGTTTAGATGCAACGACCATGTATTACGTGTGTCTTGGCAAAGTTGACATCGTCTCGGAAGAGTATTTGGACACGCCTAGCGTGAAAAGCCGAATTCAAACAGCTTTACCGGGAGAGTGGGTTAATATTGTCTCCGTCATATGCGGTTCCACCTGCTTTCACACGAGTATAGTCACGTCGACAGCAAGGCTTCTCGTGTGCTCGGCGACGAAGGTGCGGGCTGTGATGAAGAGGCATCCACAAGACGCGCGTAGAGTGATGAGTGCACTTAAGCGCGTGTACAGAGTAGAGCTACAGACGGCTAAGGACGCGAGGCATAGCGCCGGAATCGAACTATACGAGCAGTTGATATCAGCCTTAGAGCAGCAAGCAAAGAAGCTTGGCGAGAGTGAGCGTCACGAACTCATCGTTGCCGCCGTGACCGGTGACACTACGACGCTTGACGTCGCACTGTCCGGACCTGACGCCAAGGCGATGATCAATCTTAAGGATTATTCCGGCCGTACACTATTGCATAGTGCTGTAGAAATGGAGCAGACTGGTGTCGTAAAGCTCCTATTGCGCCGCGGAGCCGATGTGAGCGCAAGGACACGTTTTGGTTATTCAGTCATGTCGAGAGCAGTGTCTGCAGAAAATGAAAACTTAGTCAAGATTCTCAGAGCCGCTGGTGCAGAATTCGCAGAACCCAGGATGGACACGGTCCTTCATGATGCGGTATCAGATGACAGGTTTCAGCGCGTCAAGATTTTACTTCTTGCCGGAGCACGAACAGACTGTCGCGATTACACGGGCAGTACGCCTCTGCACGTCGCCACACGCCTCGGCTCGGCGAGAATCGCAAGATTGCTGCTAAGCGAAGGCGCTGATCCATCACTACTTGATAACTCCGGCCTTTCACCGATCGCTATCGCCGAGCAACTGAATGATACGGGTTTGATTGCACTGTATGAAGAAAAGCTTCAACTGCGTCCAACGCAGTCGGGGAAGATGTGAAAATATGTAACGCAACCTGTTTAGTTATTCCCCCATTACTTTGCGTGCGCGCCAACATTATCGAAAGGAAGAAAAACATGCCAACATCGTCTGCGCCGCCACACACGGTCGCGCCGCCACATTCGTCCATCTCTGGCGCTGACGTCGCAAGTCAAACGCCACTCGCAGACTCGTGGCCCGACGACGAACGACGCGAAGACATCGAGACGGCAACGAGACAACACGTCGTGTTTGAAACGGCGATGGCCGTACTCGCGATCATTGGTGCTATAGTTATCGCGTGTACGATTGCAATTATGTCGGTAATGAATGATAACGACAATAACGATGAGTGCATGACATGGAGAAGGCGTTTGGAAACGTATGCGTCTCTTCACACGCCTTGACCTTGACGAGTGTGAGCGTAACCGCGTTTCAATATGCTAATAAAAGGCTACTGTAGTTAAATCACGTGGCACCAGTGAACAACAACGACGAAAATGCACCGATTGAGCACGCGACGGCGACAAATACTCCACCTAGAATGAGATTGTGCGCCAACGCGCTGTCGTCTTTACTCGGAATACACGACGATTTGAGTACGTTTGTGACTTCAAAGACGCGGTGAGAAATACCGACGTAAATGTAAGAACACATGAGAAAGTTTAATAATGGGTAGCCAGGGATGAGATCCATGAGCAGTTTCGGTTGTCCGTTCGGGACGTTGGATGTGCTCAACCAGATGTGAAACTGACAAATGTACGTCTCAAGCGTTACTTGACCACAAATGCAAAAGATTTCAATGTGATACGATCGAAGAGATTTTGTGGCGTTGCGTAAAAATATGAAACATGTGAGTGGAATCCAGCTCGTGTACGGGTGATATTTGTTGTACGCAAACTTATCCAAAGAATAGAGCGTGATGAACCACCAGTACAACACAGCGGACGACGCCGCAACGATTCCACCTTGATACATCATACGCTCGCGCAATGAACGCTCGTCAATCCATTTCATGACGGCTTCATACCTCGGATGCGCATACGCACAAATCATACCATAAATCCACACGTAACGATCCAACCCTGATCGAAAATGCCACTCGTGCAAAGCCGGAATATCTGGCTTAGCTGGGTTGACATATCCAAAAAGAAACTGAAACGGTCTAAATAACACATCGAACACGCCAGGGACCTCCCAAACTGCCGCAATGACGACAAAGGACATGGCAAACTTGGCATAAATCCATTTTGGATCGTTATTCTTCTCCTTAAAAATAGCCAACGCGCCGTAGCATAACAGCGTGTAAAGCGTATGCATCGGACAAATATAATACAGCATGTAGTCATTCTTCAACACCACACACGTTACGCATACGAAAAAGTTTAAGCGCCACATCATCTGCGAGAACCGAATCGCGCTGAAATCCTTCTTGATGTAATAATACGAAAAGTTCCCAAACCCAGTCATCCACACGTACGCCGCGATGAACACCCGAATCAAATTATACATCTCACCAGCATCGAAATAATGATAGAGCAAAAACAACACTTGCATCCATCCTTTCATTTCCTCCGTCTGCTGCCGATGCAGCGGCGCGGACGTCTTCGACTCTTTCAAAGACGTCTTCCAACCGTACGCCGCCAGCGCGCAAAAGATCGTCGCCAATAAATCCCTATCATAACTCTTCTTTGTCTCTCGCACCATTCCCGAACGGTCGCAAAACCAAAATAAGAACATTATCACCGCTAACTCGGCCCAAGCTTGAATCGCGCCTCGGCACGCACGTAACGCCTCCGGACGTAACGTCACGCACTTTATCCCATCGCTCTCGAGCAGCGACGCGAACGAAACCTCCTTCACCGCACCGTCGCGCCGACGCGGCGCCGTCGCCGGCGTCCCGCGCGCTTCTTCTATGTCCTCATCCGACTTCGCCATGGTTGTCAGTGGCACGTCCGCGCCGTCGCTCGCGCCCGCAGGGGCGGCGACGTCCTTGCTCGGGGCCCCGATAGCGCGCGCTTCGCAGTACATCTCCAGCGCGAACGCATACACCAGCGCCACGACGGCGCCGATGTGCACGCTTTCGCGAAACATCGCGCGTGATGATCGATGCGCTCGATGCGGCGGCGACGATGGCGCGGCGCACCGGCGTCGGATGCGCGCGGAACAGTGAGGCGGACATGCCACTGCGGCATTTGCAGCCACGCTGCGCGACGCCGCGCGACGCCGCGCGTGACACCTCGCCCTTCACCTCGGCGGAACGCGACAGTCGCACAGGTTTTCGCGCGTCGCGCGCGCGAACGCGATCGATAATCGCCGGAATCTCGCGCGTGATGGCGTCTCGCGTGGAGAGGGGAATGCATTCGCGCGCCAACGATGTGGATGATGATTATCAACGCAGTGAAGAACCGAGCGTTCGTCGCGATGACGCGCACGGACGACGCATGCGTGACCGCGATGGCTTTCGTGGCGCGCCGCCGGCGTTAGCGACGGCGCTTGATCGTATGGAGCGCGTGACGTCTGATTTCGCGCAAGACATTGAACGCGCGGTGAGCACGGCTCGCGCGGAGATTGTCGCCGAGCGCGAGGATGCCATGGTGGAGCTCGAGGCGATGAAACGTGAGTTATTACGCGCGAAGGACTTGCTTGAGAGCGAGCGTCGAGATTTCGATGTGAGACGGGCGATGCAGCAGGATGAGCTCGAGCGGGCGTACGAGTTGTTGCAACAGGAACGAGACGAATTCGCCGCGGAAAAGGCTCGCGTGGAGGAGGAACGCATACGCGTTGAGGCTGAAGTGAAGGTATCTGAGAGATACGCTCGGATGGGTTCGTATGCGCGATCGATGTCGTATGCGAGTCAGTCGTTGGCGGATGACGCGGGGGATTTGAGGGACTTTGAAGGCGTGGACAAGGTGCGGGCGTGGGACGCTCCCACAATGGCGCCTGAACCGTCGTCAGCCGCGACAAATCGTTGGACGAGTGCGAGAGCAAAGCTGGCGAATTTGACTCACGCGGTGGAGAATACAACACTGACGCGTGATGCGGAGAGGAATGCAAAAGCGGGTATTAAAACTGATGTTTCTCGCGCCTCCGCCATAGACGGCATCGAGCTCATGGGTCGAGTGTTATGCATTGGTGGCTTGGAGCGAGGGAGTGATACGCCGTTAGATACCGTAGAGTTTATGCGTCCAGGATCGTCAGAAGATGGATATTTAACTTGGAAACCGTTTGCGGAGTTGAATACGCCTCGCGCGTACGCCGCGTGTTCAACCACCGCCATCGGCGGCGCCGTCGTCATCGGAGGCAGCGATGGACAAGAAGCGTTACGTAGCGTAGAGGAGTACCGTGAATCCGTCGGTAAATGGCGTGCTGTAGATCCTATGAGCGTGCCTCGCATTTGGTGCGCGTCGACGATGATTGACGGCGTGACGTTCGCCGTCGGCGGCTACGATGGCGAGTACTATTTACACTCCGTCGAAGCGAATAAGACATTTGGTTCATTCGACTACGGCTCGAGCACGCCCGCAGATTCGGGCGTGGGGTCTCAGCGCTCGTCGTCGTGGGTGACTTGCGCGCCCATGAGCGAAGGTCGCGCCACTTTGGGCGTGGCAAACCTTTCTGGGAAACTTTACGCTGTGGGGGGATTTAGCGCCGACGGGCACGTGCTCGACTTGTGCGAAATCTACGACCCACGCGCGGATGTATGGACGGTTGGTCAACCATTAAAATACAAACGGCGTGATTTAGGTGTGGTTGGTGTGAGTTCGCGAGGGATAATGCTCGCCATCGGAGGTCGCGACGATCGTAGCGTATTGAACGTCGTAGAGTCCTACGACCCACGCGACGCCAAACGCGGTTGGCGAGAGTTGGCACCAATGCAGTATCGACGCCAGCTCCATGCCACCGTGGCCGATCCAGCTGGTGATGCCGTGTATGCCATTGGCGGTTACGATGGCGTGAGCGCGATTTCCGCAGTTGAAGTGTATGATATTCGGGCGAACAAATGGCGAGAAACGGCCCCAACAAATTCCGCGCGGTTGGGCGTTGTGGCGTGCTGCGTCCCCTAGCAAAGAAGTTTTAATGTTTCAACTTTATTATCGATCAAGTGATTATTATATCAAACAACGCGAATGAGCTATGCTATCTACTGCAGCCTATGATACCACTAGGCAGTTCCTATGGAGCGTCGGTGTTGGTTTGCTCTGGGAACAACTCGGCGATACTGCGTACGCCTGGTGGTCTATCGCCGGATGTTCGTGGTGAATCTATCGATGTCCGTTCTTGCGTAGAATCACGCGTGGACGCGATTGGTGGCACATTGCTCATGCTAAACACATCCTTCATCGAAGGCACGGCCCTCATTGGCGACGCGGCTTTATCTTGTCGGCGCAACGACAGTCGATTCGCCGGTGGCACTTCGTCCGCCGCGTCGGCAGCCGACGGTTGAGAATCCGATAAATTCTTTGTCGACAACGTCCGACTCATCGTTCGTTGCAACAATCCTGGAGACGCCGCACGCTCGGCGTCTTTCGCAGCTTGCTCTGCCTTTTGCAACGCCAGCTGTTCCTTCATTTGTTTAGACAAAATAGCGCCAAGTAATCCAGTTAGAGACTCTTCATTTTCGCGCGAAAAATCGGGCTGGTGAAATGGATCGCTCACTACGGCTTTTGTGACTTGCGTCAACCTCTTTTTTGCCGCTTTCATGGCTCCAACGCCACGGTGCTTGGCGAGCGGCGCATTCGCCAACGGCGCAGCTGGCTGCTTTGGTATCACCAACGGCGCGTCTGCGTTGTCCAATTGTACCTTTTCATTTATGTGCAAATCATGTTGCGCTGCCTCCAGGATATCTTGCTTAGACATCGATGATGTACGCGTGAGATATGCTTGAAGCGCAGCTTCACGCGTGATGCCTACTTTCGCCGCGTACTCTTGCAGAGATGTCGCGCAGTGCGAACCGACGGTGGAAGAAATGGCATACACTGGAAGAATAAAAACTGCGCTGTGCAGGAAAACGGCAAAATCGACGGCGAAAAGCACCCATGCCGCACCAGTGCCGACCTGAGCGTTCACCACGAGCCAGGTTTTGTCTTGCCATAAACTGAAAATCAACATGGCGAGGGAAATGGCGTTTTCAAACAAGACGAATTGGAAAATCTTGAGCATTAATCGCGGACGTCCGAGCCAGAAATAGTTCTTCGAGTCGATTTCTCGACGAATTGCTCTGCGTTTTGTCCATGCGTCGAGGTTTTGGTCGTCCTCAGGGCGCTCAAAATCATCGGTGAAACGCTCGTACGAGGCTTGCGACAATCGCAGCGCCACGCTTTCTAGCATCGTCCCTACAAAGAGCATGATTCCCAAACACACCAAACCCGCTGGAAGGAACAGCGCCCCGGGTACCATGACGAACACTGTAGCCACGAGCCACATCAAAACGTTCATACCAATAATGGAACTCATATCCTCCTCCATCGACTCACGCAGGAAATCGTGAAAGTCGAAATCCTCCGTCGCGCCGGTACGCTCGAGAAACAATCTTCGCAGCGACAAGTACATTTCACGATTGACTGAAAATCTAAACTGCGCCCAAAACGCTCGCCACACGAGCTGTGCAACCCCAGATGCGTTCCGAGGATTGATTTTTGGGTTCAATTGTTCTATATCCTTGGATTCGAGCTCCCACTTGCGCCAACTATTCAACTTCCACGCACAAAGCGTCGTGCTCAACGCCACGTAGCCAATATGCGTGCACGCGAGAATGAAAATGAAGATGTGCGTCTGATGCAGCGTCGTCGCACTCCATAACGGCGACTTTCCCGCATCGCAGTACGCCGTGCCGTCTGTTGACGAGCTGTCGCCGACGCAAATCCTCAACAACGAATCCTGCAACGCCACGAGCGTGAGCGAGATGAATCCAAGCAATAGCAACTCTTGCTGTAAGTGTTCTACGACGTGCCTCAGCGCGCGCTGATGCGTGCGACGTAAGCGCGCCACGACAGAGTAATTCGCGCGCGTGAAGCCCAGCGACAGTAACGCCAGCACCCCGAACAACGCGCCGAGTTTCCACCCATCCGTGCTCGAAAACCCCCCGCCTTCGTACGCACTTCCAGCCATGACGTCTGAACGCGTCCTCGCGCGTCGCGTGCGCGAACACTCGCGCGCGACGCGAAATGCCGCCGCCCTGCGCTCGATGGCGCCTTGGACAGGAGCCCCCTCAAACGCGCGTCCAGCACCCGCATTCACCGACGCGCGCCGCACACCACCCGTCGCACACCGAACATTCCGCACACGGGTATTACGCCCAACGCATTTCAACCCTCTCGAGCGCGCCGCACGCCGCACGCGTCGCCCTAGGACGCGCCAAGTGTGATTGTCTTGCGCCAGCGCAGCAGACGCAAGAGCTTTTCTCGCGCATTCATACGCCCCTGACGACGCGCGAGCCGCACCGCACAGCCATCCTCGCGCGTCATGCCCAAGCGTCTCGTGTCCCAGGGCATGCTCCCGGATGTGTTCCAGCAATACATCATGAAATACTTGGATGATACGGATTGTAACATTCTCTCGCGCGTGTCGCACGGGTGCCTGGACGCGGTCATCGAAGCGGGACGGGACCCGGTGTGCGCGATGCGCGTGAGTAAATTCGTGAAAACGCCGACGATGTTGGAGTGGGCGAAATCACAGGGCGTACCGTGGGATTGGAGGCTGTGCCGAGCGGCGGCGGCGTCGGGGAAGCTTGAGAGCTTGACGTGGTTGCGCGAGCAAGGGTTCTACCAGGGGCCGAAACAGGGCGAGTGGGGGTATCGGGACGGGTGCCCATGGACGGCAGATACGAGCGTAGCGGCGGCACGAGGTGGTCATTTAGAATTATTAAAATGGGCGCACGCGCACGGGTGTCCTTTGAATTCAGCAGTGTTTGCGAACGCGGCGAATGGGGGGTATTACGACATGATGAAGTGGTTGCACGAAGCGGGATGCCCGTGGGACGACATGACGCCCATTTGCGCCGCACGAGGTGGACATTTGGAGATTTTACGATGGTTGAAAGCCATGGGGTGTCCTTGGGGGTCGGCGGTGTGCGCCAAGGCGGCGAAGAATGGTCAACTCGCGGTGTTGAAGTGGCTGAAGAGGCACAATTTTTACTGGCACTCGAGCGCCATTCAGTACGCCGCCGAGGGTGGGCATTTGGAATCTCTCAAATGGCTTCGCGAAGAAGGCGAGTTATGGGACGAGCAAGCGGTTTGGGACGCCGCAAAGGGTGGTCACTTGCACATCTTAAAATGGCTTCGCGAGAATGGTTGCCCATGGCCGCACTCAGCCGGCGACGTCGCCGCGCGTTTTGGCCACCTCGACTGCTTGAAGTTTTTACATCAAGAAGGGGGCGTGCTCCACGATTGGACGTGTCAAGAAGCCGCAGTCGGTGGGCATTTAGACATGCTGAAATGGCTCCGCGTGCAAGGTTGTCCTTGGAATTTATGGACTCCGGTGCAAGCGGCGCGTCATGGACATTTAGAAGTCTTAAAATGGGCGCACAAGCAGGGGTGCCCGGTGGACGCGCGCGTGTGCGCCGCCGCCGCCTACGGCGGTCACGTGGAGTTACTCGAGTACCTGCGCGCCGAAGAAGTGCCATGGGATGAGCAAACGTGCGCACACGCTGCGCTTGGTGGGCACTTGAGCGTCTTACAGTGGGCTCGCGCGCGTGGATGTCCCTGGAACATGTACACGTGCGAGTACAGCGCGTGGGAGGGGCATTTACACGTGTTGAAGTGGGCGCGCCAACACGGATGCTTGTGGAACTCTCGCACGTGTGCGTTCGCCGCTATCGGTGGACATTTAGATGTATTGAAATGGCTCCGCCAGCACGGCTGCCCGTGGGATGGCTGGACGATTCAAAAAGCCACCGAAGAGGGTAACTTTGAGATTCGCGACTGGGCGTTGAAGAATGGGTGCACGACGACGAGCGCGTCGACAGAGTTTAACCTTTCCAACACGCCGGATGACGAGTTCTTACGAATTCTCGATGGATGAGTCGCAACGACGAAAAAGAAATGAAACGAATAATATATACACCAGCGAACGCAGCGCATTGCGAAGCAGCAGCTCTTTGTACGACTCGCGAACGACGAATGTAATCAACTGAAACATAGTTTTTTTACCCTCAGCGCACAGAGACAAAATGAAGCTAAAATTACATGTTCATCAGCTCGAGCGCCCTAGTGGCGGTGACTATCACAGCATCGGATTCCGAAATTGATTTTGCGCGCTCAAAATACTCCTTCGCCGTCTCTAAACTACCTTCCTTTGCGTCTCCCGCGAGTTTATACGCGTTTCCGAGTTGAAGCATGACGCGCGCTTCATCCTCTGGTCCCGCCTCTTTGGCTTTCGCCAACGCCGAAGACTTGTGCAACTCAAAAGCGGAATCATCCGCCCCGGCGAGCAAAAACGCACTCGCAACGTTTCCATGCGCTTGCGCTAAAGCTGCGGGCGTCGTTGCCGCTTCGCCTTCTAACATTTTCAACTCTCGCGTCCAGCAGCGCGCGGCATAATCGGGCCGTCCTGCACGTAGTAACGCCGAACCAGCGCGATTGAGCGCATGAGCGGCGTCGACAACCCGCCCTAGTTTCTCCGCCGCGTCAGCGGCGGTGCTTAAAATCGGTGCGCACTTGTCCCAATCGCCGAGCTCGTGCAATGTCAAGCCTGCGTCCAGCAACGTGTCGCACTGCTTCGCATCGCTTGTTGACTCACTCGCGCAATCTAAAGCCGCCGTGAGCTCCTTACGAGCATCATCCGCCTCGCCTTTAGCACATTTTACGCGCGCGGCGAGCATGTGCGTCTTCGCGTGCGCCTCCCCGCCTTCACGCCTCGCCTCTGCTAACAACGGCGCCAAGTAGTGCGCGCACTCGTCCACTCTTTGAACCATCAAGTACGCACGTGCGAGCTCATATCGCACGTCATCAGCTAACTCAGTATCCTCTTCCCCAATGGCGAACACGATGGCGTCTTCCAAGGCGTCGATAATATCCTCCGTCACGGCGCGGTTCGTGCTCGCCGCGCGCGCAGCCGGCAGCGTAACCTCTACAACTCTCGCCTTTTCTTTCGTCTTTGCATCCTCCTTCTCCGCCGCGGTGGGCAGTCTCGGTGGCTCTGGCACTTGCGGTTTCACCGGCGCGTTTGGGTCTGCGACGCACGACGCGGCGTGTGCGGGCCAGGCGGCTCGTTGACAGGCGGCGTTGCAAAAGTACACAGCGCGACACCGCGAACACTTTTTAAGCTCAGCGAACGACGCGTCGCAGTTTAAACATCGCGGGCGCGCGGCGTCCGCGGCGTCATCGCTGTCTGATAGCGCGTATTTGTCATCAATCGTGATCGTCGACATTGAGCGCGGCGTCGACGACTGACGCGTCGAGCTCTGCGCTGAATAATTATATAAATCCTACAGATGAATTTCTAGAAAACTTGCGCGTCACTGGCGGTTCGACGAAGCGCGCGATGAACGCTCTTAAATTTGGTTCGAGCGTATCTGGTTCTTGCTCGTACAAGCTCATCGTAGCGCCCATGACCAAGGCGAAGACGTATGAATCGAAATTTGGCACGCGCGGCAGCAAACCTTTATGAAGCATGACGAGCACGAGCGAGTCCACCGCGCGAGGCATGAGCCAGAGCGCTAAATCCGTGCGGCGAGATTTATTCTCGACGAGTAAGGCGCCACCAGCGATGATACCGGCGATGTAGTACAACGATCGATGATTCGGTAAGCCCGAATTGCGGTGCGCGCAGACCACCCCCATGTAGACGGCGACATAGGTTGAAATGAACGTGGTACTGCGCACCGTCGCCTTGGTGGCGCGAAATAGCGTAGTGAGGGGATTCTTAATCGCCTTGGCCACGTTCAACACTACGTATGGTACGTAGTGAATGGAAAAATAAAATGGAAAACACTTTTGGAAAGTATCGGCGGCGCTCTTGATGACGTGCGACGTGCACAACGCCGCGCCCGTGGAGCCGTGCAACATCGCGTGGTCGTCGCAACACGCCGACGCCGCAGCGGCGGCAGCGGCGGCAGACACAGGCGCAGGGAGTCGGCTCGCGGCTTGGCGCATGTGCGCTAGCGTGGGTTTGTCAATCGGTCCACTTCGCACGATAAAATTCCAAAAGCCAACGTCGAGCGTGTCTGGGCGCATGACGTACGCGTACATGACTTGCGCGCTCGACAGCGTAAAGAGAAGTAAATTCCCATGCTCCCACGATCCTGGCCCGTCGCGCACCCACTTGTAGTCTTTTTTCGCACTCTCAAATCCCGCCTGCGCGAGCTTGGCGGCTAGATATAGCGACACCGTGCGGCGCAGTTTTGGTTTGAGGAAAAAAATGGACAAGCCGGCGACGCCTCCGGCGTAGACGGCGGCGGTTTCGGGCGTGAATGGCTTTTTGCGTCGTAAAATATTCGCCACGTTCGTCGTTGGTTTCGCTTCGCCTGTTTCAGGCAACGTCGGCAACGACGATGATTTCGAGCCATTGTACGGATTCTTAGAACTGTTACCATCCGAAGCGGATGTAGACGGCGCCGTGGCGTAGCACAACCCGCAGCGCGTGGCGTTGTACCCACCAACAAACATCCCGGCAAATAATCCAAATCGCACCGCCTCTTCGCGATATTTTAATGCTGATTCGCCTACGAGGTGTGATAAATCAAAAATCTTCGAGGGCTTGCGGCTACGCATCGTACGAAGCGCGTGCGCGGCGACGGAGATGCCCGCCCTCGTCATGTAAGCCGTCGTAAACGCCCTCCAAAACATGGATAACGCGTGCGACGCGCACCCAGACGCGTGTTCGTCGACGTCATCAGTGTCACATTCATCCGTATCGCTACTCGCACGGCGACGATGACGCCGTAACGCAATGGCGTGCTCGCAGGGACATCGATACCGCGACTTTGGCGCCGCCCGTCCCGCGCCGACGCCAATATACTCCTTCAAATGTTCCGGCACCGACATATCCAGCGTAGGCAGCTTCTCCATGCCATAAATAATCGGTGACTTTGTTTGCGATCTATCCACCGGAGACTCCACTTGCGATCTATCCGGCGCCGCTTTCTGCGACGACGCCGAGGTCGACGGCTGTTCCGCCGCCTCTGACGGCTCAAACTGCGTCACATTCACTCCCTGCATATTTCCCACGAACCACACGTCCGAATCATCCCCCTTATCCACACCGCCATCGCGATCCCTCGTCGTTTCACCACGCACAGGCGTCACCGACGTCTCATCGCTATCGCTTCCCTCGCGTAACGCTCGCAACGCCGCCGTCACCGACGCCCGACGCGTCCCCGACGGCGTCTTCTCCCGCAATCTCGCAAGCGTCCGCCGTTCCCTAACCTTCCGCTCCGCCGTCTTCGCATCGTCGCCATCGCGTGCGGCGTCACCATCGCCCGAGCGTCCCATCGCGCGCGCGCACCCGACGCCGCGCCGACGAAATCAATCCAACGCACGACCCACCGCCTAACGACCACACAATCACAAATCACCGCCGCTCCACGCCGCCTCGACCCGCACGCGCGCGCGAGCGGGGCGAAAACACGACCAGTGAATACGTATGCGCGTGATTCGCCCGTCGATGGCGTCGACGACGGCGCGCGCGCGGCGATATGCGGCGCGAAACGACGCGCGCGACGCATCGACGCGCGCGCGTTGACGCCACCAATGTAAACCCTAACGTTCCGATGGGCGCCCGTGAGCGCCCGATGCGCGCGCCATTCACGCACGCGCGCGCACCGTCGCCGCGACGCGACGCGACGCACCGCGAGCGCATATTTTTCCGCATTCATCCATCGCGCGCCACGCCCCGTTCGCGCGGTCGCGACGACGAGAGCGATGACGATGACGATGACGACGTTGGCGCCGTGGCGCGCGACCGCGCGAACGGGGCGCGCGCCGCGACGGCGGGCGCGACGCGCCGTGCGCGCGCGCGGCGCGGCGGGTGATGGTGATGTTCCGAGTTCAGACGTACGTGTGCGAGGCGAGGCGAGGCGAGGCGAGGCGTGGCGATGGGAGGACGATGACGCCCATGGGTGGGCTGGTGACGTGGCTTTGTTTTTGAGTGTGTGTGAGACTGACGCTCGCGGACGCGCGATGTAGGACGTGGCGCCGGCTTTGGAGAGCGATTGGCGCGAATTTCGCGCGAAATTACTCGCGCAGGAAAAGAATGTCAAGTTGGAAGAGGAACGGGCGCGAGCTCTGGCGGCGTCGGGGGAGAATTTGAAGGTTTTAGAGGCGCAAAATCCAAAACTCGCGAGCGCGGCGCCGTGGGCGCACGTCATCGCCGCGCCGGAAAAAGGGTGCTTGTTAGTCGCGGCGGATCATGAATTTCGTATGTCGCAACAGTATTTTCACCAGGCGGTTATTTTAGTGCTTGAGCATCACGAGAATGGTTCTATGGGGGTTATTCTGAATAGACCGACGCAGTACGACATGGGGTACGTGAGCGGGGATGTCGACGGCGTCTTTGCAAAGAATGCTCTGTATTTCGGCGGTGACGTCGGCGATGGCACCGTGAGTTTCTTACACGGTCGCGAAGACGTTAAAGGAAGCGTTGAGGTGTTACCTGGCATGTATTTGGGTGGGTACGACAGTGCGTGCGCGCTCGTCGAAGAACAAGGCGCCAAGCCGGATGAATTCAAGTTTTTCGCGCGCTATTGCGGCTGGGCGCCCGGTCAATTAGAAAGCGAATGCGAACGCGGTGTGTGGTTCCCCGTGGCTGGCGCCAAAGAATTAGCGCTCAAGCAAGTGATTCAGCTCCCCAAGCCGTTATGGCGTGAGGTTCTCGAGTTGTGCGGTGGCGAACTCGCTGAAATTTCCGCCAAGGCGTACCGCGAGCAAGAGACTGGCCTCGCTTCGTCCGAAGTTGAAATAGACGTCGACGAGGCGTAAATTACTATGACCTTATGATTGATTTGACCACAGCTCGATTGATTTAACGTGCTTATGTGCGTATGTACGCTATGTCCGTAGTGTGTTTGTATTGAATAGAAATGACGATATGTTGTTATGGCGTAGTCGCGGGAGCGCGTCTCGCCTCGTCGTCGGCAATCTTTGCCGCAATAAACGCACTTAAATTGAACTCTTCATCGTTCGCGTATAAGGCTTCAATCTCAGCCTTTTGTCCACGCTCGCGCATAGTTTCGAGCTCGCAGCGGTGGACGAACAACGGCGCGTTCTCTCCAGCCGCGAGCGCGTTTTCAATCAGCGACTCGTCCCGCGGCGTCAATGATTGAAACGCATTCTCAGGGACTAAATCCAAGTCATTCGCACGCAGACCTATCAGCTCAAGTGGCACCGCGTAGGGCACAGAATCCATCAGCGACGCAGCAGAACCGCTCGAGTACGACGACCAAATCCAAAGACCGCTCGGATTGAAGTCGGCGAGCATGTAAAACCGCGACGGAATCGGATTCAACTCCAAGGCGCGTTTGAGCAAGAATAAAAACTTACGCGTGGCGAGGTCAGGGAACCCTTTTGCGGTGATCACCACGCATGGAATAATGTCAAATATGCGTTCGTTAAGTAGTCTCTGGAACACGGCGTCTTTTTCCACGACGACGACGTACGCCGCGTCTGAATATAATTTCATCGCGTCCATTTCATTCATATCTCCAGTGATTGCGAATCCACCCGAGCCAACGATTGTGCAATCGTGCCGTGCCCCAAACGCGGTCTCGATGTGCACGCGTCCGAATACCTGTCCCTTGCTCGACGCCGATAATCCCAACGCGCTTCTTGGCGCGCCGATCGCCGCCGAGATGCATCGAATCGTATCCTCGAGCTTACCATCCGTCGTTTCTCGCGCAGCATCATCCCGACGACCGCGAGATAACATGACATAGTACAGCTCGCGTATCGTCATGCTGCATTCTCGCCGCAACCCTTGACGGATGACGTCTAACGTGCTCCAGAATCGGTGATACGTAGCGCCTCGATCGCGCGCAAAGCAAAATCGAGCCGCGACGCTTCGCGCGACATTTTCTTCATCAAACACGCGCGCACCATTTCCGTCGTCATAATCGTCAAGATCACCACGAATGATGCATTCGCCGTGCTCATCGTCGTTACCATTCGTCGGCGCGCGCGCTATACGATCATCGACAATCCATCCTCCGCGCGCGCGATCGAACCGCGTCTCGCGATGTCTCGCGACGCCTCGCAATCCCCACACTTTCGGTGGCATTTCGCTCACGTCCGTGCCCGAAAACGCGTCACGCACAAAAACACATGCCAAATGTTCGATGCGCGCGATGACGTCTCGACGCGTGGCGGCATGGGTGGCCAAGACATCATCATGGACATGGCTGGCGCGCGCGGCGTCGAGCGCGCGCGCCTCCATATGTCACCGGCGACGACGACGGTGACGACGCCGGCGGCGGCCGCGACGGATGTGCGCAATCGAAATGCTCTGTGTCGTGCGTGCGTGCGCGGGCGTGCGAATGCGCGCGATGCTTCGAGAGGCGTCGATCAATGAGGTCCTAATGGTATCGTGTCGTGATTTCAATTGTGTCTTTTGGTTTTAATCTAAATGTCGCATCCTTTCCTTCTTTTCTTTGTGTGGAGTTACCACGGGTTGGGGTCGTGCCCGGGCGGGGGTTTCGCACAGTTGACCTTGAAGAAGGATAACAGGCGATCGACGGTGGGGAAGACCATTTTGCGGTACTTGAATCCAGCGGGCGTGAGCACGATGTACTCGTGATGGACGTTGCCGCTCGAGCTTCGAATGTACGACATGCAAAACATACCTTGGTATTCGTACGAGACGCTCAATGCGTAAGGGCGAATGGATGGCGAACGTGCGAGTTGTTGCTTCAACGCAGCGTCGACTTCGTCTTTGGTGCCACCCATAAACTTGCGGTGGCGAAGCATGTGCTTGACGAGCGATACTTGGGGCTCGACGTGACGCGCCATGACTTCATCCAAATCTTCGTACTCTTCGCCGTCGATAATGAGCGGCGATCCAAGGCCGAGATTGGACACCCCAGAGCCTTTGTTGCCTTCTCGGATGTCAATGTGCTTGTAAATGTCGTCGTACAATTTCATCGTGCACGACAAGTTACGCACACCCTTGCTACTCGGGCGGATGATCACCTCACCGATGTCGGCATCCTTGAGCTTGTCTTGCGCGGCGACGGGGTCAATGTTTTGAAAGTACGGGTGATCAATGTTGCGCTTGATGAATGCTGGCTTCTTCTTCTGCGCAGCCGCCTTCTTCTTGGGCGCGAGTTCACCGTCTTGGATCTCCATGCTATAGTAAGGATTGCGTTCACCCGCGTGCATGTGCTCTTCCCACAACGCGGTTTCCGCCGGCTTCAACGTCCTGCCGCTACACACGAGTTGCACGGTGAAATTGTGAATATCAATCCCATCCATAGCCACGCGGGCGGTAATGACTTGACCGGGTTGGATTTTTTCCTCCAAACGGTCGACGTGGTTGTCGCTGACGTCGCTCTTGTCGACGTAACCAATCAATCCACTGTCGAGCGTGCACACGGCGCGCGCCTGGCGACCATCGCGTGGGCCTTCAATCTTCTTCACCGTACAGTGAATCAATTTGCCTTGCGCCAACGTCTGCGGAGTTTCGCCAGTGAGCAACGAAAACAAGTTCTCCGGCGCGAGGGACACCCACGGTGGGCGGATTTCCTTGAAAGGGTACCGCATCTCCACGCGGATTTCGCGCACGATTTCAAGCAACTTGCCCATGCCCGCTTCGGTTTCCAAATATCCGGCGTAATCCTCCAAAATCAGCGGCGCCACCTTGGTTTCCCACGTCTTGGGCTGAAAGCATTGCTCGATTAATCGCTCTTTGTCGTACTTGTCCATGGTAGTCATGTCGTCTTCGACTTCGAGGGCGTTTTGCACGATGGCTTCCGCCTTGTCGTAATGGTCGGGGTGCGTCCGCGTGGAATCAAGGACGTCGCCTCCGACGACGCGCAAAAAGGCAGCCGCGTTTCTGAAGACGGTATCCTTGAGTGTTGGCTTCAAATCAACCTTGTTGTCGATCACGCCACCTTCGTGCGAACGTACGGCGTTCACCACAACGGCAGCCTTGCGCGGGCCGAGACCAGCGACGTAGCGCAACAAACCAGCCATCCACGGGTGCGCGCACACCGCGTTTACATCAACACCAGCTTGGTTCACTAGAGTTACGAGCTGGCGTTCCATAATAGCCACACGGTCATCTTTACTCAACACGGCGTCTTGCAACGGACACATCGGAAGCGAACCGGCTTCTCCACCGGGCACGAGCGACGCAACAACGGCGGCTGGGTTGAGCATGTAGCGGCCCAACGCCACGGCGCGCAAGACGACTGGCGTCTGTTCTGGCATCTCCGACTTGACCACGCTCGCAGTTTCGCACAACTTGGCAACCGTGTCATCAATGTATTCGACTGCAATGACTGAAACTTCTTCCGGAATTGCACGTGGTTGTTCTTCAACAATGCGGGCGACGGTGGCGGTGAGAACTTCATACACGCGTCTGGCATCCATGCCAATGGCACCCACAGCACACACGTGCGGACGGTGTTGTACGACAAAATTCATCAGCGCTTGAAGTTCATCTTGCTGCGAGTTCATTTGTGCACCACCGGCGGCGCGTGGCCCACCAAGGTTGCGTCCAATAGTATGGCACTGAATGTAATCCACGAGCTCGCCGGCCGTGTCGAGCGCGACAAAAGTCGCAGGTGACCCAGCAACAGCAGCGACGACGCGTACATCGATTTCTTCTTCCGCACGTGGTGGTTGCCACGGTGCGCAATAGATGTAACTCCACGCTCCTTCCGAGCACGTACGCGCCATGTGATCGCGCGCGTCTTGACCAAGCATGCTCGCAAAATCACGCGTCGCCGCCGGAAGCAAGTGTTCATTGAGTGCCTTTTCGAGAATTGACTTACGCACAGCGTTCCACTCATTCGCAAGCGCACTTTCGTTGTCACTCAAGTAGCTTGTGTACATTTCTTGCAACGTGTGCTCGACGCGCACCTTCGAAAAGCCTATGTTCACCTTGAGTAAACCGCGGCGTTTGCCCTCCATCATGTACGCGAATTGTTCGCCAGTAACCTTGTATAAGGGCACATCCTTCAAGCGCTTAATAGGCGCGATCGGATGCCACGGGTCGACGATCTCGGTGCCTTGCGGCGTCGGATGCGTGCTCACCGTCGCGTGCTCAGAAAACTTGTCGCGAAGCCAATTACGAATGGTGGGCTCGGCGCCGATTTCAGTCGCCGCCACCGTAACGAAGGCCTCCATGACGTGTTCAATCTTCGTAAAGCCTTGGTCCAAGTACACCTTGGCGAGCTCACTTGGTGGAACATCAGCCAGGTTATCGCTATCCTTGTAGTGAAACAAACTTTCGCCGAGAGTCTCCGCGGTGGGACCAGACATCTTGACGAGGTCACGGATACCTTTCGCAACGTGCAAATCGTAATCCGTGCGACGTTGCGGGCGACGAGACGTGCCATCCAACTTTTCTTTAAAGAACAAGTTTGCCTTTGCCTCAATATCATCCACAAAGTGATCCATCGTCGCGTAGTGCAAATGGTTGATCAACTGACGAGCTACTTGGCCGTGTTCGTGGTCGGCTTTAGCCTCTGCGATGGCGTTAAAGCTCGCCGCCAAACGCGATTTTCGAAGTTCAAGGCGTACATAACGGTCATCCCAATCGAGAATGGCGTACATCACGTCGAAACGTCTCAAAAGTCGCTCGTAGTTTCCACCGTCTTCATCCAATGCTCGGCGCGCCTCCTCGTAGCGGCCGCGAAGGAGGAGCACCATGTCGTCTCGGCGCTGCGTACCAATATACGGCACTTCCAAATGCTCTTCAAAAGTAAGCTTGAGAAACAAGACGATAGAGGAAATAATCGCCTCGGCTTCTTCTGCTGGTAACTCATTCATCGACTGCTCCAACATGTATTCTCGGTTCACGCGAGCTTCTTCTGATTCGTAATCCGCGGCGCCGCGCAACAAGAGCGCGCCTTCCGGTGTGGGTTGGCCCTTTTGCACCGACCCGACACCCATGAGACGATCGTAAATCCAACGCGCTTCATGTTCCCAGTCCGTCGGTGCTGACGCAGGACGCGGCTTGAGTTGCTGACGTTCCGGGATGTCCGTTTCGCGAATCTGGTCATCCGCGGCGGTGAGCATTTGCTCCTTCACCACGGACGGTTCGAACGCCTTGGATGCCCAAGTCTTCGCCTCTGCCGGGCCACCGACTGACTTTCGGGCCGACTTTTGCTCCGCCTTTGCCGCACGTCGCTCTGCGGCTGCCGCGCGGGCCCGTTCGTAATCCTCTGCGTTTGCGTCATCATTTTCAATAAAATCATCCATCTCGCCATCCTCGCCGTCGCTACTATCCTCCGCCAAGTCCTCAACACTTTGCGACTCCGCAACGCCACCGACGCGGTTACGACGTGCGAACATGCGGTGGAGCTCCTCGGTGTCACCAAAGATATCCGCTGCGTCTTGGAGCTGGTCTCGGCGCAAGCCCGGAATGGAAGACTTGAGACGACGCTGGCGCTCCTCCTTAGACTCCTTGGGACCATCCGTTTCATCGCGCACGATAAAGTCGTCCATCTCGTCTTCGGAGTCGTCGTCATCACTATATGCCACTGCACGCTTAGCGTCAGGGGCCTCCGGCGCTTGAACAGCCTCCGCGGGGGCCTCCCCTTCCGCGCCCGCCGCCTCTTCGTCGTCATCCTCGCCAAACAAACCACGTTCCAGATCCGCAATCGTTCCCGCCGCGCGCGGTTCTGCCGTCGTCGCTCCTTCGCGCTCTGCCGCAGTCTGAATGCGCTTCTTCTTTTCTTTACGCTTAAACCCAGTGACTTGGTTATCCTCCAAAAGCTCGTAATCTTCCTCGTCGAGCGCCATGGCGCGTTTGCGGCGACGACGTCGAATGCCCTCATCTTCGTCATCACTATCCTCCTCTGCCGCCGCCGTCGCATCGCCCTCGGCCTTCGCATCGGTCGCATCTTCCTCCTCCTGCGCATCCGCCGTGACCATCGCGTGGACGTCCGCGGACTCTACCGCGTCGTCCACGCCAGCCCCTCCAGCGGGCGCGCCCGCGTCCGCTCCACGCTCCGCCGCCTCCTCCGCATTCCGCACCGCGTTCACCGCCTGTGCGTCATCACCACCATTCCCCACGTCTTCCCGTTCGTCGTCCGACATCTCGCGTGCTTCGCGCGTGCGCAAACCGAGAGTGATCTATCGATACAAGATCGATCTGCGGCGCGCAAATTGAACGAATCAACGACGCGGTTTTCGGTTCGGCTCGCCTTGCTACGCGCGGTTCGGGTCGCACGACGACGTCGGTGACGAGAGGTGTGCGCGCGCGTGCGTGCGGACACCACCCGATGGCGACGCGCCGAGGAATGACGACGACCGACAATAAAAACCAAAATGTAATAGGGTTGGGACAGCGTTTTCAGTTTGGGCGGCAAACGTAAAATGGTATTACAACTTTAGAGGCGTTATCGCCACGCTCTGGCGGCGTCGGCGTCATCAGCGGCACGCTTTGCGACGATGGTACCGACGATGAGAGCGATGAGGGTGAACACGAGTAAAGCATGGGAAAAGTCGTCATCGAGCGCGTCAAAACTCTGCGACGGATTGAGCCGAGTGTAAAAGGCGTCCAATCCATACGCAAAGAATAATACGCTGCTTTCCAGCGTGGCTGGGGCGGTGATGATACCGCGTAAGCCACGAACGGTGTAGTGGTACGTGGCCCACGACGCTGGGAACACGGGTATGACTTCATTGTACGGGATTAGGCCTTCTTCGCGATCGGCGGGCGTGGGTTTATTCGGCCGCCGTGGGTCCAGAAACCGCTTGTCGATGGACGTGACTTGGTCCGTAGCCGTGGCGAGCAGCACCGCAGGTTCGGTGACACCGCGCATTGAACGTGTGACGCTGAGCATTTTCGCTTCGGGGCGAATGTAATAGCTCTGTCCGATTATTCGTAAAGTTGGCGGCGCGAGCGAGCTCGACGTTTCATTTTGCGCGCCGCCGAAGATGGACTTGTACACCAAATCACCGACAGCCAACCCGCGTCGCTCTTCGCTATCGTCGTACATTTCTAACACACTCATCGCGTAACGCTGAGCGCGAGTGTTGAAATAATGGTACGCCACCCAATTCTCGCACATCACCGCGTGTACGGGCCCACGAGCGTCGCCGTGACGCACGCGATATAATATCCGACCAGTCACGGCGTCGATCAAGTTTACATGCACCGCCGCCCCGGTGCTTGTGGCGACGAAAATCGTGTTCGGGTTGAGGTACTTGAACATGGTCGACCGGTCGCCTGGCACGCGCACCCACGAGTTCACGACCTCGCCCTCCATGGGCTTGGACGCAAAGCCGACGATGTCGCCCGATTCCGGCGGAAACGCCACCGTCCACGAATGTAAAGCGCTGATTTCGGACCCAAACGCCTCGGGCGCTGGGTTGAACTTGTATCCACGAACTTCATTCAACTCTTGATCGACTTTGTAGTACGACATGTGACGGAGCTGCTCGCGCGCGCTCAACCACGCCGCGTCGGCTTTGGGATAGACGGCGGCGGCGCCCGAGGAATCCACCAACACCAATCCCATAGCACCACCAGCGACGTCGAAAGGCAACACGTGTGCGGTGCGGAATGGAAAATCAACGCGCTCCCCGACTATTTCGCCAGTGAATTGATCAATCACGACTAGCGATGTGGTGGAGACACCCTTGGCGATGGCGAGCGCGTACTTGGCGCCGTCTTCGCCGCCGAGCGGCTTCCATTCCATCAAGGCTGAAAATTCTAAGCCTGATGCGCCGAGGTACTGTCTCCACAACGCGCGCCCGTCGCCGTTATGCATCGCGATGACGCCTCCGCGCGCGGACAACGCGATGATTGACCGCCTAAATCCATTGTGGTCTTTATGCGCCTCATTCTTTGTGCTATCCTTTTGACGAAGCGCGACGAGACGGTTCATATCATTGCTCGTCGCGCGCCTGAAACGCATCTTAATAGAAAGCATCTGATACTCTATGCGTTCGCTTGACGTCAGCCGCACGCTTGAACCCACGTGCGCGGCAGCGCCTGCATCCGGAAGATGACCAAAAATCACGTCCCGCGCCTGCGAGGACGCCTCCTCGCGTGTCCAGACCGCATCTTTCCCACGATGCAAGCTCATCGTCGCGTCGGCGTCGACAGTCAGTATTGAATCTTTAGATTTTGAAATGAATGCGCGCGCTAATGGTGCGTTGCGCAAGAATTCATCACCTCGGCGCGTCTCGCCCAATGTGATTTCAGACGCGTCCAAAATCGACACTGAGCTCATCGCGTACGCCATAACACCGCGCTGCGCCATCGCACGCGCGCGCACGACGCCGACGAACACGTCTTCGCCGTCGACCGATACGGCAGAGAACGTCGGACACGCGTCAGCGTACGTCTTGACGATTTCTAACGCCCCCGTGTCGACGTTGACGCGCGTCAACGCGCACGCCTCGCCCGACGCGAGCACACCAACACCGTGACGAATCGCCGCTAACGCGCCTCGCGCATGACTGCCTACCACTGGTGTGTACGTCACGCGCTCTCCAGACGTAAACGCGAGCTCGGATGGCATCGCGAGGGTCGATACGCCTTTGCCATTAACGAGCGCCGCGACGTCGACAGAAATCACGCGACCCGTCGGCGTCACGCCAATCACGCGTGCGTTCGTCCCTACGCCAAGCGCGTACGCCTGATCGGGTGCAATCGTCCCTTGACGTGCGCTCGCACATCGACCGCCGATGACGGTCCCATCAATCGTGGTCATCGCGCACGCGCACGGCGCGCCCGTCTCGAGCTCTCGGCCAACCGCGTACGTCACCTCACCATGCACGAATACGCGCTCCCAAATCGCCTTCTCCGCAACGTCGCGCACATTTGCTCGCCAATTCACCTCACCCGTGCGCAAAGAGCGCATGACAACCTCTCCTTTGGCTAAAGTCACGACGTCGACGTCGCCGCACCCGTCGACGTCCCGTCTCGCCACAAACGCGTCCTCACCAATCTGTACCTCACGCTCCGCTCGAGCCTCCGCACTCGGCATCGCATCGCTATAACTCACACCTTCCCACAACAATTCACCATCGCGCGTGTCATACGCACGAATATGCTTGCCTCCATCGCCGCTCGTCGCGAGCGCGACGTCGTCGTCGATCGCCGCGCGCGTCACCCCACCCTCGCTCGCATCATGCACCGCACGCCACGCGATCGCCCCAGTCGACGCATCCACGCTCGCCACGCACTCTGCGCTCTGCGTGAACAACCGCGCGTGCCGCGCGTCGAGATAGGCGTGCTGCACGTCCCCGATGTGTTCGGCGAGCCAGTCTCTCGATCCCAACTGCTCGCGACGCAACGCGCGCGCCGTCGGCGCGTGCGACGCGCATGACGCGACCAAGACCACCGCACACGCGCGCGCCATCGACCGCGCGCGCGTGCGGCGCCGAGAACGCCCGCGACGCGCGCGTTCGGGCGTCATCATTGATGACGATGATGATGACGACGATGCGGCGTCGCAATGTGTCGTCACTCATCCGCGCGCCGGCGCCGACGCCGCGTCGCGCGCGCGCCCATCAAGCCCCGACGACGCGCACGCGATGGCGCACGGCGCGATCGACGACGTCATCGACGACCGCGCGCGCGCGCTGTACGTGAGCGCGTATGAACGCATCGACCGCGACCGAGGCGGCGGCGGAGCGACGCTCGGCGTCCCGCGCGACGGCGACGGCGACGGCGACGGCGACGGCGGTGCGTCCGCGCGCGGCGTGTTCGTGGTGAACATTGCGCGCGACGTGCGCGCGGCGACGCTGCACGGGACGGTGATGCGCGTGGGTGAGGGAGGCGAGCTCGCGCGAGGCGGCGACGCGAGGCTCGCCGACGCGGGTTCGAGCTCGGGGACGTACGCGTACGATATTAACGTCGGTGGTGGTCAAGGAAAAGGGGATGGGAAAGCGTCGCTCTTGACGCGCGCGCGCGTGCGGTGCGCGCGTGAATTGGCGATTACGAGGACGTTGGAGAGCGTTCGGGACGAGTACGAACGCGAAGCCGCAAAGGCGAGGACGAAAGAAACCAACGACGGCGGTGAGGATGACGACGACGCGCGCGCGCGTAAGCGCGAGAGGAAAGAGAAGAAGGAGAAGAAGGAGAAGAAGGAGAAGTCGGCGAAAAAGGCCAAGAAGGACGCGTCGTAGTTGAGATGTTTTTGTAACCAAAAAGTAAAACTGAGTAGCCAAGCCGCACAACATGACGCGCACTATCGCCGTCGCCGCCGCTGCGGTATCATCGCCGCGTGCGCGCGCGACACCGCCGTCGTCGTCATCTGCGTCGCGCCCGCGCCAAGTGCGCTCGGACGCCGCAACGCGCGCGGCGCAACGCGTCATCGCCGTGTGCGCATCGCTCGCGCTGACGTCCCAGCCGCTCGCGGCGCACGCGCAGCCCGGGTCGAAGCCGATCCCGGTGATCGATGACCCCGAAGTCGGATGCACGGTGAAGGCGTTGGATTTGTTTTCCGACGTGCGCGCGAAGTTTTCCATGGAGGTGGCGAGCGGGGCGCTGCCGGAAGCCGTGCTGAACCTCTCGCGGTGCGACTACAGCGGGAAGGATTTAAAGGGGAAGGTTTTGAGCGGCGTCGTGGGCGACGACGTGAATTTTGACGGCGTGGATTTCACCGGGGCGGAGATGTCTCGGGCGAGCATGCGTGGGAGTTCGTTTAAGAATGCGGTGTTGAATTCGGTCAACGCGTACGAAGTGCGGTTTGATGGGTCGGATATGCGAGGCGCGGATTTTACGAATACTTTATTGAGTTCGGCGAGCTTTGGAAAGTATAACGGGGTGTGGGCGAATGTTGAAGGCGCGCAATTCGAAGGCGCGTTGTTGTCGAGTTCGGATGCGCAGAGATTGTGCCAAAATCCAACACTCGATATTGACGGGTTGATTGCCATCGGCGGGTGCAAGTAAAATTTTTTCTCATGCTTTGCTTTAAAAGACTACTTTTTATAATAGGCTATACTGCGCGATGTAAATTAGATCACTACATGACATTTTTCACGACGAAGTTCAACTCTGGTCGTTCCGCGACAGCCTTTTTAGCGGCTTCGGCGGATGCGACGGTGACGCTCGTGGCGTCGGCGCCTCGGACGGCTTCGAGCGCGTCGGCGAAATCCTTGAAATCTTTCTGTGACGTACCTAAAATTTGCTCGCGACGCTCTTGGCGCTCTTCGTCGCTGACGTTGAGCAAGTGACGCATGAGCGCGGTGTAGCCCTTGGAGTCGGGAAGTTGGTAGGAGTCGATGTCGCCGATGGTGCCGATGATGCTCTTCGTCAATTCCTCCTTGCCGATTTCAAGGTTGCGTAAGAAGTCCACCGTGGCGTCGTAATTGTCGAGCGTCTTCAACAAGTTTGGATCTCTGTAAGATAAGTAAGTGAACATACCGCTGTGCGAGTCAAAGTCGCTGAAACCGCCGTAAGCGCCGCCAGAGACGCGCACACGATCCCACAACCACGTCGTCCCCAACAACTTGTTAATCACATACGATGATCCATGGAGCTCGTATCCAGCCTTGTACAAGTTCGCAGCCTTGCCGACATAGTTCACTTGCGTGGGAACGGTGAGGATTTCATTCTGCTTGGGGTTGATGCCAGTCCATTGCTCAGACTTGCCGGCGCCAGTGGCGGGCATGGAGTTCAAGAAGGCTTCAACAGACGACATGGAAAGGTCAAGCGTCTTAGCGTCAGCAGTCAAGTTGGTCACAGAGCCAGCTCGGTTGTTAATGCATGCAGAGATGGTTTGTAAATCCGCCAAGACACCGTCCCAGTCGCTGTCGACGCGCTTCGAAAGCTCGCGGAGGTAGTCGAGTTGCGCCAAGCCGCCCATTTGCTCAGACACCCAACCAGACACGGAGTCCATGGCGTCGAGGCGACCAGCGGCGACGCTGTGGCCAGAGCCCTGCACGCGAGATTCCATACCCGCACGAGTTTCGAGGACGAGCTGCTTGAAGATGTTCTTGTCATCGAACTTGGCCTCGAGCATGAGCTCAGACATGAGTTCGTGAAGAATGCCGACCTTGTCGCTCGTAGCCTTGCCTCGCACAACCATGTACGCTTGCATTTCGTCCGAACCACGCATCGGCGACGTGAACGGGGATACAGAGATGCCACCCGTTTGTGCGCTGATAAGTTGATCAAATTCAACAAAACTCTTGGACTTGGTGCCCATGCGTCCGAGCGCGCGCGTCCAAAGTGGAACGAGCGCCAAGAGGTGAGTGGGAATAGTCTTCAAATCGAGCAAGTGCTCGGCGTACAAGATATCGTTCGTGAACAAGTCGTGAGTCAATACCTTGGTCGCACCAATAGACGAGAAATCCGTCGGAATAGCCTTGGCTTCCTTGGGAATGTCGCTCAACGCCAACGTCGGAACGCACGCGAGGGCCTCGGGCGAGTCAGGCGTTTCTTGAAGAAGCTTCAATTCCTCAGTCGCCTTGACCATGTTTTCGAGCTCTTCCGGAGTCATGCTCGCACGCTTTGCATCCAGCTTACTTTGCTCTTCTGCGGCTTCAACCTCGGCAAGCTTCGCGTCGGGGTTGAGTTCGACGGTGACTTGGTGCGTGTTTTCAATGAGCAATCTGCGCATCAACGGACGGAAGACATCTTCAGAGGCGATGCGCTCCTTCAACTTGGCGAGCGGCGCCTCGAATCGAAGCGGCTCGAACGGATCGCCTTCATACAACCAAGTGCTCATAGAACGGAACATCAAAGAAAGACCGCGCGGGAAGCGGCCAGTGTTGTTTTCTCTCAAGCTAAATTCAATCGAGTTGATGCTCGCTTCGATGGCTTCTTTAGTGAAGCCTTCTTCGGCAATCTGCGCAATCGTATCGTGAATCAACTTCTCAACCTTGGGGATATCTTCAGAAGCGACACCACGCAAGCCAACCGCGTAGGTGGGCTGACGGAGTTCATCCTCTAACCCGTAACCGACGATGGCTTCGCCCAAGCCGGATTCCTCCAACGCGATGCGAAGCGGCGCCGAGGCAGAGCCCATCAACAAGTTGTCCAAGAAACCTACGGCGAGGCCAGTTTCCGGGTCAAACGGGTCCTCGCTCAACAACCAGTTAACTTGGACGAAAGACTTTTGCTCTTCTTCGCCTTCGCCACTGGTGTACGAGCGTACGATGCGCTTGGGCTCGCTGAAAAACTTCTGCGTGCCGATGGAGCTGTCAACCTCACGGTATTCAAATTCGTCGAGGAATGTCGCCAAGTGCTTTAAGCGCTCCTCAACATCGTCATCACCGTAGTACCACATGCGAGAGTTACTTGGGTGGTAGAACTTTCCGTGGAAATCCTTAAACTCAGCAAACGTAAGTTCAGGAATGACGCGGGGGTCCCCGCCAGAATCGACGCCGTAAGTGTTATCCGGGAACAGCGCTTGCTGGCACTCACGCGCAAGCACAGAATCAGGGGATGAGTACACACCCTTCATTTCGTTGAACACCACACCCTTGAACGTCATCGGTCCATCGGTGGAGTCGAGCTCGTAGTGCCACCCCTCTTGCTCGAAAGTTTTTTCATTCGTGATGCAACGAGGATGAAACACCGCGTCCAGGTAGACATCCGTCAAGTTACGGAAGTCTTGCAAGTTACACGATGCCACAGGGTAGGCGGTCTTGTCTGGCCACGTCATCGCGTTCAAGAACGTGTTCAAAGACCCCTTGATGAGCTCCACGAAGGGCTCCTTGATGGGATACTTGCGCGACCCGCACAACACTGAGTGTTCCAGAATATGCGGAATACCCGTCGAGTTCGCCGGCGGCGTACGAAACGCCACACCAAAAGTCTTATTTTCATCGTCGTTACTCAAAGACATCACCTCGGCGCCAGTCTTCTTGTGCTTGAACAAAAACGCCTTGGCGTCGTACTCTGAGATGTAATCCTCGCGCACGAGCTCAAACCCGTGCAAGTTCGCCGGCGCCTTCATCGTCTCATACGTCGACACCGGCTCACTCACCGCACGACGAATAACCGAACCCGCGCGAACGCGCGCCGCCTTGGTCGCATGCGCAATCCCTCGAGACGACGCCAAAGGCGTCGTCGTCGATCGCGTCGCCGCGGACGCCATCATCCTCAACGCGCTCCCGCCGCGCCCCGCGTGCGCTGCTCTCGCCGGCGACGCCGTCGACGCCACCGTCACCGTCTGTGCGCTCACGCTCGACGCCGCGCCGCTCGACCACGCGCGCGCACACGCCGCCGTCGTCGACGCTCGTCCAACGACGTCACCGATGAATCGGCGCGTGACCGTCGTCGTCGTCCTCGTGCGCGCCGCTTCGTCCCTTACGACGACGCGTGCGCGCGCGCGAAATCAATCAGATACAAATACGAGCGCTTGGGCGTCTCGAGGTCGCCGTCGACACCACGCGCGTCGACGAATGGCGTGTGAGCTGCGTCACTGAGGGATGGGATGGGTGAAAAAAGTGCAGCGTCACTTTGCCCTATTCTCGTGAATCGTCATTCACACGCGCGCGCGACGGGATTGTGCGAGCGGCGAGGACGACGACGAGGCGTACGGCGGGTGTACTATCGATTTTGTACGGTTTGTGCGGCGCGACGACGAGGACGACGACGATAATATAAGGAGATGATGGCCATGACTTTATCCATGATGGCGCCAGTCAAGACGACGGCGGCGGTGCGCACGACGCGGTCGTTGAGATCGAGCGCACCGCAGCGTCGCGTGCGGGTGAACATGCTTCCTCCGGGTGGGGGCATGCCGAACATGCCTGGGATGGACCCGAAGAAGATGGCTGAGATGCAAAAGGCGTACGCGGAGGCGATGAAGGATCCAGAAACGGCGAAGAAGGTGCAAGCGCAAATGGCGCAAATGCAAGGAATGATGAATAACCCAATGGTGCAACAACAGATGCAAGCGATGAATAATATGGTGGCGAATCCAGATATGCAAAAGAGAATTGCGAGTTTGAAGGATGACCCGGCGTTTGCGGATTTCTTTGATGATTTGAAGAAGAATGGACCGGGGGCGATGATGAAGTGGGCGAATGATAAGGCGTTTTTGGCGCGATTGAATGACGCGCTCGGTGGAGAGGATGCTATTCGTGCGGCTGCGGGTGGGATTGCGCCACCTGAAGCGGCAGCGGCGCCGGCGCCGGCGGTGAGCGCGCCTGAAGTTGAAACGTTGCACGACGCGGCGCGCTACGGCGACGTTGAAGCGGTGGAGGATTTCATCGCTATTGGTAAGGATATCAACGCTCGCGATTCGTCGTCGCGCACGCCCATTCATTATGCTATTGCTTTTGGCAAGGGCGACGCGGGTGAGGAGATTTTCAATATGCTTCTCGAAGCCGGCGCGGATTTGACAGCGACGGATGAAAAGAAGAACACCCCGTTGCACTACGCGTGCGGTTACGGTAAGCCGTTCGCTGTCAAGGCTTTATTAGCCAAAGGCTGCGACAAGACGTCTACCAACGGTACGGGTAAGACGCCCATCGACCTCGTCAAGCTTGAGGCGAAGAATCCGATCAACAATGACGCTGAGTTGGTCGCCGCGTTGTCCGTGTAAATTTGACACGTCATTGGAATATTAAAAATAAAAACAAATTCTTTTCTCAAACAAATATCGCTCCCATTAGTTTAGTTAAGTCGATAACGCCTCACAGAGAAATGAATGAAAGTAAACAAAGGATGATGCTTAATCTAAAGTTTTCGAAGTATTACACAAGATGATCTCGTCTCAAACTTCCGGTGTTATGTAACGGCAGCGATGTAACAGCGCGCACTTGATGTTTGAAAACTATGATCAGAGAGGAAAGTGGCTCTATGATGAGGAAAGGTAGGCTCTATGCCGAAGCGGGTGATTCGGAGAAGCCATCGGTAATGAAGCGTTTGAACATGGACTCCGCGCCCGTGGCGAGAAGACGACTCAACGCGGTCCAACCCGACTTTTGAGTCGTGAGCACGTAGCTATTGCCCGTTACGGGCGTTTGTCTCGCTTCAGCGGACACGATGGGTGATTTCGTGGCATCCCTTGGAGATTCACCAACTATCTGCATGTGGTACGAGTACATGCCCATGATGAGCGACGTCACCAACCGGGCGGCAATCAAGCACGGCAAGATGCGCATCTCAATCGGCGTTAGCGGGAAGACGCTTTGAATGCCGGAAAGCATGACTGACATATCGCGGATAGGATCACGTTTGTTGAGCGCACAGTACGCCATGGCGATGGCAACTTCATTTACGCTCCAAGACACCACAACATCACCAAAATCAATGACGCCAAACTCATTTTCCAAGGCATCCATGTCCGACAAAATGATAACGTTCTGCTCATTTAAATCGTTGTGCAATATACCAGTCCGCAGCTTATCCGAAACCGGCATCACCAAGTGCTTAAACGCATTAAATACGGTGTTACACATGGAAACACGGATTTCATCTTCGAAAACACCACGCACGACGAGATCTTTCATAAAGTACTGCACGTCCATAAAGTATCGTAAATCCCACAGTCTCGCGCGACTCTCGAGAGCTTTCCAACACATGCCTTGCTGTTCTAAGTGTCTGATGGATATACAATCTTGCAAATCAGCACGCTGCGAAACAAGTGTGATTTCTTGCGGCGTCGGCCATTTGTTGAGCACGCTGCAAATGCGTCCAACAAAGACGCCGCTTTGACGAACGAACACATCCGAGTGCGGAAGCGGAATATCCACAAGAAGCTTACCTGGGAGATACGTCAACACCCTCAAGGTATGCGCAACTTGATTGGTTGCCAAGAACGTCACTCGAGTGCAAAATTCACGCTGAGCACCAGGGGTATCCGCGGAAACAATGTTCACGGTACCGTCTGGCCCAGGCACCGTATACATAGCAAGCTTAGACTTGATAATTCGTGGGCACTCAATACCGTGCGCACCTAATTGCGCCATCACTCGTTCTTGTGCCGCAAGCACACCGCGACTGATTCCCGAACTATCGACGCCATTGTGAACCTTGACGACAAACTCCCGTTTGATGATTTTCTCCACCGGATCTGGGCAGTACGCAAAGAAATACCAGTTCTTGTCATCATACGAAGGCAGCTCCCTCATGGAGTCTCGAGAAATATCGCCAATATCATAGTGCGCCATGAGCAAACGAAAGACCTCCGACGCCGTGACTTGAGGACGACGCAATTTACGCTCGGCTTCATCAATCATCGTTGTAGGCACGTTTGCGCTTCGCACGTCGCTCGGCAACAACGACGCAAACGCCGCCGGTTGCGCCCGCGTAGGCGCCACTGACGGAACATCCGGCAACGCACCCGACGCCGCCAACGCAACCTGTCTTTGCTCCTCAGACATTGCCTCCAAAGCCTTTTCGCTCGGCGCGCGAGTCCTCTGCGCGCTCAGACGCGTCGCCTTTGTCGCCCCACCGTCAGCCGCATCGTCATCCGCACCGTCCGCCGGCGTCGTCATCGCCTTCGGTGTCGAAATTCCCGCCCCTTGGCCGTCGCGCGCAACCTTTTCACCGTCTTCCGCCGCGTCATCTTCGTCACCATCGCCATCACCGTCGTCACGTACGCGCGTTCCGCGCGGCGTTCGCGGCGACGTCTCATTCTCCTCCGCCGACCCTTGCCGCACCCGTCGCGTCCGTCGCTCCACTTGCCTCTCCTGCTCTCGCGCGCGCACCCCCATCGCGCCGTGCCGTGCCGCGTCGCAAAGTGTCGAATCACGCGATTGGCGCGCGCTCGGAATGCGAATCACATCCAATCATTCCACATTCCACGCATCCACCGCGCACCTGCCCCATCCCGCACCGCGAACCCGCGCGCGCGCGCGCATAAAATTCCACCGCGCCCATCGCTCGCGCGCGCACCGCGTCGAGCCCGCGCGATCGCGCGCGCGCGCGCCCGACGCGCGCGTCGGACGCACCCGTAAGCGCGCGCGCGACGCGGCGCCACCCGGAATTATCCGCACACCGACCGCGTGGACGCTTTTATGGCCATCGCACCCATTCGAGTATGGGATATCCCGCGCGATCGCGTCCGGAAATGCCGCACGCGCACATCGTGTGTCCGTGACATGGGCCAAACCGTGCGCGCAGTACGATACATGCACCACGCGTGTGGCGCGCCTAAACCCTAAAATATCGATGTCGATGATGTGGCGTGTGCCGATTGCATCGGCACTCGTTCGCGCGCCGATGGTGGCGACGACGGGCGCGAGCGCGATGCGCGGTGCGGTGCGATGCGGTGCGCGATGCGCGGGTGCGCGACAGGCGCGCGGCGGCGCGGTTCGGCGTCGCGTGGGCGCGTCCTCGCGCGCGAATGCGCACGCGGTGGCGCGCGCGCACTGCGTGTGGGTGACGCGGATGGATGCGTTGGCGGCGCCGCGTGGTGTCGGTGGTGGTGGTGACGGTGCGCACGGACGCGAATGCGGTGGGTTTGGTGTTCGTGCGCGCGAATGGGGCATGGGTGGGATGGATGTGGGCGTTGGACGACGAGGACGACGACGACGGGCGGGGCTGGCGCGGGGCGCGGCGGGGGCGTTCGCGGACGACGCGCACGAGACGCAGTACGCTGAGGTGAAGAAGACGACGAAGAAGAAGGATAAGATGAAGAATAAGAATAAGAAGAAAAAGTGTCGAGGGTCTTCGAGTAGTAGCAGCAGTAGCAGCAGTAGTAGTAGCTCGAGCAGCAGCAGCAGTAGTAGTTCGGAGAGCGAAGGCGAGGGCAAACGCGGACGCGCCTCGGCGAAACAAAAGTTTCAAGATGTCCTTACCAATATGGGTAGTGGTGGTGGGAAAGCGGGGATGGATAAGACTATGAAAAAGTCAACGACTAAGACGTCGATGAAGGCTAAGAAGACAAAGACGAAGAAGGGTAAAAAGGGTGACGTGCTGGCGGCGTTGAGGACAAAGTTGGGCAAGGTTGTGTCGCAAAAGGCGCAAGAGGACGCGTTGCGGGCTCAAACCATGGTGGGAGATGCGTTAGTGATTGACGTTGAAGCGAAAAGTTTTTCGAATGGCAGTGGGCCTACGACTTCTCTCCCACCGGCGTTGGCGACGACTGGGTATTGCCCGTTGGTGTCCCCGGTTGTCGTCGGCGACGCCACGAAAAAGGTGCCGCTCGCCGTAGTTGAGATTTGCACCGGGAAGGAGTGTCGCAAGCGCGGTGGTGGCGACATTGTTGAAGTTTTACAAAACGAGCTCCCGGAAGGATGGGCGTGCCAAGGCAGTGGAAAGTGCATTGGCTCGTGCAAACGTGGCGTGAACGCCCGATTGAAGACAGCCATTGGCAGCGAGAAATTTTCGTATCTCGACGTACCGACGGCGCGTTCATTCTTTTGCAACATGGCCAACGCCACAAATGAGCTTCAAGCTAGTTTCGATGATATGGATATCGGCATGTCTAACTCGCCCACGAGTCGCCGCAAGGCGTCACCGATCATGGCTGCCGCCGAAGAGGCGTCGCGACGAGCCGGCGAAATGGCCAACGTTCCGAAAGGATTCATGCCTAAACTGATGTAATCATAAACGATTCTTTGAATGAAACAGATGTTGAATGAATCACATGCGCGTTGCTAATATATATGGTATAATGCGCCGTAGTTTGCTCTGGGTTTTAGCGCGCTTCGTTCAACGTTAGCTTGACGCGGTCGTCGTCACCGAAAGCATAGGCATACTTCCACGACGGCGTCGCAATATCGTCCCACGTCTCTTGTATGCTTCCGTCTTCTTTTCGTCGCAAACTCAAACGCTTACCGCTGGGCACAACGTAGCTGACATCTCCTGAAATAGTGACGTCCTTGGCATCAAACTCACCGCTACCGTGAATGACGATGGATGCTCGTTCGATGCGACTAATGCTCGCGCTCCAGTACACGTTTGAGGCATCCTTCCAGTCGACGCCCTTGTTGATTACCTTGACGTTGCGAAGACGACAGCGACCGCACTTATTGTCATCGAACACGACTGACCCATCAGCGATTGGACCCATCAAATCCGAAGCTTGGATGGAGAGAGCGCCGTTGATGTCAACGTTTCGCCACTCAACTTCGGCAATTTCCAATCGCACCTCTGACCCTTTGTGAATCGTCCCGCCTTGAATCTTTTGCTCCACGACATCCCACAGTGGTCCGATGCTCGGGTTCGTAGACCAAATGAACTCCGGTCCGAGGTTTAAGTAATCATCCACTGGGTAATCATCCGGCAAAGGATGCGCGACGTTGCAGCGCACAAGCAAATCGCTCGCATTTCGCAACAAATCAAGAAATGACCCGTCGGGCGTTTGCGCGAGGTTTGTCACTTTGGGTGGTCTCTTTTTTTTGGCGCTACTTGTGATTCGTCTACGAAGCGCATACAACGCGAACGTCGGGAGAGTATCCCAGTCATTCGCCCCAAGACGCTCCGGGGAGTGGCGCATCAAAGCGTCGGCAATATTCTGCATCGAACACTCCAATCTTCCTCCTTTAACGCCATTTTCCAACACGGGCTTAGTCAAATTGATCAGCATCCCAGGAAACGCCGCACGCGGCGTGCGCATGAGCGCATCTTTGATGTGATTCAACCCAATGTACAAAACGTTCGTATTCGCTGGATACGCACTTTCCTTGCCGCCTTCATCACTTGGCTTGTCACTCAAGCCCAAGCGCTCAAGCTCGGTGTACTCAATATTTGACACGCCATACGAATAAGTATTCGTCAACGCGTTCTGTTTTTCAACCAGGACGTTGATACCCTCGCTTGCGCCAATGTGACGCTCACAGCTCGCGAAACCGAGCGCCTTGTCGCCCTTCACACCCACACCCGCGAGGGAGAGCAAAGTGGTATCGGTACCAGCCATTGGATTGGTGATTTGTCGCACGATCGAGCCTTTACGATTGCGGCGCTCTAACCAATCGAAAACACCTTCATCGTACATGAGCTTCCAAATCGCTCCGTGACCGCCCGGCTTGAGCTTGAATTTCCCCAAACCTTTCCGTACCCACTGCCCGGCGTCGAGACTAATCACCGGCACGAGTGGTTGTTCAAATAGCTTGAAATTTTCTTCACCTCTACCGTACCAGTTATTGTCCCGAAGAAGGTTGGAAATTCGCGTGTGATTACCCTTTGCCGCGCTCGTCATCACCGCCACTGGCGTCTTGTGGTGCACGCCGTTCAATTTGTAATACAGCCACTCCCGAGCAGTCAAATCGCGGAACAGTCCTTCAATGAGCGGACGGCCGTTGTACTGCAAGAATGCCGCGGGTAAGCTCTCACCCGTGACGGGGTCTTCCAAACCAAGCCTGTCGCCCGCGCCGCCGAGAGGATAAATTTCCGCCATGTTTGGTAGCTCCTCGATGCCCCATCTCGACGCCGTCGCCGCAAAAGCCCCACCGTTGGCTCGTAAATCCGCCCCAGGTGGGCGCAGCATCGTCACTTCTCCCGGTACACCCGCGCAATCGAGCCCATCGCATTCCTCGGTGCTATGCAACATCGCCGGCTCACCAGTCAACGCCTCGACGCACAGCTCCAACGCCGCGCACTGGTATCCTACGATGCCGCCCATCATATCATAAAACGTCTCCACCTTGCCTAGAACCGCCAACGCACGTTTAATCACCGCACGTGCATTCTTTGTCGATGGTTCCTTCTTACCATCCACCGAGAACACGTGCGCCTGACCGCACGCCACGCACGCGTACACCATAAACTTGTCCCTATCGCCCAACGCCTCGCACGCTTTGACCAACGCCCCGCCGCTCGATATCCATCGCACAACGCGAGGCCGTTGGCGTATCATCCGCAACTTCATCGAATACGCCTCATCAATGCTCGCGGCAACGGACGAAATCTCAATACACGCATCCCGAGCCGCCCGAGCGTCCTCCAGCGCCTCGCGCAACCCCGCGAGCTCGGCGTCCTCCGCCTCGGACGACGCGCTCTCCTTCGGCTTCGATTCCACCTGAAACCCTGACAACGCCGACGCCGACGCCGACGCCGACGCCACACCATTCGCGTTCGCGTTCACCCCAATATCATCATGCACCGCGCGTAGACGCACCCTCGAAGCCCGACGCGACGCCGACGCCGAGAAAGCGCTCGGCGCCGGGACGCCGCGTCCTCGCGCGCGCACCTTACCCACGCGCGCGCCATCGCCCGCCGCGACGCGCGGCGCCGCACGCGCGTGCGTCATCGCCCACATCACCGCCATAGACGCTCAACGCACCTCCACGCACGCTCGTCAGACGTCACGCGTCGATCGATGGATGGAAAAGTGTCCTCGCACGAAAAGCGTACGTCGCGTCACCGCACTGCGTCGCCGCACGACCGCGAACGCGCCCGCGACCGCGCCGCGCGAGCGATAGGAAGACAAAACAAACCTCGACGCGCGCCTGTCGCGACGACGACGACGGTGACGGTAACGGCGCCGGGCGACGCACTGGCGCGTCGAGGCACGGCACGCGAAGGATATTCTCTTGGGTGAGTGATACATTAGTGGCGTCAAATCTTCGAGGAGGGACTCGTCGACCAATTATAATTCGAGGGTACAGTTTTGAGCCTCCTCGCTCTGCTGGGTCCTCCTTCGACCGGGCGTCACGACGCGGCGCGCGGTGCGAACGGGCGCGCGACACGGGCGCGAGGGTCGTTTACGTTCGCGCACGTCGTCGGGCGTACGCACGCGCGAGAGATAGACGGGTGTGCGTTTGATTTGATTTGATTTTCTCGTTGGTGTGCGGTTGACAGTCAAACATCATGTCCCGGGTGCTCGTGTTTTCCTCGAGCGACGACGATGGAGACGACGACGGCGATGGGTTTTCGAGCGAATCTGACGTGGGTGCGCCCGTGCGCGTGGGCGGTGCGGGTTCGAGCGGTGCGCGGCGCGTGAGGACGGCGCGCGTGCGGGCGCCGGACGCGTCGGAGAGCGAAAGCGACGAGCCGCGGAGCGCGGGCGTCGGTGGAGCGTCGGCGTCGGAAGGGTCGGACGCGACGGTTGTCGAAGGAGAGGCGGAACGTCGCGCTCGCGTGGGTGCGCGGACGATTCATGCGGTTGGTCGTGCGCGGCAGGATGCGTTTGAGCGCTCGCGGGACAGGCGGGAGCGCGCCAAGGCGACGGCGCGCAGACGCATCGAGTCGTTAGAACTTGAATTACAAGTTGCGCGTGACGTCGAGCAGCGCGCGTTGGTAGAGAATTTAGCTATAATGGATGAAATACGCGCGCGTTTGGCGGCGCGGGATGATGCGTTGTTTGAAAATGCGCACGCGATGCGACGGGCGAGAGTCGAGGCGGAGACGTCGGCGCGCAAGGCGACCGAGGCGCTCGTGATGCGTGCAGTCGTTGCTGACGCCGAGGCGCGAGAAGCTGCAGAGAAGGCTCGAATAGAAGAGGAGAAACGCGCGCGTGTAGCTGCGGAGGCGGCGAAGAAGAAGGCGGAGCTCGCTGAGATTGAGGCAAAGAAGAAGGCGGAGGAGGACGCTCGCGCCAAAGCGGCGGAGGACGAGGCAAAAAAGAAACAAGCCGAGGCTGATTACGTCAGTGGGCGCGTCGTGGGTGGGGAAATTCCTCGCGTTGCCGCCGCCGCGGAAGCGCTTGAACAAGAGAAGATGTTGGCGGAGACGTTGGCGCAAGCGCGGGCGACGGTGGCGGAGTATCAGTCGCATCCTTCGGCGAAGATTGAACGTAGAAAGCTCACAAACGCCATCGTTGTGCACATTCAGCAAATTGCGGCGACGAAAGAACAGATCAATAAGAAGAGTCGGGATATTTTGACCCTTCTCGTGCAACTTCAAGAGCCGCAGAAGACGTTTGCGTTGCTGAGCATCGCGAAGAAGATGTTGTCGCAATGCGACGTGCAAGTCGCAAAGCTCAATCGCTACGCGTTCGCTCTCGCCGAAGTCGCCGTGCGCATCGCGTGCGACGTGCCACGGTTTGGTGCACTACTCGTGGCGCTCATTCACGAGGTGTGCGTGAACGCAGTGCCAAAGTACTATCCTTTTGTTCAAGGAAGGTACGCCACGGATGGCGAATACTACGACCTTATGGGATACGTCAAGCCTGACGACAGTACGGGCGCGTACGAAACCACCGACGCCTACGTTGATCGCATGACGGGATTCATGCTCTTCTATGCTGCCTTCTTGCAGGTGGATGCCCCGAATCACCCGCACGGCATGGATGCCGCGTGGCGTTGGCTGGCGCGTTTACTCAATCGATGTCCTCCAAATCGTCACACCGCCGTCGCCCTGGATTCATTCCTCAAAATCGCCGGCTACCGCATGCATCAGCAATACCGAGGACAGTTTATCAAAGTTCTCGAGCTCGTACACGGCGAATTTATCCCCAAGCTCGACGCCAAGGATAATCCAGACATTCGCCCCGTGTCGAGCCGCATGAAGACGTATTTGCACGAACACTCGTACGCCAAACCACCCGAAGGTCGCGAGATGCCCATGACGGACACGTCCACGACGACGACGTACTAGAACTCTAGTATTAGACCCACGCCATCCTCAAACGCTGTTGCATGGTGTCGTAGTCACAATGCCTAAATAATAATAAATCCCAGCAGAGCTTGAAAATCGTGCGTCCCAAATCCTCACACGTGGGCGCCGCCGCCGCTACCGTCGCGACGAACGCGACGCGCGCGCATGACGGACGCACCAGCGCCAGCCGGCGACGTGATTGATGCGCACACGCACGATGTCGTGCTCTTCTACGCGTACACGCCCATCGAAGACACCGAACGCGTCGCCGCCACACTGCGACACTTTTGCAGCACTTTTGGCGTGCTCGGACGCGTGCTCGTCGCCGCCGAGGGCGTGAACGGCACCGTGTGCGCGGCAAATGATGACGAGAATAACTTAGACGCGTTCAAACGCACGCTAGCGGCGTGTGTGCCGGCGACAGCGACGATGCCGTATAAACACTCCAAGGCGGCGAGACAGGTGTTTTACGACGTTCGCGTGGAGGTGGTCAAAGAACTCGTTGGCTGGGGACAGATGGATTTAAAATACGAAAAGCGCGAAAAGGTCATACATCTTAAACCTCGTGAGTTTCATGAGGCACTGAAACAGCGATTCGGTCGCGGTGAGGAGGTGAAACTTGTGGATTTAAGAAACGAGCACGAGTCGCTCGTGGGCAAGTTTGTCAACGCCGAGTGTCCAGACGCGCGAAATATGCAAGAATTAGGTCGATTCTTGGATGAAACCGCGAGTGAAAGTAAAGAGCGAGAGGTATTCATGTATTGCACGGGTGGGATTCGATGTGAGAAGGCAGCGCTATATTTAGAACGTAAGCAGCCGGACATTAAAGCCGTGTATCAATTAGAGGGCGGCATTCACGAGTACTTGGAGGAATTTGGCACTGACGACGAATGTCTGTACCTCGGGGGTAATTTCACATTTGATATGCGCGGAGTATCGGCGCGAGGTAAGAACGACACGAGTGAGGTGTGGCGGTGTCAGCGTTGCAAGGATGGCGAGCCCGTGCTGACGCCGTGCGGCGTGTGCGTGGTGTGCCGTTTTCCATTGGTGCTTTGTAAAGCGTGCATGAACACCCCAGAGTGTCGAGGGGAGTGGACGTGCTCGCATCACGCACACCTGGATGGGATATATTCATACTATGCCATTCCTAATTTAGCAGAAGACGACCTCACGCGGCGCATTGCGGCGATGAGGACCATAGAAGGCGAATTATTCGCTCAGGATAGAGTAAAGACCGCAAACAAGCGGAGAACGTTGCGAAAGTGTTATTCTCGAATGGAGGACGAACTCGCACGACGCCGAGCCGGCGGTGATGCCGACGTGTGCGTGAAATCGTACTGCCGAAATAACGGTCGAGAGTTGTCGCAGTGCACTCGGGCGTGCATGGGATTTTGGGGTCCCGGACACGTGAAAGACGCCCAGGCGCCGGCGACCCCCGCGTGTTCGATTTAATAAATGAATATTTTCATATGTACTCTACTACCGCCCTGGCAGCGCCACCACGTGCACACAGGCTCATCGCCATTGTAAACCTTCGACCACTTCGAGCGTGTTCGCATCCGGGTCTCTGAAGAAAATAGCCGGACGACCGCTCTTGCTCGCCGTGTACGCCACGCCTCTCGCGTCCAAGCAATCCGTCAGCGGCTTTAAATTCTTCACTCCGATGCAAAAGTGGCGGTCTCGCCCACCGTGCGTTGGTCTAAATTCTACGTGCGCGCAATCGGGGTTCGGCAGCTCCATTAAATGAATCATTTCCGGACCAATCCACAGCCACGCGCCTCGGTACGGGAGCTTGTCTTCGGGACGCTCAGGATTGATTTCAAGCCCCAGCATGTCGCCGTAAAACTCCATCGATCGCTCTAAAGACTCGACGATAATAGCCACGTGATGCACACCCGTGATGCCAATCTGTGCAGCGATGGACTCCGACGCCGCGGCGCGTGTGGACATCGAACGCGCGCTACGCGGGTGAGGGTGGGTCGCGCGCGAGGCGACGGTACGCGCGGAAAACGTCGTCGACGACGATGACGACGACGATGACGACGACGCGCGCGCAAAAGATGGTACGGTCAACGTAAATGACATGCGATGCGTACGCGTGCGTGTGCAAGTCTTTGACGTGCGTCGCTTTCTGGAGGTGAGTTCTCTCTCTCACAAGTCTTAACTACTATCGCGTCTTTGAGCGAGTATTACGGCGTCGAGCGCGTCGTGCCCGATGCAATATCACGCGCGCGTGTCGTCGTGCGCACACAATATTGTGTGCGCCTGTGGACGATTTACACGCGCTCGGTCACGGGGCATCGAGCACGACTGACGCCGTTCGACTAAACAAAAGGGCTGACGTCAGCCTTGACTCGGCGCTCGGCTATCATTCGAGAAGTTCTTCGAACGCGTCTTCAAACGTCTCCGGTGGTTGCGCCCCGCCGAATTGCAAGCGTTTTGAAGAACCGTTGGAGATGATGAAATGCGGGACGCCGCTGACGCCTCGCGAGTACGTGCGCAATTGATCCTCGACGTCGAGTAAAAACTTGCTCGAGTCTTCCAGAACCGACTCGGCGTCGGTTACTCCGGCCTCCTTGCATGCATCGAGTAAGGCTTCTTTATCGCATGGCGCGCGCTCTTGGGTGAAGTAGCGCGAGAATAGTCCCTCCATGAGAGCGTTTTGGATGTCTCCCGACGTGTCGAGGGTCTCGGCGTACGCCACGAGGCGGTGCGCATCCATCGTCGGCCCAGTGTTTCCTCCCATCGAGAAGTTCTCTATGCCCACGTTCTCGAAAGCGTTACGGAGTCTCGGCTCGATTGTCGCCATGCGGTCTGGGCCAAACTTTTGATTGTACCACTCACGCTTGTTAATGCCGTACTTTTGCGCTTCGGGAGGAAAGGAGCCCCAAGTGGACGCGGGCATGAGCATGTACGGGCGCCACGACACTTTGACGTCAACGTCGGCAGCCTTGAGCTTGGGTTGTGCGTTCTTAAGCGCACGCTCCAAGTTACGCTTACCGACCATGCACCATGGTCATATAATGTCGCTTACGACGTCGATGCGAAGTACGGGACGAGTTGCCGACATGTCGACGAGTGAGGAATACATATACTACAACGCAACTAAAACTATAGCTCTTGCCCAACTTGAACTTTGAGCTCGGCAAGCCTTGCTTGTAACTTGGGCAATCTTTCGCTATCTTGCTGCTTTTGTGCGAGAACCTGCAATCGACTTGCGTGCGCGCCTCGACGGGAAATGCCGAAGAAGCTCTGTTCATGAACAAGGACTTCGTCTATGCAACTGAGGCGTTGCATCTTGAGATCGAGTTTTCTCGTTTGCAAATCAATCACGCCTGACATGAGGCGATTGATTTCGTGCTCTTCATCTTGTGCGAGAAGTTTGGCCTCGACAGCGGCGGCAGCGAGACCGACACCGGCGGCAGCTTGAACTCGCTCTGCGCTTACATCCCCAGGCCCAGACGACGTGAGTTCATTCAGCGCAGCTTTCGCCGACGCTGCTGCTACTCGCGGAGAAAGCATCGTCGTTAAGAATGCGAGTTGTGCCATCACTGGATTAGGTGCGTCTGCGAAAGGAATCGACGACGGATCTGGTAATTCAGCGCCCACGTTTCCAATCTTTGAGCCACTCGGTACGCGCATCGCTTGATCCATTGTGGCAATAATGTCATCGTCGATGGGCATTTTCAAAAAGTATTTCAGGCACTCGTCTGCACTTTTCGAGCCAACGTTTTCAGCGATTGAGCCCCAGTCTTCGCCGTACTGATCTATACCTTCAAGAAGAGACAACACTTCGGCGTCGGTCCATTGTTCTTCATCGTTGTCAACGGCAATGGTTTTGAAACTCGGATAAAGTGCCTTCACGAAATCACCGGAAACCTTTCCTTGAGGATATATGCCCAAAGGATAGCATCGCGTGCATAAGTCAAAATTGTTGACCTCCACGCAGTGATAGAACACGCCTTTGGTCAAATCTACCCCGCACATGTTACATCCAAAGTCAATCGTAGCCCCACCCTCGTGTAAAGCTTTGTGTGTGGCGAACAATTTATCCAACGTTCGTCGCTCGTATACGATCTCTGCACTCGAGCCATCATCAAAAGGACTCAATGCGTGCGCGCCCGTGGGTGTTGTGGACTTGACTTTCTCAAATTCAAACAGCGGAGCTTTCAGCGCGTCAATCGTCGGTAGCGTGCAAACTTCTGGCGCACCTCCGTCGTTCCCACACGTAATGCTCGGAATACTCGGCAGAGGACGGTACTTGAGTTTCATCACGTCTTGCTCAAGAGCAAAGCGCCAGTTCACTAGTCCCCAACGCTCCAAAAATCTAAATATCCTTGCCAATGACGCTTCATTACCCTTCAACGTGCGTCGTGCTTCCTCGGCGGTGATCTCGCGACCAGCATCACGGAACGCGTGCATCATCGCGTTTCTATACTGGATGTACTTTTCCGGTGTATGAGTATCGTCTTCTGGTTCAACTTGAAAAAATTCCGGCATCGCCGCCTTTTCAATGTCGTGTGCGCTATCCCATGCGAACCACGCGCTGTGCGTCGGGACGCGATACTCTGTCAGCGACGTTGTCGGCTGGGCGTCATTCGCACGCGCGGGCATTGCGTGTCTTGGTAGCTGACCCGCGGAGAGGTTCTCCCATTTCAGGGATTTCGCAAGGAACACCTCTTTGCTCACTTCATCTTGCTGAATGATTGCGCCGTCGTCTTGAACCGCCGCCGCGAGGACTATGGGGTGCACCCTGGTGACGCGGCGTCTCGTCACATCATACGCCAAGCGATCAGTACCAGAAGGTGCCAACATTTCCGCATCGGGCGAAACATTTGGGCCCGATGCATCGAACACGAAAGAACCGTCACCGTATTCCACGTCGCCTTCCCAAGGCGAGGTTGGCGCCGACGCAACGGTGTCAAACTCGTAGTCGTAATCGTTCATCCATTCGTTAAATTTATAACTGTCTCGCAGCCAGCGAGCGCGAACCGTTCGCACTGCTTCGCCGCTGACAAATTTGGACGCGGATTTTGGCCACGGAGCTTTTCCTTTGCCCGTGATTGAGGAATCAGCGTACCAAGTATCGTACGAATCTGGGTAAAACCAAAAGTGCAATCGATGTTCTGGCTTTGCCGACGACGTCTCCGCCGTACCCGTTTGCGCGATGCGCCAATACGCGGCTTCATCCGCCGCTTTGTCATCCGAGTCATCCGACTTCAACACGTGCGTCACGCCCTCTTCGTTTGGCGTCAGTGCGAGCACAGCGTGCATCTCTCTCGCCAGGCGTCGCAACGCCTCGGCGTCCTCCACGTCGTCTGGAATATGAATCTTTACAAACTTCATCAACCGCAACGCGAGTAATTCTTGCCGTACGCGCTCTATGAACTCACAAAACTCATGTCGCCCGTACTCACTCACGCCACCATCGCGTAACTTCCCATCGCGCTTATACTCTAAATACACCTTGAGCGCGTGAAACAACGCGCCTCCGGGCGCGACGTCCCACCACAACCGGTGCGGTAACCGCGTCACCACTCGCGCACACGTCCCATTCGCCCCGAGCAACCGATCCTCCACCGTAAGCACATCGATGATTTGTTTCGTCAACGCTCGAACGTCAAACGCCGGCGAGAGCGTCGGCATAAAACGTCGCAACTTTGTCAACACGACATCCAATCTTCGCGCGTATTCCGCATTCTATAATACCCATGTTCAACGTCACGAGACGCGCCCGTTAGTCTACGAATCGCGCACGCGCGCGCGCGAAGACGCGCGCAGACGCCATCGCGCACCACCGCGCGCGCCGTCGCGCGCGCCGACGCGCCATCGTCACCCAAACCCGATCGTCACCCAGCAGCCAGCAGCCAGCAGCCAGCGCCAGCGACACCACCGCGACACACCACGCCACGCCGCGCGACGTCGTCATCGCGCGCACCTCGAAATCCTTGGCGCGAATCTTAAACTTGCGCTCCTTTGCCAGCGACGACATCGCGCGCGGCGGCGGCGGCGGGAAATGCCGGCGACGCATGCGGATGCGGACCCGCGCGAGGGCGCTTGGTGATACATTAGTGGCGTCACGACCCGGCGCCAGGCGGCGGCGGCGCGGCGCTCGCGCGCGACGACGCCACACAACGACCGCGCGCGCGACCGGGGGCAGAGCGCGGCGCACGGAGTATTTGTGTTCACTCTCTCGCGATGCGTCGCGACGAGGACGAGGACGAGGACGACGACGTCGGGTACGACGATGGGGAGGATGGGGAGGATGTCGATGGGCGCGCGTGCGACGATCTTTTTGATTCGAGCGTGACGCACGACGATGCGACGGCGGCGCTGTGCGCGGCGAGGGATGTGTATGGGTTTGACCTGCGCGCGTACGTGGCGAGGGATGACGGGAGTGGGGAGTGGGAGTTTTATGGTGCGATGAAGGTGTTGAACTACGCGAGGGCGACGGCGGCGCGGGCGCGGGCGGTCGACGGTGACGTGGCGCCGAGTGCGATCGCATCGATGGTTCGTGACGGATGCGAACGAGGAGATTATAAAGATGAGGTGTATTTAACACCAGTCTTGAGTGATGATGCGTTGTTGTTTGATTGGGAAACGTACGCGAACGGCGGCGACGACGAGGCTGAGGATGTCGACGCAACCGCTGGCGGTTTTGATGTTGAAGCTGCGGCTCAGGCGATGAGAAAGCTGAGTATGGAAAATGAGGAACTTCGCGTGCGATTGTTTGAAGTCATGACTTCGGCGGGTATGGTGGATGAGGCGAGTATTGCCGCGGCGTTCTCTCCCGTCGTCGCTCAAGGTACGGAGGAGTCTATGGCGGGAACGACGACGGCGGCGGCTATCGAGGCGCTCCGAATCGATGAACAAGCGACAAAGACGACTGCAACGCCTAGTAGTGACACGCGTACAGAACCACAAACAGCAGAAGAAAAGCTCAAACAGGACGTCGATGATGACTACTTTGGCTCGTACTCTGCTTTTGATATTCATCGGGACATGATTGGTGATACGGCGAGAACAGAGTCGTACCGCGACGCACTTGAGCGCAACCCAACGTTAATCAAAGACAAAAAGGTGCTAGACATAGGATGTGGAACTGGAATTCTGAGCATGTTTGCCGCGCGCGGTGGCGCGAGCAAAGTAGTAGGCGTAGATGGCGCTAAACACATAGCGCAAGTCGCTCGAGCGAACATCAAGCACAACGGTTTTGACGCGGACGGATCGAATCAAATTCAAATCGTCCAAGGTAAACTGGAAGAGATCAAGGATGGTATTCCTGAAGCACCATTTGATGTATTGGTTTCAGAATGGATGGGTTATGGTTTATTATTTGAAGCCATGTTGGACACCGTTCTCGAGGCGCGCGATCGATATTTGAAGCCTGGTGGAGCGGTGTTGCCTGACATTGCCACGATTCACATCGCGGGCTTTGATCGCGAAGCTACTAGCTTCCCATTTTGGGACAATGTTTATGATTTCAAAATGCCGGAAATTTCCAAGCAGCTTCTGGAAGGTGCCATGAAGACTGCAGTCGTGACGCACGTCGACGGCGCGCGGGTGACGACAGAAAGTGCTCAAGTATGTGAACTAGATTTGGCGTCATGCTCAATTGCGGATACGGAATTCACCGCGGAGTTCTCCGTGTGTGCTAAAAGTGAACGTAAAGGACACGAGACGCATGGTATTGTTCTGTGGTTCGACACTGAATTCTCAAAGCGATTCTGCAAGGAGAATCCCGTCATGCTTTCGACGAGTCCATACGCGCTGAAAACGCACTGGGTGCAAACAATGTTACACTTTCCCGATCCAATCGTATTAGGTGACGATATAACAGATTCGAAAGCGCGCATCGGATGCAGTGCACACCAAGGAGCGGAGATAGTTGGTAGAATATCAATGGTAAAGTCAAAGAGACCTCGCGCTTATGACATTTCATTGGAGTATCGCGCCAAGTCGAGCAATGGCGACGTCGGACCGTTACGAGTTGCGTTGTATGCGTTGTAATTAGTCACTACTGACCTAAATTTAACTTATAATAGTCTATTTACATGTAACCTTGTGCTATTGGTTGCATTTAAATTCTTTCACGGTACATCGCTTAGCTCACTTTCTCTCTTTGCTCTCTGTGGTTGACGAAAACTTTGCAACCATGCCGGCGCGCTTCCATCGCCTCTTAGTCTGCACACCCGGACCAAAGTTCGCCATGAGTTTTGACTTCACGCGCCAGGCTTCGAAGAATAACGAATCTATCTCTTGAGATACCATGTCAAAGTCGTCATTGCACAATCCCTCCAACACGTGGTTGGCGTTGATGAGAAACTCGGAAAATCTTTGCAATTGATCTCCGCTCCAGATTGTATCCACTTCCCGCAGAGTATGCTTATACTCTTTGTGCGTCATAAACATTCCTCGCATTTCAACGTCGAGATCATCCATGTCGAGCTGTTGTTCAAACTTTTCGAATCCTATGACTGACAAGCCGGATCTCGCCACTATTTTTCTCTTCAAGAACATCGTCTCGGCGGTGCGTCGCATTACCAGAGACTTGATTGTTTGAATTTTATCATCCAGACTCATTTGCCTCGAACGCATGTCTTGCTGGGTCTCTTGTGCAGCTTTGAGCTGAAGTCGTGTCGCCTTGATGAGCTTTTGAAATCTCGGCGCGATAATTTTTCTATCTCCTTCATACTCCACATCCGCCTTATAATCTATCCATTGCCGCGTGAATTCTGTACCGATCACTGAAATCGGGAGCGCGAGTAGCAGCACGGAGCACACCATCGTCAAGCTGGCAATTAATTTTCCCGCTGAAGTCACGGGGACATTATCACCATAGCCGACAGTCATTAACGTCACTACGCACCACCAAAAACTAGCCGGTATGCTCTTATATGGACTCTCCACATAGGTACAATCGGAGATTAATGTGCCGTCAGAGTTCCAAATCGATGTCACCGAAGCATCGAGATTATCGCAAGCAACATCTGAGTTGCGCGCGTAGATGCCCTGGGCGGCTATGTAATCTCCGTGCTCTGCATAATAAATCAAAGTGGAGAAGAGAATGATAGCGAGCCCACCAATCGCCATCGAAATGAGCAGCATATCTCCACATTCGGCGATGGATAATCCGATAATTTTTAACCTTCCAAACTTCACCCCAAGTCGCAATATTCTCAACACACGCACGAGACGAATCGTTCGAACGACTTGAATACTATCCACAGACATTGGCAACGTCAATTGCAGAAAAAATGGCAAAATAGCCACAAGGTCGACGATATTTAAGGGTTGTACGACAAACTTGGTCCACTTGGGACAGCAGAGCGACCGTAAGACGTACTCCAAGGTGAACATGACTAGTGAAAATACTTCTATTCCATAGAAGATGTCTCCCGCCTGTGCGTCGCCTTCAAACCTGGGCAAAGTCTCCAAGCAAAATGCAAAAGATGATATGAAAATCAAACTCATGAAGAATATAGCCAACACGTACGAAAAGTTTGATCCACCAGGATTTTCAAATGCGTCCCATATCTGATTCCGAAGCAAACGCACAATCGTTCCTCGCAACTCTGCGTTAGAAAGTTGCTGCATTGACCGACCAAATGCACTCATAGTGTCGCCGTCTTCATCGTCATCACCTTCTCGTGCGCCGTTACCCTCACTACGATCTGATTTTGAATGTCGTAACGTTAATTCACGAGCAAATGACCGTTTCTCCACCGCCGCGGCTGACGCCGACGCCGCCTCCTCAGGAGCCGCATCGAGGGATTGGTTTGCAAGGTTTTCTATTTGCCTCTGCGCGTACGCAATCAAATCGCGTTCTACATCCGCAACGGTTAACCCTTCTGCAAATGCTTCACCAACCTTCACGAAAGATTGTTGATTCAAGAACGTCGCAGGCGACTGCGCGAGCTTAGCTTTCTCAGAGTCCATTTTATCAAGAACTGGAGTCGCGAGTGAGTCCCCATGTTCGCGTTCTGCATCCTGTTCTTCGGGGTAATCAGACATGCTTCCAAAGTCACTTTTTGCATCGTCTTCGCCGCTGCTATCATCTTCCGCGAGAATCAAGTCCAATTCAGAGTCAACCACACGCGGACGCCTGGACTTGGGCGCCGCCGACGCAGTCGTCGACGCGCGAGCCAATTTGGCCTTTTTATTCAGCTCACGCTGCACGATAGATTCACGATCCTGCGTATATCTACGCACAGTAGCATCGAAGTTTGCAATCGCCTCCTCTAAACCCTCTGAATCTGTGTTTACCTTGGCGAGCGCGTACACTTGGTCAAGGGCGTGAAAACGTTTCTCAGCGGCTAAACGTTTGAACTCCAACCCGATGATGATGTGCACCATGGTTTGTCTATACAGATCACCATTATGCCACGCTTTTGATACCCACGTGTGCGTACTCAACGCTTTCTTTCCAACTTCTGTCAAATGCTTGCGCACGCTGTCCCCAAACTCTTTCAATTTCTTAACGGCGTCCCGCGGCGTGAGCGATTGCAACGCGTCCAAGCTCAACGAATCCTGCAACACCCTGGTTTGCTCATCCAGCTCTTGTGGCTCATCAAACGCCATCAGTGTCGTCACTAACCGCGCGCGATGCGCCCGTTGCGAGTTCCCCGCGCGGTCCTTGATTTGTTTCCGCAATCGCGCCTCATCATC
>JACLAB010004538.1_pt1 | contig 89946 bp, 64 predicted proteins | sample 8027921 | NCBI WGS metagenome assembly JACLAB01 (sample SAMN15725117, study PRJNA655200) | protist metagenome | isolation source: fluorescence activated cell sorting (FACS) single amplified genomes of... | place: USA: West Boothbay Harbor, Gulf of Maine | collected 2000-07-19 | reverse complement strand
GTGGGACTTGCGCGGACGGATATACGTGAACGAGCAAGGAATAAACGCGCAGATGAGCGGAAAGGGGCGAGATGGGGAGGAATACGCGAAGTGGGTTGAGTCTGATGCGCGGTTTGCGGGGATGCGGATATCGGTGTATCCGATGGAGGAACAGGCGCACCCGAGGCTGGCGTTGCGGTACAAGCCGAATTTGGTGCAACTCGAGGGCGGGACAAATCATTTGCCGTTGACGAATCCAGAAGCGCGTGCGAAGCCGCTCACTCCCGAGGAATGGCATGAAAATTTGAAGAAAGTGAGCGCTGGGGGTGAAGATGCGCCGTTACTACTTGATGTGAGAAATGGTTACGAGTGGGACGTCGGGCACTTTCGAGGCGCCGAGCGACCAGTTCAAGAGTCTTTTCGAGAGACAGTGTACACGAATGTCCAGGAAGGCCTTGGGCCGTTAGCAAAGGTTGATAAAGATAAACCAATCATGATGTATTGCACGGGTGGCATTCGATGCGACGTGTATTCCACAGTTTTGCGCGAGCAGGGCTACAAGAATGTCTTCACCCTCGAAGGCGGCGTACAGGCGTACTTTGACAAGTTTGGTAAACGAGACGATCAATTGTGGGACGACCACTTATTCGTTTTTGACAGTCGACTTGCGATGTCACCAGACGGGCGCCCGAGCGCGGAGCTCGGCGAGGCAGCGGCGACTTTGCGTTGCTATTGTTGCGGGCAAAACACCGCGCCGCCGCCGCATCGCAATTGCCCGAACGTCGATTGCAACCGTCTCTTCTTAGTTTGCGAAGGCTGCAAGAACAACCTCGATGGATTTTGCTGCGAAGCTTGCACGAAAGCCACGCATATTCGACCAGCCCTCGTCGTACCCGGACGTTATCAAAAGTACAGGGCTTATGATTCAGAAGAAAGTCGAGCGTCGAGACGTGGGCCCGGACGCCGGTTACGAAAAGAACGCCGCCGAGAGCGCCGTAAGCTCGAGCTCGCGGCGTACGTCCTCGAACACATGACAAGCGCAGATGAAGATCGTGCCCGATTGGTTCAGTCGAGTGGTGGCACATTCGCCGACCGCACTCGCAGCCTCGTTCAAGCAAAGCAAACAATTGAAACGGATTCCGACGTAGACACCGAGTCTGACCATGACGACGATTCTGACGATGGGTCTGAAGAAGGCCGTGCGATCAATCCCGCGTTGAGTAGATATAGCAAACAACGAGCCACGCTTCGTGAAGCCTTTGCGGTTCTCGCAGAAAATGAACGAACGCCAGAAAACTTGGTGAAAGCCGCCGAAGACATTGCGCTGGAACGTTCGCGAATGAAAAAAGCACCCTTTGAACAGGAAGCGCCAATGATGTAGTCGACGATGATGTAAAACATCGACGATGATGTAAAACAAAAAGAATTCTTTATTCATTATTATAAAATGGTCACTCGGAGTCGAATAGATGATGCTCTCGAGTTTTCTGATGTACCATATTTTACAGACAAGCACTTATTAATCGTAGTTTTATTGTTTTATTGACGCAGCCATCGAGGCGCATCTGCGCCTCAATTCGGCGGACGAACCGTAATGGATAAAATATTGTTCCCAATAGGTTTCATGTGTAGTGCGTTTTTAGCAGCCAGCGCATCGAGCTCATTTCGGAAGTTGACCACGCCAATTCCCGTACACAAACCAGTCCATTCGTCTCGAAGAACTTGAGCGGAGATGATGGCGCCGTACGGCGAGAAAAGTTGGTACATCATCAACTCATTGGCAGTGATCGGTAAATTCTGTACACATGTCATGTAGAAACTCGTTGGTGATCTGTTCACAGTTTGTTGCGCCGAAAATCCAGGGGGATAAAGCGATTGCACATTTGGCTGCTGCTGCTGCTGCTGCTGCTGTCGCGCGTTTTGTCTCGACGACGTTCCGTACTCGTGTGGAGCGTCAAATCGCGAGGGCGATGAACCGAGTATCGCCGCGGCAGCAACATCCTCCTCACTTGGTGCAAAGACACCGAGCAAATCGTTGAGACTGTTGCTTGAAGTAATAGTCTTGATCCCCATGCTGTTGAACATGTCGTTGAAGTGCATTTCGTCGTGCGCCGAGTCGTCTCGTCGAGGCGTCAACTTCGCTGGTGCCACTATCGGTGTCGGCAGCGCTGAGGGGGATACGAATGACGATGTCTGCGGCGGTGAAGAACCTTGCGCGCGCTTGTTTTTACCTTGAGGCTCAGCATAACGCACGACGAGTGGGGTAGACACGCCGACCAACATTCGACCGTTGCCGAGCGTCACCGCATCCGTGGCTTCGGAATCTCGCAAGAAACGAATCAACGCCCCACTTGACGTGCTCTTATTGGCATGTAATAAACGACATTCGATAATGTGTCCGAATTCGCTAAAGTACGTCTTCAAGTCATCATGCGTCCAATTCGGAGGCAGTCCCTTGACGTAAATGTTATCGCTCGGCGGCGCGTTTGACGTCGGATTCGCGTCGTCGCTTTCACCATCCGTATTCGCAAACTTCACCTCCAACGTCTTCCCAGCGTACTCCTTCCCATGAAATTTCGCAATCGCATCCGCCGCCTTATCCACCTCTGCAAACTTGACAAATCCAAACCCTCGACTGCGATTCGTGCTCACGTCGCGAATCACGCAACACGACCGCACCTCCCCGCACGCCTCAAACAACCGTCTCAACATCAACTCATCGATGCGATCCGATATATTCTTCACGTACAAATTCGCATGCGTCTTCATCATCGCCATCGTGGACGACCCCCCACTCGACGCCCACGAGCGAGCACCACCGCTCCGCGGCGACGACGCCCCGTCGCCGTCTCCATCCTCCTCGCGTCGCCTCGCGCGGTCGAACGCCCCGCGCCCATCGTCGCCACACGTCACGATATCCCGCGGCGCCGACCGCGCGCGCACCGCCGCCGCGACCGCGTGTCCATCGACACCACCGCCGTGCATCGTCATCGCCTCCATCGACGTCGCCGTCGATCGTCGCGCGCGCGAATCAAATCGCTTTAATCCACCCGACGCCCCGCGCGGCTCGCGAATATTCCGCGCGAATGCGAGATGCGAGATCCTGTCGCTCGCGCGCGCCGCGCCTCGCGCGAATGCGACCGCGACGCTGGTGACGCGATGACACAAAAATTCCCACGCGCGCGTGTCGCGTCGCGTCGCGTCGCACACTCGCGCGCGATGCGCCGAGCGACGCCGAGCGATGCGCCACACACACGAAACGTCGCGTCGCGGCAACGCTTCGCGGCAAAGCGCCGTGGTCGGTGTCGACCGGGGGTCGGACAAACGGACGATTATTATTATCCACGCCAGGTGCAAAAGAGAAAGTATACGGCGCTGTAAGGATCGTAGTATGGAGTCTGTAGGTGCTACGTATCGTCGAGGCGAGGCGACGCGCGTATTATGAGGGGGATTCATCCACGGGCGTTCGGGGGTTCTTTGTACGATGTTGAGGGCCCCGCGCGCGTGCGTTTATTGGATGGGCGATAAAACGCGTGCGCGAGAGAGGGAGATTGCGTAGTGCGAACGCGTCTGAGACGATGTGGGTGCGCGCGCGTGGACACAGATGTGGTCGGTCGGACGATAGCGCGCACCGATCGCGATTACGGGCGCGTGGCGGCGGCGTCGTCGTCGATGGTTTTTTGGTTGTGTGTTGTTTTTGAACGATGGATGCGGTGATGGGTGCGGCGCGCGCGCGAGTGTGTGTCGCACGCACGGCTGCGCGCGCGAGCGTGTGCATCGGACGCCATGGGAAGCGGAGATGATGATAAGAAAGCCTTCATGGCGGTGTTCGATGAACTCGCGGCTGGGCTCGTGGAGGACGAGGTGAAGGATGGACAAGTGGCGATCGCGGTGGCGTGGATAAAGCGCATGATTGCGTATAACGTGCCGCACGGGAAGCTTAATCGGGGACTTGCGGTGGTGGATGGTGTGCGGGCGTTGAAGCAGGCACAAGGTGAGGACGTGGATGCGGATACGATGAAGCGAGCGATGGTTGTCGGGTGGTGTATTGAGTTTTTACAGGCGTACTTCTTGGTGGTGGATGACATCATGGATGAGAGCGTTACGCGAAGAGGACAACCGTGCTGGTATAGACAACCGGATGTGAAGATGACGGCGATCAACGATGGTATTTTACTTGAGATGATGTTGTACAAGTGCTTGAAGAAGTACTGCAAGGGGTTGGAATGCTACGGTGACCTCGTGGAGTTGTTCCACGACGTGACGTACCAAACGGCGAGCGGCCAGTTGATTGATTTAATCACCGCCCCGATCGGCGAAGTTGACTTGAGCAAGTACACCATGGAGGCGTACATGCGCATTGTCACGTATAAGACGGCGTTCTACACGTTCTACCTCCCGGCGGCGTGCGCCATGCGCTTGTGTGGCGTCAAGGATGAGTCGGCGTACGAAAAAGCGAATGAAATTTGCATTAAACTCGGACAATTCTTCCAAATCCAAGACGATTATTTGGATTGCTATGGTAACCCGGAAGTCATCGGGAAGATTGGCACGGACATCCAAGACAACAAGTGCGGCTGGTTGGTTGTGCAAGCGTTGTTGAAGTGCAACGAAGATCAAAGAAAGATCATTGAAGAAAACTACGGGAAGAAGGATGCGGAGTGCGAGAAGAAGATCAAACAACTCTATTTGGATCTTGATATCGAGGCTGTGTACAAGAAATATGAAGAAGAATCGTACGCTGACCTCAAGGCGATCATGGAAGACCAAAAGGTGTTGCCTGAAGGTCTTTTTGGCGCCATGCTTGCGAAGATCTACAAGCGCCAAAAGTAATATTTTCATTTAATAATACAGACAGCTGAAGATTGATTTAAAACGCTCGTGCGCGCGCTAGGTAAACACACATATGATTACAATTTTTACGTAAACATCGGGCTTGAAGGAGTGCTAAGCATGCTATTTGGAGTGGAGTGTGCCATTTCGCGCTCACTCTTGGCGGCTCGCATCGAGGCTTCCTCCATGGCTTCAAAGAGCTTTTCGTGATAGTCACGCACCACATCTCGCAATTCATGGTACTTGCGCACTAGAGCATCCATATCACGATTGTGATTTGCAATTAGGGCTTTCGTTTTCTGTTCAATCATAGCGAGTTGGCTCTTGTTCTCTTCTTCCCTTGCGCGCTGAGAACCCACTCGGGCTTGCGTCACGGCGAGTTCATCTTTCGCAGCTTGTAAAGCCGCGAGTGCAGCTTCTTCTTTGAGTTTTCCTTGAGATTTTAATCGGGTCATCTTTTCATCCAAACTTTGTTTCTGACGCTGAAGTTGTTCGATTTTGGCATCCAACTTCCAGATTTCTTCTTCCTTCTCCACTGTCTCAGCCTCTAACGCTCGTAGTTTGGCTTCAGCTTCCTCTTTGCTTTTGATATTCGCTTCAATTTCTTGCATGAGTGCGATTGCTTCCTTTAAATTCGCCTCGGCCTGTTGCGCTTGTGCAATTTTTTCCTGAGTTTCTTTGAGTGTACGCTGATTTTCTTCCTCTTGTTGCGCCTTGCGCTCGCGTTGCGCTTCGTCCTCACCCATTTGACTCGCCTGCTCGGCTTCAAGCGCTTCAAGTTCCTTACGCATGGCTTCCTCTTTTTCCAATGCTTCTCTGAGTTCCTCTTCGACCGCTGCCAGTTCGGCATCTTGCTCAGCATCTTTAAGTTTGATTGCCTCAATTTGTTCCTCTAAACTAGCCAACTCGAGAGCCTCTTGTTCGGGATTTGAGTCGCGAGCTGCGGCTTCTTGCTCAGCGACCAGCGCTTTCAAACGCGCATTTTCTTCTTGTGCTTCCTTCAGAGAGCGCTCGATTTCTTCTTGTTCTAATAACTCATTTTCATACTCAATCAAACGCTCTTCTCTGAACTTTGCAAAGTTGATAATCGCGCTTAAATTTCTTCGCGTGCGCCCGTACTCAGGCTTGAAGATATCCTTCAACCCAAAGTCATCAATCCCGACCCCTTCCGCGAGCTCTCGCATCGCTCGAATAAATGCCAAATTCGGTATCGCTTCGAGATACATTTCTGGATTTTCTAATTGCGCCAAGGCCTCTTCATTTATCTCTGAACGCGTCGCCGCGTCCACGCCCGTTAATATTTCAAGCAAACCTTCATACGCCGTGCGTATAGCATCGTGCGTCGGTCGCAGCAAGTCCCGTTCGTCCAGTCTCACGTCCAACTCTCTCAAGCACGCCAAGATCTCCGAGTTACTTAAGATTGGGAACGAGTACGTCGGCGTAGGTGTCGTCATCTCCCTCGCGCGATTCAAACGACCGTTCGTCCGTGCGGTGGTGGAGCTCGCGGATTACTCGCGTCTATCGACAACACCGACGCGTCGCGTGCGAGCGATCGACAGAAACGACAACACACGTCTCGCGTGCCTTCACTTACGCGTGCGCGTGCGTACGTGCGTACGTGCGAACGCGTGCTACGTCGTGATGAGCGTGTGCTGGTATGACGCTGCGACGCCACACATACGAGACGCGCGAGCGGCACAACGCGACGCCATGGCTGACGGCGACGACGAGTTGCGCGTCGACGAGGAGGTTGATGCGACCGTTGCCGACGTAGTAGCAGACGCTTCGGGCGCGTCGGCGGATGCACCGAACGCTGCGGCCGCGTCCGAGGCGGCGCTGGCGGCGTGCGTAAAACAACTTGAGTGGTACTTTAGCGACAATAACGTGGTCACCGACGCGTGGTTGCGCGAGCGCATCGCCGCAGATGTCGATGGTTGGGTGCCTTTGCGCGTGATGTGCTGCGATTGTCCAAAGTTGGCCAAGCTGGTGCGCGCAGCGGCGAAGTCGAAGGATGTCGAGACGGCGTGGCCAGCGGTGGTCCCGCTCGCGTTCAGAACAGTGCCGAGCGTCGTGGTGGAGATGAACGAAGATGGGACCGCGGTGCGACGCATAGAACCACTACCGGATATTGATTTGGAAGCGACGCAAGCGCGGACGACGGTGGTGGAGAACTTCAAGACAACAAACGCCGACTGGCGCGTGGAGGATATCAAAGACATGTTTTCGGCGGCTGGAGAAGTCGTAAACGTGCGCGTTAGGCATCCCGGGCAAAAGCCACTTGAACTTGAAAAGCCTCTTGGTTTAGATTTAGTCGTCACGCAGTCGTCTAGGACGCATGCACTCGTGGAGTTTGCGAGCGAGGGTGACGCTGCAAAAGCTGTACAAATGTTGGACAACTCAAACGATTGGAGAAACGGTATGCGTGTCAAGCTTTTGGTGAAACCAGGGGCGAAGAAAAAGAAGATTAAGAACAAGCCCACGAAGACTGAAGCCAGTCCGCGTGAAGATGGCGAGGAAGGAGACGAAAATGACAACTCTGATGACCCAAAACCACCGAAGAAGGAACGTCGACAGAAAAAAGATTACTCAAAGTGGGCTTCAGCAGGCGCGTTTAAGGAAAATCAAACGTCGATGACGATAATCGCTGATGATCCGGATCGCTTACCTGGGACGATTGAGGATGATTTAGCTCGCAAACTCGTTGTTAAAAAGCAGCCCACGATGCCAGCGGAGGATGGTTCGCCGGGTTTTACACGCGTGCGCACGGCGCGAACAGTAGACAGTGAACTCTAGAATTCATAGATTATTACAATAGTACATTTCTTTAACCGACGTTGGCATCCGTGAGCGAGGCGCACGTGCATTGTCCAGCGCTCGTCATCATTGGCGCGCCTTTCCAGTTTGCGCCCTTTGAACCGTCGGTGCCCAAACCTTGTGAAACATCTTCCCAAATTTTCTTCTTCGCCACCTTATTCACGCCGTGTGGTTCAATATTCTCAGCGTCTCCCCACGTGATACGCTCACCAGGAGTCGATCCTTCAGGGGCCACGAGGAGTTCGACATTTTCATGTGCCGCGTCAGACGCCGCGAGCAACATCCCGTTTGATTTCACACCCGCCATATTACGAGGCTTCAAGTTCGCCACGACGACAACAAGCTTACCTAACACATCATCCTTACTCATATACTGTGCCAAGCCCGAACAAATCAAACGTGGTTCGTCTTCGCCGCATTCTACGGTTTCAATATACAACTTGTCGCTCTCCGGGTGGTTTTCGACGCTCAATACCTTTCCAACCTTCAACTCCATACCGAGCAAGTCTTCGGTCAACTCTGCGCTCGCCACTGACCCACCCGATGCTGCTGACACCGCATCCGTGCTCGCTCCGCTCCCAAAGTCCGTCCCTACGCTTCCGCCCGCCGCCGGCACCTTGATGAACGGCGCCTCCCAGTTACTACTCTCTTTCAACATGGCTTCAATATTATCAAACTCCACGGGTTCATCTTCGCGCATCCAATCTTCCGCCATCAAATTTTCTCTCCCAGGCGCTTCATACTCCTCGACGTCCGATAAATCTAACTCCCGAAGCTGTCCAAACCAATTAATGATCCCGTGCACCTTTGGCGTCCAGTCTGCGATTTCCTCGTCGGTGATGTCCATCGCCGCCATCTCTGCGAGCGCGCGCAAATCCGGTAACGGCGGCAACGGTGGTAAATCTTCCGGCGCTACGCGCTTAATCTTCACCGTCGTCGGGTTCTGCTCTTCATCAAGCTTTATCGGCGTCGATTTCGCATCGAACGCCGCTGGGCGCCAGGACGTCCTTGACGACGACGTCGTTCGCGCGCGTCGCCACGCGCGCGGACGCGCCGCGGGCGCCGAGGCGGAGATAGAAATCATATCGGTCGATGCGCGTGCGCGTGTCGTGACGCGCGCGTGTCGTGACGCGCGCGTGTCGTGGCGCGTGTGCGAGCGCGAACGAATGGCGCACCAACCTCGCGAGGGTTTCCTCGCGACACCGCGGGTCAACAGACACATCGCGCGACGGTCCATCTTCCCCGGCGTCGGCACACGCGCGCGCGCGTCAGACCGCGCCGACACCGCCGCGGGACGACGCGAGGGAATACGTTTTAATTTTTACGCGCGCGCATGGCGCGCGTGACGCTCGAGTTGCTGCGTCGACGCGCCGAACACAACGACGGGGTGCTGCACACGCTGGAGGAGGTGGCGTTGCACCAGTGCGAGCTCGAGCGCGTGGAGGTGATACAGGATGTGTGTCGGGAATTGAGGATTGTGTTGATGCAAGGAAATGAAATCTCGAAGATTGGTGCGTGATGATGTCGTGTGTGCGTGAGCGTTGGAGAGAGCTGGGGATGCGCGCGCTCGCGCCCGCCAACGTGACTTTGGACTAACCACCACGAGCGCAGAAAACGTACGCAGGCTCAAGAATCTCGAATACTTGAATTTAGCGATGAATAAGATAACGATGATTGAAAATCTTGAAGGATGTGAGTCGCTAGTCAAACTCGATCTCACGATGAATGAGATTGCGATGCATGGATTGTTGAACGTTTCAACGCTCGCGGTCAACGTGCACCTGCGGGAATTGTTTCTCATGGGTAATCCGTGCGCCGATGCCGCTGAAGATTATCGATCATTTGTTATTATGAGCGTGCCACAGCTCACGCACCTTGATGGATCGGTGATTACCCCTTTGGAACGCATCATTGCTCGACAGAATTATACGCGCGTAGTGCGAGAGTTTGAGATCGTCGCCGTGAACGAAGACGCTAAGCAGACGACAATCGACACTACTAGTGCGAGTGATGTTTCAGTCACGCCTGATATACATCACAATAATCACACGGTAGTGCATTCAAATGCGTTCGACACGCTACCGGACGATTTTGCCGATGTCAAGCAGAAAAATCAAGGTGACTTTGTCTTTACGCTCACCGAATCTGAAGACGAATCCGCGCTCGAGCTTGAAGTGCGCCTCAACACATTTATTGACACGTCATTGATTCACGTCAATATTCAACCTCGAGTGGTGAGAGTGAAAATTAAAGGCGATTTATTGCAGCTACGGCTATCACATGAGGTAGCCACGGATGCGAGCGTCGCTTCGCGCTCAAAATCAACCGGCAAACTTTTGATTACTATGCCGAAACTAAACTGGCACGTGAAACCACGACTGAAAGGTTCACGTAAAACTAGCGCCAACCCATGCGATCCAGTCGCAAATGTGTCGTACTGCGGTAATGACGCAGCTGCCGAAGAGCCACCAGACGTGATGTAATTCGTGATGTAATTCGTTCATCTAGGAATGACGCTTCCTTTGTCGGCGTCGTCGGCGGCATCCGTCTCAGACTCAAAAGAACCCAAGGGAACTATTCTCGATCGGTACGTGTCGTTGACTAGCTCGCCAAATCCCGCGTAAAATGCAATGATTGCTGTCATGATGCCCCAAATTGCGCTCGCAAACTGCGTCTTTTCGCTTTGCGGATTTTTGCTCGCTCCAATGAGCAAAAACAATATGGTGAGAAAAGCAAAGAGCGTCATTAGCGCGGCATTCGATCGAAAAGAACAAATGAAAAGTGCAGCCGTGAGTACGCCCCACATGATCAAAATGGATTGTTCGGCGATATTGTCGCGCGCGACAATTTCCGAGTAGACCAATGCTTCGTAAACGCCGAATGAAAGCCAGAAACCACCATAACTGCTGAACGCCACCGCGGGGAATTGCTTGCCTTGCGTTGCGGAAATCACACCAGCGATGAGTTGCACCAATCCTCCGAAACCAAACGCGAATCCGATGACAATTCCAGTCGCACTTTGCGCCGATGTGCCGACGCGCAAGTGTCCAATCTGCAAGAGGGCAGTTGTCAACGCGAAGGCCCACAATCCGAGTGGACCAACGTTGGCTTGTGCGCGGTCACTCTTCTCCGCGTTTGCTCGTTCGAGCGCTTCTAGGCGACGTTCAATGTTTGCTAAATTTGGCGCGTTCATGGTACGAGAGGGCGCGTAAAATGGCGTCAATGAATGACGCGAGCGCGTAGGCTTTTGCAAAGAAATCTGTGTGTTTTACATGTGGCAAAAAAGTCTACTCAGGCTCTTCTAACTCGCTGAGTAACTTGAGCAGCATGCCGCGCTCTTGTTGGAATGCCTCGTCTTCTCGATCGGTTTGGAAGTCCTCGAGATAAGTGATGAGTTTGGCTTTGTTCTTGGACAAAATCATGCCCACCGATGCCGGCTTGTTGGGATTCGCGACAAAGACTTTGAAGATGTGAAACGCTTCGAATTGAATCGATTTTGATTCATCACGAAGCAAGTTCATCATCAAACACAAATTCTCCACTTCACCCACGTACTTGAGCATGACGTTGACGTTGGCGCTGTCTAAAAGAATTTCTCCCAGGAGCTTTAGCGACTGGCGCCGCGTGACGTAGTTGCCCTTTTCCAACAGTTCAGTGTACTTTTTGATGAACTGATCATAGTTGGCACTCAAGAATTCACTAGCGATATCCTTGTGACGCGTCAGCGCCTCACGAAACGTGGCGCTTGCGTCGCTCGCAATTTCAAACGTTTGCAACTGCATATAGTCAAACATTTTCCAGAAGCACTCGCTGTGCAAAATCTTGCGCACCAACGTCTCGTGACGGCACATATCGCGTAACATCGCACCGAACGTCAACGCCACATCAGGATTTTCATATCCACACGCAATTGCTTGCAAAATTTGCGGATTTTCGCTCAATTCTTCAGCAACAATGTCGTGTCCATTCACTGGCGTGCGAACAATGCAGTTGAACACCGCCGCGGCGTCCTTGCGAGTTTCAAACGGCAAGTACGGTAAATGCGACACAATCTGTCCAATCAATCCAACCTTATTCGCCTCCTTCACCAACGTCTGCACTGCCGCCTCCGTTGCGTTCGGGCCTTCCCCAAGCAACGCCGCGCGCATCTCCCCGAAATACTTGGTGCAGCTCTCCTCATCCTTCGTGCTCGACCTATCCACCCGTAACCGCTCAAGCGCCGCGTGGCACTTATTCACGATTTCCTCCGGCGTGCGTATCTTCTTTCCAAACATCTTTGCGTGCTCGGCGTTCAATCACGAAACGATTGCTCCCCGACTCGGTTGTTTTCAAACAAACCCGCGCAACCTACGCGTGCGAACGACGCGCGAGCGATCGACACAGACGCACGAACGACGGCGATCGACTGTCGACAATCGACTGTCGACGATCGACGGTCGTCGATCGACGGCGCGCGTGAGCTCGACCGCGTGCGGCGGCGAACTGCCGCGCGCGACGTCTCGGGGTGCCGAGGCTTTGGAAACTGTTCTCCACCAGTTGGCTAGGTCATGATTGGTCGACGAGTCCCTCCACCGAAGACGAGAGAGGAAAAAGAGGACAAAAAGCTCCCCGATGCGATGCGCCACTGTGACGCGCCGCGACGATGATGCGCGCGACGACGCGATTCCCCGCGACCAAAACCTCGGCGACCGCACAAGATGGTTCTTCCGCACCGTCATCGTCGTCATCGACGTCCGCCGCGCTGTGCCGCGCGCGCGAAGCGAGCGCGAAACAACGCGCGGCGTTTCAATCCTACACCGCGTCATCCATGATGATGATGCCGCGACGCGCGAGAGCGTCTTCAGCCATCGTCCCTCGCGCCACACCGAAAGATTTAAACGTATTCGTTGAATCATTTTTCGATCTCGCCAACACCGTCGCGGGCGGGCGCGATGCGGGCGGGTTTAATCGCCTGAGCGATCGCATCGGCGAGGATGTCTACGTCCAAGTGCACGAGTGGCGATTGTACACGCGGGACATGAAGTTTGCCGATGGTTTAGCCAAAGTATTCGCGGTAAAACTCGCGGCGAATGGGAATAAATTCTCAGATGATGTTTTAAACGAGGTGTTGGATACGGTGCGCGTGCCCATGGGTGGGGGGAAATCCGACGCCAAGCTTCGCGACTTGTGTCCGAGCGCGTCGGTCAACGCGTTGAGAAACATCTTACAAGACTACGTCGACGATCGCTTGTGAGCGCGGCGCCAGGCGGCGATGGCGTCGCTGTGATAGAACCCATGTACACCACCGCGACGCGCGAGCGATCCACCATATAATACACACCACGAATGATTAGACTAGTAGAACAAGTTGCAACGCGCGCGACAACCATTCCAAATGTTTCCTTCTGCTTCAGGTTTCTTATCCACCAAATAGGGCTAAAAAAGGGACTCACGACCAATCATGATCAGAGGCGACCCACACACACACCCCACGCCCATCGATGGATGATGCATCAAGTGACGCCGCCGGCGCCGGCGCGACACACATCGACGCGCTTCGATCGTCACGCACGCACACCCGCGCGTTGCATCACACGATCTCATCGTCCGTCACCGCACGCACACACCCAATCTACGCAACCACGATGGCATCCATGGCGACGCCGATGACGGCGTCTGTCCCGCGAACCCTCGCGGCGGCGGCGTCCAAGCGATCGAACGCGTCTGCGCGCCGCGCGACGTCCTTGCGCGCGACCGCACCGACGTTGGACATTAACACGAAAATTTTCGAAAAGGAAATCGTCGACGTGGCGGGTGAACAAGAGTACATCGTGCGCGGTGGTCGTCACTTGTTCGCCAAGCTCCCCGAGGCGTTGAAGGATATTAAAACCATCGGCGTCATCGGGTGGGGGTCGCAAGCGCCTGCTCAGGGGCAAAACTTCCGTGATTCTTTGGTCGAGGCTGGGATGACGGATGTGAAGGTGTGCGTTGGATTGCGTCCGTCGAGTGCGTCGAACGACGAGGCGCGCGCGTGCGGGTTCAATGAAGCCGACGGGACGCTCGGGGAAACCTTTGACGTCATCGCCAAGTCTGACTTGGTGATGTTGTTGATCTCTGATGCGGCGCAAGCGAAGATGTACCCGCGCATTTTGGCGGCGATGAAGCCGGGTTCCACGCTTGGTTTGTCCCACGGTTTCTTGCTCGGTGTTATGAACTCTGAAGGTGCCAAGTTCCGCGAAGACATCAACGTCGTGCTCGTCGCCCCGAAGGGCATGGGTCCGTCTGTGCGTCGTTTGTATGAACAAGGTAAGACCACGAACGGTGCGGGTATCAACGCCTCTTTCGCGGTTCACCAAGATGCCACCGGTAACGCTACGGACATTGCCCTCGGCTGGTCCATTGCCGTCGGCTCTCCGTTCACCTTTGCCACGACGCTCGAAATGGAGTACCGCTCTGACATTTACGGCGAGCGCGGCATCTTGCTCGGCGGTGTTCACGGCATTGTCGAGTCTTTGTTCCGTCGCTACACGCGCGAACAAGGTATGTCTGATGAAGACGCGTTCAAGAACACCGTCGAATGCATCACTGGTCCGATCACCAAGATCATCTCCACCAAGGGCATCAAGGCTGTGTACGAAGCCGTCGAAGACAAGAAGACTTTCATGGAAGCGTACTCTGCGGCGTACAGACCGACCAAGGACATTCACTACGAATGCTATGAAGAAGTGCAATCCACGAACGAAATCCGTTCTGTCGTTATGGCTGGCGATCGCTTCGACCGCTTCCCGATGGGTAAGATTGACGGCACTTACATGTGGAAGGTTGGCGAAAAGGTTCGCGCCGAACGCGTCGAAAGCGAAATTCCGCTCAATGCGTTCACCGCTGGTGTTTACTGCGCGTGCATGATGTCCCAAATCGACACTCTCCGCGAAAAGGGTCACTCTTACTCTGAAGTCTGCAACGAGTCCGTCATCGAAGCCGTCGACTCTCTCAACCCGTACATGCACGCCCGCGGCGTCGCCTTTATGGTTGACAACTGCTCGTACACTGCCCGTCTCGGCGCGCGCAAGTGGGCCCCGCGTTACGACTACATCCTTGACCAACAAGCGTACACTGCGTACGATGCTGGTGCCAAGGTCGACCCGGAAATCGAAGCTAAGTTTATGAACAACCCGGCGCACATTGCCATTGCCAAGTGCTGCGAACTCCGCCCGTCTGTCGACATCTCTGTCTCCGCCTCTGGCTCTGACGGCGTCGGCGGCGCTCGCATGGAATTCAAGAGCGACAAGGCCACCAGCGCGTAAATCACGTAAATCACACGTGCGTTGCGTAGTTTCTCTAGAGCATTTCAATATACCAATACAGATTTATTATCGAAACCTTTCTCTCATTCAGCGTCGAATCGAGCGCGCAAACGCGCCCGTCGCGCGCCTCACACCACCGCCCCACATGGATAACCTTCGGCGTCGCGTGGATGAAATCGAGGCGTTGATTGCGATATTTGGCGACGAGAACATCGAAGTCGAAGATTCAGATGCGTACGCCGATGCCGCTCGCGCGCTCGACGCGAACGAGGAGGCGTGTTCAACGACGACGGCGGCGTTTTGTATAAAGTGCACCGTCACTGACGACGACGCCGACGACGATGGACGCGCGAAAGCGAGCGCGCGGTGTGTGGTGTCGCTCAAGCTCCCCAGTGGTTACCCCGAAGACGCGTGCTTGGACGTGGTGTCTATCATGAGCGACGACTTGAGCCGCGAGACAGTCGCCACTCTGCTCGCTAGAGCGCGGAGCCGAACGGCGTCTACGCGCGGCGATGAATGCGCGTTTGAGACGCTCACGGACATCACCGAGGCATTCAAATCACACATGGCGACTGCGAGGGTGATTGTTGAAAACCAAGCTGACGAGGAAGTCGACGAGGAATTCCATGCTATGGTAAAAATTGACCACATGAATGACTCTAAAGCGTATTTGACGACGTTGAAAAAGTGGGCCGACGCCCTCGGGCTCGGCGTGCGCGTATTTCATAAACCACAATCGACTGGGGTCAAGCGCATTGAAGGCGTTTTTGTAGCCTTGTGGGGCTCGAACGAAAGCATCAAGACTTTCTTGACCCGTCTCAGAACCGAGTTGGTTGACGTCGACGCTCGAGGAGCGAAATGTAAAGAACGACAGTCGACTGTATTGTGCCACAGGTCGTCTAAAACCGTCAAAGTTGGCGAAAATGCGGTGAAAATGTTTGAAGGTTTTGTCGTGGAGGATCCTTATCCAGATGAATATGCACTCGAGGCACAGCTCGCGCGATTAAATTTGTTGCACGTCGGCGACGGTAGCCAACGCTTCGTGTAACCAACGTAACTACTGTATGTATTGTAAACTACTGTACTATTCGTCTTTCAGCGACAGAACGCTTAAGCATTGCTATGCAATCCTAAATCTTTCCACGTGTTCTCATCCGAGGTCTCATCCGCGTTTTCTACGGCGATCCATGGGTGTCCGTTAGTCTCAACCGCGCGCGCGCTTTTCAAACGCGAATCCAAACACACACCGCACGCACGCACCGTTCGCATCATCCGCGTCATCCGCGGGAGGCACCATACCAGGACCAAGTTGCACATCTACACCGCGCGAACCCCATCGAACACCGTCAGTACCTCAACGCGCGAGCGCGAGCGCAACGGTTGCGGTGAAGAAACAAAAAACAGCTCGCGCGCGCGCGCACCGTCATCGGGCAACACATCCCGCGCCCACTCGTCATCGACGATATCAATCACGCGGTAATCGCGCACGGCGTCGTACGCGTCATCGCTTCGCGTCGATGACATCGCGCCCGCGCGAGTGACGCCTCCGCGGCGCGCGCGTGCCAATGTCCCGGGGACCGTGTTGTGGAGCTCATATGGGTAAACAGTATGAATCCCCATCCGTCGGTTCACAGGGAGCCTCATCATTATCCACAACGCGGTGCCACTCGCGTCGCTCGTCGGCACACCGCGACTCGCGCGCGCGCGCCGTCGCAAGCGATGACGCCGAACACTCGCGATGCGTCCGTGCCGAATGCGTTCGATGCCGCGTACGCGTCGTGCGCACGACGCGCGTTCGCGACGATGACGATGGGTGGATTAGCGCACAGGGGTGCGACGACGCCCTCGGCTTCGGCGACGGGGGGCGCGATGACGACGTTCGCGGCGTCGAGCGCGAATGAAGCCTCAGCTGGGGTGAAATTTGCAAAGGATGTGTTTGCTGGCACGTGTGGGGGGATTACGGTGACGTTGCTCGGGCATCCATTCGACACGGTGAAGGTGCTGTTGCAGACGCAGAGTACGAAGAATCCAGTGTACTCGGGCGCGGTGGATGCGGCGTCGAAGGTGATTAAATCTGAGGGCGTGGCGGGGTTATATCGTGGTGTGCAATCGCCTCTCGCGGGGCAGATGTTTTTCAGGGCGACCTTGTTCTTTGCGTATGCGAGAGCAAAGGAATTCGTGGGGGTGTCGCCGGATGACCCGTTGAGCTATTGCAAAGCGGGCGGCTTGGCGTGGTTGGCGGGCACGTTTTTTGAGTCTCCGATTGATTTGTACAAGTCGCAATGGCAGTGTCAATTAATTAAGGCCAAGGCGGACCCGAATTACAAGTCGCCGTACGCCAGCGTGGGGGATGTAGTGAAGGAGTCGTGGAAGCACAACGGCATTCGCGGGCCGTACCAAGCGTTTAGCGCCACGCTCGCAAGAAACTTGCCCGCTGGCGCGGTGTACTTTGGTGTGTTTGAGAACACCAAGAATGCATTTGCGGCGCGCAATGAAGACGGTAAGGCGACCAACTTACAAATCATCGCTTCTGGTGGTATTGGTGGGTTCTTCTACTGGTCTTTGTTCTACCCAATCGACGTCATCAAGTCGGCGTTGATGACAGATTCCGTGGTCCCGGCGCAACGCAAGTACAGCGGCTTCATGGACGCCGCTGGCAAATTATACGCTGGTGGTGGTGTGCGCGCGTTCTACCGCGGTCTGGTGCCGTGCTTGTTACGCGCGTCGCCCGCCAACGCGGGGATGTTATTTTGCGTTGACTTTGTGCGACGCGCCATCGACTAGTTTTAATCCTAGGAATCGTACTCACGATGTTGCTACATACAATTCGTAATAATACTATTCATCATAATAACAACATTTACAACTCAAGCTCGCGCGAGGCGACGACTACACCATCGCCGTCGGCGTAGACAAAGTCACCCGGATTGAAAGTTACGTTTGCGAAACTCACGGGAACATCCCTTTCGCCCTTATCGCGCTTACTACTCTTCAGTGGATGCGTCCCGATAGCCTTGACACCAATATCCATTTTAGCTATGTCCTCGCTGTCGCGCACCATGCCATTAATGATGATCCCGGCCCATCCATTCGCCGCCGCCATCTCCGCGAGATTATCCCCAAGTAAAGCGCACCGCGCGCTCGCGCCTCCATCCACTACCAACACGCGCCCAAAACCGCGTTCTTCGAGTGCCGCGCGTACAAGTGGATTATTTTCAAAGCACAAGATCGTACTCACAGCCCCGCAGAACCGTCGCCGTCCGCCAAAATCTTTAAAATAATTCGCCGCGGCGACGCGAACGCTCCGCGTCGTCATGACGTCGACGTTTTCCGGGTGGTGAACATCGCACACATCCGCCGTACCGAACCGCTCGGCATTCGGCGGTGGTAACACGGTCGTCGGTGTCGTATTCACCGTCGCCATCGCGCGCACTGCGCGTGATACCCCCGCGAAATGCCTCGCTTTTGCCAACCGCATCAGTGTCGTCACACAACCAACTCGAGATATTTCACGCACGACACGCGCGCGAGATAGCGACACAGAGACCTAATCGCGCGCGTGCGGTCGAAAACGCCTCTCTATACACGCGCCTGCCCCGCTCGAGCACCGAGTCGCTCGCGCGCGTCGACGAATGCTGCGTCTCGAAAAAGCCAACGAAAAAGCAACCAACCAACCTCACTGCGCGCCGCCAGCTCACCGCCGACGCGCCGCGCATCGCGTACGGCACCGTCGCACGACGCGCCAGTCGCGTAGACGACGAACCATCGGTGCGTGGGTGGCGACCGCAACGGCGACGCGCGACGACACGCGACGATGACGCCCGAGGAATGCGCCGAAGAGCAAGCCATGGAGATTGAAGCCCTGTCATCCATCTTAATGGACGATATGCGCGCGCTTCCGGAAGACAGCGGTGATGGCATCGCACACGCATCGACAGCGTGTTGGTGCATAGAAATTAGCGCCTATGGCGATAACGACACGATTCCTGACGACGACGAGGGTGGGGATGACGCCGTGTTGGGGTTGGTGTTTGCGCACTCGGCGGGGTACCCAGAGGAAGCGCCGCTAGTAAAATGTCGAAGCGTACGCGGGTTACGTGACGGGGAATTATTAGAAATTCAATCTCGCGTGCACGAACAGTGTGAGAACTCTCTTGGACAGGCGATGATATTTGATTTAGTGCAGACGTGTAAGGAATGGATGCGCGCGAGAGTGGGCGCGTCGGATGCGTGCGACGAAGAAACCGAAGACGAGCTCAAGGCGCGTTTGGAAGCCGAAGCCGAGGAGCGCTTGCGTCAGATGCGATTAGTCGGTACACCGGTCACAGAAGAGTCGTTTAAGTCCTGGGAGAGGGCGTTTATGCGAGAAATGCGCATTGTGCTCCCTACAGACGACGACGCAAACGACGCAAACGCCGACGGTAGAATGACTGGGAAACGATACTTTGCCACGAGAACGGCCGCGCATGACGACGACAGCGACGGCGACGGCGATGACGAAGAATTCATTCAATCCGACGGTGACGGTGAGTCGTTTTCCGACGCTTCAACCACAGACGACGACGACGACGACGACGACGAAACCGCGTAGCCAACATAGCGAAAGAAAAATGTTATCCATCGTAGCCCTCACCTCATTGTTTGTCCAACCTTTTCTGTCTCTTTCGAAAACCCGAACAATGTCTGCCGCCTGACACGATCACGCGCGATGAGTGACGATCTATCGATGACGCCACTCGATGCTAGCGACACCGTACCGCTCGTGCGCTTGGAGTTCGACGTGGAGGAGGACTCGAGCGGCGCTCGCGAAAGCGAGCCAACGCGAGCTGAAATCACAGCAAACCTACCACGCGCGACGTCGCGTACGATTGCGTTAAACACGTGGTTGTACATGGCGACGCCGATGTCGATGCCGGCGACGGTTAAGGATTCGGGCGCGCGATTAGCGGCTGTGTTTTTCACGTACGGCGCGGTGAGCACGTACTGGACTGGGCGAGTCATTGGCGACGCGTTCGCGGTAGATCCCGACAGCTCCACGTACGCGCGCATGACTTCTCGAGCCACTGCGCGCGTACTCAATCGACACGGGTATAGCGATAGCACGTGCGAGCGCTGGCGCAAGAAAGTTGAGCTTTGGACGCTTTTGGTACAGTTTTCAACGTATTACCTGGACGCGTGCGTGCAAATCGTCTACGTCACGCAATACTTTGGACAGATGTTTCCTAAAGTCAAGCTCTGCGCGTGGACGTGGGCGCTTTTAGTCGGGTGCTTAGTGATGCCAGTGGTGCAAATGCCGACGTTGCACGACAGCGGTCGCGTCGTGGGCTTGCCCGTTGTGTGTGTGTGCGTGGCGTTGGTGGTGTTGTTTTCTGAAATTGCGCTCACGAAACCTTGGGAAGAGTGCTCACCCGGGCCGACGTATGGGAAAGCCAAAACTCGATCGACGATGTTTAGCTCATTGGGGAATTTCGCCTATGCTTTCGGTGGACATGGGTTGTTTCCAGAGGAATTGCGTGAGATGAAGGACCCTTCGGAGTGGCCGCAAGTGATGAACACGGTGTATGGTACCATGGTGCCGATTTACATCGCCGTCATGTACTGGGGATACAAGGCATATGGAGATTTTGCCAAGGGGAATATCAATTTGAACTTTAGACGTAACTTTGGGAACGTGCTTTCGATGCTAATGCAAACTGTGCAGTGTTATTATGGGGTATTTTTCACAAACATCGCGTTGATGATGCACGTGGAAACGGCACTCGGCGTGGATCCCACGACGTCGTGGGGCGTGCGAACACGCTTCGGCGTTCCGCCTGCAATCTTCAGATTGATTTTCCGCACGTCTTTCTTGGCAACACAAGTCCTCTTGGCGGCAATATTCTTGGCGGCATCTGGAGACGTTATCATCAATTTGCAAGGTTTGGCGGGCGCCGTCGGAATGACGGCGATGACATTCTTTTTGCCTAGTCTTATTCATTACGCGTTCAACATGCACGACCGCTCGACGAAACTCGAGTACGTATGGGTTGCATGCAACTTTTTGTTTGGCGTGCTCATCATGCTCTCGGGATTGTATGGTACCATTTCTGACATTCTCGCGGACAGCATGGTCAAACAATGTCCGGCGACGTACGTGTACTCGCCTCACGATCCACGCGATCCTTGCCATGTCGGCATTCACAAAAACATCACCTTTCTCTAGAAGATAGTTCATGCTTTGTAAAAGACCAGCAAATGTTGTATCAAATAACACTACACGTAACGCTAGCTACAAAAAAAAAGTTCAACACTACGGGCTAATTTTCATTCATCGGCGTCATCGTCCGCCATTGACTCTTCAATCACTTGTTTCGTCGCCGAATAATTATGCTTCGCTGCGGCGATACACTTCATGAGCATATCTTCCGTAGCCTCGACCTCGCCACCGCGTTTGAAAACCCCACGAATCAGGCCATCTTCCGTTAAACACACGCTCACCAAACACCGACTCAACGCCTCCTCCTCACGCGTCGGGTCGACGATTAAATGTCCTTTATACAACGCCGTCGTCAAACTCACCGGCGTGTTGTTGACCACTAATGCTGGAATATGTGCACCGTCCTCGTCTACCGCCATCGCTGTCGACGTCGACGGATCCTCACTCTCGACGTCGTCCTCGAGCACGACTTTCCCGCGCTCCACGCGCGCCCGAGGCAGCACGCAATCCCTCAACGCCCCTATCGCCGCCAACAACGCGCAGTCCCCAGCACACCCATCATCATCTAGTATCACCACATCCACTCGCACGCGCCATACCGCCACACCGCGCTCGATGCACAACCGCTCCGCGTCGACGGAGCTCGCGCTCGCCAGCGCCTCCCGCGCCGTCTCCCGCGCCGAATCGCGCCCCGCACACCCCCGTCCAGGCCTCTGCGTCTCTCCGCACTGCGTCGCGAACGTCACGTCAACGTCCACGAACCCTCGCCCGGGCGCTCGCGCGTCCGGCGTCGCCACCGCGCACCGCACCGCCGCCGCCGCCGTCGTGTGCCCGCGTTTCGCCACGCAGCTCCCGCGCACGTTCGCCGCGCTCACCACGCCGCACGCGAGCGAACACGCGCGCGCGCGCCCGAGAGGTCGACCGTCATCGCGCGCCCCGCGTTCGAGCGTCGCCGCGTACGCGTCGTGCGGGTACAACCGCGCGTACGCCTTGGAATCCATGGCACAGAGTGGCGCACAGGGTGAGGGGAACGACACTCGTCGACGCGTTTCGTCAACCTGAGACGCGACCTGAGACGGGAAACGCGCGCGAGAGACGAGGACAAAGGCGATGTTTACGAGCACGCCGCGCGACGCGCGTGGTTCGGGCGCGTTCGGCACGCCCGGGGCGGGGCACGGGGTGAATCCAGCATCGACTGCGCAGGGATTTGGATTCGGCACGCCGCCCGCGCATGGGGGGGCGTACGGCGCACCGGCGACGCCGGGGACGGCGCACGGCGCGGCGCGAACGCCGTATGGTGGCGTCGGTGCGTACGGTGCGGGTGCGAACCCATCGCCGGCGGCGTATGGGTTCGGGGCGAGCGACGGAGGCGCGCGATTGCGCTCGGCGTCGCGCGGGACGCACGTCGACGCTGACGGCGCGAACGGCGCGGCAAAAACGCCCGCCGCGCCGAAATTTTCTTCGCTTTTGTTTTCGTCGCCGGGAGGTGCGCGTGAGGGCGGTGGACCGGGCGCGGGCGGAGGGTTGTTTCGCACGGAGAGCAAAGGCGGAGGGTCGTCGACGCCGCGCACGAGCTCGGGGCAGAATCGGTACTTTGGCGCCAATGCGAATGCGAGCGGAAATCGCGCGCGCGTCGGTGCGAATGGGGATGAGCGCGCGACGGTGGTGAGTGCGGCGGTGATTGGTGGGGTGAGTTCGCGCGGGACGCCGTTGTTTACGCGCACGGATGCGGGCGGAGACGACCACACGCCTGGGTTTTTACGACGGGCGATTGAGAAGACGCACGCAGAGGCACGCTCGGAGGCGGGCGTTGGTAGCGAGGAGGCGTTGAGTAATTGGTTGGGCGTGCGTGACACCGAACATGCGGGGACGACGACGACGTCTGGGGCGTCGGTGTTTGGCAAGCTGGACGCCACAAAAGCGCCAGTGTTGTCGTCGCGCGCGTTTGCCGGGGAAGTATTAAGCGAAGCCGACGCTGAGTATTGGGTTACCGTGTACGGGTTCACACGCGATGAGAAAGCCGTGGTTTTGCGTGAATTTCAACGCGACGGCGATATTGTCAATTTCGGCACCTTTAGCGACGACGGCGCACCGTCAAATTGGTTGCACGTGCGTTTCGCCACAAAAGAAAGCGCGAGACGAGCGCAACGTAGAAATGGCCAAAACATCAGTGGCATCATGGTTGGCGTCAAAGCATTGGATGATAAGGCTAGAGCAGATATCGCATTGGGGGGCGTCGGCGAAGGTCGCATCTCGCGAAGCGGGTCGCAAGTGCGCCGTGTCGCGCCTTCGCGCGATGGAATCGCGCTTCAACCGCGACAGCGAACGACAATGGATAAATTGGTCGAATTCGTTTTTGGCGCCTAATGTCTAGAGAGCTGCATCATGACGCGCGTAGCGCGTTTCAGATTGTTGAAAACGTATTGAATGAAACATTTTGCACTTGCACACAAACGCGATGAAATATCTACATAGAGCTACGATATCTAATTTAAATCATCGTGCGTTAAATACCCACCCTTGAGGAGGAAATCAATAGCCAACTGTCCGGTGACGATGCTCGGAAGCATCATCTCGCCGCCGTACATCATCCGACGGAATTCGCGCACGGTGACGCGCTCGTGCGTCATATGGAATTCCTCCGCATCCCGCGTCGCCTCCTCCTTCGCCTGCACCCCATCGACGCACAAAAACGGAATCAATCTATTTCTACACCACTTTGTTTCTAACAATCCTGGATTGTCATCCGCGATTAACTTTGTCAACGTCCCGTCCACCAAGTGTGCCTCTTGGTGCAACTCATCCGTCGCCGCCTCCTCTAAACTCGCATGCTTTGCAACCTCAAACCCACCGCTCGGAAGCACCACACACGTCGAATTCGACCCTTGTGCGTATTCTCGTATAATTGTAAACTCTGGCTCCCCGCTCGTCGTCGTCGTCCGGCTATGAAACGGCGCCACGCATACAAATTTAAAGTCACTCTTTGGGTGCCCAACGACGTCGTACGCGAACGTCTTCGTGCCCCCACGCCCATCCTCGGCGGCAAACTCCACAACGCGATCGTACACCGTCAAGTATCGCGAATGCACGGCGTCATCGCCGATAATCTTCCCCGAACGACTCGCTGACGACGACGCAGTCATGGGCGTTGTCGTGTCCTCCTCGTCCTCCTGGCGCGCCCGTGCCACCGTCGTCGTCGTCGATGCGTGACGCCCACGAACGCGCGACGACGATGCTGTCGCGCGCCGTCTTAACGCACTCGCCGCTGCCCTCGTCGGTGAATCTACCGCGCGCGCGGGACGCATGAAACAGTGACGTCTCGAGCGGCGATGCGATCCGCACTTCAACGCGCTCGGATCGATTCGAGTCGCGCGATTCGAGTCGCACGCGCACGCACGCCGATAGCGAAGACGGGCGCGATGCTTCGATCGAGCGCGATGCGACGCGCGTTGGCGCTGGCGCAACAGTCGTCGACGACGACGACGACGACGAGTTGGGTGCGCGAGGGTATCATCGGTTTGAGACACATGAGCGCGAACGTGACGCACGTCACGGGACGCGCGACGCCACCGGTGCAGAGTAAGCGACCTGGGAAGTTACCGAGCGACGTTGCGCACACGGCAAAGTGGTTGGATTCGCACGATAAGCCTTCGCCGATGGAGTATAGCGCGAGCGTGGAGCCGACGGCGGTGGTCGGGGACAAGGTGTCGTGCGACTCTCCGGGGGCGTGTAAGGATCGATTCGGTGACGACGCTGGATTAGGAGCACCGAATACGTACTATAAGTTGGGGGATACGACGCCGGAGAACCCTGCAAAGTGCAAGTATTGTGGATTGCGGTTTTACGCGGCGCCGCACTAGGTGAAGAGGACGTATTTTCGTACATTTGTAACAAAACTGAAAGAAAAAGAATCGTAAAGGTAAGCAAGTGATATTCGATGCCCTGATTGACATCATCATTTGTTCACGGCAGCGACGAGTTTTTCAACCACAGATGGGTCGGCGAGTGTCGAGACGTCACCAAAATCTGTCTTTCCGCACGCTATTTTTCGTAAAATTCGTCTCATGACTTTGCCGCTGCACGTCTTTGGCAGAGCCTCCACGATGAACACGCGCTCCGGTGCGGCGAACGGACCGATTTCCTTGCGAACGTTGTTAATGAGCAACCACTCTGTGACTTCAGTTTGTTTTTGACTTGGATCGAGAATGGCAAAAGCCATGATGGCTTCTCCTTTAATCGGATGTTCGACGCCGACGCAGGCGGCTTCGATGCACGCTGGATGCTCTACGAGCGCGGATTCTAACTCTGCAGTGCCGATGCGATGACCAGAGACGTTTAACACATCGTCCATGCGACCCGTGATGAAAATATAACCATCTTCATCGCGGCGCGCGCCATCGCCACTAAAGTAATAGCCATTGAACGGGGCAAAGTAACTCTTCTCGTATCGTTCGTGCGCGGCGTGGACGTCGCGAAACAGTCCGGGCCACGGCGCACCCTTAAAACACAGATATCCTTCACCTTCACCTTCGATTTCTTCACCTTGCGAATTCAGAATGGCCGGAACCACGCCGAAAAATGGAAAACATGTCGCGCCTGGTTTCAAAACAGTAGCCGCGGGCAGCGGGGTCAATGCGTGACCACCAGTCTCGGTTTGCCACCACGTATCGACGATGGGCAACTGATCGTCACCAACGACGCTGTGAAACCAACGCCAGGTGTCTGGGGAAATTGGCTCGCCCACGGACCCAAGAATTTTAAGCGACGTGCGTTCGCTCGCCTTGACGGGTTCGGTACCAAACGCTTGAAGCGCGCGCAACGCCGTGGGCGACGTGTAAAAGACGGAGACGTCATGTTTATCCACTAATCGCCACCAAATACCCGGATCAGGATACGTTGGCGTGCCTTCAAAGAGTAACGTCGTTGTGCCACACAACAAAGGCCCGTAGAGCGCGTATGAGTGTCCAGTGATCCATCCTAAATCAGCCGTGCAAAACATTGTATCCTCGCCTTGATGTAAATCGAACACGTATTTGCTCGTCGCGTATACGTGCGTCATGTATCCACCCACGGCGTGCACGACGCCTTTAGGCTTGCCAGTCGATCCGCTCGTATACAAAATGAAAGCTGGATCATTGCTGTCGCACCACTCGACTGGAATGTCATCGACGTGCGCGCCGCGAAATTCAGCGAGCGCGTCGTTCCACCAAAAATCGCGCTCCGGATTGAACGGCACTGTGTCTTCATTCAAGTACGGCGCATTTTTTGACACATCCATGTCCGCGTTGTGCTTGACGATAACCTTGTCGACGTAAAACTCTTTTTGTGCGCATATTTCGAGCGCTTCATCGGCGATTGACTTCAGAGGTATGATTTTCTCCCCTCGTCTGGACGCCGTCGCGGTGACGAGCATCTTCGCCTCGCAATCGAGCACTCGTTGGGCCAACGCCGCGGCGCTGTAGCCCGCAAAAACTACCGAGTGGACGGCACCGATTCGCGCCAAAGCCAACATTGAAATCGGCAACGCTGGAATCATGGGCAAATAGAGCACCACTTTGTCCCCACGACGAATGCCATTCGCATGAAACACTTTCGCGGCCAATTTTACCTCGAGAAGGAGATCTCGATAACTAAACGAAGTGCTATTTATTTCATCGTTTGCTTCGAAAATCAATGCCGTCTCATCCCCTAATCCGCCTTCGACGACGTGTCGATCCAAACAATTATACGCCAAATTCGTTCGTTTCCCCGCCCACCAGCTGACGCGCACGGGCCCTTTCGCGGGATCGATGTTGAAATCCAACGCGCCTTCGGCATCCAACGCGTCGGCCCAGACCAAATCCCCAGCGATTTCAGTCCAAAATACCCCAGGATCGGCGATCGATCGCGCGTACATGCTGCGATACTGCGACATTGAGCTCACGTGTGCGCGCTTTTGCAGCGCCGCGGGCGGGTCGTAGGTGTCTCCGCCCATCATTCCAGTCTTTGTCGACGACGATGGAGAGCTTTGAATATCAATGCTCTTTGAGGAATCCGGGCTCCCTGGCGGCGTGGCGCCGCCGCCGTGCGCCGCGATTCGCGGCATGCCGCGAGATGGACGGAAATTAGCCTTTGACGTGTGTGTGCGCGTCGCACGCGCGCGGAACCGGGAAGCGCGCGCGAGAGGGGTTGGGATTGACGCCGCGCGAGAGAGAGGCATGGCAAGAAATGAAGCGTCTCTGGGTACATTTCATCGGAACAACTGCGCGAGATTCGCGGCGGTGATTTTCGTGTCTGGAGGGATGTCTACTTCGTGCGTCGTCAAACGCGCGTCGTCCGACGACGCATTAGGCGGCGCGAGATCGGGATCGGGATCGGGATCGATGGCTGCGGATGTGGCCGCGGACGCGTTCACGTCCGCGTCCAATGTTTTCTTCTCTATCGGCGCCGACGACGTCACCACCGGTGCGCTCGTCGTCGCAAAGTGCTTGGATTTCATAGACTCGAGCCATTCGATGTCTCGTTGTTTCTTGACTCGCCTCGTCGGCGTCGGCGGCGGTGGATTTGGCGTTGAACGTGGACGCGAAACCGCAGGCGGAGGCGCTTCAATCGCGTCGTCGCCGGGTCGCGCCGAACACGCTGAATACGCCACGTACATCTCCCGTAGCGTTGCCTTGGATAACCCAGTGTGTGTTTCTAACGTTGGTGGCGTGCGTAAAATCTCACGTAATCGCTCGAGGCTTTCAATCGCTCGCTCAAGGTTGACGTCGGTGAGCCAATGATACGTCGTCTGCGCGCCGCGACCGACGCCTAATCGAAGGGAGAACGCCCGAGCGCTCGAATCATTCGCGAGCGGATGCCTGATGACCGGTACCCCCAGCGCACGCGCGCATTCTATGTCATTCTCGTCTCCGCTCATCGCCGCGCGACGGAACGCTTCGGCGCGATTGAACGATACGCGCTGCAAAACTGTCTCGCGACGCGGCGCCGATCGCGTCGCGAGGCAGACGAGCGAGTCATCCATGTTGAGCCATACCTCGATCGCCGCACCCGTGTGCCTATGCGCGGCATCTACTTTTAAAGTCATCGCACCGCGGAGTTTCCCGGCGTTGGCGCCGTAGCATGGGAGTAGCGCGCCGCATCGGACGCGAGCGATGGGTTCGTCCAGCGCGCGCGACACGAGCGCGACGTCTTCAATGTTCAAGAAAATGCGGGCATTCTTCACCACGGATCTATACATGTGCTTTGACGATGGTTTCTTTTGCTGAGATGTGCTCGCGACTGGATCGTCGTCGTCGTCGTCATCGGTGACGCGTTCGAGATGTTTGAGCTTGACGTCGACGCCGATTTGCATCGAGCTCGATTCGAGCGCGTCGACGAGCGCGTCGTCGGCGTAATTGGCAAATTCAGCGTGCGTGTCCCGACATCCAGCGGCGAATGGTACGGACACGGCAGGTGATTGTCTTTGGGGAGCGACATCGTCATCGCCTCCTACGGCGTCGTCTTCGCGAATGAATCCGCTCTTGACGATGGCACGTTTGAGCTCGCATTGAGCATTCAGACCGACGGAAACTCCGCACTCGGTGCACGCGCCCAACGACGCGCCCAAGCACGCGCCTCTATCCATCGCACAGCAACGACATAATGTACGAATGGCATTGACCTCTGCCGCCGTGGCATTCGTCGAGGCGGCCCGTAAGACGTGACATTTTGCGCGCGCGCGAAGCGTCAACCGCAAGATGGCCGCGGCGTCCTCGCTCGACATGTCAAGCGAATCACGCGTGATGAGCACGATTTCTCGAAACACATCATCACCGCAACCACCATCACGAAACGCTTTTAAGTTTAACGTCGCGAGCTTTAAGGCCGCGATGACATCCATCGTGAATTCCGCGTCGCTCGCGCTCGTCAACGCCGTCGCAAAATCATAGTCCCGCGTCAAAGGCATCACCATTTTGCGTCCACACCGTCGTCGGCTCAATGCATGCGACGTAAACAAAACCAACCCACACGCCGCCGGCGCGCGCGCGCGCGCGATCGCGCGCACGACATCCATCGCCGCGGTCCTCGTCGACGCGCGCGCCGCACCATCTTCTGTCCAATCCAACACAAAAACCATCACTCCGCGCGCGCGCGCCATCGCACCGCCCTCGCGCGCCATCGCCCCGCGCGCGTCTATTTTTTCCCTGCTCGATGCGCGCGCCGTCGCGCGATGCGCACTCGCTGCGCGCGTCGCAATGGCGCGACATTTACGCGTCACTGAGCGTTTTCTTCTTGAGCGTTTCCACGCCGCGCGAGCGCATCCGCATACGCGCGCGCGCGATGCATCGCATCCGCCGCCGATGCGTCGTCGCCATGGCGCGCACTGTGTTGCGCTCGCGCGCACCGGCGCTGACGACGCGCGGCGCCGACGCCGTCGCCGACGCGACCGCGAATGCGACCGCCGTCGTGGGACAGCAACGACCTCGCGGGCGATCGACGGATGCGCGCGCGTCTCTCGACGCGCCAGACGCGCCAGATGCCGTGCGTGACGCCCCGGCGCGTGCGTCGTACGATGATTCATCGTTTCCAAAGCACATGCGTCGCCGCGCGTTCGTGTCGCGCATGCGAGAGCGGGTCAAGGTGAATGATTTCGAAGGCGCGAGAGCAGAGCTCGCACGGCTCGTGGAGACGCACGGGGCGCCCGGACGCGCGGCGTTGAACGTGACCGTGCACGCGGCAGCCAAGGCGCGAGATCCCGATGCGGCGATGTCGATCGTGGAGTCGATGTTGAGAGAGAACATCGCACCGGATGTGAGCACGCACGTTGGGGTGATGACGGCGTTTGCGCGAAGCGGGCGTCGGCGCGAAGCGTTTGAGTGGTTGAAAATGTACTTGTATGGCGTGCGCGAGGATGGTGACGGTGCGGCGGATGGGCGAGAAGCGATGGAGAAGTATGATTTAACGCATGTGATTGGGGATATGATTGATGGTGATCGACGACGGGTGTCGAGACGCGGGTTGACTATTATGTTATTTACGACGGTGATGAACGCGGCAGCCATGGCGGGCGACCGAGCGATGGTACAGGAGATTGAGAATATGATGTTTGAGTTTAACATACCGCCTGGTGCGGATGTTTTGCACATTATGCTCAAGCTCGAACGCGTGGCGGGCACGAGCGCGAGCGTTGAGGAAGTTTGGAATAGATTACCTAAGAAGGCGCGAAAGTTGAAATCGCATCAGGAACGCGTGGTGTCTCACGCAATTTTAGGACGGCGCAATCAAACGCACGCGATTGAATCGCGCGCACTGGCATTGGCGGCACTGAAAGAAATGTACGAGCGCATTGGGCATCGGCGCTCTGATGAAGAGTTTGAGAAACTTGCGGAAAATAACTTTTGGGGCTCAAAGCACGCGCGATGGACGGGACAACGCGGCGCCGAGGAGTTTAACAAAAAGTTGCAAAGTGACGAAGATATCGTTCGAGTCGGCGCCAAAGAGGCGCGCATGGCAACCAACACGGTATTAGACACGTTTGCGCTCATAGGTGATATCGACACCGTGAATGAATGTTTCATACGCATGGAGAATGATTTAGGCGTCAATGCGGACGCACGTACGTTTAACGCCGTTTTACGCGCCGAATACAAGCATGAAAAGCTCACAAACAAAAGCATCGATCTCGATCGTGCGCTCAAAAGATTCAACGAGATCTTAGATGAAATGGATGATCGTGAAATTGCGCCCGACAGGCACACTTTTACCACGCTCCTATTGGCCAATGCCGAGCAAGGATACATGATTGGTGTCGCAGAGGTTTTGAAAATCATGCAAGAGCGTGATGTACAGCTCGATTTGACCATGTATAATATTCTTTTGAGCGCGTGTGCAAATGCTGGTGATTTAGAGGCGGCTCTGAATGCGCGTGCAAGCATGGTAAACTCTGGCGTCGCTCCTGGTCCGGATACATTTGTTCCGCTCTTCATGGCGTGCACCAAGCAGGCGGCGGAGTTTGATTTAAACGACGACACGGATTCTTTTGCTGACGAAGAAGCGCTTGGACCGCTACTACCGCTCACTCGATCAGTGTTAGATGACATGGAGTTGGATATGCTGGCAAACAACGTCGAGCACAACGTGGCGTCGTACACAGCGTTGATCAAAGCGCGAGGAGCGCTCGGGCAGACGCATGTCGTTCTTGAATTACTCACGCAACCGCCAGAAGGTCTCGAACTCGACGACGTCGCACTCGGTGTGGGTATTATGGCGCTTGCCAAGCGCGAACCGACCAAGGCTATAGCACTCGCCAATACGCTCGCGAGTGACAAAAATGTTGGCAAACCGTGGTTGTTGAACTGCGTGCTCATCGCTTATGGTTATTTAGGACAAATTAAAGCCGCGTACGAGCGTGTGCAGGATTTCATCGACAACGGCGGCACGCCGAACGTGGCGACGTACAATATGCTCTTCCGCGCCGCCGCACAATCTGGAGGCTTCACCGAATACGCACCGTTGGTGATGTCCGACATGTCTCGCCGCGGCTTGGCGCCAGATGCCGTGACACGCAAATACCTCACCACCGTCTTCGCCACCGCGTCAGTCTACGACCGCGACATGGCAGAAGAGCTTCTCAAGCAAATGCCTGGTGGGTTCAACAGCGCGCACGCGCGCAGCGACGCCTCGGCGCACGAGACATTTGAAGACATGGATGACGACATCTTCATCGCGGGCGCGAGCTACAACTTCGATGACAACTTCGACGACATCGCCGACGACGACGATGACGACGACGACATCATCCCATAGTATTTGCAATTTCTAGTAGTATGATATGATAACGCGCACCGCAATCGTCACCTTTCGTCAACCATCGAGCGTCAATCATAGAATATTCCGAGTTCAAGTCTCAAAAAGCTTCAAGCCACAACCTGCGCTGCTCCGCGCTCGCGCGTCACTCCACGCGCGTGTCATCGACTCGCGCACGCGCACTCGCGCGCACGTCAACGCACGCATACGCAGTCACCGAACGCGCGTTCGCGTGAGCCCCACACGCGCGCGCGCGTAGATATACGCGCGCAAAAACCAAGATGCCTACAGACGCACGCCGCCGCCGGGACACAAAGCTCAAGTTAGCGCCGCCACCGAGCACGCTCACGCTGCCGCGCGCCAAGGTTGAGAGCGCACACAAGCTTGCGTTGCCGCGATGGCTATCGATGCCGAACGCCGCGGCGGCGTCGTGCGTGGCGGTGCTCGTGACGAACCCGATGGACCGCGCGAAGACGCTGATGCAGCTCCCGGGCGCGGGCGCGGCTTGGGGAAAGAATATGCGCGAAGTCATGATGAATATGGTGAAAAAAGAGGGCGCTTTGAGAGGTCCGTATAGAGGTTTACCCGTGGCCATGGTTCGTGAGAGTTCAAAGAATGTCTTCCGCATTGGGTTGTTTCCAGCGGCACTCATGGCGTTGCACCCAGACGACGCGACGCCGGCGCCGGCGTGGAAGAGATTCGTCGCCGGATGCATCAGCGGTGCCGTTGGTGCGGTATCGAGTAATCCATTCGATTTGATCAAGACTCGCATGCACGTGCCGGCGGTGATGTGTGATTACGATAACGGTGTGATGGCGTTTAAGAGCATTTGCAAGAATGAAGGGTGGAGGACGTTGTACAAGGGCGTCGGCGCGTCGGTGGCGAGAGATATGTTGGGTTCAAGCGTGAATTTGACCGTACAATCGATCGCGAGCGAGGCTTTGGTGAGAAATATGATTTTGTCCCCGGGTTCTCCCGTGCTCGGGGCGTTGAGTGGTGTTTTAAGTGCCGCCGCGTCTGTGGCGGTGATGCAACCCATCGACACGTCTCGCGCGTACGTCTACCTCAAACCGCATTTACACAAGAACTCGATTCGAGCATTTAGGTACATAGTTCTCAGAGAAGGCCCATTGGCGCTCTACAAAGGTTCGCGCGCGCACTTTTTCCGCACAGCACCGCATTACGCGGCGATGTTCGCTTTATTGGAGATGATTACCGGCGGCGAGCGTAAATGGTTGCTCGAACGCAACAAAACAGTGCTCGCCAACGTGCCGCTCTTCGACGCGTTGTCCATCGAACGTCGCACGCGTTTGGCCTCCATGGTGAAATCTAAAAAGTTCAAGGCTGGAGAGGAAATTATCAGAGACGGTGATTGTCCGGACGAGATGTACATCTTAACAAACGGGTGCGCAAAAATCGACCAGCTCAATAAAAACGTCAAAAAGAACAAGCGGGCGAGCGCGAAAAATAATACTACTACTAGCGCCGATGACGACTCTTCGGATTTGATCAATCGCGGAGGATACTTTGGGGAGTCGTCGCTATTCGGTAAACCGTCGATGAGCGAGAAAGTCACCGCGGTAAACGATGTGACGCTCATGGTTATCCCGCGCGAGGCGTACATGGAGTGCAGAGAATTTGGCGACGACGTCGGACCATTTGGTCGCGGACGCGGTTTGGAATTAGACCCCACGAAAGAGCTCGACATGGCATGGAAGCGGTTACGCTATGAACGCGTGCTCGGCAAAATTCCCGCCTTTGCAGATTTAGGCGCGTACGAGCGTGCGATGGTGGTGAAGCAAGCCAAACGGTTTAGTTACAAACCCGGCGAAAAAGTCATGCGCAAGGGTGAAAACGACGACAAATTCTATGTCGTCATCAAGGGTTCCGCGGTGTCTACCAAAGCCGATGGCGATATCGATCGCGTGGGTATCGGGGAATCTCTCCCGCCCGATCGCATCTTACGAAACTTTGGACCCGGGGGATATTTCGGTGAACTCGCGCTGCTCACCGGCGCGCCTCGACTGTCAACCGTCGTCGCCAAGGAGAACCTCGACGTCCTCGCCATCGATCGCGATGTCTTACAATCCTTACGCGAGCACTTGCCCACGTTGGAGGATGAAATTATTCGCAATCTTCGAAGGTTCGATCACATGGATTCGTTCACCACTATGTCTATTGCTTAGCTTGTTATTTACACTGTACGCTGAAAATTTTAAAGCTTCACAACGCGACACGCGAAGCGACATGGATAGCGCGTGGTTCCTCCGCGACGTCGCCGAGCTCAGGCTCTGGCGCGCTCTAGGCGTTGTGTTGTGGAGTTTTATCGGCACCACGATCTTGGTGCGTCGTCGTCGTCGTCGTATTCGCGTGTAGCTCGCGCCGCCGTTGACTCTCGCGTCGTTCAGTTCCCCCAAGCACCCCGGACACCCGACTCACGCCTCGCTCGCGCGTGTTCTCTTCTCTTCGCTTTTACACAGGCATTTGGATACTACGTCGCATTAGATATCACGCGCTTGACTGGCGACGTGCGCGCGTGGGCGTCGTTCTGGCGCGCATTCGCCTTTGCGACGTCGCAGCTCCCCGCCGCGGTGGCTGTCGCGGCTACGGCGCGGGCGAGTGCGAATGCCTTCATACCCACGAACGATGTCGATGGTTGCGGTATCGTGAAAGGTGAGCGCATCGGTGAGCGGTTTGCGACAGCCATGATGCGAGACGGCGCGACGTACGGCGCGTTAGGGGGCGCGTTCGCGTTGGCGGGCGGCGCCGGGTGCGCGGCGCTCGCCAAAGCCGCGGATGCCTCTGCGCTCACGCGCGCTTTGCTCGCGCACGGTGCCGATGGGAAGTTTGCTGGACAGTTTGGGTGCGTACTAGGCGTGCTCACGGTGCTGTACATTTGGACCACTGATGGGTTGGTGGTGCAATTTCCTTCAATTCAGCGACCGAGGCGTTTACGTTTGAAGCGAGGATTGGCTCCTTGCGCTCGTATTGGTGCTAAACGTGCGCTATACGCGTGCGTCGCGCACATTTTTATAGTCATGATGAGTCGCGCGGTGGTGAAGTTTCGTCTCGTCGCTCCGGTGACGCGTGGATTAGTGTTTGGATCGTTGTCGTGTTGGAGCGCCGGCGCGCTCGTGAGCGCGTCGTGGGCCATGTCTTTGTTGTGCGCCTCAATCGTGTACAGTGAACGATATGAATTCCGCCCGCAAAGCCTCACGCAAGGGCCCAAAGTTGCGAGCGAGCCTTTAATGGCAGCCTTGAACTACTTCGAAGTTCCTTTCGTGCAACATTTGGCGTATTTGGATTTGTGCGCCGTCGCCGAAAGCGGCGGACGCGGGCGCCGAAGGCTCATTTACGGTGATACACCCGACGCGGCGTGGCCGGTGGTGATATCCAACGCCCTTGCACCGCTTGCAGCGATTTCGCGGTCGGTGAACAAGGCGATGGATCGGACGATGCTGGCGGCGTTGCGCGATTCGGATGTCGACGCCGCGCGTAGGATTAGCGAAAAGTACGTGCAAATGAACACGCCGAAACCAAAGTTTCGACACGAAAGCGCCGAGACCCAAAAGGCATGGGATGCATTGAGGCAAAGCGAGGTGCTCTCGCCGGAAGTAGCCGGACGAGAATTGTGCGTGGTGATGAAATCGTACGGGCAGCTGGCGATGTGGGGCGCGCGCGCGGCGGGCGCGCTCGCGCTCGCCGCCAAGACGGAGGATGTTCGCGGGAACGCCAAGTTGCTCCAGCCAAACTTGGCGGTCATCGTTCGAACGTTGCTCACGGCGCTTTTAGCATGTCGAACGATAGTTGAACAAGGATCACCACCCGTGCGTGCGACGACTGGGTTTACGTCGAGCGATTTTGCGGCGACGGTCAAGGCAAATTCCATCGTCGCCAAGCGCAATGAGATCTTCAACAACGTGTTGTACTTTTTAGGAATCACGGCGACGAATAGAAACGACGCCAATGGAGCGTTCACGCCCGCGTTTACGCCTGCGGTGGCCGCCGCGCGAGGGTTATGCGACACTGTCGAGCTCACCTTGGGCGCGCTCGCCGTCGATTACGGCGTCGACGTCAAGGCGATGTTACGAGAATCTGAACAATTTGGCCCTCCAGAGTTTGGCACCCCCAACGAGCTCTTCGATGCTTTAGAAGCCATCACCAATGACTTGGCCGCGTGAGCTGCTCGCGGTCTGCATGGAATAATACACATTTTGTGAAAAAGCGCAGCCGTCGCGCAAAACCTTCTGTAAAGCGTCAACCACAACCTCACATTCGTCCACGCGGCGGTGCGCGGCGCACATCACTCGACGGTATACCACGTAACGAGCGTATCGCCATACCACGCGCCGCACGCATTTGCTATCGCGTGTCGCCATGCCGCCATTATCGCTGACGACGCGCCTCGCAACCTCGCGCGCCTTGCTCCGCGGGCGCGCAGTCCCCACCTCCTCACGTGCGCGCCGTGCGTTCCGCGCCACCCCGTGCACCGCCAGGCTCGACGTTGACATCAGACCAGCATCTTATGACGACGAATTACGCGAGAAAACCGCACAGGCGCGCGCATGGTTTGGTCCCGCGCTACTGCCAGCCTCCACTCCGACGGAGACGTTTGAGAGCGCGAGAGAAAGCTTTCGCATGCGCGCCGAGTTTAAAATCTGGCACGACGGTCCGAGGACATATTACGCCATGTGTGACAGCGATGCACCGAAAGATCCGGTGGAGATTGTAGATTTTCCCATGGCGAGTGAGCGCATTCGGGAATTAATGCCACTGGTGCTCAGAGAGGTGACGGCGACGGAGACGCTTCGGAGGAAACTTTTCCAGGCAAATTTCCTCACTACGACCACGGGAGATGCAGTGGTGAGTTTATTGTACCACCGTCAGTTAGATGACGCGTGGCGTGCCGAGGCGGACGCGATGCGGACGCGATTAGGGATTGATGTCATCGGCCGCGCGCGCAAGCAGAAATTGACGCTTGACAAGGATTTTGTCGTCGAACGCGTGCGCGTGGATGGCTTTCGCGACTTGGTGAGTTATAAACAATTAGAAGGGTCGTTCACGCAGCCGAATGCAGGGATAGCGGCACAAATGCTCGCATGGGCGCGCTCAGCGGCGGTGTCTGATGACCCGAATGCTGACGTCTCGTCGACGTCGACTTCGACGCGCGACTTTTTGGAACTGTACTGCGGCAACGGGCATTTCACCATCGCCTTGGCGCCTTTATTTAGAAAATGTTTAGCCACGGAGATCTCTAAGACCTCCGTATCCGCCGCGCAGGAAAACATGCGCGAGAACGGTATAGAGAACTGTGTCATTGCTCGATTAAGTGCCGAGGAATTATGCGACGCGTTGGATGGCGGCCGCGAGTACACGCGGCTCAAAGACATCGACTTGACCTCGTACGACTTACAAACGATACTCGTCGACCCACCGCGAGCGGGCATGGGCGAAAGCGTGAGCAAGTTTTGCACGCGTTTCGATCGCATCGTGTATGTGTCTTGTAATCCGGAAACATTGGCGCGGGATTGCGAGACGTTGTGTCAAACGCACGACATCAAACGCTTTGCGGTGTTTGACCAGTTTCCGTATACGCCCCACTTGGAATCCGGAGCGCTGCTCGTAAAGAAGACAACGACATAGATGCATTAGACTAGATCCTAATTGATATAACTACTCGAGTACAACAATACACAATACGATTTTTAGTGGTGGTACGGCTCGCCTCGCAGAATCGTATGCGCTCGATACAGCGCCTCGGCCAAAACCAACCGCGCCACTTGATGGTTGAGCACCATTTTCGATAACCGAATGGAACAATTCGCGCGCGCGATGACGTCGTCGCCGTGTCCAAATGGCCCACCGAGCACGAATACGCCGCGGTCAAACCCTTTCTCGCCTATATCGGCGACAATGTCGGCTAAGTCTTCGCTCGACACGTCGCGCCCGCGTTCATCCATGAGCACCACGTAGTCCCTGGGCGTCAGCACCTTCATCACGCGCTCCGCTTCAGCGGCTTTCTGCGCCGACACGTCGCGGGTATTTTTAGGGTTTTGTTTTATCGTCGTTTCATCCATGGGCGCGTACCTCGAACAGCGTTTCAAGTACGCAAACACCGCCGCGTCCAAGTCCTTGTCTCCCTTAGAGATGGTCACAACTTTCAACGGGACATACCGCACCGCGCGCGCACCGCCGCCGCTGGTGCCGCTCCCGTTCGCACTCGATGCGCGAACGCACAGCGCGCGCGTGCACGTCGTCACCGAGCGCGCGAGCATGCCTGAATGCGCGGCGAAATGCCGCGCGCGTGGCGTGAGCTACACTTTTTGTGTTCAAACAAAAAAACTTGCAACTGTCCCGCACACTTCGGCGCGTCGTCGTCGCCGCCGCCACCGCCGACGAGCGCGCGCGCCGACGATGGGCGGCACGAAGAATAAATCCGACGCGGCGAACGCCGACGCCGCGAGCGGCGACGCGGGTGCGGGCGCGAATAGCGCGAAGAAACAAAAGGTGGCCATTCCATCGGGACCCATCGCACAAACGCCGTGCGCGCGTCGCGCAGAGGCGGCGATGGGTGCGAAGACGTTCAAGGCTATCGCATGGAACATCGCTGGCATGCGTTCGTTCGCGGAGAAGCACATGGAGAAACTGGCGGGGATGATTGCGAGCGAGGATCCTGATTGCGTGTGCTTGGAGGAGCACAAGTTGCAAGCGTCGCACGTGGACGCGATGACGGAGACGTTGCGAAAGACATTTCCACAGTACAAGACGGTGCATTTCGCGGTATCGACGGTGAAGAAAGGGTATTCTGGGGTGATGGTGATGTGTAAGGCATCGATGGTGGGGAAGAAGGGTGTGCAGACGTCGTTGGACGCGATGTTTGGCGCCAAGCCAAAGACAGAGCCGACGGAGACGAAGACGTACGATGGGCCGAAATTATTGGCGATTAGTGAAGGTCTTGATGGTGGATACGTCGATGAAGGACGCGTGTTGACGTTGGAGTATGAGTCGTTTTATGTCGTCATGGCGTATGTGCCGAATAGTGGACAAGATTTGAAGCGTTTGGATTATCGAATCGACGAGTGGGAACGCGATATGCGCGCGCACTTGGCGCATTTGGAATCAAAAGGTAAACCAGTGCTTTACATTGGAGATTTAAACGTGGCACATCTCGATGCAGATATTTGGAACGTTGGCGCACCGCATATTAAGAAGAGCGCTGGGACGACGCCGCGAGAACGTGAGACGTTTGGCGTCATGCTCGAGAAGAACGCCTTTGTGGACGCGTTTCGCAATTTCCATGCCGACGCGACCGGTTGGTTTTCGTTTTGGAGCCAACGCGCGGGAAACCGCCCGGTGAATAAAGGTTTACGCTTAGATTATACGCTCGCGTCGAAAAGCCTATTTGGCGAATCGGGATTACGTGTCGTCGACGCTTTCATCCTCGACAAAGTGATGGGATCCGACCACGCGCCTGTAGGCATGACGCTCGCTTTGCCGAATTGAACTGCTGCTATCTGACTAAATTCTAAATTTCAATGGATATAATTCTACTTTGAAGCTTTTTTCTGTCGGTACGAACGCATGTAATGTCGTAATCTTTCCTTTCGCGCGATGTCGAGCTGCGCCTTTTCTTCTCGTAACTTTTCTACAACCTCCCGCGCAACACCATGCCCTTGCTCGACAGCAGCCTCAAATATTTGCAATCGATTCGCAAGACCTTTGCCCTGACGTTTGGTCGGTTTTGGTTTTTTCTGTGTTCTCGACAAATACTTTTGCATGTCTTTGCGAGCGCGAGCGAGCTTGCCTCGCATCTCCGCCGCGGCAATCTCCAACTTTACCCGCTTCGTTGACACAGTGGACGAGCGACCAGAGTGTGCGACAAGCCCATGTTCGTCGGCGCTATCATTGTCACTCACATCAGAGACTGTGGCGCGTTTGGTCTTTCTCTTCAACGTCACCCTTTCGTTTGCACGCGTCGCGGCGGCGCGAGACAGAAACATACTTGAGCGTTCAGCGCACCGCGACACAAGTTCTACCGGAAAAGCATCTTTATACGTCGACTCTTTCACGTGCGGGACTCTTACTTTCAACGGTTGCAAACACAGCTTTAGCTTGAGTGTCGCTGGTGAATTCGGGTAAAGAATGAGAGCGACGACGTGTCTTGCGCGCCAAATGAACACGTCTCGTTTACGCGCCAATCGTACCTTTCCGCCTTCAATGTTGAACATCGAGTTCGCCCACCACGCGCGGTCCTCGTTAAAGACATGGGATACTATGCCGGAATCGAGCGGTCGCTCGTCGTAAAGTCTGGCTTTCGCGAAAACTATGGAGACGCCGACCTCAGCGTCTTCCGAATCGTCGGAGTCGCTCGAGTCGCTCTCAGAGCCGCTTTCGTCAGATGACGACAGCGATGATGATGTCATCAAAGAATACGAGCTCACGGACGGAGAGGGCGGCTGAGAGGGCAAGGTGGCCGACGTCGATTGTACGTTGTCACCCGTCGCCTTCGATCGACGAAGTAAACCATCTAAAGCGCGCCAGCCGCTGAGCATCGTGGCAAGCATCACCCAAGCGTGACAATTCAAAGGTTGCTCCTCCACGCACGACGCCAAGGCTTCGAGAAGCAACTTTTGTACGACATTTCCACTAATTTCGTCGTTATCCGCGAGTTCCCATAACGTATTTAAAGGCGCACGCGCGGTAGGGTCCACGCGTAACGCCGCCGCGCACGCGCTGACGACGGATGTTGCGTCAACCTTCTTTGGCGCTTGCTGACGCATGTTCACCAGCAACTCCGCCAATGCCGCATTGATATCAGCATCGTCAGGATTGGCGTGCAAACAGCGTTGCAAAACATCGCGAGCCTTGCCAAAGTTGCCTTGAAATAAATGAATCTGCGCTTGCGCCACCGCGCACGTCGCATCCCCGGCGTCGTCTCGCAATGTCAAATCCAACGATCGCAACGCAGACATCGACAAACGCAGCGCCTCAGGATTCATATCTGCCGATCTATTCACCCCACGCGAACTATTTCCCTTCTTTTCCATCAAAGGTAGCACACTAGCGGTGTCTTTCGTCATCGAAAACGTAGCCAACGACTTGTCGCGCATCATCCGCGCCCATCGCAAATGTTCGCACAACGCCAACATCCGTCGTCGATCTTGTCCACCACGCCACACTCTTTGCTCTCGCGTCGCAATCGCCCGTCGCTCGGCAGTTTCTAATACCGCTATTGCACCGTCAATATCGTCGTCTTCGATGAGAATCTTCGCCGCGTCTTCGCATACGTCGTCGTCCCTGCGCGCGCTTCCGACGGCGCTCGCTTCCCGAATCTTCTCTCTAATCCTCCCCGCATCCGCGCTTTTCATCCATCGATCGCCGCCGTGCGCGACGAGACGTTTAGTAAGTAAATCTAACGCCGCGTAGAGTGCTTCACGATCAATCGTCGTGCGTTCGTCGATAAACCCGGGGTCGCTTCTCGCGCCCGCCAGCCGCGCCCGCCGCGCCTCGGCGTGAGAATCCCCATCACACACCGCGAAAGACCACTTAAACAACACCGCGCACGCCATCGCCGCGCGAGAATAATCACGCACGCCGTGAGCATCGGTGAGCAACGCCGCGAGCGCGCGCGCAATCGTGATAAAATTACGTTTGAGCTCCACCGCGGGTGGGTCCAGGTACAACTCCCGTCGCGCGCGTCGCCGAAGCGGCCCTTCACGCGCCACGCGCCACGATGGTTGGTTGCCCAATCGTAACGCCAAGTCTACGCTATTTTCTTTCGTCGTTGCCAGCATGATGCGCGTTTAGCGTTTGAATCGGCGCGACATTTTCATCGAAACGTCGTCGCGTTGTGAAGTCTTGTCGGTGGTAACCGTTTCTTCCAGTAGTATTACAAATGGTTTCTTTTGTGTTTCAATGCAAAAACTCAATCATCATTCATCATCGCCTCCTCTAAACACGTCGTCTAAGTCGTCACCGCGCAACTGATTCATGCTCTTGTGCGCCTTGCGCGCCTGTTTCTTTTGCACCTTTTTCGCATAGCGTTCGACGTCACCTTTTTTACGTTCGGCGCGCACGACGTTTGGCGAAATGAACGTTTCATCCTCAAACAACACCGCACCACTAAACGCACCGGCAAATATTTTAATTGGGTGCAGGCATAATCGCGGGCCGGCTTCTGTGAGCGACAATCCGGTGGTTTTCACATCCTTGCCCGCCGGAAACACGACTTGATAATTTCTAAACCACACGCGATTGTCCTCCCAATAAAAACACAATTGATGATCATAAAACGGCTTCGCCTTGAAGTGCTTGTACGGCGTAGCAAAGGTTTGAATCAGTGCTTCTTTAATCAACCGCCGGTGCGGTTCGTCGTCGAACGCCGGCGCGAAATGTAACGAAGGACGACTAAACTTCAAGTGGTTCCCCGTCATCTTCAACTCAGCCATCGTGTGCGCGTTTTCCACGTGAAACTTAATCGACGGTCCACTCGGACACTTGGCAAGCCACAAATAACAATCTTGTTTCTTACGGCATTCAAAAAACATCGCGCTCGTGCATCCGCGCAAATCTGCAGCCTCAATCACGACTTGTCGCTCATTCTTTGTGTCCATCTTTGCATCCTTTTTCGCGTTGGGAATCAACGTCATCAAATCAAGCATTAAATGCCTATACCGACTCGTCGCCCCTCGGCTGGTCAACACGAGCGTCTTTTCGCCTTTATTCACGTAACTCGCGTCCACCGCGGGCGGGGCCTTGCCCGCGGCGACGTACCCGGTGCCCGGCACGGTGGCTTTTTTGCGCTGGCGCATGAACTCGCCATCGGCGAACTCGTCTTCGCTATCGCTGGCGACGTCGCCGACGCGCGGGTCGATCGCCCGCGGTTCCGCGGCGTTGCGTTCTTGACGTTTCTTTTTATTCTTCATCGCGCGCGATGCGTCGGGGCGCGGGCGCGCGCGGTGGGGTGTGGGGCAGCGAAGAGGGTGGCGGCGGCGGCGCTGCTTTTTTTTGGAGCTATTTTTTGGCATTGGAACGCGGACGCGCGACTGTTTTACATTCGCACACGGACGGTGGTGCGTCTTCATGACACGGCTAATGCGCTAATGACTAGAATACTATGGTCTATGATGGGATGAGACGATCGGCGTCGGCGTTTTGGTCGTCGTCGGCGTCGGCGGCGGACGCGTCGGGACGGTCCGACACGAGCCACGGGACGGAGCAGAGCGGGATGATGACCTTACACGCGGCGACGACAAGGATAAATAGGTCCAAGGCGTTCCATGAACGTCCTGTGGGAATTGTACGCGCGCCATCGGGATCGAGGGCGGTTGGCGCGCCGAGATTGAAATCGCGCGTGACGCGCGCGGCGACGGTGGCGGCGACGAGCGAGCCGACGTCAGAGGCGAAAATCAACGTCGCAAATCCCACGGCTTCGATCTTGGGTGGAGCTATGATGGCCGCGAGTGCGAGTATGGGCATGTATCCTATGCGCAAGCCAAATGTGGTGAGGATATGCACGAACGATAGCGCCCATACTGCGCCGGCGCCGCGCGGAGGCCACCACACGATGAAGAGTCGACACAATCCGAGCGCGGCGTCGGCGACGGCGCCAAACATGAATAACACCCACAACGGCGCGCGCGCTATGCGGTCGGCAATCACGCGAAGTTTTCCAAACCCAGTCGGCGACGTTTCTGATGATGGCGACGATGACGTCGACGTCCATCGCGTCGTCCCGTCGACGTCGCCCGAGCCAACCTCGCGGCCAAACGCCGCGCCAAACGCGCAGGCTGCCGCAAATCCACCAACCGATGCAAAAAGCGACACCACGCCGTACCCCCAGTTTGGTAACACGTCTTCAAACGCCCAGTACGTGTACGCCCCGAATGTATCCAACGCCGTCGGAGCTATTCTATATAAAACCACCGCCGCGACGTTGCGCGCAAATGTCGCCGACGCCAACGGCGCGTACCTCCGCTTCGCCCGCGCCAGCATCCCATCGCTCGATCCCGCCAACGCAATCGAGGCACTAGTGCCACTACTATGTCCATCGTCCTCATCGCACCCGTCTCGGTCGACGCCGTGCGACGCGGATTCATCCATCCAAAACCACGCGCACGCCGCCGCGCACGCCAACCATCCCGAGCTCAACCCCACGGCTGTTCTCGCGCTCACGCACGCCAACACCACAACCCCCACGCCCGCGCCGCAGATCGCACCAAACGTCCTCGTCGCCATCGAGATCGATTGCGCGCGAATCGCGTGCTCGCGGCGCTGCTGCGCACCGTACCGCTCCGCGACGTAGCCGTCCAACGCCGCGTACGCGTGCGCGCTCCCGACCGCCCCTCCCACGCCGCACGCGTACGCCCATCCGCGCGTCGTCGCCCTCGACAGCGCGCACACGCACAGCGCACCGAACGCGCACCCCAGGGCGACGTGCGGCGCGCGGCGTCGACCGCCAATCGAGAAACTATCCGACGCGCTCGCGTACAATGGCTTCACCATGGTGGCTGCAAACTCCAACGCATAATACGTCGACAGCGCCTCGGGCGCGCGCTCGAACCCGAGCTCGCGCGTGAGCGTGATGTCCACCCCAGTCGCGCCCGCGGTGGCGGCCACGGTGAGGAAGAAATACGCCCATAACGCCCCGGGATCGATCGTCATCATGATGACGACGAAACGCCGCGCTCTGACGCACACGCAGCTCTCGCGCCCGCGCACGCCCTCGCGCGAACGCGTCGCGCGCCGCGCGCGAACGAAGGCGCGCACACGATGCCTTCGCACCGTTCGCGCGTCGCCTTCGTCGCGTTCGTCGCCGCGTTCGCGCGCGGCGTCGCTGCGCCGATGGCGCGCGCGAGACAACCGACCGACGGCACTTCGAGCCGCGCGACGCCATGGCGAACGGCGGCGCGGCGGCGCCGAACGCGACGCCGAACGCGACGACGGATGCGACGACGCACGCGGCGCGCGCGCCCGCGCCGTCGTCGACGAACGCGGACGAGCTCACGGTGACGATTCGCATGCACGACCCACACGGCGAGCATCGGGTCAAGGTTTCGAAAACGGTGCGTCGCTTTCGAGGCGCAGAGGGGCGTTCGGCGCGGAGGCGGCGCGCGAACGCGCGCGCGAACGGGGGGGCGTGGTGCGCGCGCGTCGGGCGCGCGGTGCGAGCGCGCGGCGCGAGACGCGCGGCGCGAGAAGGGTGAGCCGCTCGACGGTCAAAGGGTCGCGTCGGCTGTCGGTTTCTTTGGTCTTCTTTCGTTGTCTTTGACGACGAGGAGGAGGACGAGGACGGCGGCGATGGGTTCGATGGGTGTGTTTTGATGTGCTGACCTCGTGTGCGTGTCGTGTTCGCTTACGTGTGTAGACGCGCGCGGCGGCGTTGAAGGCGTTGGTGGAGTTGGAGTCGGGCGTGCCGGCGTCCGCGCAGCGTTTACTCTGCCGCGGACGCGTTCTCGCGGACGAGACGTCCATGGAGAGCGCGCGCGTGGAAGATGGTGATACTTTACTTTTAGTGCAGCGCGCACCGGATGGGGCGAATGCGGAAGGGAATCCAAATTTAGCGCGGGACCCGCACGCGCCGGATAACGTGGAGAGCCGCGGAGCGGCGAGCGGCGGGCATGTCGGGGATTTGACGGGCATACTCACGCAGTTGTTAGCGAACGCGGGGCCGATGGTTGGCGGGATACCAGGACATGCGATGACGCTGGAGTTTTCGATTGGAGGCGTGCCGTCGGCTGGGTTGACGTTTGGATATGGGCGAGGCGACGGAGAAGACGCGACGGCGCCAGAGCGAGCGGGGAGCGTAGACGTGGCGGCGGCCACGGCGACGGGAGGCGCCGCGGCGGAGGTGAATAGCGAAGAAGTTTTGCGGCGATTCGTCTCAACGCTTGAGCGTACGATTGAAGCCGTGCGGGAGGGCGCGCCTGAGATGCCGCCGCCCGCGGCGGATGTCGGCGCGGCAGCGGCGCCGGCGGGACGTGAGAACGCTGACGACGGTGGTGCGACGCATTTTGGTGTGCAATGCGACGCGTGTAGTCAGGCGCCTGTGCGGGGTAGCCGGTACAAGAGCGTCGCGCACGAAGATTTCGACCTGTGCCAAGCCTGTTTCACCTCTGGACGAGGCGCGGCGTGCGGGCCGTTTGCTCGATTGGACCTCCCGTTGCCATCGGGGTTGCCACCCATCGTCGTCGATCCAAACGCCGACGACGCAGACGTGAGCGCTGGTGCGACGCCGCGCGAGCGAAGCGAAGTCGCCCTCGGTGGACTTGGTGAAATCTTACGCTCCGCCGCGGCGCTCGCGCGAGCATCCGCTCCGTTGCTCGACGATATCGCCGATAGATATTCCCCAGACACGCGCGCGAACACCGTAGAAACCCAAGCGCGTGGTTTGCAGCTCGCTGCCGTCATGCAATCTGTCGGTTCGTTATGGTGCGAGCTCGCGCGCGCAATCTCGGTTGTTCCGCCTCCGCCCGGGACGATGACAGAGCAAGGAGCTCTTTTGGCGGGCGACGACGTCAACGCACCGAGAAGCGTGTTCACGTATCCTCGTTTAGCGCACATCTCGCCTACTGGGGCTTTTCCGCACACACGTCCACCGGGCATGCCGTTGCACAATAGCTCAAACTTTGTCAACGGCGCGCCGGCCCATCCGCAGGGCCGTTTCGTGCCCGCGGGCATCATCAACGGCGGCGTGCACATCATCTCTGCCGGTCCAGAGTTTGAAGGCGTTGAGCATTTACCGCCATCGATTCAAAATTTGTTAAGACATCGTGCTCAAGTCGCCGGCGCGCGACGACAGCAGCAGACGCAGCGAGAGCAACCGGCACACGCGGTACCGAGCGCGACCGCCGCGCCGCCTGAAGGAGAGCTCCCAAGAAATACGACGACGAATGTCAGGTCGAGCACTCGCGCACCGCCGACGACTGGGGACGCATCTGCGACGCAGGGGCACGAAACACACTCCAATCGGGCGTTGTCGAGATTTCTTGGATCGATGCTTCGCGTGATTCCGTCGCCAAGTTTTGGCCGAACGGCCGCTCCGCGTGCAAATGTCACGCAGCGCGCACGCGAAGTACATTCTATGCTCAGACATACACCGCCGACGACGACGACAACGAACGCGAACGCGAACGCGACGGAGAATGCGACTACTGGGTCGATCGCCGCGGGCGAAGCGTCGCCATCATCGCCGACTCGACGCGGTTTGCGTCGACGCGCGTCTGACCAAAACGAAGCCGAAGGTGCGCGCGCGGCGAAATCATCCAAGGTTGACGACGATGGTAAATCACCCGCTGCTGCGGCCGGCTCGTCTCGTGGAACCGAGAATGAAGACACGAATACTGAAGAGTAAGCGTTCGTTGCGGACTTCCCGACCTCTCTGCTACAAACATGATTTAGACAACACATGACATTGCATGTGCGCGTGATTGCTTTGATTGCTTCGATTTGATTGATTGATTGATTGATTGCCGCTCGCCGCGCTACATTTACAACATTTGTAAAACACACACACTCAAAAGCTACAGTGCGTACGCTTACTTTACTAACTATCTATCGAAACCGCCGCATTTTAAGCGTCGCTAACGCCATGGCGCCTACGGCGGCGCCGCCTAAATGCCCAGCGTGCGCCACACCACTTCCACCATCCTGAATCCCCACCACGTCTCGTAAAAGAAACAACCCACCGAGCAACACGCTCGGCACTGGAAGAATGGCGTACAGGTAAATTGTTCGCATCGGATAGAGTAAAATTTCAAATGCCACAATCGCGTTCACCGCGCCACTCGCGCCGAGCGCTGCGGGCGTGAAGTAATGCCCACGCTTGGAGGCACGATCTTCGATGAATCTTGACACGTACGCATCTATGCGATCGAAGATATTCGCCGTCCCGCGTCGTCCGTCGTACGCCCGCATTCGGCGCTCGCGTAACCGTCTGCACCATAAAACGTGCGCCGCGCTCGCGCCGACGCCGCCGACGCAATACAACGTGAGAAGATACCTTCCGCCAAACCTCTCACACACGCTGCGACCGAAAAAATACAGCGCAATCATGTTCATCCCGAGGTGCGTCATGTCAAAGTGCGAAAACGCCGATGTGAGCATCGTATGATACCGACCGCGGTGCAACGCCTCTTCGCTTACGGTAAAGTGCTTGCGCATCCATCGCACGTCATCGCTGGCGTTCCAGGCGTAATACACCCCGGCGTTTGTGCATATGAGCATCCACAGCGCGGTCGTACTGTGGTCTAAACGACGCGAAGCGTCGGCAAACGTTTGGCTGACGACGCCGCCGTAGCCGGGCGCGGGAGGAGCGTTTCGATAGGCCCGTACGTTTCGCACGGCGACATCTCGCAGCCGTTGATTATGGCGATAGAAATATAACGCCGACGAAATCGGCGGCGACGTCTTCGCGCCGCGCGTCGTCGCCATCGAGCGATGAAACATTGATGACACGGCGCAAGATGCAGTTGAAGATCCTCGCGACATCGTCTCCGCGACCGTCCCCACGAACGCGCGCGCGACAATCGACGACGCGAGCCGTCGAGACATGACGATGACGACCCGCGCGCGCTCGTCGCTCGCTCGCGCGCACGAATCCCGACGCGCGGCGAGTGCTGCTCTACGTTCCGTCGCGTCGCGCACTGACCAACGAGGTGGGGAAAACTAAACATTTTATATACAAACTACGTTCCAATCGAACGAGGCGTCGCGCCGAGCTATGAATCACAAGAATTTCTTACGTTCGCGCCCATAGCGCGCGTCATTCGCGTCCTGTGTGCGCGCATACAACGCATCATCGAATCGCGCGTCAGTCGTGTCGCCTCAGTCACCGTATACCCCAACCGAGCTCACCCGCACCGTGCGCGCGCGCGCGCCCGCGCGCGAAACCAAAGCGCGCGAAACCAAAGCACATCGATCGCGTTCGCGCATCACGCGCCGTAACGTACGAAATCCTTCACGCATCCGCGGTAAATCAACGTCGGAACGAAGACCCCGAACACAGCCACGAGCGCGATCGACCGCGGATTCAAACGGAACCTGCGCTCGACCACCTCGCGCGCGGCGCCGTGCGCCTCGATGAATGGGTTGGTTTTGATTCCCGTCGGGTCGTGGCCAGCCATGGGTGCGGGGCGACGTCGGGTGTGGCGTGCGACGTGCGCGCGCGCGTCGGCGTGTGACGGCATTCATTCGCACGTGCCCTCTCGATGCGCCTTCGCGTGCGCGAGAGCGCGGCGGCGGCGGCGGCATCGACGACGGATGGGACGACGGCGAAGATTGACGTGGATGACGCCATCACGCTCGAGGCGCTGCGCGCGGCGTGCGCGAGAGCGTTGCGTGGGGACCGGGTGGGTGCTGCCACCGAGGCGTCGGGACGTTCGGTCAAAGTATCGCTCAATGGCGCGGATGATCTCGGATGCGGACGAGAGGAGAATGAACGCGTCAGTGTTCGTGCGCTCGGGGTGAATGGTGGGGATTTAGTGCGATGCGTGTTCGATGAGGGGGCAAACGCGGGCGCGAATGCGAATGCGCGCGCGGCGTCGGAAAGCGCTCTGAGAGAAGCGATGACGATGGATGAGGACGATGACGCGAGTGCGGGAGATGGGACGATGATGGATGCTACGCCGGCGTTGTCGGTGTCGATTGAGGACGTGCGCGAGATTCCGCAGTGTGTGCGTGAGTTGCTCGAACGCGGCTCGGCGTCTGAAGGCGAAGTCGCGTTCGTCGCCACGCACGCGTTAATGCTACATTTAGGCGCACGCGTGATTGGCGACGTTGAATTGAGTGAAGGTTTGGTGCGCCGAGGGTGCTTTTCGGTGCGATATGCGCTGCCGATACCTGGGTCGGAGGAGGAGGTGACGTGCGCGGTGCGCGCGCAACCTGTGGACGCGCACCTGTCAATGATTGCAACATTAGAAGTGGATAGCTCTGTGGCGTACGCCACGCTGTTGAACGTGAATGAGTACGTAACGAACGTACACGCTTTGTCTATAGAACAAATGCGAGGGATTTGGGCGAAAGTAAACGACGGCATGGTGAGCAAATTGTTTGCCGCGGCGAACGCGCAAGCCGCCGGCGTGCTTTCTCGCGGGACATTAATGTCACTCCCGTCAGACATCAAGAGCACGATTGTGAGTCATATGGATGCATACGGTTTGGCATACTGTGCCTGTACTTGTAAAGAACTACATTCGATGTGCTCGAGAGATGAATTTTGGGAGCCGCTGTTGCGACGCGATTTCGGCGTGGAGCGACCAGAGCTCGGTGGCCGCCCGCTGCGTTCGGCGTACAACCGACTCGCCATCGAACGATCTATACATCGCGAAGCACAATTACGCGCTGAGTCTTACCATCCAATGCCCGGCCGTTTGCCGAGACACGGAGAGTATATTGATCCCGAGCGCGACATCTATCCGGGACATCTTCCGGGACACGTTCCAGGCATCATCGGAGGCGATTACGACTTGTGGCCCGGTGGACTCAATCCAAACCCCCCTGGGTATGGTCGCGGTGGACTCGGCGGACCTGGTCGCATGCCAGATCCACGCGGTGGATGGCCGGGTGGTGGACCGCCGTTCCCGCCGCAACCCGGCGGTTTACCATACCGCCCAGACCCGGATGCCGATTTGCGAAACCCACTCGGCGGGCGAGGACGCGGCGGGCGAGGGCACGATCCGCGATTTCCAGGCATGCCACCGAATCCTGGGTGGGATGGTCGACCACGACCGCCACCTGATTTCTTTTAGACGTGTACAACAGTTTAGTTTCGTCGGCGCGCGTTTTAGGCGTACAATGTGTACATTTGTAGCTTTACAATTGAATCGGACATTTTGGTTCTACGTGTGTGTGTGTCTGTCTGTGTGTGTCTGTGTGCGTGTGTGTGTGCGTGCGCGCGTGCGCTTGAAAAGAATGTCACAATGTGCGGTGCGTGTTGTATTATTTCTGCTGCTTTCGCGCGGCAGCAGCTCGATCCGCTCGACGGTATCGCGCTTCTCGCTGCACCGTATTGAGCAACATTTCCGTGCGTCCCAATTTTCGTTCTTCTCGAGCAATCGCCTCCACCAATCGATCGCGCGCTTGCGCCAGCGAATTCAAAGTCTTCTCACTCGACTTTTTCATCTCCATCAATTCATCGCGAAGCATGTTCGAGAACTCATCCGCGGCGTCGAGCGCCTCAGGCGTAGGCGTTGGCGTTGGCGTAGGCGCGGGCGTAGGCGCCGCCGCCGCCGTGGCCACCGCCGCCGTGGCCACCGCCGCCGCGGGCACCGCCGCACCCGCGCTCACCCCCGCTCGCGCCGCGCGTTCCTCGCGCACGCGCGCCATAATCTCCTGCACTTCGCGATCAATCTTCTCTTTTTCCTCGCGCTTCTCTTCGCTCATCCGCGCGTTGGCATCCCTCAACGCGTCCCGAAACGCATCGTTAAACAGCGGCGACTCCACCGCATTCGCCGCTTCAAGAATCGCGTGATCATCGAAAACCACCCCGTCGCCGTCGTCGTCGTCGCCGTGTACGCTCGCCGCGAGCGCGCCGAACGCATCGGCGACGTCGCGCCCACTCGACTGCGCGCGCAGCGATGGACGCCGCGCCCCGGCGCCGAGCGCCGCGCGGCGCGCCGGACGACGCGCCAGCAGCGCGCGCGATGTCGTCGTCGTCGTCGTCGTCGTCATCGTCGTCGAGCGCGTCGTCGAGCGCGCGTCGGTGTGTGCGGCGCGGCGCGCGTGATGACGTGGAAAACCTCGACAAAGAATATTCGAAACGGCACACCGCGCCTCGCACGCGCCTCGGAGTGGCGACGCGCGGATTCGCGATGGGCGTGGATGCGCGCGACGGTGCGCGATGCGCGCGAGGCGACGGCGGCGCGCGCGCGGCGCTGGCGAGGGTGATGGTGGCGTGCGCGGTGGCGTGCGTGGCGAGCGCGCAGCCGGCGCGTGGGACACAAAGCGAGTGCGAGTGCGTGCATTGGAGCGATCCGAGGCTGATATGCGCGCCGCATGCGTATGAGGATGTGCTCGATGCGAGCGCGGCGCGACGGGTGCGGGATGCGGCGGTGGCGTACGCGCAGAAGCACGGGTGGAAGGAGCACCGAGCGAATGGGGAGGATGATTTCGAGACGCGAGCGGTGTCGGTGTCGGATTTACCGGAAGACGCTCGACGGGAGGTGATGGATGTGTATGAGAATAAGATAATTCCATTGACGCGCGAGCAGTGCGTGATCGATGGGCACTTGAAGTTTGAAGAGGAGGAGTTTTTTGTGGTGAAGTACGGCGGCGGCGTGAAGTCGGTGGCGTCGCACAAGGATGGGAAACATTTGAGCTTTATTGCGTCGTTGAATAACGTCACCGAATACGTGGGTGGTGGGAACGTGTTTGAAGGGCTATCATTTAGCGTGCCTCATGGTGGAGTGCATCATTTAAGTGATCACGAGATGAAACCGCTCGCCGTCGGTGGCGTCGTCGTGCACGGCGCAAACGTCAAGCACTCTTCCGTGGACGTGCACTCGGGCGAACGATACGTCTTGGTCGGTATGGCATATGTTAATAAATCGTGCTGCTTTGACGTGTCGAGATTTATGAACAAGTGGGTGACTCGCTTGCTCATTCTCGTGTTTGCGCTCGTCTCTGTGATGTCTGGCGCCACAGAGTGGTTGCGCAAAAAGCCTTGGAGAGGAGAGCAGCACCAAAAAGTGTGGTGATCGCGGCACCTTTGATGCATTTTTGTCATTCATTATCGGACTCTAAGCTTCGTTGCGATAAATGTAATACACCGAAACGATTCCTGAGTATATTCCACACCCCGACGACGCGACGACTACGGCGCCTCACAGCGCCGCGCCCCAAACGCGCGCGTCCGCGAGCCCTGAGCAAAGGCACCGCGAGAGACACGACATCGGAACCCCGCATCGCTGGCGACGTTCGACGCGCATAGGCCTGCCGCAGTCGTCATGAACGGTGCGAACGCGTCGGCGAGCCCATCGGATAACTGGCGCATCGATCCCGCTGAGTTCAGCACGCGCATCGCGACGCGACGCACGGCGGCGGCGACTAATGGTGGTGAAACGAATGGAATTGAACTCGGCACGACGGTGATATCTTCTGACGGCACGACGGCGTCGGTGCAAACGGCTTCGGGGACGAGGACGTTGCGCCGAAGACCCGCGCGACACGCGGCGGCTGAAGGGAAACAAGTCGCCGGGTACTACCGTAAGCAAAACCAGCTCGTCGAGCAGTTTCAAGAGATTGAACAGTTTCTTGAGCGTACGAGTGGGAAGAGCGACGAGGAGTCGCGCGGGAAAACGGTTGAGGAGGAGGAGGAAGACGCGCGAGCGCAGCTGGCGCTTCGGGTTTCGTTTTACTGCAACATTGTGCTTCTTGGGGTGAAACTGTTCGCCGCCGTGAGCAGTGGATCGTTGAGTATCATCACCAGTGCCTTGGATAGCTTCTTAGACTTGATCAGTGGATTGATCTTGTTCATGACGGATAAGAGCATACGGAACTCGAACAAGTATTTGTATCCAATCGGGAAGAGTCGGATGCAGCCGCTCGGAATCATAGTGTTCAGTTGCATCATGGGGACGCTTGGTTTTCAAGTACTCATCGAAGGCATACGACAGCTCATTGGAGACGAGCACACGCATCATTTGGAGCATTTGGTGATGACGATTGGGATTATGATTGGCGTGATTGTCTTGAAATTTTTTTTGTTTTTGTTTTGTCGCAAGAGCAAATCGTCTTCAGTGCAAGCGTACGCGCAGGATCACAGAAACGACGTCGTGACGAATTCTATTGGTTTAACCGCCGCTCTCATAGGCGATAGAATGTACTTTTGGGTTGATCCGTTTGGGGCGATTTTACTCGCCATATACATCGTGATCAACTGGAGTCAAACGGCGATGGAAAATATTCGATCGATGGTTGGCATGAGCGCGCCGCCAGACTTTCTGGCAAAACTCACGTACCTGGCGTGGAATCACCATCCAGATATTGTTCTCATCGATACTATTCGTGCGTACACGTTTGGTCCAAAATACTTCGTCGAAGTGGATATCGTGCTCGAGGAAAACATGCCACTCCGCCGCGCGCACGACATTGGTGAAGAGTTACAAAATCGCATTGAACGACTCGAGGATGTCGAACGCGCCTTTGTACATTTAGACTTTGAAACCGAGCACCAGCCTGAACATGTTATCAATTAGCTTCTTGTACATACCGATTCACCCTAGCGTTCAATGTTCATCAACTCTTTTCATTACATTATAAAATATCAATATCAATAATCTCGTTTTACACGTGACGAGTTTGAGGCATCAAACACGAGTACGTGGTGTAATCAGTCGTGCGTTTATTGAACGTCACGACAAATACCTTGTTCAGCTGTTGCATCATTCCGTTTGTCGTCTTCGTTGGTGGCGGTAACAATACACTCACCACGGAATTTGAGTCGACTTCGCTCGATCCTGGGAAATCAGACGCGTTCTCCTTACCGCTAAGCATCGGAATAGCGCGAGAGACGGGTTTTTTCAATTCATACTCGTCGTCATGTGGTTTCCATACTTCGGTTATTTTCGCTTCGACGACATCAGCAGTATCCGCGGGCTTGAACTTGAACATTTCGTTGCACATGACGCGACTCAAGAGATCGACGTGCGTCATCCCCGCCGCCTTGAACGCGCTGTACCACGGATCGTTGACATCCGTGCCTGGGAACACGTCCACCGAGCGGCCGTCAGAGGTAAAGTCATCCCACAACGCGACACCACTAGCGGTCGCCTTGTCTGGCAACGCAAACGTACGCGCGGCGAGCTCGGTGACCTCCTCCCGCAGCGACGTAATGTTCACCCCCAACATGGCCAAATGATCCTCGTCGGGCATCTCCGGACCCGACAGCGCGAGCAACCGGCGGCGGCTGGAGCTGCTGGATTGTTGCATGACCGATGACCGACTACGAGAGGTCGACTGCGGTGCTACTAAAGCAACGACACCGAGCGTACCGAGCGCGAGCGCCGTCGCCGTGCTCACCGCGGTTTGCTTGCGTCTCTTTGGCGCGTGCGTCGACGGCGCGCTCTGCACTTCGGCGGGCGGCGTAGACTGCGGCATGGACGCACTCTTCGGCGGTAATGGCAACTTGGGTGTAGGAACCATCGGTATCATCGCAGGTGCATACATGGGCATCATGTACGGCACAGCGGGCATCGTCGCCGACGCGTGTCCCATCCCCATGCGAAGCGCGTGGTTCTCATTCGTCAAGTGCATCACCATCGCTTGAAGCTCGCCATTCTGCGCCTCTAACATCCGCGCACGCTTTTCCAAATCCCGAACGTACTCACGCTTACGCGCGCGACTATTTTGTGCGCTCTCTCTGTTTCTAATCAATCGCGCCTTGCGTTCCGCCTCGGTTTCCTGCGCCGGCGTCGTCGCGTTCTCACACGTCATCTCAATTCCATCACTCTTTGAAGCCACCGCACGCGTAGCATCATGTGCATCATCGACGACGACGCCACCACCGACACCACAATCACCATCATCAAACAATCCAAACCCATCCAACAACGGCTCGCCCAACGCGTCGACGTAATCGCCGAAATCCCCATCCGGAAGCAACTCATCAAACAACGACTCAATCCCCTCGACGACGACGCCATCGCTCAAACCATCACACCCACCACGCATAAACTCATCCTCACTCGTCGTCGTCGACGTCGGCACCGCCACAACGGCCACATCGCCGCCATCCGACGACGCCGTCGCGAACGCCGCGCCTCGCCGATCCGGCGTCCCCGGCGCCGTCCCGCGCAACCCAGACCCAGACGCCTCCCCCCGCCCGCGCACGCGCGCATCGCGTCCGTACCCATCGATCCCATCATCGCCATCACCGTACGAACCTTTCGACGACGCGCTCGACGCGCCCGAATGCTTCAGCATCGCGAATCGCGAAATCGCAAATCCAATCAATCAATCAATCAATCGTCGCGATCGGCGCCGCACCGACACCACCCAGCGCGCGTCGCGCTATCACCACGTCTCGTCGCAATCGCTGATGCGAACGCCGCGCCGCGAATCGACGCCGTGCGACGACGAGTGACGACGACGCGCGCGACACCATGGCGTGTCTCGGAACGTGGATGTGGTTTTGTATGGGTAAACAGTATACAAACAGAGCACACCCAATGACGTCGGCACCCCATGGCGTGGATGTCGTTTGGTCTTCCGTCCTCCGCGCGTCTGTCTGTCGGTCGTGAGGCGCGCGTCGCGCGATGCCGAGGGGTGGTGATTGCGGTGCGCGGTGTGATGTGCGATGTCGGGGCGACGCGCGGGTGGGGCGCGTCGCGCGCGCGCGCGGTGGGTGAGCGCGCGGGCGCGCGTCGGCGCTCGCGCGTAAAACTTTTTGGTCGACGCGCGTGGGCATTAAAATGGGTCGCGGAATGCGTGTGGTAGATGAATGGTTTCTTGCGTACGCGTGGGTACGTGACTTGGATGGTGTGCGCGTGAACACGCGTGTTTACGACGACGGGGACGTTGAGGATGCGTCGGCGTCGGGTGAGGCGGAGCGATGGTCGGGCGACGCGACGATGATGGAGAAGATTGGTAGTCGTCGTCCTTCGTCGTCGTCGTCGTCGTCGTCGTCGTCGTCGGTGGTGGTGGTGGTGACGATGGTGTCAAGGACGGAGGTGGAATGCACGCGCATGGGTGCGACGTGGGCTCGATTGACGCCGTCGTCGTCATTGTCGTCCGCGTGAGGCGGCGTTTCGTATCCTTCGTCGGCTTCGGCTTCACGACGCGGTCGGCGACGTTCAGGTTCCTTTGGCGACGCCGTGCTTGGAGACGATACCGTGGGAGACGTAGGGTACGACTTGTGCGATGCCACGGCGTACTCTGGTCGTCGATCGAGTGGCGCTGGCGTGCCCAAAAAGTCTCCCCAATCGCTCACGTTGACGCCGCTCACCAAGGCGCCCAAGGCACTCGTCTGCGCGGACGACGCGTCTCGGTAATGAATGAACCGGCATCGACTACCGTACGGGCACGCGCCTTGCTGAGCAAATGTGCGACAGACTTCTGTTTTATACTTTGGGTGGCGAAGCACGGGGCGTAATTCGTCGGGGCCGTGCGCAAACTGAAAACATACGGTCAGTCAGTCGTTCGTTTCGTTTGCTCAACCGGGGACGCACCTGACATTTATGTCCGTATCTACACGCGCCGGATTCTTCCCATGATCGGCAAAGTTCCGTCTTGTACAGTGAATGTTGGGTTCGCGGTGATGTCGGTGGTGGTGTCGTCACCGTCATCGCCGATGTCGCCATGGATGACGACGCGCGAACGCCTTCGTACATCGGGCTTCTGGGCGGCGTCGTAAACGCCGATGAAGACATCATTCCCGACGTAGAAATCGTCGATGATGGCGGTAAACCAAGATTTAATGATGAAAACATATCATTCATGAGCGCATCAGGGACTGCGGCGATCGATGTGTACGAGGATGACGACGCTGTCATCGAAGACGATGATTGATACTGTCGCGACGGTTGATGTCCCGACGCGGAGGACGTCGCGACCCCGTACGCGCTCGCGCGCTGTACCCCACCCGTCCCAGCGTGATGATGCAAAATCGTCGCCATAGGTATGTCATCAAACGTCGTCGACATACCGCCCGCGCTCGTCAACCCAGGTGCGCTTCGAGGCGGTGTTTGCGGCCCGCGCTGTCGCGCAGACGTACTGTCTGTTGACGTTCCAAGAAATCCAAACCCCGGGACATCGGAGCGCGCGTACGATGTCCCATACGGCGTCGACGGCGCACGAAACGCAATGTTTGGACGTTCAGGTGATGCATATGGATTTGGTTTGTGATGCATCGCGCGGTCGACGGCGTCCGCGTCGACGTCGACAAAGTCCGAAGCGTAGTCCTCGCGCGACGCCGCCATGAGAGCCAGGGTGGATGGATGAACTATCCTCTGAGGTGCGGAACTTCGACGAGGACGGGCGCAGAATAAGAGGTATATACCACGATAGTATCGAGTAGTGGTGTTTAATCGATAATTACCGCACGCACGAGACGTTGGCGGTGGATAATAACCCTCGGTAAAACGTGCGGATAAGTGAGGATGTGAGGGCGCGCGCGCGTCGTTGGGACAAAAAAATCGCGCGACGGGCGCGTCATGTATGTTTGCATTTGCATCGCATATATATCACACTGTTTCTAGACGTACTTGAGGTAGGCGTTCAAGTTGACCCCGAGATTTTGAGCTAATTTCGTCGCCAAGTCTCGAGAAATATTGCACTGATATAATCCACCCTCCATGGCGCTCCCGCGATTGATGGACAACATCCCGAGCTGGGTCATGCTCGATATTTGCATGAAGACGTCGGCGCTCAAGAGTTCTTCTTCGAGATCAGCCACTTCCGCGCCATCTTCGTCGTAGATCTGACGTGTAATGAAATGGAAGCATGCGATGAGACGCTCGAGCTTGAATACGCGTCGGCCGTCGACGGCAGCTTCGGCGGCGCGCTCGCGTTCTCGGTCGCCGGCGTTGCGATCTTTGCGTTTACGCACGGCGACGTGGCCTTCAATCTGACCTCCGAACAGGCGCTTATCGACGTCTTCGGAGTTGTGCGAGCACATATACGCCGAAATGAGTAGAAACTTTGTCAAGCGTGGGATTTCAAAGTCCAATCGCCCACCAGCACCGCTGCCGACGGTGTCGTGCGGCACTGGCCATTCGCCTCGTCCCAACGCGAGCGCCGCCGGACTCAGGGGCACGGTCAATCCCGTATGCACGTTTGCTCGTTCGCGTCGAGCGACGGTATCTGCAGGTTGACCACTTTGTCCTTTTTTGTTCGTGTTCAATGCGGCGTATAACGATCGAGGCTCGGGAAGAGGCGCGCCGCTCGCCTTGGCTTCGTCGTAAGGCTTGATGTACTGCGTCCATAGCGGCTCCAAAGTCGCACGTAACTCGTGCAAATTTCGACACGTCGCCGTGAATGTAGACAGCATCGTGCCTAAAAACGCGCTGTAAATGCTTTCAACCGCGGACTCTGGGCGCTCTTGCAGTAAAATGTACCGCAATTCTGCGCTCGTGTACGCCGGAAAGTACACTCCTTCGTACGGCGTCGTTCCCGAAGTCGAGCAAAACGTATCCCATCCTTGCTCGCCAATGAAAATCACAATCACCTTACGACAGCTCAACTCTGCGAGATGCAAAAATGAATTCAACACCTGCTCGCTTCGCCACTGCAACAACCTCTGCGCGCCATCGATGACGACGTACGTCGCCAACGCGCTCGGTTCGCTCGGCAAGTACGCCTTTAAAATCTCCACCAAATCACTAAACCTATCACATTTCAACGCCTTCTTACGCTGCTCAGCGCTCGCATCGCGTAAAACCTTTGAATTCGCAATCAAAACCTCGCTCAACTCCTCCACCACCGCCTCATACAACAACTTTGGCGAGTGCTCCGTCGCGCACGACGCGTACGCGTGCGCGCGCCCGCTCGCCCGAAGCACATCCCTCACAATCGACGTCTTCCCCGTCACCGGTGGTCCATGCACGTACATCGGTGGATGATCATCCCTCGCATCACCCAGCGCGTTCACCAGCGCCTCGATCGATCGTCGTCGACCGGGCCAGCGCGTATACAGCTCCCGCAACAGCGTCTCATCATCCGGCGCGCGACACCCATCGTCACCCCGCGGTCGGTGCGCGTCCTCGTCCTCGTCGCCCGTCGTCGTCGTCAACGCCGTCGTCGCCTCGGACGCGCGATTGGCGCGACCGTGGTCGTCGTCGCGCGACGGCGCATCCATCGCCCGGCGTCGTCTGCCGCACCGCGCGCCGGCGTCGTCGGTCGTCTGTCGCGCGCATTCAAACATGCACGTTTACCACGGTTACGGGTGCGCACATCATCGATCAATGTTTACCACGGTTACGGGTGCGCATTTGTGTGTGTCTGATCGATGGACGATTAACCGAGAGCAACTAGTAGCCTAAGACCATACGTCCATTAACGAGACATCGTCCTTCTATCAGTGTCGTGGTGATACATTAGTGGCGTCGAACGCTGACGAGCCGCGCCGCGCGTCTCCTCATCGACCTCTTAAATCGTCGTTCGAGCTCCACCATGAAGGTACGTCGGACGCGACTCGATTCGCGGCGGAGCGGTTTTTATGCGTGACGCGTGTTGCTGTATCACATGCGTTCGTCTCGCGCGGTGCGCGACGATGGCGCGCGGAGGCCACGTCGCGCGCCGATGCGAGGGATGCGTGGGCGGAAAACCCTACGACGGATGGGATCGACGGTCGGCGTCGGCGTCGGTGCGACGGCGATGGGCGTCGATGCGCGTGGATGGATGGATGTGTATATGTGCGACGTACTGACCGCGCTTTTGTGTGTGTGTGTGCATCGCATCGCAGCTCAACATTGCGAACCCGACGACGGGTGCTCAGAAGAAGATCGAGATCAACGATGACAACAAGTTGCGGTTGTTTTACGACAAGCGCATCTCGGCTGAAGTCGAAGGCGATGAACTCGGTGACGTACGTATTGTAGCGTTTTTGTGATGCGTCGTGTGCGCGTGGGTTTCGTGTGTGTGCGTGCGGTGGGCGTTGGCGGTCGCGCGGGCGTGGGTGATGTGCTCGAGCGTTGCGATGGGTGCTAGGGCTTGACCTCGGGGATCGCTCGGGTGGTTTGCGGCGGAGCGCGCGTGGATGAGGACGATGAAGCGAGTGCATTGATGTGTATCGCGTGCTGACGTATCATCTCGTTTGTTTTTATGTTCATTTTACAGGAATGGAAGGGTTACGTGTTCAAGATCATGGGTGGTAACGACAAGCAAGGTTTCGGTATGAAGCAAGGCGTGATGACGAACCAACGCGTGTTCTTGCTCATGTCCAAGGGTTCGAGCGGTTTCCGCGCGCACGGGCGTCGCAAGGGTGAACGCCGTCGCAAGGCATGCCGTGGTTGCATTGTCTCCCAAGAAATCTCCGTGCTCAACTTGATCATTGTCAAGCAAGGCGACGCGGATATCCCGGGTTTGACCGACACTGAAATCCCGCGCATGCGCGGTCCGAAGCGTGCGAGCAAGATTCGCAAGCTTTTCGCGTTGACCAAGGAGGATGATGTTCGCCAATACGTGAACACCTACCGTCGTGAGTTTGAATCCAAGACTGGTAAGAAGAAGTCCAAGGCGCCGAAGATTCAACGTCTCGTTACCCCGCTCGTGCTCAAGCGCAAGAACGCGCGCATTGCGGCGAAGAAGGCCAAGCAAGCCACGTCCAAGGCTGAAGCCGCTGAATACCACAAGCTTCTTGCCTTGCGCCTTCGTGAGCAACGTGAGCGCCGCAGCGAGTCTCTCGCCAAGCGTCGCGCGTCCTCGGTCGCCAAGAAGGCGTAAGAAGCGCGTGTTTGCTCTCAAATTTAAAACTATAGATGTTTGAAGTGACGACGATGAAATCGCGCGACGGATGTGAGGCGCGCGTGCCACCATAGAGCTTAGCAGCTCACCTATGCGATAGTGTGTGTTAAACAAACTACTCTCATGCCATTACTACGTTCGTCGCCACGACCAGCACAATAATAAGGACATCCATCGCGGCACCCGCGCGCGACGAAGTCCCACCAGGCTCCCTTTGTCCCGGTTTTTCGCGCGAAAAAGTGCATTTTGAAATGAAACCGTAATCCAACGCCCCACACGCCGACGACGCGTATGCCGCGCGCGATGCTATCGTCAACGACGACGATGATGCGATGTGCACGCATCGAACGCACGCCGCGTCTCGCTCCGGTGCCGTCGACGACGACGCGCGCGAGACGGGCAACGACCAAGGCTGCGTCAGACGACGATGGGTCCTACGTGGAAGACTACAACCGTTCCCCGTATTACACGCAAACTGAACGACGATTCGTGGATTTGATCACGATTCAAGCCATTAAGAACACGCTGCATTACTTGCAAGAGACGAACGGCGAAATGCACATGTATTTACACACGTATGTTGCGGAGAATCCCGTAAACGTGGATATGGATGAGTGGTTGAGCGCGTTGGCGTCCACGCCTCTGACGAGAGTCGTCGATCCGCGTCGATCGTCCGTACCAGGGCCGAAAGAAGAGGAAGATGCGTTGAGGAAAGGTAGAAAGGTGTCTCCGAGGGATGTGTGTGAGAGAATCATGGCATGCCGAGTGGAGGTTGCGAAGGAGCTTGCTGGCGTGAGCAACCAACTCAACGTGAGAAATTCAAGCGTGCTTCGCAAGGCTTTGGAGGCGACGTTTCGGGAGTACGATGACGTCACTGACTTTAGGGGTGAGAAGAAGGATGCGGATGATGATACGTGAAGTTTTCCTTTTTATGTTTTGTATGTATTGAGTAATAGGAGGAGGGAGTCGTAGCGCAAGCGAGCTTTTATTTTATTAGACCGCGTTTCATGGTTTTAATGAACACTGATGAAATTTTACAATTCATGCACACGACTCGCTCTAGGCGAGATAGACATACATTTTGCGATCTTTCGGATCTCGTGCTATGAACTCACGCTCTATCAAGTTTTCAATATGTTTCTTGATTTCTGCTAAAGTGATTATACCGAAGCGCTTACGCAACTCTACCATGACTGCGGCAACGATGTTGAGGAAATCGAGTCGCTTTTCCGACTTCATGATGCGCACTATAGCAGCCTCAATTTGCGGCTTACGATCATCTGAAATTTTGTGCCGAGTTGCCGCTGTCTCTTCGTCGGTTTCACGTTTCTGAGAAATGGACGCAATCTTCACCTTGTGCGATTTCGAGGAGAAGCTCGAGTTGACGCTAAAAACGTCGCCCATCGACACGTCTTTTGATGGCGGTGACTTTGTAAGAATGTTCTTTCCCTTGACGCATGCGAGCGCTTGCAAGCTCAACGTGAGCTGTTCTGGCTCCATATCTGTCATATCGGCAATATTCTTAGTCGTTAACTCATCGTGAGTGTTGAAAAGCATCAGAACACACATGTGAAGCGTAGAGACTGTGATTTCGTACTCGCCGCTCGGAAACGTGGCTTTGATGTCCGCAGTACCCATGCTCGTCTGCCACGTGAGCTTTCTGCCATTGTGTAGCGCGTGGTAGAACTTATCAAAATTGTAACACACTCGCTCGCACGCAGGAGGTAAGATGATCGTCTTCGACTGCTCCTTCATTGGCCACGAACCAGTGGTCAACACAGTGACGTTTACATCCAACAAGTCCGGATTACTCGCCCTGAATGTCTCATGCAAATCCACAGAGTTAACAATATCATTGAACATTCCCTCGAGTTTCACTGTGTATGTCAACCCACAGTCGTTTCTAAGCTTTGCCACGAATGCGCGTTCGCTATCATCGCTCGCCGAACGCTTATTCAAAAGCCGCTTTGACAAGTGTCGACGATAATACGTTTCAAAGACATCCTTCTCGTTAAAGAGGCGGAATATACCCATGACTTTATTGAAAATGACATCCAAATCATCATCAGTAGCATCTTTTGCGGGTTTACGCAACACATGATCCAGGTAAAGAGATAAAAACTCTGCCGTTCGCGGGTTGAAGTTTGCCACCAGTTGATACGCCTGATTGCACTGTGACTCGAGGAGCCGGTTGTTGTCAAACGCCTTGGACAAGATTATATCATACTTCTCCTTGAAAACAAATAGATCTTCAACAAATTTCATCGGGTCCCAAGCATTCTCAGCATTTTTCACGAGTGCTTTACCAGTCTCCTTCAAGTGATTGTAAAAGACGTCTGGCATGCCCGCAAGACCATCCATGGTTAAAAACAGCTTGTAAAAGCGAGACAAATGTTCCAATTGATTGCTTCTCAGCATTTCTATGAATCCACTTGCAGTGTTATGCACCAGTAGTGTATCTGAAACATTCGTCAAAAGCTCGTCGCGAGCTCTGTTGAAAAGCGCCTTGTGCGTACGCTCTTGCATGTACGCCGCACACCGCTTCTTCTCAGCCTCAAGTTGGTTCTCCACCATCTTCAAATATGTCGGGCAGTCATCGCTCACGATGTGCTTCTCGGCCATCGCCTGGTAGAACGAAGTTGTGTCGTCTAATAAGCGTGATTCAAACTCCAGCACATACGCCGAGTCTTCGTGGAGTTCAAACAACATGGTACTGACCTTGCGCAGCACGTCTCGGCTCAATTCGATATCCTTTTCGCGCTCTCGTCGGACTAAATCTGATAAGCACTTACCCAGCCGCCGGCTTATGCGTGGATTCTTCACCACGCAGAGTAGCCAACGTTCCATTGCCATCTGACGGATGGAGTGCGGGTGGCTCTTGGACCGTTCTACGTGCACTCTATCGAGGTAGGCGAACACGTCTGTCAACATTTCAACCCCTTGGCAATGTCGCTGATATCGCGCTTCGAAATCCGTCAAAAATTCCACCTCACCAACGATATCGGCAATTTTACTCGCCACGTGCAAGCATAAATGATCCGTCACGCAATCATCAATCATGGTGAACAAACGGTCCCCTTCCTTGCTGAGCACCAAGTCATACGCCGTGCGGTAGAGCTCTTCGAACGACAAACTATGCACATCCAAGTTTAATATCTCCATCGTCGCCGTGCGTAACGTGTTCATCGTAGCCTGAACATCCTATATCATTCACAACATAACGCGCCCGTCAGTCGATAGCGAACAGAGCACCACCACCACCCCCTCTCCAACGCCGCAGCGCGCGCGTTAACCCATACGCAATCTCACTCAATTCCCTTCACACGCGATGCCATGACGTGCACGGCATCTTCCGCGACAAACGCGCGAATCAACGCGTACGTCGCTATCCATATTTTTACACGCGACGCGCGATGGAGAGACGCGCGCGCGCGAAAACGAGGCACAACGCACGCACCTTGTCACTATTTTTCAGCCTATGCTGGAACGGCTCAAGTCCCACCGCGGCGACGGCGCCAGACGCCGAGCGCTTGCGTCCGCTCGTCGACGGCATCGTTGACGACGACGGCGTCGCTACCGCCGCCGCGGCGCTGGATTCGCCCGACGCCCGTTGTCGAGGACTTTCGCGTTCGCGCATCGCGCGCACGAGAATGACGATGCGTACGTGGCACCACGCGCCTCACACGACGTCGCGAGCGTCGTCGCGACGCGCGCGCACGAGCGATATGGGCGCACCGAGCGATGCGATACGACACGCGTCGCGACGTATTCGCGAGGAAATCCCCAACGCGTGCGGCACGGCGCTGGATTTACGCGGCGTTGTGGAAAAGTTTGCCGATGATTCAAAAGCGTGCGATGTGCTGAGCGCGGTGCGACGGGCATGGCACGCCACGACGGGTGACCCGTCGAATAAGCTTTCTGAGAGAGAATTGGTACGTTACTATTCCCGCGAATTCGTGGCGAATCTCTTGAGAGATTCGTGGCGTACGACGTGACGTGAGCTGTCGCCCGCTGAGAGACTTTGAAAACTGACGACGCGCGTCTGTCGTCGTTCTTTTCGTTTCCTTTCTACGCAGGCGGACACGATGCGGATATTTACCGAGTGCTGGATCGGCGAAAACCTCACTGGTTCTGCACTCACTGACGCTCAACTGGCCTATCGCGTGTCTCGAGTGAATTATAAAGAGGTGAAGGTGTGCATGACGCAACTCGCGAGCTGGAGTCGAAAGAATTACTGGGAACCTTGGGGAGACGCCTGTCGAGCGATGCGAGATGAAATAATGAAGAAAACAGATGGGTATTATCATACATACGCGCAAGTATTTCGTAGATTGGATTTATTGCGATTACAGGCGACGACTGGGGTGAGAAATATGGTGAACAACGGCGAGTCGCAGGTCACGCTCGAAGATGCAAAGGCGTTTGACGCAGACTTGCGAAAGTGGATGGTCACATGCTGGACTTCGAATGGATTGCCAGTCCTAGAAGACGCACCGAAGGATAATGAAGTTTTTTATGCGAGTGGATTAGAACCGATGGCGACGCTGGCGACGACGTCGACGCGCGCGCCGCCACGAGACCGTTCACAGCCTGTGAGTCCAGCGCTGCCTTCAGCGAAAAAGGCTAAATTAGAGAAGAAAGCATCGGCTACGGACATAGATGGATTGCCATCGTCAATCAAGCAAGAAAAGAAATCACACATAACGATGGAGCTACCCGGTACGAGCGAGCGCCGAGAAGAACAAGCGCCACGTGAAACTTCCATGCATGTTACACGAAACGCCGTCGGCGTACTTGTGAAGGCAAAGTGTCACGGATTGAATATAGATTTGATCGTGATTCCACCGTTTCCACTGGCCACTGGTCTGAAGTCGAATGGTGAAATGGCCGCCATGGTATTCCGCGAGACGCAAGCCGAAAAGAGTGCACTTACACCGCCTGTGGCGGCCTCTGTACGCTGTACACACAATGACGGTAAAACGTGGCGCTGTCCGAATCGGTGCGCCGAAGGCTTGCCATTTTGCATGAAGCACCGCCCCAGAAGTGTAGCCACAATGGCACGAGTCAAACCGGTAACGTTTCAAACGCCCAATGGTCTTTCGATAATGTATGATGGTCCGCCAGCGGCGTGTGTAGTTCGTAGCGTTGCGGGCACCCCAATAGATGCTTTGGATGTCTTGATGTTGAAGGATGCCGAGAACTTGGAAGCGCATGCGTGGGAGATCGAAACGCAACTACAATCAGCCGAAGGGTACGTGCGTCAGGATGAAGGTGAAGGAAAATTTCGCGCAAATGCCTTGGTACGCGAACGCGACGGTGTGTGGGTTCCGTACCCGCAATACGAGGCGCGTTTGTTGACGCTCCTTCCAGGCACGCCTTCTGGAGCTACGCCGGCTTCGGATACTATATTCAACGCCACAATTGAAGAGATTCGTACCATTAACGCGGCTCGGGTAGCCAAGAAGGATACGCCAGTTGACGACGTGTCAGTAGTGAAATCTGAAAAGGATTCGCCGCAGTGCGAACGCGAAGTTCAGAAAAAGAAAGTGCCAACGGGATGTCAAGATGTCCGTCGGCGACTAGCCGAACTCCATCATCAGCTCAATGGGGTGAACAGAGAAATCATGGCGATGAAAGATACGGGAAAAGAACACGTTGCGGCGCATGGTCGGCCAACGAGCGCGCCTACGGAGAGTGAGTACGATTTATTCGAACAGTCTGTGAATCGCGCGTTAGCTGCAGTGTAAATTTGTCGTTATTAATGCACATGGTAGACGCGCTGCTAACTCTACGCATTTCGACGCCTTGATTTCAAGACGCTGTGTGATGGTTATATAAATGGGTGACTTTTTCTCTCCTGTTAGTAATTTCTTGGAATCTTTTTACGTTCAACTCATATACTCGTACACTCTTTACCCATCGCCTTGCGGCGTTTTACTCTCTCTTTCTCTCTCGCTCAATGTTCTCTCGTGTACGTTTCAGTTTTGTCCCGCGACTACGAAGATGCGACGTAGCCGTGAATAATCTTAAGATATACACTGCCCACGCTTGATTTCGAGTCTATTTGTAACTAGCCATGAATGCTTGATGGAAATTGGTAAACTTGACGACGACGCCGTCAATGTCCGCTTCAGAGGGCAAGAATGTAGTGCGGAAGTGCCAAGAGCCCGGCTTTTGGCCGAATCCAGAGCCCGGGACGGTAACGATACCCGTAGCTTCTAAAAGCTTAGAGCAGTACACGGCATCGGCAACCTTGCCCGCAGCCGCACATTCATCAAGGAACTTTTGCGGAAACGTAAGGTTTGGAAACGCGTACATGGCCCCTTGCGCGTCCTGGCAAGTGATGCCTTCGAGCTTTCGCAAGCCCTCGACGAGCTTGATTGAGCGACGCTTAAGCGAAGAAAGAATATTGTCACGTTCGGAGGCGTAAAGCTCGTAAGAAGGTTCGCCTTCAGTAGGCGGGTCCATGACGAGCGACGTCGTCACTTGCCCCGCCAAGTTCGGGCAGAGCGCGATCGAGCAAAGCTTGAGAATGGCATCGAGCACGCCTTGATCCCAGTTACCGATGAGCTCCATGTAGCCACCACGGCGGCCACATTCACCATAGTATCCCTTGCTGATGGATTGGAAGCTCGCCAACGCAACCTTGGATTGAAGCCCGGCGTCCAACACAATCTTGCGCATGCTCGTAAACTTGAGCCCGTCTTGGTAAATGTTTTCTTGGTAAACCTCGTCCGCAATCAAAAGAATGTTTTCTTCGGCGCAATACGTGGCGATATCGAGTAAATTTTGATCACTCAAGACATTGCCAGTGGGATTACCCGGGTTGATGACCACCAAAGCTCGCACGTTTTTCCCCGCCGCGCGCGCGTCCTCGGTTTGCTTCTTCAAGTGTTCGATATCCAACGACCACCCGGTTTCTTCATCCAAATAGTACGGAACGAGCGTACCACCATACAAAGTGCATGCTGCAGAATACAACGGATATTGCGGAATCGGGCACAACACCGCGTCATCAATGTTACGAATCATCACATTCATCAAGTAATGGCACCCCGCCGAGGCCCCGTCGATGAGGAAAATGTCGTCGCTGCTCGCGGCGTGCCCATCACGCTTCGTAATCCCCTTCGCCACGCGCTTACGCAACACCTCAACGCCCTTAGACTCAGAGTATGCCCCAGTGCCACCCTTAATCATCGTCGTCGCCTCCTTCGCCCGCTCGAGCACGTCCCGAGGGAACAACCTCTTCGCCACCTCATCATCGCTCGTCAACGACGCGCAATCGATCGCCGCGAGCGTTTGCCTGAAAAACGTAATCGGCTTCTGCCCGAGCGAGTGCGGATTGCCAATGTTACAATACACCACCTTATCAAACGGCACGCTCGATGGATCCTTCTGCAGTGCCTTTTCGAGCTCCGCCGCGCGCGCGACGATCGGCCCGCGCACCGCGTACTCGGCAGCCACGACCGCGGCGTTGATCGACGTCGTCGTCAGCCGCGAATCGGCTTTCGTCGTCGGGGCACCCATTGGATGGTGATTAAAACGCGAGAGAGAAGTGTCGTGCGTGCGCGCGTGCGTGCGTGCGTGCGAACGTCGCACAGTGTCGACACCGAAGCGTCACAAAGGTGCCTCCATCGTGTTAATCTTATTAAACCATACCCCCCTGGTGTCGACCGTAGGTGGTCGACCGACCGTGAGATTTTTCTGTGTTATCCACGCGAGAGGTGTGTGGATATACAGCGTTCGATGGGGGCGATGTATTAGTAGTAGCGCGCGCGCGGGTGTCTCGGGGGATTGGCGAGTCGGACCAATGCGGCGTATGTGACGAGTCGTGACCAGGCGAGATGGACTCGGTTGTATATCGCGTTGTGCACTTTTTACTGTATATCAGGTTCATGACGTGTATAGTATAAGCAATGTGCGTCATAATGTGTGAAAATACGTCTTCGACTCGTCTCTCGGCGCGGCGTGCGTCGGCGTCCAATGCGGACTCCACGTCGTCGCGAAAAGAAGCGGAACATGGTCGACTCTCGGGTTCCAGAGTTTAAGACCACATCGATCGCTTGGGGTTGCGATTGGTCAACACATGGGGACTCCAAAATTGTGAAAGTGCATGTGGTGCATTTCCGGGTGTGGTGCGGCATTGCGACGCGCGCGTGCGGTGTGCGCGTGTGTGCATGCACGTTGCGTCGGTGAGGGACGTCGTCGGTACCGCTGCCGCGGCGCGTGGTGCGAATTCGTCGCGTCTTCGTCGTCGTCTGTGCGTGACGCGGGTGGTGCGCGCGCAAAGGCTTCCTCGGGACGACAGGATTGTGCTCCAGCGCGTGAGGTTGTCGGCGGCGTCGTTGGCGCGTGTCGGCGCGTCGACGGCGACGTCCGCGACGTTAGTGAAGAGCGTGGGGTTGAGGCTGTCGTCGTTGTGCGTGCGCATGCGACGAAGCGCGGACGCGGTGGGGTGTTCGGGGAGCGGAGAGAAGCGCGCGAGGGTGGCGGCGGCGGCGAGCGCGGGGGCGGGAATGCGCTTCGTGGCGGCGGCGAGCGCGGGGGCGAGCGATGATGCGATGGAGAAGAAGATGACGATTGTGGATGTGAAATGTACCGCGAGTGAGCAAGCGGTGTTTGATACGTTGTTAGAGGTTGTGGAGCACTTCAAGTTGAATGTCACGTTGCGCGTCGCGGGCGGTTGGGTGCGGGACAAACTCATCGGACGAGAGAGCGACGATATAGACATTGCGTTGGACACCATGCTCGGGAAGGAATTTGCGGATAAGGTCAACGAGTACTTGACCTCGCAAGGCGTTGAAACTAAGGGCATAGGTGTGATTCAGAGTAATCCTGAGCAAAGCAAACACTTGGAGACGGCGACGATGCGCGTGCGAGACGTGTGGCTAGATTTGGTGAATTTGCGCTCGGAGAGCTACGCGGAAGACAGCCGTATTCCGGAGATGGAATTTGGTACCGCCAAGGATGACGCTTTTCGACGTGATTTGACCATCAACGCGCTGTTTTATAACATTAATGAGCGCAAAGTTGAAGACTTCACCGAGAGCGGCGTGAAAGACTTGGAGCGCGGAGTGGTGCGTACGCCTTTGCCGCCGCGCACGACTTTTCTCGATGATCCGTTGCGTATTTTACGCGCCATTCGTTTTGCTGCGCGATTCGGTTTTGCCGTGCAGGACGACATCAAGCAAGCTGCAAGCGATGTAGAGGTTCAAGACGCGTTGCGTCACAAAGTTAGCCGTGAACGTTTCGGCAAGGAGGTTTTGGGCATGATGAAAGGGCGCTCGCCCGCGGACGCCGTGTCGCTCATGACAGCGTTTAAAATTACGCCAATAGTGTTATTTGTGCCCACACAATCTGTCGTGGATGCCATTACCGAGAATGCTGATCGACTCTCGACGTACTTGATGCGTTGCGCCGAGCGCGCCGTCGACGACATCCCGTCGAGCTCGACGTGGTTGGACGACGAAAATAAGGTGTGGCTATACCTCGCCGCATGGCTCGCTCCTTATCGCACACTCGAGTCCGAAGGTAAGAAAGGCAAGAAAGTTCCCGCGGTCGGGGATATGATTAGCAACGCCTTGAAGTTGAGATCAAAAGACGCGGAAACCGCGGCGCACGTGCACGAGTCCATGAAAATCGCCAAGGATGTGTTGTTGGCCAACGCTGATGGATTTTCCCGCCTTAATGCGGGCTTAGCGCTGCGTAAGATGGGTCCAACATGGCGTTTAGCGTGCTTACTCCAAAGCCTAGTCGACCAAGTTCCAGGTATGAACGACGAACGCATCCCAGAGTGGAGCGCCGCGTACGCCATGGATCCGACATCCGTCGACGCCGACGTCGCTCGTCGCGTCGAAGACGGCGTCGAGGCGGCGGTGCGTACGTTTGAAACTATAGAACGTCGCGTCACGGAGCTAGCATTGAATGAATGTTGGGATTTGAAACCACCAGTCACGGGACAAGACGTCATGGCCGCGCTCAACATCACCAAAGGCGGACCTCAGCTCAAAGCGTGGATTGATAAATCAATCGAATGGGTGCTCGAAAAGCCAGGCATGACGACGGAGGAGTGCGTGCAGAGAATCAAGGCGGAGAGTTGAGCGCACGCGTTGACATATTTAGTTTGCAGTGCGTCTAGCGCTTTATACATCTTGCAGTGTAACAAAACCAGTGCCCCAATCCTTTCGTCCCCACTCGTCGGCGATAAAATTCCCCTAGTTGACTATGGTCGATATTATACGGGTTCGGGTAAATTTCCGAAATATGCAGAAATATTTTGACGAGTTATGACAATAGACAAAACTCAACTTGACCCACTCGCGAGTTCGTCACATAATGTAACATTAAGCTTTCATAGCAAATAACCATATTCAATACGCGTGAAATAACAGTCCCGTTTTACATTAGATAAATGTCACAAAGATACACCATCTGTGGGGGCTGATGAGTGATGATTGGTCAATCACTTCCCATTCACAATCACTCCTCAGTTCCTGACCGATCGCCTATATTCATGATTGGTCAACATACGGGGACTCGGAAATGAGAATTTGCAAGAACTGGGATTGTATGCACTTGTGTCACAGAGTCGCAGTACATGACTGTACACCTATAGTGATTACAACAAACAACAATTTCTTTCGGCTATGACGTAGTACATTTTCGTTTTTTACAACACGGCGTCGTGTTCACCACCAAGGCTCGTCGAACGCGGCGGCGCGCACGACGACGTGAGCCTCGGCGGGAACGACTGGTTTGCCGGGCGGTTTGCACATCACAAACACCCGACCTGAGGCGCGACTAAACTTTTCGCGTAGCAAAGAGAGCGCTTTGACACTAATCAATGCTGATGCTAAACCTACGGCAGCAGCGGGTGCGGACACAGATGTGACGTACCCAACGCTTTCGCCTGAAATTTCTGCGAGCGCGACGTCGTCTCGTCGCCTCGCGCCAGATTTTTTTCCAGTCCACGCCGCGTTTTGAGCAGCTGTGGGAACATATAACTCGGAACCCAACGATGGCTGTCCTGACCACGGACATCGGAGCGTGACGCGCACCATTACATGTTGAGTAGCGAGTGACTCGGCTTTAGACAACGCGTCTCGTGTCCGAATGACTCGCCCTACGGTGATGCTTCGGCCGCATACTTCTAACTCACGCAGACCCTGAGGAACTTTGCCGATTGGTGTCTTCGCCATGAGTGCTTTGATTTCATCAAACAGTTCTTGCCTTTGCGCAACGCCGGCAGGGGTATCGAGATAATCATCAGGAAACACGGGCTTGCCAAATCGTTGCGCGCACCACGACCACTCCTTCAAACCCGCCGCTCTCGCACCAGCGTGAGACATACCCAGTAACAGCGGTATTGCCCACGACTTTGGAACGATGACGGTGTATCCCTCAGACGCGTTTACGCCCCGGTTGATTAAGAGGCCGGAATAATTTTTCAATCCAATAGCTTTGGCTGGTTCCCACGGACGCTCCAACATTGCATCGCGTGACGCGCGGCAGCTCACGTTGAACTCAGCTTGCGTTGGAGCTGTCTCGCTCGGTTCATCGTCGATGTGTTCAGGCGCTTGGTCAATATTGAGCGTCGCTGCACGTGGATCGTGCGACACAAAGTGACGAACACCGCGGACGACATGTCGCTCACTCAAGAAATCGAGCCTCGGTACGAGCTTTTGCACAACCTCAAACGATTTCTGACCAATAATCTCAAGACGTGCAAATGCGTCGCTTGTTTCAACGATGACTGTAGATCCACTACGTTTGACTTTACGAGCCACCTGTCGCGCTACAGCAGCGCGAATCGCGTGCAAAGCTTTTTCACTCGCGGCCGGATGCACCCATACGTGCGCCTCTGAGTCGTTTGAATCTTTCGCGCGCGGCATGTAATACGTCATCACAGGTGCGATCGTACGCTTGTTTTTGAACGTCTCGAGGTGCATCGCGCATGCACGATGCGCTGCACGGAAAATCTTGCTATTCAAGCACTTCTTCTCCACGGCGAGTTCAACCAACGCCCGACGCACCACAGCGCCGTCGCCTTTTATGACTATACACGAATAATACGAAGAATCATGCACCAATGCGCTTTGACCGATTGATTTGATAATGAATCGCCACCCTCGTCCGCGACCAGGACGAATGCTCGGTAGAATCCATCCCCATTTAATATGTTTGCGCGTCGTAAATCTGCAGTTGTAAAAACGTATGCTTGCGTTAGTCGATGCACGAACGCACTTCATCGCGCTCGTCTCACTATGTGTTGCCTCAGTAGATGTACCAAACGGTAACTATTTACGCTTGTCTCCAACGGCCGCCGAAACGTCCTCGGATTGGCTGGGTGCGTGATTTCGTCTTCACCGGCAACAGCTCATTCTCTTAGCGCTCTCACGCGACAAAAAATAGCCACACTCACCTCTTCGCATGCCACGTATGTGTGCGCAACACCTTAAATGTAACACCATCAATCACGCGCTTGGTTTCCGCGTTCAATCGTCCGCGTCGTCTGAGTGCCTCTCGACACAACCGGAATCCTCCGCTGCCGTCGCCGCCGCCGTCGCCTCGCCTCCGCTTCAAGTTAGGTCGTCTTCGCGACAAATACGGCGCATGAGACGTCGCTCGCCGTCGCAAATGCCTCGGTAGCGTACTCACACCCAACACTCTCCCATTCCCTCGTCCTTCAATCGCCGTCGTCGTCGCATAAAGCTCAGCTGCGCGCGCGCTCGCGAAATCCCACACTTTAATGAATCGCGCCGCTCCATCCTCGCGCGACGTCCAATCGCCCCGCGTCGTCGCCAAGACGACGTCAACATCTGACGTCGACTTGTGCGGCGTCGACATCGCGCGCGCGCGATCGCCGCACTCGCCCACGAGGCGCACAATGCGTGCACCGAGCCGTCGCCTGAGGTTCTAGGTCTCGATCATCACCACATCAGTCGCGTTCGACGCCACACGGCGACGCGCGCGGCACGACCGACGCGAACGACGCTCAAGAACGCGCCAACGAATCGTATCCATCGATTGACGTTCGGGTGTATACGTAGGACATCTGTGCTCGTTTGCGCGGCGCAGGAGCGCGCCATCATCGACATCGGTGCCACCGACGGCGGACTTTGTGTCGACGTAATCGCGCGCGATGAGCGAGGCGGAGGCTAACGCCGCGGCTGCGGCGGTGGCGAATGTTGAAATTGATCCGGTGAAGGCGGCGAAGAAGGCGGCCAAGGCGGCGGAGAAGGAAGCGAAGAAGGCCAAGGCTGAAGCCAAAGCCGCGGCTAGGGCGGCGGAGGACGCGGCCAAGGCGACGCAAGGCGACCAAGGGAAAAAGGCAAAGAAGAAGGCTGCGAGTGGACCGGCTGAGGAGGATATTAAGGCTTTGGAAAGTGCTTTGGCGACGAAGAGCGGTGATAAAAAGGATTTGGTGAATACACCCATGGCAAAGTCTTATAACCCGGTGGCGGTTGAAGCGGGCTGGTACGATTGGTGGGAGAAGGAAGGTATGTTTACTCCGAAAATGGGCTCTAATAAGCCGAAATTCGTCATTGTGATTCCACCTCCGAACGTTACTGGGGCGTTGCACATTGGACACGCGCTGACGAACGCTATTCAAGACACCATTGTGCGTTGGCGTCGCATGAGTGGATACGAAGCGCTTTGGGTGCCAGGGACGGACCACGCGGGTATCGCCACGCAAACTGTGGTTGAGAAGAAATTGCAACGCGAAGAAGGTATTACTCGTCATGATTTGGGGCGTGAGAAGTTTCTTGAGCGTGTCTTTGAGTGGAAAGAAGTGTATGGTGGTAAGATTACAAACCAACTTCGCCGCATCGGTTCGTCCATGGACTGGACGCGTGAGGCGTTTACGATGGATGAAAAATTGAGCAAGGCTGTCAAAGAGGCGTTCGTGCGCATGTTCAACGAGGGTCTGATTTATCGTGATAACCGTTTGGTGAACTGGAGCTGCCAGTTGAAGACGGCCATCAGTGACATCGAGGTTGACCACATTGACCTTGAAGGTCCGACGATGTTGTCCGTTCCGGGACACTTGAAAAAGGTTGAATTTGGCGTCATCACCTCATTTGCGTATCCGTTCGAAGATGGCTCTGGCGAAGTCGTCGTGGCAACAACTCGTATTGAGACTATGCTTGGCGACACCGCAGTGGCGGTGCACCCCGAAGATGAAAGGTACAAGCACCTCCACGGCAAGTTTGTCATTCACCCTTTCAACGGCAGACGCATCCCTATTATCACAGACGCCGAACTTGTTGACATGGAGTTTGGTACTGGTTGCGTGAAGATCACCCCGGCACACGATCCGAATGATTTTACGACTGGTAAACGCCACAATCTCGAGTTCATCAACGTCTTCACTGAAGATGGTTTGGTGAACGAACAAGGCGGCGAGCAGTTCACTGGCATGAAGCGCTTTGAATGCCGCGTTGCGATTAGCGAAGCACTTGACAAGCTCGGATTGTTCCGCGGTAAAGCGAGCAACCCGATGCGATTGGGTTTATGCAGCCGCAGCAAGGATGTGATCGAGCCTATGCTCAAGCCCCAATGGTGGGTCAACTGCCAAGATATGGCCAAAGAAGCGTGCGATGCTGCCCGCGATGGACGCCTCGAAATTCTTCCACAATTCATGGAGCCTACCTGGTTCCGTTGGTTGGAGAACATTCGCGATTGGTGCATCTCTAGACAACTCTGGTGGGGTCACCGCATTCCGGCGTTCTACGTTCGATTCACCGGCGAAGGTGATGATGAAAGCGGTATGCCGGGTGGGAGCTCTGAAAAGATGGACCGCTGGGTCATCGGCCGCGATGCCGATGAGGCGCAAGCTGCGGCTCAAGCCAAGTTCCCTGGTAAAGAATTTGTCTTGGAACAAGATGAAGATGTCCTTGATACTTGGTTCTCGTCCGGTTTGTTTCCATTCTCTGTGTTTGGCTGGCCCGATGAGACGCCTGACTTGGCCGAATTCTACCCGACGTCTCTCCTCGAAACCGGTCACGATATCTTATTCTTTTGGGTTGCTCGCATGGTGATGATGGGTATGAAACTTACTGGCAAGGTTCCGTTTAAGCAAGTTTACCTTCACGCCATGGTTCGGGATGCTCATGGTCGAAAGATGTCCAAGTCTCTTGGTAACGTCATCGATCCTCTCCACGTTATTGAAGGCATCGACCTCACCAAACTTCACGAAACGCTCATTGGTGGTAATCTCGAAGAAAAGGAAATCAAGAAGGCGCAACAAGCGCAAAAGACTGATTTCCCTGAAGGAATTCCTGAGTGTGGTACCGATGCGATGCGTTTTGCTCTCGTTGCGTACACGGCTCAAGGTCGCGACATCAACCTCGACGTTCTCCGTGTCGTTGCATACCGACACTGGTGCAATAAGTTATGGAACGCTACTAAATTTGCGATGATGAATTTGGGCGATGACTATGTGCCGCCAACAGATATCAACAATTCGTTTGATTTACAAAGTATTCCGCATGCTTCTAAGTGGATTCTTAGCCGCTTGAACAATGTGTGCGAGACAACGAACGTCGCTATGGAAGCGTATGACTTTTGCACGGCCACGAGCGCGGTTTATGCGTTCTGGCAGTACGATCTCTGCGATAATTTCATTGAGATTATCAAACCAGTCATGTCTGGTACCGATGAAGTCGCAAAGAAACAAACGAAGGATGCGCTTTGGATTTGCCTTGACGCTGGCTTGAGACTGCTCCATCCGTTCATGCCCTTCGTTACGGAAGAACTCTGGCAAAGACTCCCGCGTCAGACCACAGCCGATTCTCCGTGTAGTATCATGATTGCTGAGTACCCAATCGCCGTTGACTCATGGAAAAACGAACTTGTTGAGGCGCAGATGCAAATCAACATTGACGCCATCAAGGCGCTTCGCTCCATGAAGGCTGACTACAATGTCGCTAAGATGAAGCCGGAAGCGTTCTATTCTTCAAAGTCGGACGAGTGTACTGAAGCTATGAGCGTGAACAAGGAAGGGTTGATGGTTTTGGCTGGTCTTAGCGATATCAAACAGCTTGCTGATGGCGAATCTGCACCGGCTGGATGCGCCGTGAACGTTGTAAGTGAGGCGCTTACAGTTTACATTCTCCTCAAGGGCGTTGTGGACGCGGCAACGGAGATTGCAAAGCTTGATAAGAAACTTGAGCAACTTGAACAGCAGTATGAGGTGCTCAAATCAAAGATGGAAGATTCTGGCTACGAAGAAAAGGTTCCCGAAAAGGTTCGCATCCTTGACGCAGAAAAGCTCAGCAAGCAAGCGGAAGAGATAGACTCCATCAAGAAAGCTCGCGCGGACTTTGCATCGTTGCTGTAACTCAACACTAAGCACATCTTTAGAATACAGTATTGTGAATTCAATATAAATACAACACTAAAACAGCATATCTACAGTCTTCCCAAGGTCTCCTCACGAGATTGAGGCGACGAAACGCTCTTCTGTGAGTTCAGAGAACGCCTTCGTGGACGCAATGGGATATCGAAACTATCCATACCACTGGACGACAGCTTCGGGTTTATGAAACTTTTGGTGCCGCTGGTGACTTGTTGTGCGGGACTTGCACCTTTACTAGTTGGCGAGTCACTATTCGCCACACCAAATGATGTCGCCATCGATGAATTGGCTCGCTTGATGTCTTCAAGCTTTTTGCGCAACTCCTCTCTCTCGCGTGCTTTCTGCAGATGCTCTATCCTATCTTCTTCCGCTTTTGAGTCGCGTGCCAGTTTTTCTCGCTGCATCTTTTGCAACTCTTGCGTACGGCGTGCGGCTTCTTCTCGCATGCGCGCCTCAGCTTCGCTCGCCTCTTTCTTTGCACGTTGTACAAACTCAGCCGTCGCCGCAGCTTCCTTCTGCTGCTGTGCCGTCTGGGCAGCTTGTTGACCAGCGCGATATGCGTCATATCCGGAACGCGCTGATTGATTCGACGACGTTGGCGTAGTTGGCGTACCACCTCGCGACCAGCTACGTGTCACCGACGGTTGGTCCCGAGTAAAAGACTTCATAGGTTTCCCCATGTTTTCCCAAACCTTTCGACAAGCTTGTAAAAGTTTGAATGTCTCCTCGCATCGTGCGAGGTCATTTAAATTACCTCCACGTGCTGCCGAACGGTCTGGATGGAACTTTAGAAGTGCCTTTTTGTACGACGTTTCAATATTTTTCCCGTCTTCGTGCGTCTTGAGACGCAATAATAATCCAGCCAAGTCCCCAAACTCGGCGATATTATATAACCCTTCAGCCTTAAGCTCTTGCTGAGCGGTGATGCGTAAGTTGTTCAAATCATCCGCTTCCTTCGCCTTAACTTCGCTTTCTTTTCTGAAAGCCTCAGTGGCGTTGTTCATGCGGCGCACCTTTTTCAGCGCCGCCTTTTTCTTGCGCGCAATTTCAGCTTGCTTTTCCAACTCAACTCGTCTTTTTTCCCATTCAATTTTATCCGCCTCTGCACGTGCGCGAGCAACTTCATCTTCGGTTTCTTTCCCTTCAATCTCGGCTTCAAGGACTTGATCAGCGACGAATTGAAGCTTGTCTTTCGTGTCTGCGGAATCGCTCTCTTCATCTTCCGCCGCTGAAGAGTCAGATTCATCAACTGTCGACGGTTCGTGCGGCTCCGTCGACTTGACGTCTACCAGCATCGATTGCTTCGTCTGCTGGCGCTCTTCCAAACTCTCAAAAGTCGCAGGTGCGACGAATGTTGTCGTCGTCTCTCTGGCGACGCCAACCGCCTCGCTCTCCGCCTGATCCTCCTCAAACGCGTCTTCCATCATTTCATCCACCTGAACGAACGAACTCTCCGCTTCGTTATCATCCATAAACGTCCTACCACTATTCGTCTCAATCTCCATCGCCTCCACCGCGGCGCTCGCCGTCCTTGTCGTCGTCGAGCTCGCCGTCGGTTTCGCCTTCGCGACGACGCGCGCGCGCTCGCTCCTCCCCAACGCCTCTGTCGTTTTCTCCGACCACGCGTGCGTCAAGAGCGTATACTGCCGCCCAAGCACCGCACCGAGAATAAACCAAAACCCACACGCGAGTTTAAACATCATCGCATTCACCCACGTCTCGTTCAGCGCCAAAACTTGCGACATGATGTCGCACCTCGCTCTGGTGTTACACTATAATAATCCAAACACCCAACGACCAGCGCACGCGCGCGACGGGCACGACTCGAACACGCGCCACGCGATTCGAACGACGCGCGCGCGTGTGTCGCCTCGCGCGCGGTGCGATCGAGCGCGGATTCTCGCCGGGGCGACTGTGGCGACGCGGCGCCAGGAGTTCCGGTCGTTGGCTGATGGTCTCCCGGTTCTGGTGGCGTCAAATTCTTTTGAGTGGTCACGATTTGTCAACGAGTCCCTAGATCAGAAAATGTATCACACGCGACCATTTTTCGAGTCAACCCGATCTCACACGCGCGACGATCTGACGCGCCGCACACCCTCGCTCGCGTCGCGCATCGCACGCGCACGCGCACAGACACGCGCACGTTCGCGTTTTCCGCGCATTCGTCGCTCGCGCGATGGGGAACGGGCAGTCGCTCGATGGCGCCGACGGTGCGAACGGCGGACGCGGGGGCAAGAAGCAGGAGAAGAAAAAGTACGTGCCCCCGGTGCCGCCCATGCGCGTGGGGAAGAAGAAGAAAAAGACTGGCATCGAGGGTTCGAATAGGTTACCCAACGTCGCCCCGGCGAGTAAGTGTAAGCTGCGCATGCTGAAACTCGAACGGGTGAAGGATTATTTGTTGATGGAGGAGGAATTCGTAGGGAACCAAGAGCGGTTGAAGCCGAGAGAAGAACGCGATGAGGACGAGCAGAGTAAGATTGATGAGATGCGAGGGGCGCCGATGAATGTTGGGAGTTTAGAAGAGATCATTGATGATTCGCATGGGATCGTGTCGTCGAGTATTGGACCGGAATATTACGTGAACATCATGTCGTTTGTGGACAAGAGTCAACTCGAACCAGGGTGCGCGGTGCTGTTACACCATAAGAATAGCGCCGTGGTTGGGACTTTGGCCGATGATGTTGATCCAATGGTGAGCGTGATGAAGGTGGATAAGGCACCGTTGGAGTCCTACGCCGATGTCGGGGGATTGGAAGATCAAATTCAGGAGATTAAAGAGGCGGTGGAACTGCCGCTGACGCACCCCGAGTTGTATGAAGACATTGGCATCAAGCCACCCAAGGGGGTGATTTTGTACGGTGCGCCTGGAACGGGTAAGACGCTACTTGCGAAGGCGGTGGCGAACTCCACGAGCGCCACATTTTTACGCATCGTTGGTTCAGAGTTGATCCAAAAGTACTTGGGCGACGGTCCAAAGTTGGTGCGCGAGTTGTTCCGCGTCGCCGACGAGATGAGCCCTTCTATTGTTTTCATGGATGAAATCGACGCTATCGGGACGAAACGTTACGATTCTCAATCCGGTGGTGAACGAGAAATTCAGCGTACGATGTTAGAGTTGCTAAACCAGATGGATGGCTTTGATTCTCGTGGAGACGTCAAGGTTATCATGGCGACGAATAGAATCGAATCCCTTGACCCCGCGCTCTTGCGTCCAGGGCGCATAGACCGTAAGATTGAGTTCCCCTTGCCTGATGTCAAGACGAAGCGTCACATCTTCAACATCCACACTGGACGTATGAATTTAGCGCAAGACGTGAACATGGAGGAGTTTGTTTTATCCAAGGATGAGCTCTCCGGGGCTGATATCAAAGCGTTGTGCACCGAAGCCGGTTTACTCGCCCTTCGCGAACGTCGTATGCAAATCACCCACGCAGACTTTTCCAAGGCTAAAGAAAAGGTGCTTTACAAGAAGAAGGAAGGTACTCCGGAAGGGATGTACATGTGAGTCTATCCGCACCCTTAGTTTGTCTCGCATAGATGACTTTTTTTAATGACACATGTTCTGTACTAGAAATACACGCGCTCGTCCAACTTCGTCACGCTTCACTCGTCACCATGCCAAGTGCGGATGAACTCAGCCGGTCGCTCGCCGCGATCGGCTCCGAACGCCGTGAGGTACCTCTTTCGTCCATGCACGCGCGATTTATCGAAAACGACGGCGAACGCTGCGTGTAATCCGTACTAACCAATTCGTTCGATCTTCAGGCGAACGAGCGTTTGAAACGCCTCGTGGAATCACGCGCGGGCAGAATCTCAAATCATGCAAGCGCGCGGGTGAACAAAACGCGTAGAGTAGATCACGCCGCGTCCGCGACCGTGGCGGATGAAAAACAGAGCGAGGACGGTATGACGGAGCCGACGGAGCCGAGACCGACGGCGCGGGACGATGACGCGAGTAAAAGCCGCCATCGACGGATGTTTGCCGGATTACTCGGGACCTTAAAGCAGAGCAAAACGAAGAATGACAACGAGAAAGATGTCATGGCGAAAAGAAAATCGATAGAAGAGGCAGTAGTAGGGAAGAATGAAGAAATTAGTCGAGAGTTGAGAGAGGCGCAGTTCAAGGCGTTTGTTGAAAAGAGAGACGTGGATGAAAAGATCAAGTTTGACTTGGATATGAAGTACAAAGAGACTGAAAAGGATTTCATCGAAGTGCAGTATGAAGAATGGAAGAATTTGATAAGTGCTGGGGGCATTTTGACTACGACTGAACCGATGCTGGTGTACACGCTCAACACGCACACGCCTGAGACGCAAGCCAAGGCACAGACGTCTGCGGCGCGCTTGGAGCATTGGAAGACGCATCAGCTCGAACGAATTGAAAATGCAATCAATACTATCATCCGAAGACGTGAAGAGACTGCTGCGCGGCGAGAGAAGGCGCGCACACAAGGAGAAGAAAATGGCGAGGATGTCGACGTCGAGCTTGAAGACCATGAAGAATTAACGCTGGAAGGCCTCGAAGACGAAGACACGACGATGATTGGCGGCGAAGAATGATAACTAGCAATCTATAGTATAATATTTAATGCTTCAAAATACGCAGAAAATCACGACTGTATGGCGGCAAACTATCACGCGAGCGTTTCTTGTCCCAATCGAGCACAAACTCCGTGTGTCCCTCCTTCAAATATAATAAAAGCCTCGAGGGCACAGCAGCGTCTTGAAGCTTCCAATGAAAGTCTGCACTTTCATACCACGGCACGGTGACATCGGCGCAGCCTGCCATGAGAATTGTCGGAGGAAAGTGAAATGTCTCGGTGGACGTCGCTGCGTCGCCATTCGCCCTTCTAGAGAAACCAGCCATTTGGGCAATTTTATCTCCCTCTAAATCAATCGGACCGGGTGGTGATGACACTGTTGTTGATGTACGTTTGGGCATAAGACGCGCCGGACTGCACACGTCAAAGTTTTCAGGGCCGTTCATTGCCCGACCCATAGTAGACACGATGGCAACGCCGCGCGAATCTTCGTAGCTATAATGATACCCCACGTCGTATACCCCAGCCAAACCAACAAACTTACTTGGCATACGAACATCATCGTGCCACTTACGCGTATTCGTGCGCGATTGTACATTCTTTACACCGCTTCGCTGTAACAATGCTCGAGCACATAGCTGAGCGCCAGCGGAGTGTCCAACGAGCGAAATTCTTTGCGCGTCCCCGCCGTAGTCGCCAATATTATCCATCGTGAACGAGATGCATCTGCTAATTTCATCCCACATTTGCACTGCATCTGCCGTGGGATACAATGAATAGGTCGCCACGCAGGTGACTATGCCTTCGTGCGCTAGATGTTCAGCAAGTGGCGAAAACTGCCACTTCTCTCCCGCTGCCCACACTCCACCGTGTATAAATAACGCAACGGGTGCATCGCGTGCGTTTGCCGGGACGTATATATCCATCACACAACGTTCGCCGACATCGTAGCGCACGTCACGAGACATGGATACACTTTTGTGGACCTCGTCGTCGCGCGCCGGCGCTACTGGTCGTCTCGGGAGCTTTTTGTGCGTCTTTAATGCCCGCGCACCGTACGGAATCTTCGTAATTAATCCAGTGACTTCATCAACAATCAACTTTACAAGCTGTGTGCACTTTTTAACCTTTTCTTTCGGCGTGCGGCATAGCGAAAGGTCCTGTGGTGTGGATAAAGCGCGGGGCGTCAGCTCGACGGTTTCGAGCGCGCCCGAGGACGAGACAACGATCGGGCGAACGAAGAACGTACGTATGGTATAGCTTTAAACGCTTCGGTGAACGACATAGCACGCGCGCGTGATGTTGATGAGTCAATAGAAAATTTGCATGTGTGACAATGGGGTCCTAGTGAAGTCTATTCAGAAGCAGCCTTTTCAGCCTTCTTGGCCAAACGTTCCGCCGTCTTGCGCTTTTCGCGCTCGAGGAACTCCGCTTGGAGCTCCTTAGCGGCGGCAAGCTTGGACAACAAACCCTTGTACATGGCCAAATCGCTGTTCACCTTCTTGAGATCAACGCCGCCCGCCCCAGCGAGGGATTCCAACGCCTTCGGGTCCGTCGCCTTGGCGAGTTCCAACATGCGGAACATCCCGATGGCGATGTACTTGGTGTACAACAATTTGTCCGCCGCAGCTTGCGTCGCCATGGTCGCAAACAATGGGTTCGCCTTCAAACCATCAACGCCTTCGGCACTCGCCGCGAAAGCCCCGAGCTTCTCCGCATCCGCGCGCGTCTTTGCCGCGTCCTCGCCGAGCGCCGACAAAAACGCTTCAAAAATCTTAGCCTTCTGCGCCTCATCCGGGAATCCCTCAAAGAGCTGATCGAACACCGACACAAACCCAAGCGAAGACAACGCGTTGTATTCATACTTGCGGTTATACTTCGTAAAGTGCGCTTGCACCAAAAGCTCGCTGACGATGGTCGACCACACGCTCGGGATCGGGTACGGGTACTTTTCCAAAAACTTCGCCTTGGTGTCGCTCACCGTAACCTCTGCGCGCACGAGAACACACATCACGTAAAACCCTCAACCGTCAGTCACGCGAAACCAAACGCACGCGCGAACGTCGCGCACGCAATCGCCTCAACGCCCGCACTAATCGCACACACCCCGTGCCCTATCCTTCGCCTTTTCCCAAACCTCGCACTGATGTCACGCACCGTAAATAGAACTCGCGCGAACGACGACCGACTTGCGCGTCATCGCGCGCGTCGTCGTCGTCGTCGTCGTCGTTTTCGTCGACGTCGGGCGAAGGGCGGCGACGCGGGTGGCGGTGAAGCTCGACATGGTAGCCATGGTGTGACGTCGTCGACCGAGGGCGCGGGCGGGTGACGTCACGTGCCGGAGCGTTCGGACATGTGGCGTGTGTGTGTATGGGTATACAGTATAGTGTGCATGCTTCACATGGGACTCGCGGAGGACGCGGGACGGTTGACGGATGACGGACGACGGATGGACGGCGATGGATGACGGCGATGGTTTCGATTGCACCGTGTCTACTATGCTACCTAGGATTTTGTGGGTTCTTTCGCTGCGTCGATTGGGGACGCGATTGCGCGCGGGGGACGCCGAGCGGCGCGGGCGGTTTCAGGCGCGGGACGCAAAGCGTCGCGCGGGACGGTTGGTTTGCTCGGCGAGCCGTTCGATGAGGGCTTGAGCTTGGGTGATTTGGACCTCGTGTTCGCGCGTGAGGGTGGTGATGTGCGCGGTGGCGGTGGCGGTGGCGGCGCGAGCGCTCGCGGCGTCGCGCTGTTCGTCGACGAGGAGACGCTCGACGCGCGCGAGGCGAGCGGCGGTGCCTTCGGCGTGGCGTCGAATGAGTTGCATTTGACGCTCACGACGGTCGACGTCGGAAAGTTTTGCGGCGATGGCGTCGCGCTCTAGGGTCACGGCGCGTAGCGCGCGTCGGAGATGGATGACGTCGTCGTTTTCGTCGCTCGATGTCGACGGCTGACGACGCGTCAAAGCGGCTGCTTCGTCATCCTTCAATGTCATCATCGCCACTAATGCGCGGTGTAAATCTTCTTGTAATGCGGTGTTCTGACGTCCTAGACGCTCTATCTCGGCGTCGTAGGAGGCAAAAACACCGAGCCAACGCTCAGGGACGTCGCTTCGCAACTGTCTGCACCGCGCTCTCGCCGCGCTCGTCTCCAGACGCGCATCTTCTATCGCTAATTCCATCTCTGTCTCACGTGCAAGAAGCGCTGCTTCGGCAGCATGCGCGCGTGACTCTGCGAGCGCTCGAGCGCGCTGCTCGTCGCGTAGGAACCTACTGAGCGTTTCTCTATCTTCTAGCGCGCTCGCGTACGGTGACGACGAAGTTGTTTCTTTCTTGGCTTCTTCGCGTCTCACATTCGCCTTTCGTGCGCCACGCTCCATGGACTTGTACATATTCTGTAGCTCGTCATCCTCGGACGTCATCTCGCGCGTACTCGCTTGCGTCGATCGGCGCTGGACGGCAATGTCCTGTACGAGCTCGCTTAAATTCTTCTCTCGAGCGACCACTTTTGCGGGCGCTTTATCATCATGCGAGGCCATTAAAGACGCATAGAGCGCGTCAAATTCGCGTAAAGTCTCTGACTTAATCTTCATACGTGCGTGACATGAGGTTGATGGCAAAGACGCGCGTGGCACTGTCGTCCTCACATCGCGGCGCGCGCTCGAGCATTCAAACGCTCGAGCGTCGATAAGAACTACAGTCTAAATCATTACATATTATCCGCTACTAAATACTTTTGACCCCGTATCTACCCACCTGTGGTGAAATACCACGCACTATCGCCGCTCACGTCGCTCAAATCTTTGAGTACGTCGCCATCCAAATACAAAAGTGCAAGTACGCGACGAGCATGCCCAAAATCGCGCCCACGACAACTTGTATAGGAGTGTGACCTAAAGTATCGCGCAACGGTCGACTATCCGTCAACGGGTGATCCCGCGGTAACTCCACAATGAGTTGGTTCAACACCTCTGCTTGACGACCGGCGTGTAAACGCACGCCAGTCGCGTCATACATCACCTACGCGAGACGCTCGACGTTAGTCGCGAGTTCCGGAACGCGCGCGCGCGCGCGCGCGCTCAAAACGAATACCAAATCCACCCCCAGCACGCGCACCGCGCAGCAAAAGCAAACGCAGACGATGCCAAACCCACACCGCGCGCGCTTTCATACCCCACGCATCGACGCATCGCGAGCGAACGCGCGAACCGCGAGATAACGCCAGCTCGCGCGACCCCCGCGCGCTCAACCCACACGCGCGCGCACACACACACGTACCACGAGCGAAAACACTAAACATAACGCAAATATACTCGATTGCATGCCTTCCTTCAATCCAATCGACGTACACAACCCCACAACGAGCGCCGTATGCGAGCTCGGCATGCCGCCGCTGCCCACCAAGCGCGTGTAATCAACCTTCCCCGTGGCGTGGTAGTGCGTGAACACCTTGGCGGTCTGCGCGATGGAGAACGACAGCAGGGCGGCGATGAGCGCCGGGCTGCTCACCACGGCGGGGATGTGCGAGATCGAGCTCGCCATCGCGCGGGCGCTGGCGCGAGCGCGCGTCTCGGAGTGGCGCGTGTCCCGGCGCGCGTGCGGATCGCGCGATGGGATTTTAGACCGTACATGGGCGTTGGGGCGCTTGACTATGTCGTGTGAGGGGTGTGAGGGATGTGAACATGCGCGTGATGGGGTGAAGTGAGAGTAGTATATGAGACCTAGGGTTTAAGAGTGATACATTGGTGGCGTTCTGGTGGCGTGCGTTACGAGAGCGTTTTTGTGTGTGTGTGTGTCTCGCGTCGTCGTCGGCGGCAGAGCGCGTCGTCGACAGCGCGCGACGCCGGTGGTACGACAGGCGCGAAGGTGTTTTTTTCAGTGGCGTGCGCGCGCGTGTGCGTGCGTGCGTGCGTGTGTGTGCGTGCGTGTGCGCGCGCGCGCGCGCGCTCGAGCGGTTTTGGACGACTGCGTGGCTTGGCGTTGACTCGCGTTGGAATGGTTGTCGCGGAGAGCGATGCGTTGCCTGCGGCGACGACGACGGCAAAGGTGAAATTGAATGCACGAGGTGATGCGAAAATAGCGGAGGTGTTGGAATCGTTTCACGCCCAGACGGGGTTTCGAGTTGAAGACGTGGACGCGAGCGTGTTGGCGCACGCCGTGGCGCGCGCGAAGAAGATTGGGAACGAACACTTCGCGGCGAAAGCGTATGATGAAGCGATTAAAGCGTATACAACGGCTATCGCGGGATGTGATACGGATAAGAGCTTATATTCGAATCGCTCGGCGGCGGAGCTTGCGATGGGGTATTACGACGACGCGTTGCGCGACGCGGCAAAGTGCGTGCAACTCGACAAGACGTGGGCGAAAGGATACTATCGTCTCGGATGCGCGCTCATGGCGGTGTTTGAAAGTGGTAAGGCGATTTTAGCATTTCAAGAGGGCTTAAAACTCTCGCCTGACAGCGCTGACATGAAAGAGAGACTTGAGGTTGCCCGCGAGCGATACGAAGATGAACGCGAACGCTTGCTCGCCGAAACAAAAGCCACTCGGAGAGACTTTGCACTCAGACTTCGTGATGCTCGAGCGCAGGATCGTCGAACGGAGATGGAGAATCAGTGGAAGCAAACTCTTGGCGGACCGGAGTGGGATATGGAAGATTATGAATGGCGACCAACGTTTATTCCACAAATGTGTACGCGCAAACTTGACAGCGCTCGATTTGAAATGGATCCAGCGCGATTGAATATGATCACTTACGCGCAAGCGATAGCCGAGCTCGCGACGCCGAAGAAAGCTCTGAAAATTCTCGAAGACACTGTACGCGTTGCGGCATATAGAGACGCCATTGAACTCACTGTCGGTGATTTTGAGAACGAGGAGCTGCAGTCAGCGCTCGTGCTCAGTGCGGGCGGCGGCGTGTTACCTATGATTACCGCTCGAGCCGGAGCGAAGCGCGTGATATCTATCGAGCGCAACAGATTTTTGTACCGCATGAGTAAGCAAATCTTAAAATCAAACGCTGCGAAATTCGAAAAAGGTGCGATTCAGATGTTAGATCAAAAGCTCGAGACGTGTTCGCTCGCAGAACCAATCGCCGCGCCAGATGATTCAAACAAACAGCCACAAGTCGTACCTGAAGCCTCACAGCTCGTCGTGACTGATTTATTTGATCACGCCACGTTGGGTTTGGGCTTGCTACGTGCTATTGATCACGTGGGAAAGCATAAACTTGCGACACCGAATGCGCGTGTGATACCGTCTCGCGTCCGCGTCATGGCGCAACTCATTGAACTTCGTTTGGATCAAGTAAATGGATTTGATTTGTCTGCTCTCAACGCTTATCGCTGGCATCCTCAAGCGGCAAAACAAGTCTTATATTCCGAGCCACACAGTGTGCTTTCTGATCCGTTTGAAGTGAGTGATTTGAATATTCAAGACCGCTTGGCCGCCGCTTTGCGAGGCGACGGCGAAGGACGCTCGAAAAATGGCACCATGGAACAGGATGATTACTTACACGTGAAATCAATCAAGGATGGTTTATGGAATGCTATTGCGTTTTGGTTTGAATGCGAGCTCTGCGATGGGGTTGAGTTGAAGAGTTACGACGTTGATGGAGACAAGAGCGCCGCTGCGAGCTCATGGGGCGCCGCCGTGCACTACTTGGATGAAATTCCCATCAAGCTGGGCGACGACGTCGAGGTTAGAGTGCGTCGCGACGCTGACCGCTTTTACTTTGACTCTACACCACCTGCAACGCGACCGCGACATGCGAGCATTCCGAGCTGGCATTACGACATGTTGAATGACTCGTCTCGTAACGCGGCGTATGAGAAAGCCATCAAGCGCGCAATTGTCAAGCGTAAAGATATGAATCTGAAAAACGAAGTCTTAGACGTTGGTGCGGGAAGTGGCTTACTCTCTATGTTTGCTATGCGTGCTGGTGCAGATAGCGTGTACGCCGCCGAGATGAGCAATCATATGTGCGACGCAGGTGAAGAAACCGTGTGCATGAATGGGTACGGGACAAAAATTATGTTTCTCAACCGCGACGCTCGACGACTGTTTACGAAAGAGTCAGAAGGACTCATCAAACATGGTCTGAAACCCGACGGTAATTGTCCCGAAATGGAACGAAAGGCTGATATCTTGGTCTATGAAGTCTTCGACAGTGGTTTAATTGGCGAAGGCGCGTTGCACATTGTCGGCATGGCGAAGCATCGTTTGCTCTGCCCCGACGCGACGATGATTCCATGCGCAGCGAGCGTGTACGCACAGCCAATTCAGATTCGAATCGAATATGTTTCCGATTTTGATTGCGCGCAAGCCAATCGTTGGCGATGGCGGAATGATTACGAGGGTATCAATCTCGAGCTTTGCCCGGACAAGTGGAAGCCGCTCGCGCCGTTCAAGGAAGTCTTTGACTTTGACTTTCATAAATACACGGAAAATCTTTCGCCGGCGAACGTCGAACTTGACTTTGATATCGATACTGACGGCGTGTTCAATGCCGTTGCATTTTGGTTCAAGCTTCAATTGGACGACGAAACCGAGCTCACAACGTCGCCATATGTTGGCGCACGCAAAGGCAAGACGTGGCAACAGGCGGTGCAATATGTCGAAGAGCTCAAGGTCCGCGCTGGAGATACCATGCCCCTCGTTGCGTCGCATGATTCATACGGAATCAAATTCGAAGTCAACGACATGAAGTTAAAAAACAGAGTCGCGTTGAGAACCGGCGTACCGGCATGGGATCCATCGTGGCACGTCGCGCACGAAGCCA
>JACLAB010009915.1_pt1 | contig 90149 bp, 89 predicted proteins | sample 8027921 | NCBI WGS metagenome assembly JACLAB01 (sample SAMN15725117, study PRJNA655200) | protist metagenome | isolation source: fluorescence activated cell sorting (FACS) single amplified genomes of... | place: USA: West Boothbay Harbor, Gulf of Maine | collected 2000-07-19 | reverse complement strand
TTCTGCAGAATTTATGCCATTCGAATTAGAGAATGAGGTAATTGAGTTTAATACAAGACGCGCGCTTAGAATTATTAATACTATTAAAGAGTCAGAGGCTCACTATGCCCCCCTATTAGTGTGGATAATTGGAAAGGTTATTAATAACTCAACTGCAGCAAAGCAAAACTCAAACCCCCAATCAAGCTTGCAAAAGTCTGGAGTGTGGAGCAATAAAATTTCTTCTTACATTAATTTTATGAAAATACATTCATTACAAAAACTTATAGATCTTCAAAAAAATATTTATGAGTTAGATTTAACTACCAAGGGCTTGAATAAAAGAAATTTTTGGAACGATATAGACAACATTATTATTAAAATGACTTCTAGCTAAAAAATTTTGAATCAAAAATTTTTTTAGCAATCATGTAACTTTCATCGTTTAAATTTAAATTACAATCTAAATTAATAATTTCTTCTATTGGAGCAATGCCTTTTGTTGAGCTAGTCAACCATGCAGATGAAGCGGCTTTTAAATCCTCTAAAGTAAAATCTTTCTCGTGAACCTTTATATCAATCTCTTCGAGAGCATCTATCAAGATTTGTCTTGTTATACCGGGTAAAATATTATTTGAAAGTGACGGAGTGCATATATAACCATCTTTTACAAAGAATAAATTTGATGCTCCTGCCTCAGTGAGGATGTTATCATTGTGCATAACAACCTCATCACAACCTTTCTCTTTAGCCTGATTCATACTTAAAACATTTCCTAGAAGTGAGGTAGATTTTATATCGCATCTGCCCCATCTTAGATCTTCACAGATCATAATTTTTAGAAATTTAGTTTCAAAAAAGTGTGGTAATACATAGCCAAAAGTTTCAAGTTCAATGTCATTTGAATGCATATGAGACCTAATAAGATCTTGGCCTCTTGTTACCTGATAATAAACGTAACCACTTTTAGATTCGCATAATGAAATTAGTTTTTCAATTTCATTTGAAATTACATTTAAATTTATTTTCATAGACAAAGCATTCGAACTGTATTGAAGTCTTTTTATATGATTATCATATGCTATAGGCTTAGAGTTATAAAAAGGGACTACTTCGTATACGCTATCTGAGAATGTATAAGCCCTTGAAAAAGGTGAGATTTGAATATTTTTTAAGCTATCAAATTTGCCATTAAAAACGGCTTTAATTTGTTCCATTTTCTGTCATTCCAAATAAGCTAAAAATCCAAAGAAGAAACTTAGACCAAAGCCTTCCAAAAAAACCTTTAGCTTTTATGCTTTGAAGTGCTACTAGTTCAGTGGAGAAAACAATCTCATCATTGCTAACAATCTCAAGAGTGCCTATTTTTTGGCCTATTTCTATTGGAGCTTGTATATTGTTACTGTAGTTGTAGTTAACAGTTAAATCTTTGAAGCTTGTTCTTGGTAATGTTATAGAGATATCTTCCAGAACTCCCAGCCCAAGAGATTTTTCAACACCACCCCATATATTGATGTTTTTGTATTCTTGATTAGCACTTAGAACCTTTTGGGTAGCAAAGAATCGGAAACCATACTCTAACAACCTTTGACTAGCTAGAAATCTATTATTATCAGAATCACTTCCAGCAACAACAGTAATTAATCTCATATCCCCTCTTTTTGCAGATCCAACTAAACAATATCCCGCTGCCTCAGTATGACCAGTCTTCACCCCGTCAGATGAATCGTCTCTCCAAAGAAGTTTATTTCTATTAAGCTGCTTAATATTGTTAAAAGTAAATTGCTTTTCTTTGTACAGTGAGTAAATGTCAGGAAACCTCTTAATAAAATCTGATGTTAGAGTTGCCAAATCTTTTGCTGAGGAAAAATGATTTTCATCAGGCAGACCAGTTGAGTTTTGAAAAATTGTGTTGTCCATTTCTAAAGAGCCGGCATATGCATTCATTAAATCAACAAATCCTCTTTCAGTGCCTCCGGCATACTCAGCTATAGCTACCGATGCATCATTTCCTGATTGAATAATTATTCCTTTTAGTAAATCAGAAACACTCACCTTCTTGCCAGCCTCAATAAACATTTTTGATCCCTCCATTCTCCAGGCTTTCTCACTAATTAACACTTGATCATCAAGAGAAATTAAGTCATTAGTAATCTGATCGGCAACAACATAACTTGTCATTATCTTTGTCATACTTGCGGGCTCAATTTCAGAATCGCTATTAAATTCTGCAATAATAGTATTTGTGTTTGGCTCAATTAGGATATAACTTTTTAAATTTAGTTCAGGGGCATTTGGAACGAAACTTTGGGCATAAATAATGTTGCTTATTAATAGTGGTATTAGTAATTTTTTCATATTTTTAATTCTTCTGATAAGTGGTAAACAGCCATGGCGTAAAAATGACTGATATTATATTTGGTAATTGCAATAAAGTTATCGTCTCCAATAAAATTAATATCTTTTCCATCTTCATTAAAACTTAAAGGTATAAATTTTGAAAGCCCGTCTGATGGTTTAAAAACTTTTCTAACATTATTGGGAAAAGTTTCATAAACTATTTCGCCCTCTCTTTTCCATCCATGAATATATAAATAATTTGCAACACTACCAATTGCATCATCTACAGAATTAAATAAATCAGCATTACCATCTCCATCATAATCGATAGCATAAGCTCTATAGCTTGAAGAAATAAATTGACCATAGCCCATTGCTCCAGCGTATGAGCCTTTTATATTCAAGATATCTAATTCATTTTCTCTAGTTAATAAGAAAAAGCTAACGAGTTCTTTTCTAAAAAATTTAGATCTGCGAGGATAGTCAAAACCAAGAGTTAGTAGACTATCTATGACTCTATAATTTCCTTGAATCTTTCCATATCTTGTTTCAACGCCAACAATTGCTGTAATTACTTCTTTGGGCACACCGAATTCATTTTCAGCCTTTTGAAGAGTTATTAAATTTTCATTAATAAACAATTTCCCATTTTTGATTCTTTTTTCTTCTATAAATAATTTTTTATATCTATCCCAGGTCCATGTGAATTCAGCAGGTTTTGAAATTGAATCAATAATTTTCTGTTTTTTTTCTGCATTTAGTAGAACATCTTTAACAAAACTTTCATCAAAGCCATGTTCATTGACCAGCTCATTGATTAAAGTCTTGGCCTCTGGATGAGATAAATAATCTGATTGAAGATATGAGACGGTGAAAATTAGTGTGAATATTAACTTCTTCATTTTTGCATCAATTTTTTATGGGTTGCCATTGAGATAATAATTCCAAAAGCTATATAGAATGATAACAAAGATGAGCCGCCTTTGCTTATAAAAGGCATTGGCATTCCAACAACAGGAATAATCCCAACAACCATCCCAAGATTAATAAATAATGTTGATGCAAACACAAGACTTAGTCCACCAATGGTCAGTCTACAAAATCTATCTCTTGCATTAAATGCTAGATATAAGCATCTTAATAAAATAAAAAAGAAAATTGAAAGCAATATGCACACCCCTACAAAACCAAATTCTTCTGCGATAACTGCAAAAATAAAATCCGTCTCTGCTTCTGGTAAAAAATTTAGATGAGCTTGCGACCCCTCTTGAAAACCTTTACCACTCATTCCTCCAGAGCCAATAGCAATTTTTGACTGAGTAATATTCCAGCTGCTTCCATAAGGATCGCTTGAGGGATCAAGAAAAGTTAAGATCCTTTGTCTTTGGAAAGGTTGCAAAAAGTTATTCCATAAAAATGGAAGAGAGAGAACAATCAAGCCAAAAGATGTAAATATAAATTTCCAACTTAGCCCTGCCAAAAAAAGAATATAAACACCCGCCATAAAAACTACCAAGCCTGTTCCTAAGTCTGGCTGTCGATATACCAAAAAGAAAATAAAACTTATAAGAATAAGAGTAATGAAAGTATGCTTGGGACTTATTGGAAGAGGTTTATTATATAAATAAGATGCTAAAAAAATAGGTAATGCTATTTTTACTATTTCTGAAGTTTGTAACGTAAAAAACCCCAAATCAAGCCATCTTTTTGCTCCATTAATTTCTTTACCAAAAAGTATGGTGATAAAAATTAATACTATTGAAACAACTAAAAATAATCCTGATGACATTTTATAGAAATCAGGGTCTAACTGACTAACAGCAAACATCAACATCAAACCAAAGCCAACAAAAATTGATTGCTTTATTACGGTATTTAAATCTTCTTGAGAGGCGCTGTATAAAAAAAATAATCCCATAATTGATAGAAGAGTAATAGAAATAAATAAATATTGATCAAAATAAATAGAAAAGTTTTTAAAATTTATTTTCTTTTTCATTTTTTAATTAAGCTATTTAGAACTGCTATAGCAACTGGACCAGCAACTGAACCACCACTCTCCCCATTCTCGATAATCACACTTACTGCATATTTTGGTTCAGGCATTGGACCAAAGGCAATAATTATTGCATGATCTCGGTTGCCTTCATTTTCTCTAATAATTCTATAATCTTCTTTTGTTTCCGTGCTGACAAGTTCAACTGTGCCAGACTTTGCAGCAACCGTATAAGTTTTTAAATCTTTCAATCTTTTAGCAGTCCCTTGGGGATCATCTATCACGCCAATCATACTTGAATGCAGTTTTTCCCAATCAGAATTTTGGATTTTCTTTACTGGAAGGTTTTCTAGAATTTTTGGCACTTGATTTTCAACAAGAGTTAATTTCTTATGACTTCCTTTGTTAGCAATCACAGAGGCATAATATGCTAATTGCAATGGTGTGACGCTAAAATAACCCTGCCCAACTCCTAAATTCACAGTATCTCCTTTAAACCATCCAAAATTAAGGTTATTCATTTTCCACTCAGGATTTGGTAAAAGCCCAATATCAGGATTGAAGCAGTCTATGCATACATTTCTTCCAAAACCAAAATTAAATAAATGTTTAATCAGATCGTCTATATCAGACTGATAAGCTAATGAGAAGAAAAAAGTATTTGAACTTACAATCATGGCCTTTTTTAAATTAACATTACCATGCCCTCCCTTTCTCCATCCTCTGTAAACTCTTTGATCCTCAGGTAAAATAAAATATCCTGGATCATCTATTGAAAAACTCCAATCAATCAAACCTTCATCAAGTCCAAATAGTCCTATAGCTGGTTTAATTGTTGATGCAGGAGAATATCTACCCTGAGCAGCTCTATCAAAAAAAGGTTTATTAGCATCTTTTAATAATGCATTGAATGCTTTTGAGGATATCCCATTAGATAAATCATTTGAGGAAAAGCTTGGTGTGCTTAGGTACGTAACTATAGACCCTGATTGGATTTCAATAGCAACAACAGCGCCTCGTCTATTATTCATTTTTTCAAATGCTACTTTATGGGAATCTAAATCTAATGAGGTGAATAAACTATCTCCATTTATTGGTTGAATAAAATCTGTTTGTCTTAGCAACTTACCCCTTGCATCAACTTCATATATTTTTTTTCCAAAAAGTCCGCGCAACATTTTGTCATATGTATTTTCAATTCCAGTTTTACCTATTAAAAAACCATTTGAATATCTAAAAACTGTTTCATCTTGATTCAAAGATTGATCCTCTAAGATTGTGCTTAGCTGATCATTGCTGACTCCTCCTACGTAGCCAATTGAATGAGAAAATAATTGAGGATACTTATTTTTTCTACTATATCTTTCATCTATAAAAGCATTAGGAAACTTAAAACTTCTAACTTCAAATCTTGCAATTTCTACCTTTGTGAGATCTTTTTTTAAAATTAATTCGCGATTATATCGAGACTTTTGTTTGAAGTTCTCTAAGACAAAATCTATTTCGCTTTGTTTGAGATCAATAAATAAAGAAATTTCTTTAATAAAATTATCAATATTTGAGATTTGCCAAGGCTTGATTATAAGATCATAAGAGGGAACATTATTAACTAAAATATTTCCATTTCTGTCATAGATTATTCCTCGAATTGGCTGAACTAAAACTTCTTTAGTTTTATTTTCTATAGCAGCAAGCTCGTAGTTGTTGAATTCAGAAACTTGTAAGGAATATGTTCTTTGAAGAAAAAAAATAAATATTAATGCAAAGAATAAATAAACTATTAACAATCTCTTAAAAAAACTTTTCTTTTCAACTACTCTTTCTTCTAAATTAATCATTTGTGATACGGGCTATTATTTATTATTGAAAATGCCCTATATATTTGTTCAATTAAAATTATTCTAAAAAGCCTATGAGGGAAAGTAAAATTTGAAGCTGACAAAACTTTCTGAGACTTTTTAAGAATATTATTATCTAGTCCAAAAGAGCCCCCTATCACAAAACAAATCTTTAGATTATTGCTCATTGAATTTTCAAATATTTTACTAAACTTTTCGCTGCACACCCTATCCCCGTCAGAATCCCATGAAATCAGATAACTCTCTTCAGGTATTTTTTGAATGATTTTATCTGATTCAAGCTTAAGCACTTCCTCAATAGATCTCTTTGGGTGTTGCTGACCTTTGATGTTTATAAAATTTATATTAATTTTATTTTTGAGTTGTTTTGTATAGTAATTAATACCATCTAACTCCCATGGACTGAGCTTATTGCCAATGGAAATAATGGTTAAATTCATTCAATTAGAATTTTTTAGCAGCGTATTTTCGCCCCAAAGACCCTCTAAATCATAGAAATCCCTGATATCACTTTTCATAATATTGATAACAACTTCTCCACAGTCAACCAATATCCAGCCAGACTCAATCTTTCCCTCAACTCCTAAAATACTTTTACCACTTGCCTTTATGGACTCCACTAATTTCTCTGACAATGATTTAGCATGTCTATTGGAATTTGCAGTTGCAATAATTATTGCATCAGCAAAAGATGAAATACCATTTATATCAAGTATTAAAACATCCTCTGCTTTATTATCTATTAGTGTTGAATTGCAGATGTCTTGAAGGTTTTTTTTTGGCAAAATTATACTTTTTTAAAAAAAATTAAAATTAAATTATAGTCAGAGTTATACTAAATCATTATTTATAAAAAAGGTGATTAATTATGGAAATAACCTTACTTAATTCATTGCTTGAAATGTTTGAAGCATACAGGAGTTTAATAATTTGGTTTGGTTCAGTATCCTTATTTATTTTTTTATTTAGTCTTTTAACTATTAAATGGTTGGTTGCTTTAATTCCTGAGGACTATTTTATAAATAGGAAGGCCTCTAAGATGCGATCAAGCAATCCCGCTTTTTGGTATATTGTTTTAATTATTAAAAATGTGGTTGGTTATTCCCTTGTACTCGGTGGAATTATGATGCTTGTTCTTCCTGGACAAGGAGTATTTACTATAATAATTGGTTTAATGCTCAGCAACTACCCAGGAAAATATTCAATTGAAAGAAAATTTATCGCCATTCCATCAATATTAAAATCAATTAATTGGTTAAGGCAGAAGTCCAATAAGCCTCCACTAAACCTATCTAGATAGTTGAAATTTTTTCTATGTATTTAGACAAGATTGAAAGCCTTTGAGAAGCATCAAAGGCCTCAAGCAGATTTTGTCTTTGACTCATTGAAAGAGGAATTAAGCCTGCTAAATGATATGCTATTGAGTCTGCAGAATTAAAATCAACTTTTATAGGAAGTTCATTGATTTTAGGATGCTTTACTAATTGAGATAAGATATTAATTATCTCTGGGTACTCTGCAATTAAAGCTTGATTATCTACTTCTGGATCGATTTCAGGTTTAATTTCTGCAACATGAAGCCCGTCCTCAAGTTGATATATATTTTTAATGGAAACTTTGTTTTCTGACTTAACAGTAATTCCAAGCAACCCATTTGGAAGATTATTAAAATCTATTATTTCAACATAAGTACCTTTCTTGGATATTCCAAAATCAGCATTATTATTATCTTGAAGAACTATAACAAAACCAAGATTTTCAGACATGCATGTCTTAATCATATTGATGTATCTTGGTTCAAAAATTTGGAGTGATTGAATGCTTCCAGGAAGGGCAACCAAGCCAAGTGGGAATATGGGTAAATTATTTTTCATTGAGATATTCGATAAGGGGTTTTGTTAACTTTTGACTATCTTTGTTAGTCATAATAACAACAATATCATAGTCTTTTATTATGCTGATAGTTTTTTGAATACACTCATCTAGATTATTTACAGTATGAACTTCATTGGCTTTATCAATAACTCCTTTATGATCTAACCAAATAACTTCATCAAAAAAATTAGATGACTTAATAAGAGCATCTCCATGAGTACCATCAGACATAGTATTAGAAGCTAGCTCGATAACACCCAATATTTTTTTTGACAAAAACTCCTTTCTAATGGCTTTTGATGATGCCTCGATTGCAGAAGGATGATGAGCAAAATCATCATATATTTTAATGCCTGAATGTATCCCTTTAAACTCAAGCCTTCTTTTTACGCCTTGAAATTTTAATAAAGAGTCAATTGAATCTTCTATCTTCACTCCGCCTGTTTTAGCAGCAAGAATTGCACAAATATAATTCTTAAAATTATGCTCTCCAATTAGAGGTAAATTTTTTAAAGAGAACTTGTTTTCTATGGTTTCGATTTCTTCTGTCTCAAAGTTAATTTTTATCTCATCATCATTGATCTTTATTAAATTGCTCCAATAACCCATATTAATAACATCCTGGGTATTAGAATCATTATTGAAATAGATAATGTTTCCAGAGGAAGGGATAATTTTTAATAAATGATGAAACTGTCGCTTTATGTCTTTAATGTCATCAAAAATATCAGCATGGTCAAATTCAATGTTATTGATAATCAGAGTACTTGGGGAGTAATGAATGAATTTTGATCTTTTATCAAAGAATGCGGAATCATATTCATCAGCTTCAATAACAAATATCTCATCTGTGCCAAGTGAAGCTGATCCAGAAATATTATCTGAAATGCCCCCAACTAAAAATCCAATATCTTTTCCTTGATCTAAAAATATGTGCGTCAGCATATATGAGGTTGTTGTCTTTCCGTGAGTACCAGAAACTGCAAATACTTTTTTAGTTTTTAGTATATCTCCAAGCATTTCTGGGCCTGATTTAAATGGCAATTTAGTATCTAAAATAAACTCAACACACTCATTTCCCCTTGATAGAGCATTCCCAATAACATATAAGTCTGCTTTGGGAAGAGTGTCTTTTGAATACCCTTTAATCATATCAACTCCCATTGCATCTAAATGATCTGACATAGGTGGATAGAATTTGGCATCAGATCCAGATATCTCATGTCCAGACTCCTTGAGTATTTGTGCAAGACCTCCCATGAAGGTTCCGCAAATACCTAAGATATGTATTCTCATATAATCTATAATACGTTAACAAGTTTTATTGCGACATATTTAGGGAAGAAATAAATGAAAAAAAATGCTCTTTATGCTCAATCAGGCGGAGTTACGGCTGTAATAAATGCAACAGCTGGAGCATTGATTTTAGAAGCTAGAAAAAATAAGAATATTGGCAAAGTCTTTGCTGCTGAAAATGGAATATTGGGAGTATTAAGAGAAGAACTAATAGATACTTCAAAAGAATCGCTGTCTTCAATTGAGTCATTAAGCTATAGACCCGGAGGAGTATTTGGGTCCTGCAGATTCAAGCTAAAAGATCTTGAGATAAGTGAAAAAGAATATGAGAGACTTATTGAAGTTTTTAAAGCTCATAATATTGGTTACTTTTTTTATAATGGAGGAAATGATTCTGCAGATACTGCATTTAAAGTTTCTCAAATTGGAAAAAAACTTAATTATCCAATTCAATGTATAGCAATACCTAAAACTGTAGATAATGATTTGGTGCTAACTGATTGCTGTCCTGGTTTTGGTTCTGCAGCAAAATATATTGCAACCTCAACATTGGAAGCATCTTTAGATGTTCAATCCATGTCAGAAACTTCTACAAAAGTATTTATTTTGGAAGTAATGGGTAGAAATGCTGGATGGATGGCAGCCTCATCAGCTCTTGCAAGAACAACTAATGAATATGCTCCACATATTATTTTATTGCCCGAAGTAACATTTAATCAAAAAGATTTTTTAGCCCTGGTAAAACAGGTTGTTGCTAAGCATGGTTACTGTGTTGTTGTTGTATCTGAGGGAGTAAAAAATAGTAAGGGTAAATTTTTATCTGAATCAGATGGAAGAGATGCCTTTGGTCACTCTCAGCTCGGAGGCATAGCGCCATATATTTCTCAATTAATTAACAATAAATTAAAAATAAAAAACCATTGGGCAGTAGCAGACTATCTTCAAAGAAGTGCTCGACATATTGCTTCAAGGGTAGACCTAGAGCAGGCTCAAGCCGTTGGATCATTTGCAATAAAATATGCTTTGGCAGGCATGAATGGAGTAATGCCAATAATAGTTAGGAACAGGGGATCAAAATATAAATGGAGCATAGAGGCTGCTCCATTATCAAGAATTGCAAATTTAGAAAAGAAATTGCCTAAGAGCTTTATCTCTAAAAATGGCATGAACGTTACACAAAAAGCAATAGACTATTTAATGCCTCTTATACAGGGAGAAACGCATCCTCCGTATAAGAATGGAATTCCATTAACAAAAGAGTTTAAACTTATTAAAGCTGTTAAAAAACTACCTAAGTGGAAATGATATCCTAACCATTAAGAGCATTAATAATGCTGGATACTTCATCCTTTAAAATATTTTTATCGTCTTCGTTTAAAAAAGCTCCCACTTCAACATCTTCACCTTTTGAGCGAAAGCTAAGTTTTAATGACTTATTAACGTCTTTTGTTACTTGAAAGGAAGTGAATGTTCTGAATTCTTCCCAACGATAATCAGCTTTATGAATTCCTTTCTCGATGGTCACCTTCTCTTGAGAAATATATATTTTTTCTCTTTTGCTACTCCATTTGAAGTTTAGGTAAAAAGCAAAAATCAAAATGGATATTTCTAATCCTGCAAAAGGAAGAATTAAAGTTGCTCCAACAAAATAAAATACAGTTGCTATGCCAAGACATATAATCGCAATGCTCAGTATAAAAAATATTCTATAATTACCAGTAAGCGAACTATTCGGTTGAATATGAATTGCGTACTTATCTTCGCTAATGTTTTGAACTGAAATCAAGATACAATATATTTAATGAAAAAAATTATTAATGAATATGCCAATTATACGGTGCCTCTTTATGGTCCTGCAGCCTTTGTTGTTAAAAAAGCTAAAGGCTCATTAGTATGGGATATGGATAATAAAAAATATATCGATTTTACTCTAGACATATCCGTTACGAATTTAGATCATAGTAACGATGTACTGACTAAAATTATGTAAATATAATCAGATTTTTGCTAAGTCTTATAATTGAAGAAGTTATTCTTCAGACTCTGCAAGAATAGACTCAACCTCTTCGATCATATTATCAACTTTTCTATAACCCTGTGGTAGCATGTTCCCTCTCTTAGCCCTTGAAGAAATATAATTCTCTAAGTCTTTTAGTTTAAGAGTTAAAAACCTCTTTCCACTTTCTATTCTTAATGAGCTTGAAGGCGATATAAGTTCAGCATGAGCCATGTATTCCTCTTTTGCTAAAAATTTTGGAGTTGGGATATTAATAACCTTATTGCCTTTACCTTTTGGAAGAACTGGCAATTCATTAATCTCAAAAATTAATAATCTTCCTATATTTGATACAGCTGCTATATATACGTGATCTTCACGAACTCTTAGTGCCTTTAAGAGCTGGGCTTTGTTTGGCAGCTTCATAAAAGCTTTTCCAGACTTTTTATTTGAAACCATATTTTTGAATTCAGAAATATATCCATAGCCCGCTGTATTTATAATCATATATTTATCATCATCATTCCCAATCAAAGTAGATATAAATTTAACTCCAGAATCAGCAGAAACCCTTCCAGAAATTGGATCTCCCATACCTCTCGCTGAAGGAAGAGAATGACTTGGTATTGAATAAGCTTTACCGTTTGAGTCTAGAAAAACTGAAATTTGATTACTTTTACCCCTACAGTAATCTTGCAGCTTATCCTCACCTCTATAAGACAAAGAACCAGGATCAATTTCATGGCCCTTCGCACTTCTAATCCAGCCAGCCTCTGATAAAACCACTGTAATTGATTCTGTTACTAGGGTTTCTTCTTCAGAGAAGACTTTAGCATCTGATGATTCTTGAATAGGTGATTTTCTTTCTTCTCCGAACTCGTCTTTTATTTCTAAGAGTTCTTTTTTAATTAAGGTTTTTAATCTTGTTTTTGATTGAAGAATTTTTTCAATTTCATTTTGTTCCTCTAACAATACGTTTCTTTCTTGCTCTAATTTAAGTTGTTCTAATTTGGCAAGCTGTCTTAATCTAATCTCAAGAATTGCATTGGCCTGAATGTCCGATAGCTTAAAGGCTTTAATAATATCTTTTTTTGGCTCGTCTGATTCGCGAATAATTTTTATTACCTTATCTAGATCTAAGTAAACTATTAAAAGTCCTTCTAGAATATGGAGCCTATCATTTACTTGATCAAGTCTATGCTCAAGTTTTCTTGTAACTGTATTTTTTCTAAAGACAAGCCACTCTTTGAGCAGTTCAACTAATGAAAATACTTTTGGCCCACCATTCAAAGAAATCAGATTCATATTAGCTCTATAATTTTTTTGAAGATCAGTAGATGCAAATAAATGATTCATGACATCTTGTGCATTAACTCTATTTGATTTCAAAGTAATAACAAGACGAACAGGTTCTTGATGATCACCCTCATCTGCTAAATCTACAACCATAGGAATTTTCTTTTTAAGCATTTGATCTGCTATCTGTTCTAGTATTTTTGAACCAGAAGCCTGGTAAGGTAAAGCATTTATAATGATCTCACTTTTCTCTTGCACCCAATGTGCTTGAGCCTTAAAACCGCCCCTACCAGTAGAATATATTTCTTCAAGCTCTTCAGGACTTGCAATAATTGGAGACTCATTTGAAAAGTCTGGTCCCTTAATAATTTTTGTAATATCTTTTAACTCAGCTTTAGGATTTTCAAGGATATGAATAGTCGCATCTATAACTTCATTAATATTATGTGAAGGAATGTCAGTTGCCATACCAACAGCGATTCCTGATGTTCCGTTAAGAAGAATTGATGGGAGCTTTGAAGGGAATATCACCGGTTCAAGTAAAGAGCCATCAAAGTTGGGCTGCCAATCAACAGTACCTGATTTCAATTCAGATATTAGCAAGTCTGCAAATTTAGTTAGTTTAGATTCTGTATACCTCATTGCAGCAAAAGACTTTGGATCGTCTTGCGAACCCCAGTTGCCTTGCCCATCAACCAAAGGATATTTAAACGAAAAATTCTGTGCCATTAAGACCATAGCTTCGTAGGCAGCACTATCCCCATGAGGATGAAATTTACCAATAACATCACCAACTGTTCTGGCAGATTTTTTATATTTAGATCCTGCATCAAGACCTAACTCTGACATTGCATATAAAATTCTTCTTTGAACTGGTTTTAAGCCATCTCCTATATTTGGCAAAGCCCTATCTAAAATTACATACATTGCGTAATTTAAGTAGGATTCTTCTGCATACTGCTTAAGGCTTATTGAGTTTATTTGCTCTTTTTCTTTCATATTTATATTTTTGCTAAAGATCCTTTCTTTTCAAGCCACTCTTTTCTTGCTGAGGCGTTCTTTTTTGATAAAAGTAAGTCCATCATAGAGTTAGCATTATCACTAGAACTTATTGATAACTGAACAAGCTGTCTGGTTGCTGGATCCATAACAGTTTCTCTTAATTGAGACGGGTTCATTTCTCCAAGTCCCTTAAATCTTTGAATATTAATTTTTGGCTTGCCTTTTTTTCCTTTGAAGCTGGAAACTATTTCTTCTCTTTGAGCATCATCTAAAGCATATAAAACATCTTTTCCACAATCTATCCTATAAAGCGGAGGCATGGATATATAAATTCTTCCCTCTTGAACTAATGACTTATAGTGTCTTAGAAAAAGTGCACATAATAAAGTAGCTATATGAAGCCCGTCTGAATCAGCATCAGCTAGAATACAAATCTTTCCATATCTTAACGAAGATATATCACTATTGCCTGGAAGAACTCCAATGGCTGTAGACAGATTTTTTATTTCTTGAGATTTAATAATCTCAGAGCTTTCTAAATCCCAAGTATTTAATATTTTTCCTCTCAGGGGCATGATTGCCTGAAAAGATCTTTCCCTAGCTTGTTTTGCAGAGCCTCCAGCAGAGTCTCCTTCAACAAGAAATATCTCAGTTTCATTTAAATCCTGACTGTTACAATCTGAAAGCTTGCCCGGCAAAGCTGGGCCTTTAAAAGTCTTTTTTCTTTCAACAATATTAGATACTTTAGCTCTTGTTTGAGCTGAGATAATGGCAAGCTCTGCAATCTTCTCACCCTCTTCTGTATGGGTATTGAGCCATATACTAAAGGTATCTTTAGTGGTGTTTGATACAAATGTCATATGATCTTTTGAATCAAGCCTCTCCTTGGTTTGGCCAGCAAATTGAGGATTCTGAAGTTTTGACGAAACTATAAAAATTGCATTATTAATAACATCATCTGCATTAATCTTTAAGCCTTTTGGTAATAAATTTCTGTAATCACAAAATTCTTTAATAGAATCTAGTAGACCAGATTTAAATCCATTTAGATGAGAACCACCTTGGACGGTAGGAATGAGATTCACATATGTTTCATCTAATTTATTTTTTGGAGGCCTTTGAGACCAGTTAATTGCAAATTCTAACTCTTGAACATCACCTTGCTTAGAGCATGTTATTGATTCTTCTAAGACCAGTTCTGATCCTTCAGCAGATTCAACTAGATAACTTTTCAGGCCATCTTCAAAATACCATTTTTCTTTATCGTTTGATTTTTTTTCATTGCTGAACTCTATTGTTAGTCCTGGACATAGAACCGCTTTAGCTTTTAAGAGATGTTTTAGTGCTTTGACTTGAATCTCAATATTCTCAAAATAATCTGGATTTGGTTTAAAAGTGATTGAGGTTCCAGTATTTCTTAAACCAACTTCACCAATTTCCTTAAGTTCACTAACTTTATCTCCATTACTAAAGATGATTTGATGTTCTTTGGAATCTCTTTTAACTCTTACTTCAAGATTTTCAGATAAAGCATTAACAACAGAAACACCAACACCATGAAGGCCGCCTGAAAAATTATAGTCATCGCCAGAAAATTTTGCTCCAGCATGCAATTTACATAGAATTAGTTCAACACCACTAACTTTATGCTCAGGATGAATATCTACCGGCATGCCTCTTCCATTATCAGTTACTTTTATACTGCCATCTTTTTGAAGGGTTATTTTTATATTAGAACAGTATCCAGACAAAGCTTCATCAACTGAGTTATCTAGAACTTCTTGTATTAAATGATTGGGATTGGATGTGTCTGTATACATCCCAGGCCTCTTTCTTACAGGGTCTAGTCCTGATAAAACCTCGATTGCTTCTGCGTCATATGAATTTTTAGTCAATTTAAGAAGCCTTTAATATTGATTGAACTTATAAGACTTATTCTACTCTAAGAAATATTAAAAAAATTATAAAATATAAAAAAATACAAATGTTTACACTGCAAACATTAATATTGAGTTAAAATATGGAAATGAACAATTTTAAGAAGCAACTTTTTTTAGTATTTTTAATATCTTTTGGTCTGCAATCAGAAAATTTATTGGAGATCTATAACGAAGCATTAGAAAATGATCCAACTTTTAAAGCAGCAGAGTATTCATATCTTGCTGATAAAGAAATTGTAGTGCAAGGCAGATCTGCCCTTCTTCCAAGTCTAACATTGAGCGGGTCAACTAACTGGAATGAATACTATCAAGATAAGCAACTTCAGCAAGAATATAATTCATTCTCTAGCTCAGCTAGGTTATCGCAACCCTTTTTTAGATTAGATTCATGGTTTCAATACAAACAATCAAAATCACTTACAAATGCAGCTGAAGCAGAATTTGCTTTTGAGCAACAAAACCTTTTGGTTAGAACTGCAGAGTTATATTTTGGAGTCTTAAGAGCTATAGATAATTTAAATGCTGCAATATCTGAAGAAAAAGCTATCAAGAAACAACTTGATCAAGCACAGCAAAGATTTGAAGTTGGGCTGTCTGCAATTACAGGTGTTCAAGAGGCTCAGCTTGCATATGATTTAAGTAAAGCTTCTAGAATAAGTATTGAAGGTAAGCTATATTCTGCTCGCGAGGCTTTAAATGCTCTTATTGGTAGAGAGATTTTTAGTCTAGATGAATTGGGAGAAGGATTGCTTGTTGAAGTTCCAACACCCACATCAAAAGAACAATGGGTAGATTTAGCTCTAGAAAATAACTATCAACTTAAAGCAGCCTATCTTAGAAAAGATGCAGCAAGAAATAATGCAAGAAGCTCTGCTTCAAATCATCTACCCAAAATTGATATTGTTGGTTCAAAGTCAGAATCTGAAACAAATCAATTTAACTACGAAGGATTTAATATTAATGGTCAGGGTATTCCTGTTCCAGAGATAACAGGTAGAAGCAACTTTGCAATTCAATTTAGCATGCCAATTTTTCAAGGTGGTGCAGTTAACTCTCAAAGAAAACAGGCATATGCAGAATATGAAAGAATGAATGAAAATACCCTCTTTACTCAGAGACGAATTATTCAAGAGGTTAGATCTGAATTTTCAAATGTTCTAACACTTGTTGCCAATGTGACTGCACAAAAACAAGCAGTTGTTTCAGCAACTAGTGCTTTGGAGGCAACTCAAGTCGGTTATAAAGTTGGTACAAGAAATATTGTTGACCTATTACAAGCTGAAAAAAATCTTTACAGTGCTGAAAAAAACCTAGCAAATGCAAAATATGATTACATTTTATCTACTCTTAAATTAACTTTAGCATCAGGAACAATTACTCCCGGTGATCTTGTTAAAATTAACAGCTTATTAAAATAATATCCTATGCCCGAACTTCCAGAGGTTGAGACAACCATCAGGGCAATTAAAAAATTTAAAAATCAACGCCTGGTAAATATCAATATTTATAATAGAAATTTAAGATGGGAAGTCGATAAAAATCTTGAAGAAGATTCAAAAAATCAAATAGTCAGAGATCTTCGAAGAAGAGCCAAATATATTATATTTGAATTAGATAAGTGTTCGCTTATTTTACATTTAGGTATGTCTGGCAGCCTAAGGATAGCTGGTAAAAATGAAAATTTTTTTATTAAGCATGACCACATAGAATTTCTCTTTGAGAATGAAAAAATTATATACAACGACCCAAGAAGGTTTGGCTCAATTCATCTCACAAAAAATATTGACAAGCATAGATTAATAAATCATCTTGGCCCCGAACCTTTATCGAAAGATTTTAATTCAGAGTATCTTTATAACTTGTGCTTAAAATCAAAAACAAATATTAAGACTCTTCTAATGAATCAAAAAAATGTTGTTGGTATTGGCAATATATATGCATCTGAAATACTTTATCTTGCAAAGATTTGTCCTTTCAAAAATTCTTTTGAATTAACACTTAAAGATTGTGAAAAAATCGTAAGGGCATCAAAAAAAATCTTAAATGCAGCCATTAGGGTAGGCGGCACAACTCTAAAAGATTTTTACTCTGCTGATGGAAGCCCTGGTTATTTCAAATTTAAACTAAATGTATATGGCAGAGAGGGTTTGCGTTGTAAAAATTGCAAAGAAAAAATTGTAAGGGAAAACATCAACAAAAGAGCAACTTTTTCTTGCCCCTCATGTCAAAGTTAAGTTTCTTGCTTTGCCCGAAGAGCCTGCTCTACTTTTGGATGAACAAATTTAGAAATATCTCCTTTTAAATCAGATATTTCTTTAATCAAGCTTGATGAAACATATATAAGGCTTTCCTTAGGTGTTAAAAATATACTTTCAATATCTGGAGCTAAGGATCTATTCATGGTGGCAAGCTGAAATTCATACTCAAAATCAGAAACCGCCCTTAATCCTCTAATAATGGCGCAAGCATTATAATCTTTAGCCAAATCTACAGTTAGCTTTCTGGGGAATCCAACCACTTCAACTTTTTCATTATCATCATATATTGAAGAAGCAAGATTAATCCTCTCCTCTAAAGAAAACATTGGATTTTTTGACTCACTCTTTGCTATAGCAACTACAACCTTATCGAATAGACCACAACCTCTATCTATGATGTCCATGTGGCCATGAGTAATGGGATCGAATGAACCTGGGTATATTGCTACTCTCATTAATAAATCATACTAAACATTAATTTTTAAGCAACAGTAAATCACAAACATCAACATGCTAATAATTGCAAGAATACTAGAAAATAAAGTTTTTTTAAATTTGATACTAGTTAATTTTTTAGATATCATTAAGTCTTCATATAACGGGGGAGTAAATTATTACTCAAAAAATAAATAGGAGTTTAATATGAAATTTTTATTAATCTTAGGTAGTGTTATTGCGCTTCCTTCATTTGCAGCTGGTGGCGGCGACCTTGATGCTAGTGATTACACTGGTGTTAGTTTTTGGTTAGTGACTGCAGCTCTTTTGGCTTCAACTGTATTTTTCTTTATTGAAAGAGATAGAGTTGCTGCTAAGTGGAAGACATCTTTAACAGTATCTGGTTTAGTTACTGGTATTGCTTTCTGGCATTACATGTACATGAGAGGTGTTTGGGTTGAAACTGGTGAATCACCAACTGTATTCAGATATATTGACTGGCTACTTACAGTGCCTTTATTAATATGTGAGTTTTATCTGATTCTTGCAGCTGCAACTAATGTTGCTGGTTCTTTATTTAAAAAGCTTTTAGTTGGTTCTCTTGTAATGCTTGTATTTGGTTATATGGGTGAAGCAGGAATTATGGCAGCTTGGCCAGCATTCATTGTAGGGTGTTTAGCTTGGTTCTATATGATTTATGAGCTATGGGCTGGAGAAGGAAAATCTGCATGTAATACTGCAAGTCCAGCTGTTCAATCAGCATACAACACAATGATGTATATTATTATCATTGGTTGGGCTATTTATCCTCTTGGGTACTTTACTGGTTACCTAATGGGTGACGGCGGATCAGCCTTAAACTTAAACCTAATTTATAACCTTGCTGACTTTGTTAACAAGATTCTATTTGGTCTAATCATATGGCATGTTGCTGTGAAAGAATCATCTAACGCTTAAGTTAAATATTCTTAAAATTAAAACCCGGTCTAGGCCGGGTTTTTTTATGTAATTGATATAGTTATGGGGATATCACTTCACCATCCCAGGCAATAAGATTGCCGGATGAGGAAGTATCTGCACTTTCAATAACTTTTGACATCATATCAACACTAAAATCAGGAGAAAATAGCTTATCTTTTGATATATTTTTCTTAAATGGTTCGCTAAATTTACTTTCAACCGTCCCAGGCTGAAGAGCTAAAATAATTGCATTTGGATTTGATCTTTTCATTTCAATACTAAAGTTTTTGACAATCTGATTTAAGGCGCTTTTACTTGATCTGTATGAATACCAGCCGCCAACCTTATTATCAGAAATGCTGCCTACTCTCGCGCTAAGAAAAGCCATGACACTTTTATTTTCCTTATTTAACAAAGGTAAAAAATATTTACCTACTAAAGTCGGTCCAATTGTATTAACGCTATAAACTTTACTTAGGGTTTCGTAGTTTAAATCTTTAATACTTTTTTCTGGCCCAAAGCTTTCAGTATGCAAAACTCCACTTGCAATAATGACTCTATCTAAATAACAACCCTCAAGATAGCTTGCAGCTTTTTGAATACTATCTTGGCTTTCTAAATCAATTTCAAAACTAGAAACTTTTTCTGATACATGATCAGTAGCATTTCTTGAGAATGTAAATATATTTTCTACAGAGCTATCTTTTACATAACGTTCAACAAATGCATTACCTATTGCACCACTTGAACCAATTATTGCTATATTTTTTGACATTTAAGTTTGTTTAACAGTTATTAAGAAAGGCTTGATGAAAATTATATATATAAAGAAGTTCTATATGAAGTTAAACTTTATGCAAAGTATATTGAGGAAGATGCTATGGGATTTGAGACTAGTGACAGAGCAAAAGAAATTAATGAACGTTTAGAAGCTTTTATGGAGAAGCATATTTACCCTCGCGAAAAAGAATACGATGAATTTACAAGTGATCAAAATAATCTTTGGCAATATCCAGATTGGTACGAAGGACTAAAAGAAGAAGCAAAAAAACAGGGACTATGGAATTTATTTTTACCAAAAGAATATGCACCGTGGAGCCCTGGTTTGACCAACCTTGAGATAGCTGGTCTTTTTGAAACTATGTCTAGATCTGCATGGTCTCAACAAATCTTTAATTGTAATGCACCAGATAGAGGCAATATGGAAGTACTAGCCAAATATGGAACTCAAGAGCAACAAAAACAATGGTTAGAACCCCTGCTAGCCGGTGAGATTCGATCTGCCTATGCTATGACTGAACCTGATGTGGCATCATCAGACGCAACTAATATGGAATTAGAAATTACTCGTGATGGTGATGAGTATGTCTTAAATGGCAAGAAATGGTGGACTACAAATGTTATAACTCCAAAATGTAAATTTATGCTGGTTATGGGCAAATCAAATCCGGAGAACCCTCGTCATACACAACACTCAACTATTATTGTTCCTACTGACGCAGAAGGTTTTACAATTACAAGAGCACTAAGATCTCTTGGTGAATTGCACTCACCAGGCGGTGAAGGCGATGTAGTCTTTAAAAATGTTCGTGTTCCAGTTTCTAATCTGATACTTGGTGAAGGAAGGGGTTTTGAGATAGCTCAAGGTAGACTTGGTCCAGGTAGGTTTCAATATGCAATGATGTTTGTTGGAATGGCTCAAAGATCTTTAGAGCTTATGTGTGAAAGAGCTCAAAGCAGAGTTGCCTTTGGTGAAGCGCTGAGTAAAAAAACAAGTGTTCAGCATGAGATAGCAAGAAGTAGATGTGATATTGAACAATGTCGATTACTTGTTCTATCTGCTGCTGAAAAAATGGATAACTATGGCATAGATGCAGCAAGAGACTATATCTCAATGTTAAAAATAGTAGCACCAAAAATGTGTGAAGACGTCTCTAGCAGAGCAATACAGATTTTTGGAGGAATGGGTGTATCGCAAGATACTCCTCTTGCACACATATTCACAACTAGTAGATTTTGTAGGATTGCTGATGGCCCAGATGAGGTACATATGTCACAGTTAGCAAAACTAACCATGAAATCTTTTTTAACTAAATAATTTGATAAAAAGAAAAGGGAGTCATGGACTCCCTTCGTTAATAAAATAATCCCAGCTCTTTTAAGGGGAAGCTAGAAATTATATTTAATACTAAAGCCTTGATTTTTCGGTGCCATTGGAAAGACAGCAAAGTTTTGACCTACCAAAGCATTGGGTTTTGTAACAAGTCTTTCATGAAAATGATCAGTAGCATTTTTAATCCAATATGCAACTTCCAGATTATTATTAGACCATGCTATCTTAACATTTAAGTTTTCTCTGTCTCTTGGCTCTTTGAAAGAAGATGGCAATTCAGCAAGAGCAATATCTGTTGAGTAATTTGATGTAACCTCCATATCATCATCATAAGAGTAATCTACTCTCGTATGAACTTTTCCATTACCTAGAGATAGAAAGTGAGAAAAGCCAACATTGTATGCCATAGCAGGCGTTAATCTAATAGCGGCATTAGTTGAAATATCAGCTTCATCATCATCAAGATGCATGTAACCAAAGTTTGCAACTAAATTTGGTGATATTTTAGTAATTACATTTAAATCCACACCAAGTCTTTTTGCTGGAATTGTAGAGTTATAAACAACAGTGCCAAATTCTAACTGTTTTACACCTTGTAATTTTTCAGTCTCCATGTCAAAAACTGTTGCGTTAATTTGTGTCTTACCATTATTAATTCTACTTTTAATACCTATTTCAAAGTTAGTAGATTCTTCATCTTCATATTCTCTAAAAAATCCCTCAGATGGGCTTTCGCCAGTCGCGTTAAAGCCTCCTGATTTAAATCCAGTTGCAACTGATGCATATAACATTACATCTTCTTGAATATCTTTTTGCAAGGAAACACTGTATGTCGTCGAGGTAACATTTCTTGAAAATGTATCGTCTACATTATTTAAAAAACCATTAAGTGGCCATTGAGCAGCAGTCATTTGTCTTGGTATCAGATCTCCTGCGCTAACATTTGGAATCATTGCAGCTAATGTAGGGGGCGCTTGCATTGTGCCAACTAAATATGTTTGTGCATAAAGATCTGCATCTTTGTCTTCATCTGAATATCTAACGCCCAAATTAAGTCTTAAAGTATCGCTGAAATGATTTGTTGCTGTTCCAAATAAAGCTGACATAGAGCCATTCCATATCATATCTTGTTCAATTCGATCCCCAGGTCTAGCCATCATGGTTAAGCCAGTTAGAGCTGTTTTTTGTGATGTTAATTGACTAAGAGTGGCAGTTTGTTGGGGAGTTAAAGTTCCACCATTGGCTTGAAGAGTTGCAAGTTGTGTTAATGTTGTTCCAAATTCAGCATTGAAACCATTGAGCACTGCTGTTGTTGTAGTGGTCCAATCATCTCCTACCAATACTGAATTATCTCCAAATTCACGCAGATCACTTTCATAATTATAAAAGCCTAAAATATATTCCCAGCTACCAATCATATTTGAGGCAAACCTAATTTCCTGAGAAGAGGCAGAACCCTTCTGATTTCTTGCAGATTTAAGTAAGCCAACACCACTAAAGTCAGCATCAATTGCCTTAGCCATATCAAACTCGTTTTCAGCTAAAATAATTGTAAAAGTTCCATTTTCTCTTTCAGAATCAATTTTTAAACTTGTTAGTTTTGTATCTAAGTTAAATTTAGGAGCATTATTTGCTGAAAAAATATAATCGTCTGTGATTCCAAGTGGTGCAAGAGTTCTATTATTAGCTTGAGCTCCAGCAAGGATAGTTCCCTGATTAGCTGGAGAATCAGCAGCACAACAATTTGAATCTTTTGTTAGATCTGTATGAGTAAAGACTATTGATGTTTTATCAGAAGGATTTAAATAAAACTTTAGTGAATAAGTTCGATCATCAGCACTATTGGCTTTTGTTCCATCAGCTGCATTTGTCATCCATCCATCAGACTCATTCTTATTAAAAGAAAATCTCATAGCAGCACTGTCAGTTAAAGTTTTTGAGAAGCCTCCTGTATACCTTTGTTGATCATAATCACCAGATTCTATTTCTATATATCCATCGTCATCGCCAATAATTGGTGATTTTGTAGTTATATTGATAACCCCAGCATTAGCATTCTTTCCGTATAAAGTTCCTTGCGGTCCTTGAAGAACCTCAATTCTTTCTATGTCTGAAAGATCATTTAAACCCAATCCTGTTCTATTTAAATAGACTCCATCTACGATAATGGCAACACCTGCCTCTAAAGAAGCATCAGACTGACTAGAGCCTATGCCTCTTATTCTTATAGAAGATTGAAAAGGATCAGTATTATAGTTAGTGCTTAAAGTTGGTATACGAGCTGAAATATCTCTTAATGTATCGATATTTAAGGCATCAATCTGATCTGATATTATAACATCAAGAGCAATAGGTACATCTTGAGCGCTTGAATCTTTCTTTGTAGCGCTTACTATAACTTCTTCGATTGCTTCTGAATCTTGAGCTATAAGGCTAAATGGCATTAATATTGCTGCCATGCATAAAGCAGTTTGTATTAGATTTTTCATTTGAGTCCCCCCTAGAGACAATAAATTAATGTAAATTTATATAAAGTTTTTATAAGATATCCTATTGTCAGGCGTTGGTCATGCTTGTAAATAATCAGATTATGCTAAAAATTCATCAAATAGATACATCAAATAGATAAAAAATTATTATTTATCTTTTGAATTAAGAGAGACAAAGCTTGTGTCTTGAATAGCATCCTTGGTATTCTCAAGAATAACTTTTTTAACAGCAGCTACAATTGGATTAGATCTTGATAATTCATGCTGAACTAGATAGAACCCTATTCTAAATGAGTAGCCATCCCTATTGAAACAAATAAGTCTTTCATCACTTTCGCCATCAAGGTCTGTTAGAAATGTAACTCCATTACCACTTGCAACTAAAGAATGAGCATCTTGATATGAGTTTGATGAAATGATTATGTTTGGATCTTGAAAAAATGATTTAATAATATAATCAGTGTCGAATTTATCATTCCTTTTGTAAGCCACCCACTCAAAATCATTGGGAGTTTTATTCTTATCAAAATAATCTTTTGTTCCATAAATACACATGTCTATATTTGTAAGCAAAGTTGCAATTGAATCTTCGGGCGGTTTTGTTGTTCCGATAAACCCAAGGTCATATATCTCAGTACTTATATCGGCATCATCTGAACCATTCAATACATGAATCATAAGGTTTGGGAAATGAGATCTTAATTTTGTAATAAGATTTGTCATATTGCTGCCCCCCTCGCCTTGCTTGTAAATAACAAGCTTTCCACCCATGAGTTCTGGATTTGGTATGAATTTTTCTTTTAACTCTGAAATTTTATAGTCAATCTTTGCAACTTCTTTATATAAATCTTTTCCATGAGTCGTTAAGGTGTATCCAGAATTTTTTCTTTCAAATAACTTTAGAGCTAATTCTTTTTCTAATTTTTCAATCTTTCTAGATACCGTTGAATGATTGACTCCCATCTCTTTAGCACAACCACTCAAAGTGCCATGATTTGCACAGGATATAAAATATTCTAAATTGCCCCAGTCAAGCATTAAGCTGTTCCCCTAAATATGAACATAATATACTATGAATGTTCATATTTTATCAATAGATTATATTGGTACCTTTGCTAGAGTTCCTTCTTTTTTGCACGTAGACATATTTTTTTTTCCATATCATGATTTAGTTTTGTGTAATAAAATCTTTAGATAATGAAAAAATATTTTTTTTTAGCATTCTTTATTATTGCTCTCTTAATATTAAATTTTAAAAGAGACATTGCACTAACTTTAATTCCCATTGCACTAAATTTAACTAATCCAATTAATGAAAATCAAGAAATTAATTGGCCAACGCCGCAGTCTTCTGAAGTCAGTAATAAACCGAATATCATTTTAATTTTAGCCGATGATTTAGGTTTTAATGATATCTCTTTCTATAATGGTGGTGCAGCAGATGGTTCATTAATGACGCCAAATATAGATAACCTAGCAAAAGAAGGAGTAGCATTTTTAAATGGGTATGCTGCTAGCCCTGTCTGCTCTCCTTCAAGAGCAGCAATAATGACCGGAAGATATTCAAGCAGATATGGGTTTGAATTCACTCCATATCCAGCACAAGCAGCAAAAATTATGAATCTATTAAGAAAAGATGGGGAGCTTGAAACCATTAATCTTGAAGGTGTCCAGTGGGATGAGGTTGGTTTGACTGTTGGGGGTTTGCCGAACAAGGAAGTCACTATTGCAGAAATGCTTCAAAAAAATGGTTACTATACCGCACATATTGGTAAGTGGCATTTGGGTGGTTTTACAGATGGAATGAAACCCAACGATCAAGGCTTTGATGATAGCCTTATGCTAAATAGTAGTCTTTATTTTCCAAAAAATCATCCTGATATCGTAAATGCAAAAATTGATTCTTCGGTTGAAGATATGATCTGGGCATCATCTCAGTTTGCAGCAAGTTTTAATGGAAGTGAGCCATTTAAACCTGGAGGATATATTACTGATTATTATACTGATGAAGCTATAAGGGTTATTAATAATAATAAGGATAGGCCATTCTTTCTGTATTTGGGACATTTTGCTCCTCATAACCCCCTTCAGTCGCTAAGGAAAGATTATGAAAAATATAATCATATGGAAAATCATACACTTCAAGTATATGCAGGAATGATTGAGGCTCTTGATAGGTCAATTGGTAAAATTGTTTCTACTTTAGAAGAAAATGGATTAACAGAAAATACTTTAATAATTTTTGCTTCAGATAATGGAGGGGCTGGGTATATTGGATTAGATAATATTAATAAGCCTTATCGTGGATGGAAACTTACTCATTTTGAGGGTGGAATGCATATTCCCTTCTTTGCAAAATGGCCTGCAAAAATTAAGAAAGATATAAAATATTATAAAAGAATCCATCATACTGATATTTTTAGCACAATCTTGGGTGCGGCAAATATTGAACCTCCAAAAGAAATTAAAATAGACGGTGTAAACCTTATTCCCTTTTTAACTAATGAAAAGAGTGGGGAACCACATGAAACTCTTTATTGGAAAAATGCGAGCTATCAGGCAATTATTCATAATGATTGGAAATTAATAAGATCGAAATTTCCAAATGAACAAGAATATTTATATAACCTTAAAAATGATCCTTATGAACAAAATAATCTAGCAATGTCAGAGTTAACTTTAAAAAGTCTATTGCATGCAAAGCTTAATACTCATATTGAATCAATGCCAGAGCCAAGCTGGCCTCAATCAGTCTTTATGCCTGTTGTAGTAGATAAGCCCCAAACAAAATATAAAAAAGGCGACGAATTGATTTACTGGCCAAATTAAAAATTTAAAGGAGTTAAAAATGATAGATCTATATTTTTCTTACAGGAGTCCCTATTCATATTTAATACTCCCAAGAATGTTAAAACTTAAAAATGAACATAACGTTGAAATAAATTTTAAAATCGTTTATCCATTAGCTATAAGAATGCCTGAATGGTTTAAAAATAAAAATTTATTTTTTTTCATTCCATTTATAAGAGACTTTTCTAAAAAAGCAAAAAAATTAAATATCCGGTTAAAAATGCCAATTAAACCTGATCCAATAAAACAAAATCCTTTAACAGGAAAAATTTCAAGCCATCAGCCTTATATATTTGACATATGTCATATGGGTCAATTTATGTGTAACAAGGGTAAAGGAATTGAGTTTGCATATGAATTGTCTTCATTAATATGGGGTGAAAAAAACTGGAATAAGGATGAGCTATTGGGACCTCTGTTTGCAAGATTTGATGAAAATTTATCAGAGGTAAGAGAATATATTAAGTTAAATGAAAAGCAGTTAGTAAGGGAAATTGAAATGAATCAAGCAGATCAAAAAGAGGCAGGTCATCATGGAGTCCCTTTAAATGTGTACAAGGAGAAATATTATTTTGGTCAAGATGATCCCTTTGATCAGCTAATAGCCGAGTTGATTAAAGATGGCATTATTCAGGATTTTTCATGAAAGTTTTAAGAACACCTGATAAATATTTTGAAAGTATTAAAGATTACCCATTTGAGCCTGTTTATACAAATATAGAAACTAAAGATGGAACTAATTTGAGAATTCATCATATTGATGAGGGACCAAAAAATGGTCCTATACTTCTAGCAATGCATGGGCAGCCTGTTTGGAGCTATCTTTACATTAAAATGATTCCAATTTTAACTGAAGCAGGAATAAGGGTTATTGCACCTGACTTAATAGGCTATGGTAAGTCAGATAAGCCTGCTGCAAGAGAGGATTACTCATACCAAAATCAAGTAGATTGGATGAGTGAGTGGTTGAGAGTAAATGATTTTAAAAACCTTACTTTTTTTGGCCAAGACTGGGGTGGATTAATTGGCTTGCGAATGGTTGCTGCAGATCCAGATAGATTTTTAAAAATTTCTATGGGAAATACAGGTCTTCCATATAATCCAAATACTCCTCAAGAAGTTATTGATGAAGTGAAAGCTTTTAAAAAGTCCAATAAAAAAATTACCCTCTTTAAATTGGCCAATGAAATAAAAAAAATGGATGGAGATACTCATCCTGCAACAAAATTTATGTATTGGCAAAAGTTCACTTGGGATACAAAAAATATACCGATTGGTATGCTTAATGAAATGCAAATGGAGAAAACTTTTCAATCAAGGTTCGCAACTCTTGTTCACTACTTATTACAAGTTATTGGACTTGAAAAGATATCACCCTTTTATACTGATTTAATGAAAGCGTATGAGGCTCCATTTCCTGATCCGTCATATAAAATGGGGCCAAGAGCAATGCCTAGCCATGTCCCAATAATTCCAGATCAATCATTAGAAGCTCAAAAAGAAGCTCGTGCTTTTTTTAAAACATCAGATAAGCCATTTTTATCTATTTTTGCTGGTGATGATCCAGTAACAAATGGAATTGAAAAAGATGTTCTTGAGATGGCTCCAAATGCAATAAGTGCCCCACAAATAGGTGGAGGACATTTTTTTCAGTGGACAAGACCAAAACAACTATCTAAGGTATTAGTGGACTTTATCAAGGAATAATTTTTTATGATTCATCTATATACCGCATCTACACCTAATGGACATAAAGTGTCTTGTACACTGGAGGCACTTGAAATGCCTTATGAATTTCATTCAGTGAATCTGGCAGAGGGTGATCAAAAAAAACCTGATTTTTTAAAAATAAGCCCTAATGGAAGAATTCCTGCAATTATAGATACAGATAATGATCTTTCCATTTTTGAATCAGGTGCAATCATGCTTTATTTAGCAGATAAAGCTGGGAAACTTATACCAGATGATGTTGTAGGTAGAGCAAAAGTTACAGAATGGTTAATGTTTCAAATGGGTGGTGTTGGTCCGATGATGGGTCAGGCAAATGTTTTTTTTAGATATTTTCCAGAAAAACTTCAACCTGCTATTGATAGATATCAAAATGAGTCAAGACGTCTCTTTGAAGTCCTTGATACACAATTATCAAAAAATAAATGGCTCGCAGGAGAATACTCTATAGCTGATATAGCTAATTGGTGTTGGGTTAGAACACATAATTGGTCTGGGGTATCTCTTGGTGGGTTAACTCATTTAGAAAAATGGAAAGATAGGATGTATGAACAACCAGGCATGATTAAAGGAACTAAAATACCTGTAGATAGGGAAAGTATATTAAAAGATGATAAAGACAAAGAAGAATTTATAAAAAATGCACAAAAAATGGTAAAAAAATAGAAGGAGATTATTTATGTTAAAGGTTCATTTTACTGCTGGCACTAGAGCTGGAAGAGTTGTTTGGCTTCTCGAAGAATTAGGATTGGATTATGAGGTAAATATAATGCCATTTACCAAAGAAGGATTAAAATCACCTGAACATAGGTCGAGACATGCGTTAGGAAGAGTGCCAGTGTTAGAGGATGGGGAAGTTTCTATTTTTGAATCAGGAGCGATTATTCAATATGTTCTTGAGCGTCATAAAGACGGCGGTCTAAAACCTGACTCTAATTCTGAAGAGTTCCCATATTATCTTCAATGGTTTCATTATTGTGAAGGGATGGTTATGCCTCCAATGAATCAAGTTGTTGTTCAAACAATTTTATTGCCGCCTGATAGAAGAGATGAGAATGTTTTAAGACAAGCACAAAATCTGATAGCCAAATCTCTTGTACCAGTCAACGACAACCTTGCGGATAAAGATTACTTAGTTGGGGATTTCTCAGCAGCCGATCTTATGCTTGGGCATTCATGTTTTATGGCTAATAGACTTGGGTGTGTTTCAGATGATATGGAGCATATTAAAAACTATGTAGCTAGAATCGAAGCAAGGCCAGCGTTTCAAAAAGCTATAACATTAGGGGAATAATGATGGAATTTAACAACAGTGTTCATCCCACTAAAGAACAAATGGAAGGATTTCTTGAAGGTGATACTGATACACCAATTGCTATGGTTAACCTTTTAAAGTTTAAAGAAAAAGCTGAATACGAAGACGGAAGAAATAGCGATCTCTCAGGCGAAGAAGCCTATGCTATATATGGCAAGGAAGTCCTTGAACACTTAAAAAAAGTTGGCGGCGAATGGTCTTTTGGTGGCTCTATAAGTCGCTTGATGCTTGGAGAGGTGGAAGAGCTATGGGATAAAGTTGCTATTGCAAGATACCCAAGTAGAAAGGCAATGCTAAAAATGGTAACAGATCCTGATTACTTAGAAAGTAACAAACATAGAGTAGCAGGACTAGCTGGACAGCTTAATATAGAAGTTAAAGAATAATAATTTTGAAGCAATTACAAACATTTAAAAATGATCTTTCAAAAACAAGGATTATTCAGACACAAAGCTTAGAAATTGAAGAAGGAGAAATCTCGGTATCAATAGAAAGTTTTGCGTTTACATCAAATAATGTTACTTATGGTGTAGCTGGCGACACTATAGGTTATTGGCAATTCTTTAAAGCAACGGAAGATAAAAATGATGATTGGGGCTGCATACCAGTATGGGGATTTGCCAAGGTTATCAAATCAAATTTAGAGGAAGTGGTTGTTGGAGAGAGGTTATTTGGATATTTCCCACCAGGCGATATTCTAAATTTAAATCCGGTTAAAGTTACTAATCAAGGATTTGCTGACGGCAAAGAACATCGAAAAGATCTACCGGCCGTGTATAACAACTATATAAGATTATCTGGTGATGCTAACTATGATGACTCTATAGATGATATTAGATCTTTATTATTTCCCTTACATATAACATCTTTTTGTATATGCGATGCATTGAAGGATGAGGCCTATTATGAAGCAGAACAAATTCTTATAGTAAGTGCATCTAGTAAAACTGCAATTGGTGTTGCTCAAGGACTTCAAGAGACTTCTAATACTCCATCAATAATTGGCCTTACTTCTCAAAAGAATCTAGATTTTGTTAATAACTTAGATTGTTATGATGAGGTAATTACCTATGATCAAATATCTAAGGTAAATATCAATCTTAAATCTGTGATGGTCGATATGGCAGGAAGTCGTGAGATTCTAGGGACTCTTCATGGCTCTCTTGGAGATAACATGCTCAAATGTCTCACCGTTGGAATGACTCATTGGGATAACGAAGTTACTGCAGAAGATCCACTTGGTCAGGCCATGATTAGAGAAAGAACAGAATTCTTTTTTGCTCCAGCTCATATTCAAAAACGAGTTAAAGATTGGGGCCATGCGGGTTATAACCACAAGACAAATGAATTTATGAAAACTAGATCTAATCAAAGCATTGATTGGATGCAAGTGAAAAAAATTATTGGTCTTGAAGATTTTATATCTACTTATGAGAAATTTGTAAGTGGAGATATAAATCCAAACGAAGGAATTATTGTGGAGTTAGAGAATGAGTGAAAAGATAAAAGTTTTTGGAGCTCCGGCCTCTCCTTATACTCAAAAAATGATATCGATCTTGAGATATCGTCATATTGCTTATGAATTTTTTATGGGTGATGTTCCAGGAAGATTAAGTAAACTAGAAAGTATAGAGCCTCCAAATCCTATTTTACTGCCTACTCTTCTTTTAAAAGATGATAGTGGTGAATTAAAAGCAACTACCGACACTACACCTATTATTAAAAGATTTGAAAATGAGTATCCTGATAGAAAATTGTTACCTGAAGACCCCGCTCTATCTTTTATAAACTATTTATTAGAAGATTTTGGTGATGAATGGGTTACAAAATATATGTTCCATTACAGGTGGTATTTTGACGAGGATGCCAATAATGCATCAAGCGTCCTTCCTTTAACTGACCTTGCTGTAAATATGCCTGCTGACACATTAAAAGAAGTAAAAAAATATATCTATGATAGACAGCATGGAAGGTTATGGGTTGTAGGGTCAAATGATACAACTGCGGCTTTGATAGATAGCAGTTATAAAAGATTTGTAAAATTAATGGATAATCATTTATCTGTCAGCAAGTTTTTATTTGGAGAAAAACCTTCCTCTGCTGACTTTGCTGTATATGGACAATTAACACAGCTCATCAATTTCGATCCTACATCAAGAAAAATTACATATGATAGATCGTTAAGGCTTGTTTCTTGGCTTGATATCATGACCGACCTTTCGGGTCATGATGTTGATAATAGTAATTGGACTTCCCTTGAAGACAGCCCTGACTCCCTTAAAGAAATTATGAAGGAGTTTGGCAAAATGTATGTTCCAGCATTGCTTGCTAATGCAAGAGCAATTATCGAAGGTGAAGAAACATGGCAGACTAAAATCGATGGATCTCTATGGAAACAAAAAACATTCCCTTATCAAGCTAAATGTTTAAATTGGATTAAAGAAGAATTTGATAAATTAAATGCAGATGACAAATCAAGGGTTAGGGCTTTTCTTGATGGAACAGGTTGTGAACTAATATTAGGATAAAGATATGAAAATTCAAGATAAAAGAGTTGTAGTCACAGGTGCTGCCAGTGGAATTGGATTGGCATTATGTGAAGAATTTCATGCAAGTGGAGCTCAGTCTATTGTATGCGTAGATATGAATGACAGTGGTGCTAAGGAAATTGCAGAAAAAGTTAACGGACTTGCTGTAACCTCTGATGTGTCTAATGAACAAGATATTATTAATGTAATTGAAAAAGCAAACGAATATTCAGGGGGGATTGATATATTTTGTTCTAATGCTGGAATCGGTGGTACTCCTATGCTTTTAGAAACTACAACTGAAGAATGGAATAATACTTGGGGTGTCAATGTAATGTCTCATGTTCATGCGGCAAGGCATGTCTTACCCCAAATGCTTGAAAGAGGTGAGGGTTATTTAATGAATACAGCATCAGCTGCAGGACTGTTATCCCAAATAGGCGCCGCCCAATATGCTGTTACTAAATCGGCGGCGGTAAGTTTTGCTGAATGGGTAAAAATTACTTATGGTCAAAAAGGAATTGGCGTTTCATGTCTTTGCCCACAAGCCGTAAGAACTGCTATGACTGCTCAAGGTGCTGGAGTCGCTGGAGTGGATGGAATGCTTGAGCCCGATGTAGTTGCAAAAGATGTTTTAGACGCAATTGAAAATGAAAGCTTCTTAGTGCTACCTCACAAAGAAGTTGGTGAATATGTTCAAAGAAAAGGCAACGATAGAGATAGATGGATATCTGGAATGCAAAGATTGCAAAAACAATTTGAAGAATTTTATCAAAGTTTGGCTGATCAAAATAAAGGAGAGAATGATGAAAACTAAAATAACAGAACTATTTGGAATTGAGCACCCTATTATTCAAGGTGGTATGCATCATGTAGGATTTGCTGAGCTTGCTGCAGCTGTCTCTAATGCTGGTGGACTTGGAACTATTACAGGCTTAACTCAGGGTACTCCTGAAAAATTAGCTAATGAAATAGCTAGATGCAAAGAAATGACTGACAAACCTTTTGCAGTAAATTTAACTTTTCTACCCTCTTTAACTCCGCCAGATTATCCAGGTCTTATAAAAGAAATTATTGATGCTGGAGTACCTGTTGTTGAAACTGCTGGAAGAAATCCTGCAGAATATCTTCCAGCCCTTAAAGAAGCAGGAATAAAAGTAATTCATAAATGCACTTCAGTGAGATACTCTTTAAAAGCACAAGATATTGGTTGTGATGCTGTTTCAGTAGATGGTTTTGAATGCGGAGGTCATCCGGGTGAAGACGATATTCCTAACTTTATTCTTCTGCCTAGAGCTGCAGATGAATTAGAAATACCTTTTGTTGCATCAGGTGGTATGGCGGATGGAAGAAGTTTAGTTGGAGCTATGGCGCTTGGAGCCGAGGGCATGAATATGGGCACTAGATTTATTGCCACACAAGATGCTCCCGTTCATCAAAATGTTAAAGAGGCTATCGTCAATGCATCTGAATTAGATACTAGACTTGTTATGAGATCATTAAGAAATACTGAAAGAGTTCTCAATAACGAGGCTGTTGAGCGCTTAATGGAAAAAGAAAAAGCACTGGGCGCTGATCTAAAGTTCGAAGATATTATTGATGAAGTAGCCGGTGTCTATCCAAAGATTATGCATGAGGGTACTATGGAAGCAGGAGCTTGGTCGTGCGGAATGGTTGCTGGATTAGTCAATGATATTCCAACAGTCCAGGACTTAATTGATGGAATTATGTCCCAGGCTGATGAAATTATTAATTCAAGACTTAAGAATTTTTAAAGTTTTACTTTTTGTATTCTGCAGCCTCTTCTGAACCATCAGTGGCGGTACCCTTTGTATATGAATGAGCTCCCATTCCTGCAAGATCGCCATTTTGAACAATTAAATATGGTTCTCTTATGGGCTCGCCTGCAAAGAAGCATTCTAGAATCTCTCTAACGCCTGCAGCATATCTTGCTTGAGCAGATAAAGAAGTTCCTGATGTGTGGGGAGTCATTCCATGATTGGGCATTGTTCTCCAAACATGATCATTTGGTGCCGGTTGAGGAAACCACACATCTCCAGCGTATCCACTTAATTGACCAGATTCTAAAGCTCTAGCTATAGCATCTTTATCACAGATTTTTCCTCTTGCAGTATTAACAATATATGCACCACGCTTCATCTTGTTGATCATGTCATCATTAAATAAATGTTCTGTCTTTGGATGTAATGGGCAACTAATATTTACTACATCACAAACAGCAACCAATGACTCTACAGAATCATGATAAGTAAGATTTAACTCTGCTTCGACTTCATCAGAAAGTTTATGAATGTCAAAGTAATGAAGATGAACATCAAAAGGTTTCATCTTTCTTAACATATCAATACCAATTCTTCCCGCAGCTACAGTTCCAACATGCATGCCCTCAACGTCGTAAGATCTTTGAACTGCATCAGCTATATTCCAACCACCTTCGTTCACAATCCTATGTTGGTTATGGTAATCCCTAACCATTGAAAGAATCATCATCACAATGTGTTCAGCAACTGATCTTGAGTTACAGTAGGTAACTTCAACCACATCTATGTTGTGATCCATAGCACCTTGAAGATCAACATGGTCTGATCCAATTCCAGCTGTAATTGCCATTTTTAAATTAGGTGCAGTCTCCATTTTTTCTTTAGTTAGATAGTAAGGAAAGAATGGTTGTGAAATAACAATATCTGCGTCAACTAATTCCCTGTCTGCCTCACATCCCTCGCCATCTTTATCGGATGTAACAACCAAGGTGTGTCCAGCATCTTCTAAAAATTTTCTAAGGCCAAGCTCGCCGGAAACACAACCCAATAACTCTCCAGGAGTAAAATCAATTGCCTTAGGTGAGGGCAATGTCATGCCATCTGGATATTTTTCAATTTTTGGTAAGTCGTCTCTTGCATACTTTTCTGGCATGCCTGTTTTTGGGTCATCGTATAAAACGCATAGTATCTTCATAATCTCCCCCGTTATGTAAATAAATCATCTTTTACTAGAACAGAATTTATTTAAAAAAACAAGAAAAATAATATAAAGTTAGCGTTTTATAAGAGGGTTGTATTTAACACTTTCGGGTATATCTTCAGCTCCTGGAACCTCTCTCGCAATTAGAAATGGTTTTAGTGCTTCAATAGCCTTAGGCTCATCATAATGACCAATTCCTGGATGAAGGTGATGAACAAAATGAAGTTGCATTGAATGGTTTAGGTACCTAGGCATCCAATGACTCCAGAACTTAGTATCTTTATACCTTCCAATATCTGCTTGGTAATGCGGGTACCAGCTAAAAAAAGTTGAAAGATAAATTATTCCAAACTTACTTGGCAACCACCATAGCAATAGTGTTTCTAGAGGAAACATTACAACAAGAGTCAAGAGAATGACTCTATACATCATCCCTATAATCATTCCTTTATTAAAAGATTTCATAAATGCATTGTCATTTTTAAAAATTTCAGCAATTGATTCATATTTCTTTATGCCTACCTGAGTGGCAATGATAACTTCCCATAATGACTTTGCAGATGCAGTATCATAATCTGGGTCTTTCTCAGGATTATTAGTGTAAGCGTGATGTTTCATATGGGTACATCTCATTAAATCATGAGGAAACATTATTGTGATTAAGGTGAAGTGGCTTACAAAAGAGTCAATCCAACGCCTCTTTGGATTTCCTCTAGAATAATTACCGTGCTGAGCTTCGTGTGAAGGCAAGTATGCAAAGCAAGCACAAATAGTTGCAATTAATGATCCAAAAAATAAAGAAATATATCCATTAATAACTAGCGGCCATAAAGATATCCAAACAGTAGCTTGACCAACTCCAATCAAAATCATTTCCCATTGAAAGCGCTTTGAAAAGCTTCTAGCTATTTCTTTTTCTTTTTCAAAGGAAAATTCTTCTGGTATGTTTTTTATATCTTCCATAGCCAAGTTCCTCTAATTTTTGCGACAACCCCCAGTAAAAAACCAAACAAATAACAAAATATTGAATTGTTATTTACTAAATAAAGCTCTGCTATAGCATTAATGACGCTTCCCCAAAAAATAAGGCCGAACCAAACCATATTCCAATTAGAAATATGATTTGTAAGAATTTCGTTAAATTTATCCATTTTGATAATTGATTAATATCTTATCTTAAAAGATTATACAAGATAGTCGATAGTTCAATTAAGCATCATCAAGATATGATAAAAATCGCACAAATGTGTAGAATTAACTAAAAGTAGATAAATTTTTCTTTAAAAAGCTAATATTAAGAGTTTTTTCATCATATTTTGTTGTTTCTATGAGGCATATTCTCCATATATAGTCTAAAAAGTAGGTAAATTTAGTCCAATTTCTTAATTTTTCTGTGTTGAGGTGATTATTTTTGTTGTATCCACTTAATAAATGAACAATTTCATTATTATTTAAATTGTAAGAAGAAATTATTGACGCTAAATCAAAATATGGACTATTCAAAGATGCGTACTCCCAGTCAATAAAAAAACATTTCTTATTCCATAAGATATTTCCAAGAGTTAAATCATTATGAGAAAAAATTTTCAATTCATTTTCATATGAAAGAGAACCAAAAATTTGAAAACCTTGATCCAGGAAATAATCATTTTTAATTTTATTTTTTAGAATTGATTTGTAATTTTCTACAATATCGTTGAAGTCATTAACTAAAAAATTGTCAGTTTCTATTTGATGGACTTTTTTAATTTCTTTACCCAAAGAAAATAAATTTTCTTTTTTTTTAATTTCGTCATCTAAGATTTTTTTTCCTTCATGAAATTCCCTAATGAGAATCCCGCTGTCAGAATCATGATACAAAATACTTTGATCTTGCCTTTTGTCTTTTAAAAAATTTAATATTTGAAATTCTGAATATCTTTGATTTTGTAACCAATTTGGTAAATCAAAATCAAGTCTTAAGACAGATTTGATATCGTTAAAAGTGCAAAGAAAAATTTCAGAAATAAGATCAGTTTTTAATGGTGAAATAATTTTAATTTCCCCATCGATTGATGAGATTTTTTTTTCAACTTTTCTGACTAATTTCATCTTTCATTTGAGTCCATGATTTGTAGCCAAAATAAATAATTATTAAATATACTAAAAATAATATTGAGGTCAAAATTAGTCCTCTTGAGTAAAATAAAAACACAGAAATTGTATCTATTACAAACCAGTAGATCCAATTTTCTAAAAGCCTTTTAGCAACCATATAGGTGGTAACTATGGCTCCCCATGTTGTCAAGGAATCAAGAAAAGGCAGGGCAGCATTTGTAAATTTTTCAAGAGCCCAGCCCGAGACTATCGCTAATAAAATGATTAATAATATTGCCTTAATGTGTTGATCTCTATTCCATGTTTTTACAAGAAATTTTGAGTTTCCTGGCAAAGTAATTCGCCACTGTGTCCACCCATAAACAGCCATAATGCAATAAAATATTTGCAATCCTGCTTCCATATAAAGCCCTGCAGAATACATAACAAAAAAATATAAAAGAGAACTAAAAAACGCCGCAAACCAACAACTTATGTTCTGTTTTATAGCTAATAATAAATATGCTATTGCAAGAATCGCTGCTGTTGGTTCTATCCAACCAGAATCAATAATATTAGAAATCATATCTCACTGTAACACCCATATGTCTTGGGTCGCCATGTCTTTCATAGAGTGTATCAATAAAATTTGGAGCCTCATTTCCAAAGTAAAAACCTCTTGTTGAATAATACTCGTCGAAAATATTTCTTCCCCAAATAGAGTAAGTCCACTGACCGCTAAAATAGCTATAGCTTAGATTTGTTAAGAAGTATGATTTTGATCTATTGTTATGCGAATCAGAATAATAAAAACTACTTTTCCCCACCACATCAAATGATAAATTTGATTGCTCTGTTAGATTCCAATTAAATCCAATTGCATAACTTTTTTCAGGGGCATGAGCCTGAGCTCTACCTTGAAGATCTGGTCTAGATTTCCAATTTTTAATCTGGGTTTTAAGCAGCCCAAAATTAAAAAATATATCTAGGCTATCAGATAGCTGAAAATCTATTTCTAATTCAATTCCATTGTTTGTTCCCTCGGCTGCATTTTGGGTTAAAAATGTAAAAGTATTTGGGTCAGTTGGATCGACCTGAGTTGAAATTAAAACCTGTTGATCTTTTCTGTCAGAGTGAAAAATCACAGCAGCTAGATTCATATTTAAATTTACAATTTTTGAATTTATTCCAAGCTCATAATTGGTTAAAAATTCTGGATCATAGTAAAGATTGCTATTTATTGAATTTGGATCGAGACCAAGATTTAAATTAAAACCACCTTGGTTATATCCTCTTGCAATACTAATAAAAATATTAGTATCTTGTTTTAAAATTTTATTAATTGATATTTTTCCGCCTGAAATTTTATCTGATGGATTAAGCGACTCTCCAAATGAATCTGAATAAGTTGACTCTGAATCTTCCCAGCGAGCACCCAAGCTAAATGTGGTTGAATCATTTATCAGATAATTTAAATTTCCAAAGATAGAAAAATTATCAACAGAGAATTTACTTGTTGATGAACTTTCACTTATATAAGGACTATATGGATCCAGGGGATCGCCATAAATACCATCATCATTTTTTAAGTTTGTCTCTTTGGACTCAAAAAAATGAAGTCCAAGTACCCATTCAGACCTTTTATTTTCATCTAAATCAGCTAAATTTGATAAAAATCTAAATTCTTGGCTAAAAGTCTCCCTTTTTCTTTGTGTTTCAGAGAAATAATCATAAATATATGGCGCGTGGGTGGCAGGATTACCCCAATCCGCATCATAGCTCAATACAACATTGGTATTTGTCACACTTGTTAAGCTTTGAAATTCAAAATTATCTGTTTCGTGAAAAAATTTTATACCATAAGCATTTGTTTTTTGGGAATCCATGCCCGGTCTATCGGAAAGAGTATTTAGACTTCCATCGATGGTCCATATATCTGCAGGGTCATCGAGATCGATTTGTGTCATTAAAAATTTAATAGTTGATTCTGAGTTTATTTCCCAATTTGCCTTAAGCCTATAAGTTGATTCATCTTTTTTCGAAGTGTCCGATTTACCTGAATATAAATTTTTTCTAAAGCCGTCTGAGTAGTCTTTTCTTAAAGCTATTCTGTATGTAAAGTCTTCATTATCTTGTGCCGATCCACCAAAAGCTATACCAACATTTCTAGTTCCATATGCTCCAGTTGTTATTTCACTAACTCCCTCAAATTCTTTTGTTGGTTCTTTGGTTTTTATATAAATTAGCCCGGCCATAGCGCTTGATCCAATTCTAGAGCCCTGTGGCCCTCTATGGACTTCAATTTGATCAACATCAAAAGTCGTTGCAATTCCTCCTTGTCCAGAATAATCAATATCATCTACTAAAAATCCAACTGCTGAATTGGGTGTCCTTTCATAGCCAGATCTTTCACCGATACCTCTAATTTGAAAATGCCTTGCTCGTGAGTCGCTAGCTGCAAAATTCAAGTTTGGTATTAAATAAGATAAGTTTTCAAAATGTTTAATTGGAGCCGACTGAGTTTCTTTTGAGCTCAAAACTAATACGCTTGAGTCTTCTTCAACAAGCCTCGTCTCTCTCCAATTACCTTGAACTATAACCTCTTCAATATCTTCTGATATTAAATTTATTGAAAAGAAAAAAAGAAAAAAATAAGTTTTAATGGTTTTCATGCAATTCCTCCGCCATTATTGTATGGATCAGGTTCAAAGGGTTTCTATAAAGATCTCAGGCAATAAAGCCACCCCTTTGCAGTAAGATTAGATGATATTATTTTTTGTTATTATTAGCTAGATTTAGTTGGGTAAATCTTCATTTAAATCATTTTGAAAGGTTTCAGTTAAAAATAAAACTGATAACAAAGTTAAAAATGAAGCAAATGCTATATAAACCGAGACCCAAATAATTCCATAATCATTCCAAAGAAGTGCTGCAATCGTTGGAGCAAATGCGCCACCTAAAATCGCACCGAACTGATAGCCTAATGTGGCTCCCGAATATCTAACTTCAGTGCTAAATAACTCAGTGAAAAAAGCAGCTTGCGGCCCATACATCATAGAGACGAATACTAATCCACCGGTTATAGCCAAGACTATCAACCAAAAATTTCCAGTATCAACAAGCGGGAAAATAGCAAAAGCCCATAAACCAGTTAAAACTGCACCTAGCATGAAAATACCCTTTCTGCCGTGTCTGTCCGAGTATGAGGAAAAAAAGAACTGAAAAGGTATCATGATTGCAGAAGCTATTAACACTGCCACCAACATATCATCTCTAGTAATATCAGCACTTGCTACACCGTATGCCAATAAGAATGCTATCAATATATAAAACGTTACTTGTATTGAAAGAAATGCTCCAGCAGCTAGAGTAATTTTTGTTGGGTACTTTGTTATTGCCTCTACGATTGGTGATCTTGTTATCTTTTCTGTATTACCAGTTTGTCTTGATGCTTGAAGTTCTTTAAATGCTTTTGTATCTTCTAAATTTAACTGAATATACATACTGATACCTATTAATATTGCGCTTGCTAAGAAAGGTATACGCCAACCCCACGAAAAGAAAGCTTCCTCAGAAACAAAAGCTCCAGTAATTATGAATGCAAGATTTGCAAGAATCACGCCTATCGGTACTCCTGCTTGAGCAAAGGCTCCGTAATAGCCTCTTTGATTAGAAGGAGCACTTTCTGTTACAAGTAGCATTGCCCCTCCCCACTGACCACCTATTGCTAGGCCTTGAGCAAAGCGCAAAGAAGTTAATAGAATTGGTGCAGTGACTCCAATCATGGCATAAGTTGGAAGTAGGCCAATTAGTGTTGATGAAACACCCATTAAGATTAATGCCATTATCAATGTTTTTTTTCTACCAACCTTATCACCAAAGTGGCCAAAAATTATTCCACCTATTGGTCTTGCTATAAACCCAGCTGCGAAAGTAAGCAAAGACAAAATTAATGCTGTGGAAGTTGAAGCCTCACCAAAAAATACTGTTGGGAATATTAATGCGGCTGAAGCGCCGTAAAGGAAAAAATCATACCACTCGATACTTGTACCCGCTAAAGAAGTAAGTGCAACTTTTTGCATATTAGATTTTGAGTTAATGCTCTTTTCCATAATAAACAAGTATGCCAAATATTTAATAAAGTGAAAGAAGTATGATAGTTTTAAAGAATGTCATTTGAAGAAATAAGATATATAGCTATTGTTTATGCAAGTTCAATTATTCCAATTCTTATTTTAATAAAATATCGCTATGAGCTTCCAAAATGGGTGCCTGCTATTTATCTAGGTTCTTTTATTGTGTGCGCTCTTGGTTGGGAGATATGGTTCACTTATGGATTAATAGATGGCGAATCTGTTATTGAAAGAAGATCTGAAGTTTTAAATCAATGGATACCTCTTCATATCAATTGGATTGTAAACTCGCTGGCTGATGCGGGCACAGTTTGCCTTGGTGGTCTATGGTTGATTTGGGTGATGGGTAATAAGAAAAATTATATATTTGATAATTGGAGATGGGTTCTTTTTTTATATTGACTATATGGTGTATTGGACAAAACATATTTGTTGAGCTTTTCCTTTATTATGATCAACTTAGTGAGGGTAAAAATTTATCATGGGCTCCTCTAATTCCAACGGGAAATATATTTAATCCAGTATTATTTGAGATTAATGGGAGGTCTTTAATGTTTCAGACACAACTTCCATGGATAATATTGTCGCCAATATTGTATTTAACTGTTATAAAATTGACTAAAAAATTTGATTAGATTTTTTGAATACTGTCCTCAAAATTTATACCATCAAAATGAAACCTTTCTTCTTATCATCCTTTTGCTTGTCTAAATCTTTAGCCATAATGCTTTCCTTATTTAGCTATGGATAATTAACAAGTAAATAAAAGTTAATGTTTAAAGAATGGTGGGTCTGGGTGGACTCGAACCACCGACCTCACCCTTATCAGGGGTGCGCTCTAACCAAGCTGAGCTACAGACCCGTTTAAAACGGAAACGCATTTTAACTTTTATCTATCAAAGATAAAAGAGATAAGAAGACCTAATTTTTATTGATTTTTTTGAGATTGATAGAGACTGTAATAAACGTAAACCCAGGGAATAATTATTATGTATTCAAAAATACCCAAAATTATTAACTGAACAATACTTTGATCTAACAAAGAAGAAAAGATTGAGGATGGTACTGCGGTTATCAATATAAAAAGTAACGTTAAGCCAAATAATGTTCCGCCGTGCTCATCAGTCTTTTCCCAAGATAATTTTAAAGAGTCAATAACACCTTTTCCTTCAAGCATAATAAAAGACGGAAACAGAGCCAATCTCGCACCAATATAGATTCCCGGCAAAATTAATAATAAAAGACCAAAAACTACAGCAATAATACTTAAAATATATGCACCAAATAGTGGAAAGAATTTTTGTATTCCGCCAAGTAAAGCACTCATCGGTTCTAATTCATAACTAGAACTTTTAGCATTAAAGGCTAAATAAAGACCGCCCAGAAAAGCAACGCTTAAAACTGTACCGACTGCACTTAGAATTCCAACAAAAAATACATTATCTCCAAAAAAATCACCAATATCTTCAGGTGAAATATTTTCAAGAGGCATTAAAAGGTATGCAATTGAAATTTCAATAGCGCAAACAGGCGCAGCAAGAACAGCAAAATACTGCCAGTTATTAGAATAAAAACTCCATGCATTTTTAAATTGGTTCATATGCTCATTGTAAAGTATTATTAAGTTTATGAATAATCAAATACTTGCATATGTGACGATAATTTTTTTACTAGATAGTTGTTCTAATGAAGTGTCAGATTTCTCGTATCCTGATTCAAAGAAAGTCGAATTTAGTGAAACAATTCATGGTTATGAGGTTAAAGACTCTTACAGATGGCTCGAAGATTTTACAAGTGAAGAATCTAAGGACTGGGTTAAGAGACAAAATCAATTTACTCAACAATTTATTGGCAAAGATAAATATAAAAAATCAATTAACAATCATCTCAGTAAAACTTGGGAAACTGAATCTTTAAGCATCCCATATAAAATTAAGGGGAAAACTTTTTACTATTTTAATGACGGTACCTGGCAACAAAGCAAGTTAATGGTAAAAGATTGTGAAGATTGTGAAGAACGCGTTCTCTTAGACCCTAATAAGTTTTCTAATGATGGAACTATATCACTTGGCGGCACAAGTGTTAGCAATGATGCATCATTGCTGGCTTATTCCATTTCTGACGGGGGCTCTGATTGGAGAACTTGGAGGGTTCTAAATATTAATTCAGGTGAAATCCTTTCAGATAAAATTAATTGGGCAAAATTCTCAAATGCTTCATGGGAAAATGATAATTCTGGATTTTATTACCAAAAATATGAGGAACCCAAGGATGAGCTTTTAAGAGAGGTTAATACAGCACCAAAATTAATGTTTCATAAGTTAGGAACACCGCAGTCAGAAGACCAAATAATATATGAGAATCAAGATAAACCAAGGTGGGGTTGGGGAATTAATGTCTTAAAAGATACAGAGGTTAGATTCCTATCTATTTCTAATGGAACAGATGAAAGAAATAGACTATATGTTCAATTAAAAAGAAGTGAAGAATTTTTGCCGCTAGTAGATGAGCTCATTGGTGCATATCAATATCTGGATCATAAAGATGATACCTATTGGTTTTATTCAACAGAAAATGCAAAAAATGGAAAAGTTGCTTCTCTGCAAATTAAAAATGGTTCTTTTGTTTGGAATGACTTGGTTAAAGAAACTTCTAACTCAATAAGAAGTGTAAATTTAATTAATGGCTCCATTGCGATTACATACTTAATAGATACATTTTCAGAAGTTCATTTCTATTCATTGGATGGAACATTCTTGAAAACACTTGCCATGAAAGAAAAAGGAACTATCTCAGGTTTTGGCGGTGGCCTGGAAGATACTTCAACATATTTTTCTTATACCAATTTTACAACGCCAAAAAAGATATATGAACTAGATCTAGTTAGCATGTCTAAGAAAATATTTTGGGAAGAAACGCTAAAGGGTTTTAATGCAAATAATTACATTTCTGATTTTAGATTTTATGAATCTAAAGATGGCACCAAAATACCGATTCATATAAGTTATAAAAAATCATTAACTATTAATGAAACTACTCCCGTTCTAATTTATGGGTATGGGGGTTTTAATATTTCAATTCTTCCTGGCTTTAGTAAAAGGTTCTTATCTTGGATGAATGAAGGCGGCGTTGTAGCTGTTGCCAATCTAAGAGGCGGAGGAGAATATGGCGATATATGGCATGAAGATGGAATGCTTTTTAATAAACAAAATGTCTTTGATGATTTTGCATATGCTGCAAAATATCTCCATAAAAAACAAATTGGATCTCCAGAGTCAACAGCCATTCAGGGTGGATCAAACGGAGGGCTTTTAGTTGCAGCTACAATGCTACAAAACCCCTCTTTATTTAAGGTTGCTATCCCTCAGGTTGGTGTACTAGATATGCTTAGATTTCATAAATTTACTATTGGTTGGGCATGGGAAAGTGATTATGGATCGCCAGATAATAAAGAAGAATTTGAAAATCTCCTAAGTTATTCCCCTCTGCATAACATTAAAAAAGGTGAGTGCTATCCAGCTACGTTAATAACAACTGCGGAAAGAGATGATAGGGTTGTGCCCTCTCACTCTTTTAAGTTTGCGGCCAAACTTCAAGAGTATCAAGGATGTAAGAAACCAATATTAATTAGAGTTGAGGATAGAGCGGGTCATGGAGCAGGCACACCAAAAAATAAGCAAATAAATCAAATAGCTGAAATATATGGGTATGCGTTTTCTGTAATTAATAATTAATTATTGGATATCTAATAATTCTATATCAAAGATTAGTATTGAATTTGGGGGAATGCCCGGCCTGCCCTCATCGCCATATGCCATACTTGGATCAATATATACACGCCACTTATCATTCTTTTTCATCAAAGAAATAACTTTTTGGCACCCTTCTATAAGTCCAGATAGTTGAACTGTTAATGGCTCATTAGATTCTACAGAGCTCCAAAATACAGTTCCGTCTGTTAGTGTTCCATGAAAATGTGCGGTAATAGTATCTGATAGTTGAGGTGATTTAGAATTATTATCTCCACTATTTAAAACGGCGTATTGAAGGCCTTTCTCAATAATATTGATACTCTCGTATCCTTGATTTTCAATAAAAAATTTTAAATTTGATATCTGTTTTACATTTGGACTATCTTGAACACAGCCAACTAAGATAAATAGAATTGAAGCAGTAATTAACTTATTCATCATAAAGTCCTTATTTTTAAAAACTTTCTTTTGCCAACCTGGTAAACTGCCTCAGAACCTTTTTGTATTTCTTTTTTTGGATCTAATACTTTTTCTGAATCTATTTTTACACCACCTTGTTTTATTAGTCTCATAGCCTCAGAGGTGCTTGAAGTCATGTCAGTATTTTTCAATAAATTTGTTAAGGGAATGGAATCAGATTCTATGGTTAGTGAAATTTCTTTAATATCATCTGGCAAGCTACCTTTTTGAAATCTTTGTAAAAATGATTCTCTGCATGATGCTCCTTGGCCTGTCTCATGAAATCTATCAACAAGCTCTTCAGCAAGGAGAAATTTTATATCTCTAGGATTGGTGCCTTCATCTACTTGTTTTCTTAAGTTGTTTATTTCTTTCTGAGATATGAAACTTAATAATTCAAACCATCTCCACATCAATTCATCTGAAATAGACATAATCTTTCCAAACATTTCTTCTGGCCTTTCATCAATACCAATAAAATTATCTAAAGATTTAGACATTTTATTTTTGCCATCTAGTCCCTCTAGTATAGGCACAGTTAATACAACCTGAGGCTCTTGATCATAAGCTCTTTGAAGCTCTCTTCCAACCAGCAAGTTAAATTTTTGATCGGTTCCGCCACACTCGACATCAGCATTTAAAGCAACCGAATCATAACCCTGAACCAATGGATATAAGAACTCGTGAAGTGCAATACTTTGATTAGCGTTATAACGATTATTAAAGTCATCACGCTCCAACATTCTTGCTACATTATATTTTGAAGCTAAGTCTATTAGGCCCGCCGCCCCTAGATCATTGCACCACTCTGAGTTGAATCTTACTTCAGTTAACTCTTTCTTAAGAATTTTAAAAACTTGCTTCTCATATGTTTTTGCATTTTCTGTAAGCTCATCAGAGCCAAGCGTTGGTCTTGTTTTATTTTTTCCTGATGGATCACCTATTTGTCCAGTGAAATCACCAATTAGAAATATGACCTTATGTCCTAAATCTTGGAAATGTCTGAGCTTATTTAAAAGTACGGTATGGCCTAGATGCAAATCTGGAGCAGTCGGATCAAACCCGGCTTTTATAACTAACTGTTTGCCGGATTCTAGTTTCTTTTTAAGATCAGCTTCTGTAAGAATCTCATCTGTTCCTCTTTTGATTATTGATAGGGCTTCCTTCATATGCCTATCATAGTATTTTTAATCAATTAATAGAATGAGTAAGTTGCTACTTAGTGCTATAAGACTAAAATACACATATGTCAGTGTTCAAAAGTAAATTCATATCTGAGGCAGTAATTGTCCCTAAACTTATAAAAGAGACAGAGTTCTTAACTGATCCATCTATTTCTATTAATACAAAAAAAATAATTGATGCATGCAGAGAAAATAAAAAAGAAAGAACTAAATTAGATGCTTTTTTAAGCGAATACGGACTAGACAACAAAGAAGGTGTTGCTTTAATGTGTCTTGCTGAATCAATTCTCAGAATACCAGATAGCAAAACAAGAGACTTAATAATTTCAGAAAGGTTGTCTGAAGGCAGATGGATAGAACATTTAAATAAAGCTGACAGCTTGTTTGTAAATGCTTCTACTTGGGGTCTCTTATTGGCGGGCAAAGTTGTAAAAACACCATCCGAATGGTCTCAAAATCCAAATAAATTTTTGCGATCATTAATTTCAAAATCTGGAGAATTTCCAATTAGAAATGCTGTAGTTGCTGCAATGCATATCCTAAGTCAAGAATTTGTTATGGGTAGAGATTTTAAAGATATTAATAAAATACCCAACATAAATGAATCCATTTATTCATTTGATATGCTTGGCGAGGCTGCAAGAAATAAAAAACAAGCAGACATTTATTATTCTTCTTATGAAAATGCTATCGAAGAGGTTGGCAAAATAAATCTTACACAAGATACCAATAATGGAGTTTCAATCAAAATTTCTGCTCTTTGCCCTAGTTATGAAATGAGAAAATATGAAGATATTAAAAGCAAACTTATTCCAAAACTTATATCGCTAACAGAACTTGGAAGATCTAAAGATGTGGAGATTACTATTGATGCCGAAGAACAAGACAGGCTTAGTATAAGCTTAGAGATAATTAAAATTATGGCTCAATCAAAACAAATAAAAGATTGGCCTGGGTTTGGTATTGCGCTTCAGGCATACGGCAAAAGATCTATGGATTCAGTTAACTGGCTTGAGGAGCTTCTTAAAACAAGATCTCCGATGCATCTTAGGCTTGTAAAGGGAGCATATTGGGACTTCGAAATAAAACATTCCCAAGTTTATTCTCATGACGATTATTCTGTATTTACTAAAAAATCAATTACTGATCTGTCTTATCTTGCATGTGCGAAAAAAATCTTTGAAATTAGCTCAATTTATCCAAAATTTGCTACTCATAATGCTCATACAGTTTCTGCTATAAACTATTTGGGTAAAGATAAAGATTATGAGTTTCAAAGACTTTTTGGAATGGGAGAGCTTTTATATAAATGTGCTGATAAAGTTTTAGATCAATCTAATACAACATCTATTTATGCACCTATTGGGAAATATAAAGACCTGTTACCATATCTTGTAAGAAGACTTCTTGAGAATGGTGCTAATAGTTCTTTTATTAATAGGTTGCTTGACCCAGAAACAGATTCTTCATGGCTGGCTGCAGGACCGCATCTAAAAATTGAAAGTGAAAAAAAAGATATACCTCTGCCAAAGGACATTTTTAGGAATAGGAAAAACTCAAAAGGGATAGATATATCAGAAATGGAAAACCTTGAATTAATTAATAAAAAAATTAATGAGTATAAAAATAAAAGTATTCATGCTGTATCAATTTATAACAATAGGTCTGAAGATAAAGCATCCAAACGTGTAATTACCTCCATTGCAGACAATTCAGAAATTGGATCTGTAGCTTTTGATGATATTGATATGCTTTTAAAAAATATTGACTCTAATTGTAGTTCTGATTGGAAAAATATTAGTGTAAAAAATAGAGCTGATATCTTAATTAATATTTCTAATCAAATTGAATCAGATCCCTATGAACTAATATACTACTTGATGAATGAGGCCGGTAAAACAATCCAAAACTCTATTGATGAAATTAGGGAAGCTATTGATTTTTTGAGGTATTACTCCAACCAAATGATTGGCATAGAAGAAAGTGAATGTGAATTAGAAGGACCGACAGGCGAATCAAATAAACTTTCCTATTCAGCTAAGGGACATTTTTTGTGCATAAGTCCATGGAACTTTCCTGTTGCAATATTAATAGGCCAAATAAGTGCTGCGCTAATAACAGGAAATAAAGTAACTGTTAAGCCCTCTGAACATACTTCTATATTAGGCTATATCATAGTTAAAAAATTTCATGAAAATGGTACACCTTTAGATGCTCTTCAGTTGGTTCTTGGTGATGGCAAATATGGAGATGCTCTTTCTCGGATTAGGCATCTTAATGGTGTAGCATTTACAGGCTCTTTACCTACAGCAAAAAAAATACAAAATAATCTTAATCAAAACCAAAAAGAAATTCTTCCGCTAATAGCAGAAACTGGTGGAATTAATGCAATGATTGTTGATTCAAGTGCGCTTTTAGAACAGGCTACTGATGATATTGTTAGATCTGCATTTGATAGCTCGGGTCAAAGATGCTCAGCCTTAAGAGTTCTTTGCATTCAGGATGAGATTTATGATGACTTACTTGAAATGATAAAAGGCAATATGGAAGAGCTTAAAATTGGTAATCCTGAAAATCTTGATACAGATATTGGCCCAATAATTAATATAGCATCTAAAACTAAGCTTGATAAATATATTAAAGATAGTGTTGATAAAGGTTTCGGTGTTTATCAATCCGAACCCAGTATTCTCGAAAGTGTTGTATCTCCAACTATAATTGAAATTAATAAATTAAATGATTTAAGTGAAGAGCAATTTGGTCCAATATTGCATGTTCTAAAATTTAAATCTTCAGAAATTAGTAATCTCATTTCAGAGATTAATGATACTGGATATGGTTTAACAATGGGTATTCATACAAGAATTGAATCAAGAGCAGATCTATTTAGTCAAAAGTGCAATGTTGGTAATGTTTATATAAATAGAGATATGGTGGGAGCAGTTGTTGGTTCTCAACCTTTTGGTGGTCGTGGTCTTTCTGGAAGTGGTTATAAGGCGGGAGGACCAAACTACTTAATACAATTTTTAAATGAAAAAGTTATCTCAAAAAATTCTGTTGCATTCGGTGGGAATGCAGAATTGCTAAATATCCAAGAAGAGTAATGGTTGGATTTAAAAAAGTTCCAACAAAAAGTGTTCTGATTATATTTTTTTTGTCTATTTTTTTAATTATGCTTTTGTATGCCGATTTTGTTACTGATGATTCCTTGCCTGAAGAGAGAATTGAAATAAGTGAGAAATTAAATGAACAAGTTTCTGACCTTTTCTCTTACAGAATCCATGAGGTTTTAAATGGTGAGAATCTATCAATTATATTTGAAGAGTTCCGATTGCCTTTAAATACTGCATATAAAATTTTTAGGCTTGATAAAAACAATCTTCTCTCTAAGATAAAGCCAGGTGATGAGATGAAGTTCAGCTACCTTGGCGACGACATTACAAGCATCGAGATTACTAAGGACAGTACAAACTCCATACTTATTGAAATCTCAAATGACATATCTATAAAAAAAATATCTAAAGATGTTGAGCTAATTAAATCATTTAAAAGTGGCATAATAAAAACATCATTTTATGAAGCTGCCCTTGATGCCGATATCCCAGATTCAATTATTATGGATTTTGCATATATTCTTGGGTGGGATATTGATTTTGTCTTTGATATTCGTAAAGGGGATTCCTTCTATGTGATATATGAAACTCCATATTCTAGTGGAGAACAAATTCAAAATGGCGATATAGTTACTGCAAAATTTATAAACAAAGGAAAAACTTATTCAGCTAACAGATTCTTTACAGATAAAAATAAAAAAGAGTTTTTTGATAATGATGGTAACAATATGCACAAAGCTTTCTTAAGAGCGCCTTTAGATTTTGCTTATATTAGTTCACATTTTAATCCTAATAGAATGCATCCTGTTCTGCACACTATTAGAGCTCATAATGGAGTTGATTATGCGGCCAAAAGAGGTTCGCCGGTCAGAAGCACCGGAGATGGCTCCGTTCAGTTTGTTGGTAGAAAAAATGGTTGTGGTAATGAGATAGTTATAAAACATTCAAATGATATTTCTACAAGATATTGTCACTTAGAGGGTTTTGCATCTAACATTAGAAAAGCAAAAAAAGTTAATCAAGGCGATACCATAGGTTTCGTTGGCAGTACTGGTCTTGCAACAGGCCCACATCTTCACTACGAATTTAAAATTGGAGGCAAAAATATTGATCCGATAAAAGTTAAACTCCCGTCTGCGGAACCAATTTCTAAAGAGTTTAAGTCGAGCTTTGATACACTAGTGGAAGATAATAAATTGTTACTATCCAGGTTTGAATACCTTTACCCTAATGAATATGATTAAAAAATATTATATCGGAGCAATGTCAGGCACAAGTTTTGACGCTATTGATGTTTCTGTTATTAGATTAAAAAATGGTATTACTCTTGAGTGTTTTCATTCAAAAAAAATTCCAAGTTCGTTAAAGTCAAAAATTCGAACTCTGATAGATGGAAAGAATGTCACTTTGTCTGAGCTAGGTATCCTCGATAAACAAATTGGCTCCTTGTTCTCAACATCAGTGCAAGAGTGTATTAATAAAAATAAATTACATAAATCTAATATTGGTGGTATTGGAGTCTCAGGACAGACTATTCTTCATGAAGTTAATAAAAAAAATTCATTTTCTATGCAAATTGGCGATCCAAATATAATAGCAACTGAAACTCAGCTTCCTGTAATTTATGATTTTAGAAATATGCATATTGCTCTAGGTGGAGAAGGTGCCCCTCTTGTACCTGAGTTTCATAATGAACTTTTTTATAAAAAAGGAAGCCCTAGAATTATTCTCAACCTTGGAGGCATAGCTAATTATACCTATGTTTCAAATAGAAAAAATTTATGGGGTTCCGACGTCGGTCCTGGTAATGCCCTTCTAGATGCATATTGTCAAAAATTTCTTGATAAGTCATTTGATAAAGATGGAAGGATTGCTTCAAAGGGAAAAATTTATAAGCCTGAATTGCAAAAACTTTTATCAAATAAATTTTTTAAAAAATCATTCCCAAAATCTACTGGAAAAGAATTATTTAATTTAAGCATGCTATCAAGAAAATTCATTAAAGAATCATCTGAAGATGTTCTTGCGACTCTCACCGAATTTTCAGCCTTATGTGTGGCTAATGCAATTAAACAAAATAATCATAAATTTGATGAAATAATCATTTGTGGCGGTGGCGGAAATAATAAGTTTCTTTTAAAAAGAATTTCAAATTTAATTCAAAGAGACGCTGCACTTTCATCTAACCTTGGTTACAACATTCAAGCCATTGAATCTATGGCATTTGCTTGGCTAGGATTTAAAAGATTAGCCAACCAGCCTTTAAAAATTCAATTAGGTAAAGATAAGTTTAATAGAGGGTTATTGGGATCTATAGCTAAGTCTAAACCGTAAACGACTCACCACAACCACATGTGGTCTTTGCATTAGGATTTTCAATAACAAATTTTGCTCCAGAAAGGTCCTCAACAAAATCAAGGGTTGATCCATACAGATATGGATATGACATAGAATCAATTAGAACTTTAAATTCTCCAAAATCAATCACGTCATCATCAAATGCCTCGACATCATCAAATTTAAAGCCGTATTGAAAACCTGAACAGCCTCCTCCAGTTACATATACTCTGAATTTTGAGCGCTCACCTTCTTTTAAAACATTAGTAATTCTTCCTAATGCAGAATTAGTAAGTTCAATTGAGCGGTCTTGATTGGTTTCCATAATTATTTAATTTTGATTCTAATATTATTTTTTTTCAATTAATCATTATATAACTATTCTAATAGCCATATGTAAGTTGTTAAATCGGTATTTATTCAAATTTTCTAAATATACTAGATAAAAAATTAGAGCTGCTATCAATTATTATCAATAACAATATAAAATATAAAGATTCATTCTAAAAAATTATGCACTAATGAAATCAACACTTATTATATTTTCTTCAACTGATGGACAGACACAAAAAATTTGCAAAAGAATAATGGAATTCGAAAAAAATAAAAATGACTCTCAAATAGTATCAATTTCTGAGGCTCGAAATACTGATTTATCTCAATTCCAAAGAATAATCATTGGTGCTAGCATAAGATATGGGAAACATAAACCTGATCTGTATAACTTCATAGAATCTAATATTGACGAAATTTCTAATAAAGAAAATGCTTTTTTTTCAGTTAATGTTGTAGCAAGAAAGCCTGAAAAAAATACACCTAATACGAACCCTTATATGAAAAAATTTTTATTTAAAACGCCTTGGAAGCCAAAATCATTAGCTGTTTTTGCTGGAAAAATTGATTACCCAAAATATAATTTTATTGACAAGCACATGATCAGATTTATTATGTGGATGACGAAAGGACCAACGGATACAAAAAATACTTATGAATTTACTGATTGGAGTAAAGTTGATAGCTTTGCTGTTAAGGTAATTTCATAAAAGTATTAAATTCTTGATATCATGTATTCCTTTAATTTCATATCACTATAAATTATTAAATTGCACAATATAGAAAAATCAATAGCTTTGTTTGATAGAGCTAAATCATTAATGCCAGGAGGAGTAAACTCTCCTGTTAGAGCGTTCAAAAATATTAATGGCAATCCTATTTTCTTTGAGAAAGCTAAAGGAGCTTACCTATTCGATGCAGATGGAAATGAGTATATTGATTATATAGGTTCTTGGGGACCAATGATTATGGGTCACTCACACCCAGAAGTTGTTAATGCAATTAAAAATCAAGCTGATTTAGGAACTAGTTATGGAGCTCCAACTGGGCTTGAGTCTGACTTAGCCTCACTAATAATTCAGTGTATTCCATCCATTGAAAAGATAAGGATGGTCAATTCTGGCACTGAAGCAACTATGAGCACCATAAGACTTGCAAGAGGCTATACAAACAAGAATAAAATAATTAAATTTGATGGCTGCTATCACGGTCACGTTGACTCACTTTTAATTAAAGCGGGTTCGGGGGTTTCTACGTTTGGTCTTCCGGACTCTCCAGGAATTCCAAAAGATTTAGCAAAACATACTATTACATGTCCATATAATGACGTTGAAGCTTTTGAAAAAATACTTCATGAGATTAAGGATGATCTAGCAGCTGTTATTGTGGAACCTGTTGCAGGCAACATGGGGTTTGTTCCAGGTACAAAAAAATTTTTAGAGACATTAAGAGAAAAAACTAGTTCTTCAAATTCATTACTAATCTTCGATGAGGTTATGAGTGGCTTTAGAGTGTCTCTAGGTGGAGCTCAAGAAATTTATAATATAAAGCCTGATCTGACAGCACTGGGCAAGGTGATTGGCGGCGGGCTTCCCGTAGGAGCCTTTGGTGGTAAAAAAGATATCATGGATTATCTTGCTCCAATTGGTCCTGTATACCAAGCAGGCACACTGTCTGGCAATCCGCTGGCTATGGCAGCGGGATCAACTTTGTTAAATTTAATAATTAAAGAAAATCCTTTTGAACTTCTAGAAGCTAATGCAAAAGAGTTATTGGGTGGCATGAAAAATATTATGGATACAGCTGGCATTCCTTTTTCAACAAACCAAATAGGAGGAATGTTTGGTTTTTTCTTCTCTGAAAAATTACCAAACAATATTACTGATGTTTCGGCTTCGGATGACAATATCTTTGCTTTATTTCTTAATGCATGTATTAGAAATGGAATATACTTTGCCCCATCAAAATTTGAAGCTGGTTTTATATCAACTAAACATGGAAATAATGAAATACATAAAACGCTTGAAATTATAGAAAATATTATAAAAGTTGGAGTAACTAAAAAATGAAATACGATATCAGTGCACTTGGAAACGCCTTGGTAGATACGCAATATAAAGTCAGTCATGATTTTTTAGCAAGTGTAGGGCTTGAGGCAGATTCAATGACTTTAGCAACATCAGAAGAGCAAGCACCCATAATTAATAAATTAATAGAAATGGGTTCTGAGTCAATGTCTGATTGTGGTGGTTCTGCTACAAATTCTTTGGTGGCTGCTGCAAATTATGGATCTAAATGTCATCATGTATGCAGAGTTGCTGATGATGCTGATGGTAAAAAATATCTTGATAGTCTTCGCTCTGCCGGGGTAGAGCACATTGGAATAAGTTCTGAAAATACAGATATGCCCACAGGAAAGTGTTTGATTCTAGTTACCCCTGATGCAAAAAGAACAATGAGCAGTATGTTAGGAGTTAGCGCGTATCTAGGAGCTTCTGATATAAATTATGAAGTGGTTGAAAATTCTAAAATCTTTTATATAGAAGGCTATATGGTTACCAGTGATGATAATTTTAACGCTGTCATCTCTGTTTTAGAGCACTTAAAGGGAAAAGGTACAATTAAAGCATTATCGCTTTCAGATGCCGGAATTGTTCATGGCTTTAGGGATAAGTTTGAACTAATAGAATCTTATGGGATTGATATGGTTTTTTGCAATGACGATGAAGCTGTTGCCTTTTCAAACCAACAGAACATCAACGAAGCTGAAGAGTTTTATAAATCTAAGTCTTATATGACAATTATTACCAAAGGATCGGAGGGAAGCGTGGTTATAGAAAATGGGGTGAAGCATTTGGCTGAAGCAGAAAAAATAATTCCGGTTGATACCAACGGAGCTGGAGATATGTTTGCTGGATCTTTTATGCACGCATATCTTGAGGGCAACGATATAACAGAATGTGCAAAATTTAGTAACTATGCTTCTTCTAAGGTAGTGGAGACATTTGGACCAAGACTCGATTCAAATGGCTATGCTGAAGTTTTAAATAAATTAAAAAAAAGCTAGCTAATTTGTTCAGTATCTGATATTTTCTCCACCCTAAAAACTCTTATTAAATCCGTAATTAATGGCAAAAACAAAAACTGTAGCAGCAAAGAAAACAACTAAAAAAGCACCAGCTAAAAAAGTCGTGGCTAAAAAAGCACCAGCTAAAAAAGTCGTGGCTAAAAAAGCACCAGCTAAAAAAGTCGTGGCTAAAAAGGCTCCCCAAAAAATTGCTAATAATAAATCTAAAATTGCTGCATATAAATCTAAAAAAAATGAAAAGTATATGAGCGCTGCTATGAAAAGACATTTTGTAGCTGTATTACTTTTATGGAAAGAGCACCTTTTAGATGAAATGAAAAAAACTTTTGATCATCTTAAGACAAAAGGTGAAACCTACGCTGATCCAGTTGACAGAGCCTCTCAAGAGGAAGAATTTGCATTTGAGCTAAGAACTAGAGATAGAGAAAGAAAGCTTATTAGCAAGATAGCAGTATCGCTAGAAAAGATAAAACAAGATGATTACGGTTGGTGTGATTCATGCGGAGACGAGATTGGAATTAAAAGGCTAGAAGCTAGACCAACTGCTACTCATTGTATTGATTGTAAAACCTTGGATGAAATTAAAGAAAAACAACTCAATGGATAACATTTGTAGATAACTCGTGATGACACTTGATTGATAATAAAAAAATAAGCAAGTTCGCTATATCTGTAATACAAGATCTTCAAAATCATAATTTTCAAGCATATCTAGTTGGTGGATGCGTAAGAGACGCCCTTTCTGGAATAGAGCCCAAAGACTTTGATATAGCAACTAGTGCAACTCCAGAACAAGTAAGAAAAATTTTTAAAGCCTCCAGAATTATTGGGAAAAGGTTTAAGCTTGTTCATGTTTTTAATAGATCTGAGCTACTTGAGGTTGCCACTTTTAGATCTGGCAATAATCAAACTAATGACGATGCAAATCTAATTAAAGATGAAGCAGGAAAAATCTTAAGGGACAATGTTTGGGGAACACTAGATCAAGATTGTTATAGAAGAGATTTCACAGTTAATGCTTTATATTACTGTCCCATTTCAAAAACGATCGAAGATAAAAGTGATGGCCTTAAACATATTCATAAGAAAGTTATTGTATCTATTGGCGATCCTCAAAGAAGATTTGAAGAAGATCCAGTAAGAAGTCTTAGAGCAATAAGATTTAGCAACAAGCTTGGTTTTAAAATTGATAACAATGTAAAAGAAGCTATATATGATAAGGGGCATCTTTTATCTAGTATTTCAAATGCTAGGCTTTTTGATGAGTTCTGTAAAATATTTCTTGGCGGTATGGGTGAGAAAAATTTTATTAAGCTTTGCTCATTCAATCTCAATAAGTATCTTATTCTTACAGATCCTAATAAAAGTGATTTTTCTAATGACATTATGATTCGAGCATTAAGAAATACCGATGATCGAATTAGAAATAATCAATCTGTAACTCCTGGTTTTTTAATTGCTGCCCTCTTGTGGCCAATCCTTATCTCCAAATGCTCAAAAGATGGTGAAATAAATATTAGAAAATTTTTTAGGTCCATGGACGGTGTGCTTAAGGAGCAGCAAAAACTAACAGCAGTACCAAGAAAATTTAATAGCTATATAAAAGATATATGGGTTTTACAGCTAAAGCTGCATAGCAGAATAAAAAGTCAACCCTACAAAACTATAAGACATCCAAGATTTAGAGCTGCCTATGATTTTTTACTGGTTAGAGAAAGTGCTTCAAGAGATAAAAATGGTTTAGGCAAATGGTGGACAGATTTCCAGAAAAATGATGATTCTTTGAGAGGCTCATTAATATCAAGGATGAATGAAAAAAGTGATGAAGAATCATCTAAAATATTTGGTTTCTACAACGAGTTGAGATAATCTAGAGTAAAACTTATATGTAAAAAATGAAGCCAGCTATTAAAGAAGTACCACTTCCTAAATACATCGCCATTGAGGGTCCTATTGGCGTAGGAAAAACAACACTTGCAAACAAAATAGCGAATACCTTTAACTATGATGCTTTTCTTGAACAGCCTGCTGAAAATCCATTCCTTAAAAATTTTTATAGAAACCCAAGTCAGTCAGCATTAGCAACTCAACTATTCTTTTTATTTCAAAGAATGCAACAGATACAAGATTTAAAACAAAGGAGTCTTTTTGAAACTGTAAGAGTGGCTGATTTTTTAATAGAGAAAGACAGACTTTTTGCAGAAGTTACCTTATCTAATGAAGAAATGGATCTTTACGATAAAGTGTATGATCATATTACTCTTGATGCCCCTTCTCCAGATCTAGTAATTTATTTGCAAGCACCTATTGATGTTCTCAAAGATAGGATTACCAAAAGAGGTAATATTAATGAACAATATTTAACTCTTGAATACTTAGAAAGACTTAATGATGCTTATTCGAGATTTTTTCTAGATTATAACGATGCCCCATTGTTAATTATTAATGCTGCTGATATAAATTTAGAATCTAATGAAAATGACTATGAGTCATTAATAACCAAAATCATGTCTAATCCAAAAGGTAAAAATTTTATAAACCCGCAGCCATCGATTTTATAAGTATTTAATATGTCTAGTAATTTATATCACCCAGTAGAAGGCTCTAATATACATATAAAAAATATTGATGAGTATAATAAACTTTACCAACAATCTATAAACAACCCCTCTAAATTTTTTGCTAATCTTGCTCAAGAAGATTTATCTTGGATGGAAGATTTTATCTCTGTTCATAATGGAGAGTTCGCAGATACAAAATGGTTTGAGGGTGGAAAAATCAATATCAGCGTAAACTGTATTGATAGACACCTTGAAAATAATGCTAACAAAACAGCTCTAATTTGGGAGGGTGACGATCCAAATGATTCCAAAGAGCTATCCTTTCAAGAACTGCATGATGAGGTTTGTAAATTTGCAAACGTCTTAAAGAGTTTGGATGTAAAAAGGGGGTCAAGGGTCTGTATATATATGCCAATGATTTTAGAAGTTGCATTTGCAATGCTTGCATGCACAAGAATTGGTGCAATTCATTCAGTTGTCTTTGGTGGATTTTCACCAGAGTCTTTAAAAGATAGAATTCTAGATGCAGATTGTGAATTAGTCATTACTGCCGATGAAGGATTGAGAGGTGGGAAGACGGTTCCCCTTAAATCAAACGTTGATGAAGCATTAAATAAGTGCCCTAATGTGAAAAATACTCTTGTTATTAAAAGAACTGGAGGAGATATTGCCTGGAATGATTCTCGAGATGTGTGGTATGAAGAATTATCTAAAAATGTATCAACCATATGTCACCCCGAACCCATGGATTCAGAAGATCCATTGTTTATTTTATATACCTCCGGCTCAACAGGAAAACCAAAAGGTGTTTTACACTCCACAGCTGGCTATCTTTTAGGGGCTCATATAAGTTTTAAATACCTTTTTGGTATTAGGCCTGAGGATAAGTATTGGTGTACTGCTGATGTAGGTTGGATCACTGGTCATACCTATATCCTATATGGTCCTCTTTCTAATGGAGCAACTTCACTGATGTTTGAGGGTGTTCCAACCTATCCATCAGCATCGAGATGCTGGGAAATTTGTGATAAACATAACATAAGTATTTTTTATACTGCTCCAACTGCTATAAGAGCCTTAATGGCTCAAGGCAATGATCCTGTTACTAAAACTAATAGAAATAGTCTAAGAATTCTTGGGACAGTCGGTGAGCCAATAAATCCTGAGGCTTGGGACTGGTATTACAGTGTTGTAGGGAAATCTAAATGCGAAGTTATAGATACATGGTGGCAGACTGAAACTGGCTCTGTCTTGATTTCACCTATTGCAGGTATAACACCTACGAAGCCCGGATCCGCCACACTTCCATTCTTTGGAGTAAAAGCAGCTTTATATGATGAGAAGGGAAAGTCCTTAGAGGGAAATAATTCAGGAAATTTAGTTATAGAACAATCATGGCCAAGTCAAATAAGAAGTGTCTATGGCGATCATCAAAGAATGATAGATACTTATTTCAACATCTATAAAGATATATATTTTACAGGTGATGGAGCCAGAAGAGATGAAGATGGTTATTATTGGATAACTGGCAGAGTCGATGATGTTCTAAATGTTTCTGGGCATAGACTAGGCACAGCTGAAATTGAAAGCGCCCTAGTTCTTCATCCTAAGATAGCTGAAGCTGCTGTTGTGGGGTTTGATCATCCGATTAAAGGACAAGGAATTTATGCATTTGTAACTCTAATGATTGGAGAATTATTTTCTGAAGAATTCAGTGCTGAAATAAGACAATTTGTTGCAAAAGAAATTGGAGCTATTGCTAAGCCTGATCTCATTCAAAATGCTCCAGGGCTTCCAAAAACTAGGTCAGGCAAAATAATGAGAAGAATACTAAGGAAAATAGCAGAAGGCGACCTATCAAACTTAGGAGATACAACAACTCTTGCAGACCCTTCAGTTGTTGAGTCTTTAATTGAAAACAAGCAAAGCCTATGACAAGACTTCTAATGCCATTGCTTGTATTTGTAATCTTTAGTTGTTCGTTATCTCAAGAAAGGTTAGAAGAATACAATGATGATGATAACTTTTATTCTCCTGCTCAAACGATTAAATGCATGCAGATGCCCCAACCACAACAACCTCATCCAATTAACAAAAAAGGTGAAACACTAGAAATATATGATCAGAGTGATTGTTATGATGACATCCTTTCAAAAAATATAAGAAGTTTAGAAATAGAGTTTGGCGAATCTCAGATAACTCTTGAAAATGAAGATACCAAAAAAACATCTAATACCAAAGATAGCTCTATTAATAGTATTGAAGTTGATATAGACGCTATAGAAGAAAAAGTACTTCAAAAGAAACCAAAAAAAGATTAAATTTTTGAGAAAATACCATTATCTTCTTTAACTACTCCCTCTTTGATTAATTTTATTAGATGTGCCTCAAGACTGAATTTGGCAATAATATGTAATTGCGGTGAGACATCGTCATACACAAGACTTGTTAATTTTTCTAGATCGCTGCTATTAACTTCATCCAATCTTCTTATAACCTTATTCTCTCTAGAAAGTCTGTGTCTAGTTATAGACTCAATAATTTTTTTGGGTTCATGCATGTAATTTCCATGTCCTGGAGCAAGAGAATCTATTTTATAACTATGAAGCTTATCTAAAGATTCTAGATAATCTTGCATACTCCCATCAGGTGGGCCTATAACAACAGTAGATCCGTCCATAATATGATCTCCAGTTAAAAGACAATTTAGTTCCTTGATAAGAAAACATAAGTGATTTGAAGCATGTCCCGGAGTATGGATTACCTCTAATGTATATTCATTTGTTTCAATGAGATCGCCATCATGTAATACAATATCAGGAATAAAAGTTTCATCCTCCCATGAAGATTCACCATCAACAAGCCTCCCATACATAGGAACCTTTAAAACTTTTGAAATTGGTAAGGCTGCTGGAGAATGATCTGTGTGTGTATGAGTAACTAATATTCTTTGAATCTTCCCTTGAGCTACTTTAATTATTTTATCAATGTGTTCTTTAATATTTGGTCCGGGATCTACCAAAGTTAAGTCTTCTTTACCAATTAAATAAGTGTTGGTTCCTTCTCCTGTAAAGACTCCTGAATTAGGTGCTGTTATTTTTTTTATCAAATCCATAAATATATTCTAATAGTTTTCATAATCATCATCACCTGGAAGAAGTCCATGCCATTTCCCTTCTTTTTTGAAGAACTTAGGTAAGATTGGTGGTATGTCACTACTTTTGCATTGTTGTTGATATGCAAGAAGTTCTTCACCAGAATTATGATTTGCACATTCCTGAAGATTCTTAATTGTTGGCATTATCATGGGCATTTCTCCATTAAAAGCTTTTTCTAAAGCCTTTTTAGGATTAATCCATATGCTATGAGTAAGCTCGGTTCCATCGTGTTTTTCAGTTTGGTTTTCAGGTAAATAAGCTATAAAAAACCTTGTATCAAACCTTTTAATTTCAATATCAGGAGTTATCCAATGAGAGAAAGGTGCAATATTAGATGTGGTTAGTTTAAGATTTTCTTTAATGCAAATATCATAAAGTGTTATTTTATTTTTGATTAAATTATCTCTATATTCATCATATTTTTCTTTTTCAGAACCGGTAAGGTTTAGGTCTTTACCATTATTCTTCTTTGCAAACAAGATACCAACTTCTTCAAAGCACTCCCTAATACATGCCACCCAATAACTTAATCCAGCATGACTTATGCCAAGTTTGATAGAGGCTTCTTTATCGTCGAGGCCATTACATAAATTATAAATATTTACATTTCTATCTGCTTCATCAATTTTGCCACCTGGAAATACAAATAGATTTTCAAAAGGTGGTCTTTTTGACCTTTTTACCATTAATACTTCTATTCCATCTTTCGTATCTCTCAAAACAAGAACAGTTGCTGCGGGTATAAGAGGAAGTTTATTCATAATTTTATTTTATATAGCTTAGAATAATGCTTATGCAAATAACTAACAACGTAAATCTAGATATTGAACATGCTCCAAAATGGTTTAAAGATGCAATTAAATTGCAACCCACTGATGAAGTTTTAGAGAATCCTTTGGGGAATATCTCATATTCCAAATGGGACTCCATTAATAATTCAGAAAACCTAATGATTTTTGTTCATGGTACTGGTGCGCATAAAAAATGGTGGGATCCTATTGCTCCACAATTCTTAGAAAATTCAAATGTTATTGCAGTAGATCTTCCCGGAATGGGAGAATCTGAATTTAGAGATAAATATGGTATTAAAGATTTTGGCGACTGTATAGCCTCTATTATCGAAAAAGAAAAATTAAATTCTAATGTTAAAAATGTTTATATCATAGGCCATTCTTTAGGAGGTCAAGTAGCAGGATATGTTGCTTCTGAAAAGCAAGATCTCATTGATAACATAATCATAATCGATACTTTTATAAGGCCTCCGAACTACAATCCTGCGGAACATCAGGGAGGTCCCTTAAGAATGATTAAACACTATCCCGATAAAATTACTATATTAAATAGATTTAGATTGATGCCTAAACAGGATTGTGAAAATGATTGGTATGTACGCTATATTGCAGAGCACTCTGTTAAAGAAATTGAGGCGGGTTGGAGGTGGCGGTTTGATGATGTAATGTTTACAAGCCTTGAGAGATTATTTGGTTATAAGTTTTCTTTTAGCTGTCCTGCATTATTTGTTCATGGACAAAATAGCTTATTAACATCAGGCGACTTTCTTACAAATATTAAATCAACCTATTCAGATACAATGGACTTTATTGAAGTAGCTGGAGCTGCTCACCATGTTCCGTTAGACAAGCCTCTTGAAATAGTTAATATAATTAAAGAACGTTTATTTTAAATCTTTTATTTATGAACTATTTCTATTTTTTCTTTTTCTTGTTCCTTTCAGCTTTGATATGGGTTAAACCACTCATGGTTTATATCTGTGAAAAGGTGCAAGAAGCAAAAAGCTTAAATGTTTTGGGTTCAATAACTTTCCTTATTGGTTCAGCATTAGTAATTTTCTTTATTCAATATGATGACTGGTCAGAAAGATTATGGACTTTTGTTACAGTGATTCTTGGTTTTCTTTTATGTTTAAGAGGATTGGTTATAATTTTTTACCTTGATTTAATAAAAAAATTATTGCCTTTATATATTAAAAATTATTATAAATTCACTTTTTCAATATCTTTGATATTAATTTCTTTAAGTTTTTTTATAGTTTCTTCTGATTATATTGGGGAGCAAAAAGATATTAGCGATTGTAAATCTGATGGTGTTGTAAACGTTGTTTGTGATATATCAAACCCAGAAGATATTGTTATTACACCTGATCAAAAATTTCTTTTAATCTCAGAGTTTGGGGGTATTAGCCCCTACCAAGAAACAAGGTCTGGCAGTTTTGCTTTACTAAGAATTTCTGATAATAAAAAAATAAAACCTAAAATAACTTTTGGAAAAAATATATGGGGTAACTCTTCATGTTCTGCATCTAAAAATAAGTCCTTTGGGCCACATGGAATAGATTTGATAGAAAGGATAGATGGCCGCTTTCAATTTGGTGTGATTAACCATTATCCTAATGAATCTATAGAAATGTTTGAATTGGTATCATCCAATATTTCTGAAGGATGGGACCTTATATGGAGAGGGTGCATTGATGTGCCAAATGAATTTTACTTTAATGATATTGCGCTAAATAGTGATGGAATTTTCTATGCATCTCATATGTATTCTCGAAATATAACTATGAGAGAATGGTTGATGACTTCATTGTTTAAAAGCAATTCAGGATATATTGTTAAGTGGTTGGATAACGACTTTAATAAAGTCCCAAGCTCAGATGGTAGTGGTCCAAATGGCATAACGCATGACGCTTCATCCAACATGCTATTTATAAGCTATAACCAAGGAGATGAAATAGTAAAGTTTGACCTTTCAATTAATAAAAAAGTTAACAGGTATTTTGTTCAATCTCCTGATAATATTTTTTTAGATAAAGGCTCAGCATGGTTCACTTCTCTTGATTTTCAGCCAAGTGATGCAGGTAACTGCATAGAAAAGAAGGCTTGCTCACTGCCCTTTTCAATATATGAAATTGATCAAGATTCATTTCAGCTAAAAAGTGAATACTCTTTTAATAAAACAGTATTTGGTCTTCCCACGATAGCAGTGCCAATTAGCAATAAAGTCTATATGGGATCTTTTCACTCTGATAGGTTGGGATATTTTATAAAAAAATAATTTTATGGCTGAGAGTTTTAGTTTAAATAGCTTAGATATTATATTGCCAAAGCGAAAGGATAATTCGCATAAAGGTTTTTATGGCAGAGTTGCTGTCATTGCCGGCTCAAAAAGTATGGGTGGCGCTGGAATTCTTGCATCTGAGGCAAGTGTTTTTTGCGGATCCGGTCTAGTTAATCTCTTTACCCATATTTCAAACGTCCAAGCATCTCTTGAGAGAAATCCAGAAGTCATGGCTATTGGAATAGAAAGTCATAAAGATATCTCAGGGAATTTTGATATAGGTTTGATTGGTCCGGGCTTTAAAGATGATGATTGGTCTAAAGAGGTGTATAGATATATTACTCTTAATTATAGTGGCGTTTTAATTATTGATGCTGGAGCCCTGCGTTTGTTAGAAAAAAAACAGGTATACGATAAAAAAGAATTAATTTTAACACCTCATCCGGGTGAGGCAGGTGCCTTACTAAACATCTCAACTGATGAAATTCAACAAAATAGAGAGGAATGCGCTAAAGCTATTGCAAATAAATATGATGCAGCTGCCGTGGTTCTCAAAGGTTACAATACTCTAGTACATATTAAAGACGAAGATAAAACATTTTTATGCAAAAATGGAGGTCCTGTGCTTGCTACTGGTGGCACGGGAGATGTTTTGGCAGGAGTTATATGCGCTCTACTGGCACAAAAATTATCTTTAAAAGATTCTTGTTTGTTGGGAGTTGCTGCTCATGCAAAAGCGGGTGAGAGCTTTGTTGAAGATATTGGTGAAATTGGGTTAAATGCATCTGCATTAATACCCATAATTAGAAAAATATTAAATAAATGAAAGAGTTAATCTTACAAAATGATGATGATACTAATAGGCTTGGTAAAGATATTGCAAAAGAACTTAAGGCTGCTGAAATCTCATCAATAGAAATACATTTAGAGGGAGATCTTGGTGCTGGCAAAACATTTTTATCTAGATCTATTATTAAGAGCTTCGGATGGAAAGATCTAGTGAAAAGCCCTACTTATACTTTATGTGAAGAATATGATCTTGATAACTGTCTCTTTTTACACATTGATCTGTATAGAACAAATGAGGCTCAGGATATTGATATATTTAATTTAGATAGAGAGATAGATTCAAAAAAAATTATTCTTATAGAGTGGCCTGAAAGGCTTCAATATAAAAGAAAGTATGACCTAAAAATTACCTTCAATCATTTAAACAAAGGACGCAAAATAAAAATTGAGGCGGGATCTCTTTTGTTTTCTAATTGGCTAAAAAGTTATGAATAAGTTTCTTTTGTTACTACTATTATCATTATCAGCTCAATCTAATGAGTTGGTCTTCAAAGGAATAGAAGAAACAGAAGACGAAATAATAAATATTGAATTCAAATTAGACAAAGTTTCATATATTAATTCATACAACCTCAAGAACCCCTCAAGGTTAGTTTATGAGGTTAATCAATCAACCATTGAGAATCCAATTAATGAGATATACAACTATCCGATTAAAAAAATAAGAGCCTCAAAGGATGAGAATAAAACAAGAATAGTTATTGATTTATATGATTCTGTGTATTGGTGGAAGCCAACCCAAAAACAAATAGGTGATGATGTATTGGTTAGTCTAAAACTAAAAAAAGATAAAAACCTTGCTATAAGCACTAGAGATATTGTTGTTGCAATAGATGCTGGGCACGGAGGCAAATATCCTGGGGCTGTTGGTCCAAATAATATATTAGAAAAAGATGTAACTCTTCTTATTGCTAAGGAGCTTGAAAGAACCCTCAGGGATACTGATGGCTATCAACCAGTTATGATACGGAGTGGAGATGAGACTATTAGTCTTAATGATAGATATCAGAATGCACGAAAATTAGGAGCTGATATTTTTATTTCAATTCATGCTGATGGCTTCAGACTATCATCTGTTAAAGGCGCTTCTGTTTTCATATGGTCTGAGGAGGCTTCGAGTACTGTAGCTAGAAATCTGTCTGAAAAACAAAGAAAAAGAATTCAAGCAGATATAAAAAATTTAAAGCCAAGTGATTTTAATGAAGATTTAGCAAGAGAGCTCTATCCAGATATTTATAAAGATAAGATAAGCCAAAGCAAAAAACTGGGAACAAAAATTTTAGATCAGCTAAAAAGAGACCCTTATACAAAAATTCATAAAAAGGATGTTGAGTTTGCAGATTTTCGAGTCCTTAAATCTATTGATATACCATCAGTTCTTGTTGAGTCTGGTTTTATAACAAACCCTGAAGATGCTGAAAGACTTAAGGGGAAGCCTGGAAGAAGGATGATAGCAAGATCTATTTTTTTAGGCGTGCATAATTATTTTTTAGAAAACCCTATAAATGGCACCATGGTTGAAAATAACAATGAGTTCTTATCATATAAAATCCAAAAAGGTGATGTCTTGTCTGAAATAGCTATTAGATTTGGTGTCTCGGTGGAATCTATAAATGATAATAATAAGTTAAATAATAAGCCGATATATCCTGGACAAATTATAAAGATTTATATTTAATTTATATTCATTGGATCTATATCAAAAGACCATTTTATTTTTTTTGTTTCTGGCCATTTTTGAAATTCATTTGTTAAGTACTTCAATACTTTATTTAAATAAGGTTTAGAAGAAGTCTGAATGAATAGATGATGTCTATAGCTTCCCTTGGACTTAGAAATTAAAGAAGGTAATGGTCCAATAACATTAATTTCTTTCCTATTTGATAAAATAGAGAGTGCTCTTTCAAGAAAGATATTGTTGCTGATCTGTGTTGGCGAAGAGCATCTTAAAAGACAAATAGTTGAGAATGGGGGAAGGTTCAATTTGGCATTGGTTGTAAGGCACTGGTTTGCGAAATTCATATAATCACCAGTCTTAATTTTATTCAGATTAATATCCTCAGGGTATCTGGTTTGTATGATAACTTTAGCGAGATTATTATTTCTTCCGGCTCTTCCTGAAACCTGAATTAATAACTGAGAGAGCTTTTCCAAGGCATTTATTTCTGGGCTAACAAGACCATTGTCTGCATTTAATATTACACTTAGTGTTACTTTTGGAAAATCATGACCTTTGGCTAACATTTGAGTGCCAACAAGTATTGCTGAGTCTGAAGAATGAATTTTTTCAATTATGGCTTGTATCGACCCAACTTTTTTAGTTGTGTCATGATCAACTCTTATTATTGGCGTCTTTGAAAAACTGCTTTGTAATACCTCTTCAACCCTTTCCGTGCCAGACCCATGAAGATAAAAATCTTCGGATTCACATACAGGACATGATTTATTGACTGCATAAGCGGATTCACATCTGTGGCATATCAGTCTCTGTCTAGAATGATGGTATACAAGATTAGAGTCGCAAGAGTTACAAGCGGCTACCCATCCACATGATCCACATTGATACAGGGGAGCAAAACCCCTTCTGTTTATAAAAATAAGTACTTGCTCGCCTTTTTTAATAACTGACTCAATCGCACTTAATGTTTCAATTGCAACTCCTCCAATTAGAGGAGTATTGTTTATATCCATAACAATAAGCTTGGGAGGCTTTCTTCCATCCACTCTACTTAAAATATCTACTTGATTAAATTTATTTTCTTTCACCAACCTTAGAGTTTGAAGAGATGGGGTGGCTGAACCAAGAATAATTGGTATTTTTTCTTCTTGAGCTCTTTTAATAGCAACATCTCTTGCTGAAAACTTAAAGCCCTCTGACTGTCTAAATGATTGATCATGTTCTTCATCAATAATAATAAGACCTATATTTTTTACAGGCATTAAGACTGATGATCTGGTACCAATGACTATTCTTATGTCTCCAAACTTGGCTTTAAGCCAAATCTTAAGTCTTTTTAATGGAGTTTGTTTTGAATGATATAAACCTATTTCACCTTTAAATCTTGATTCAAACCTAAATAATAATTGAGGCGTTAGATTAATTTCTGGGACAAGAATAAGAACTGATTTACCCTCCTTAATAAACTTTTCTGTGAGTTGTAAGTAAACCTCTGTTTTCCCAGACCCTGTTACACCATAAAGCAACGATGGATTAAATCCAGTTGCATTTGATAGCTTCTTAACCGCCTTGTCTTGGTCTTTAGTTAGGTTAAATCTTTTATCATCTTCGTTTACTAAAATGTCTGGATTGGTATTTAATTCCAAAGGAGCTATACATTTATCATTAATTTTTCTTAGCTCAGTTGGAATAAAGGAGTGAAATACTTCTCCTATAGGATGATGGTAATAGTCTGAGGCCCATAAAATGGTATTAAATATTGGGCTATCAAAAATAGAATGTTCATCCAACACAGAAATAATACTTTTTATAACACCGTTTTTATTTAATATTTCAGGATTGTTAATTTTTTTTATAACCACCCCAATAACTTTTCTTTTGCCAAAAGGTACTGATACTCGCAACCCTTTTTTGATTTTTATTACTGATTTATACGTAAAACATTGCCTTAAAGGCAATGAGACTGCTATTTCATAGTAAAAAATATTCATTTTTTGTTTGTAAAGAAGTTGTTTTTTGTTATAGTTCTCATCCAAATTTTGATTTTATTATGAAAAAAGATATACATCCCGAATACAGAGAAGTTTTATTCCATGATGCTAGTGCAGAGAAGTTTTTTCTCATTCGCTCAACATTAGAAACAACTCAAACAAAAGAGTGGGAAGATGGTAAAACCTATCCATACTACCCTCTTGATATATCATCTGCGTCTCATCCTTTTTATACTGGTAAGCAAAAGATTATTGATACAGGTGGAAGAGTACAGAAATTTGAAGAAAGATTTGGTAAGAAAAAATAAATTAATCAATTTATACCAGAGCTTCCAAAACCCTTATCACCTCTCAAAGTTTCTTCAAAACTATCTACTATATTAAATCTAGCTTGGACAACTGGCACTATTATCATTTGTGCTATTCTGTCTCCTGGGTTAATTTCAAAATCTTTTTCCGATCTATTCCAAGCTGGAACCATTAACTCTCCCTGATAATCAGAATCAATTAATCCCACTAAATTACCCAAAACAATTCCGTGTTTAGAACCAAGACCTGATCTTGGAACAACTAAAGCTGCAAGGGCTGGATCTTCTAGATACATTGCAAAACCAATTGGAATTAATTGTGACATTCCAGCCTTAAGAATTGATTTTTCTTCAAGACAAGCCCTTAAATCTAAACCTGCTGAGCCATTAGTTTCATATTCTGGCAATGGAATGGAGTCACCCATTAAAGGGTTTATAATTTTTATTTTAATGTCTTTCAAAATTTTAGATCCTTTGGCTTAATAAAAGATTTTAACTCACAATTTTTTAATGATAAGTTTTTCCATGAATTTTCTGTGCAAATTTGTGCTAACCCGCATGTTGAAAAGTTATTTAAAGTTTTGCCCGTTAATTCTTCTAAAAAAAATTGCATAGTTGGATTGTGCCCAACAACTAATACTGAAGAAAATTTTTCATTCAGGCTTTTAATTAAATCAACTAAAGTATCAACTGTCCCGAAATATAATTCTTCTAAATAAGTAGCTTTTTCAATTTTAAAATTAAAGCTGTCTGCACACAAATCAAAAGTCTCTTTAGTTCTTTGGGCAGTACTGCAAAAAACCATATCGATCGAATAACCCATATCTTGAATATGTTGTGCTATTAGCAGCGCATCATTTACGCCTCTTTTTGCAAGAGGCCTATCAAAATCCTTCTGCCCCATAGTGCTCCAATCAGACTTGGCATGTCTTAATAAAAAAATTTGTTTCATAATAGTTGCTAAGTGGTTCAGTGTTCTATAAAATCGCGGTTCTATGAGTAAAATATGTCAAGTAACAGGTAAGATACCACAGTCTGGGAATAATGTTTCTCACGCCAAAAATAGAACTAAAAGAAAGTTCTTTCCCAACCTGCATACACACAAATTCTGGGTTGAATCAGAAAATAGATTTGTTAATTTAAAAGTGTCTGCTAAAGGCATGCGTATCATTGACAAAAAAGGTATAAGCGTTGTACTCAAAGAACTCAGAGCCAAAGGTCAAAAAGTTTAACTAAAATTTATTTAATCCAGAAGCGTGCCTCATAAAGAACGCTTTTAAAAATTTTGTCTTGTTTACTGAGTTTAATCCAAAATTCCTTAAGAGTATTATGTAAAGGTTTTTGCTACTAAAAAAATCTACAAAAAAGTCCATAGACTTAAGCATTAACAAATTCATACCCTTTCTTCTTATTTCGTATTTTTTTAAAATGGCTTGATTATTTATTTTGAATCCTTTGTTATAAGCATCAATAACTTCTTCGCAGAAAATATCAGCATCAGCAAGGCCAAGATTAATACCTTGTCCGGCTAAAGGGTGAATAGAATGAGCTGCATCACCAATAAGAACAACTGAGTCTTTAATGTAATTCTTAAAATGATGATTTGATAACTTAAAATTTAAAATCTCTGAATTTACTTCTATTTTTATATTCAACTTTGATTCAAAAAAAGATAGATTATTTTTTACATACTCTGTTGGAGATATATTTTGAAGTATAGAATTATCAATAGACCAAACAATAGTGTATCTATTCTTTTTTGAACCTTTGTTTGGCATTGGCATTAAAGCAAAAATTCCTTTCTCTGAAAAAGCCTGGTGAGCAATTAGGCTATTGTCATTATTTGTAACATGTCCAATAAAAGTAATAGCTGTCTGCTTATATTCATAATATTCATTTGGCAGCCCTGTGATCTTTGCAATATTTGAATTTCTTCCATCGCACCCAGCTATTATTTGTGCATGGAGAGAATCTCCATCTTCAAGAATAGCTTCACTTGTGTCCTCTGAGTTAAATTTTTGAATAGAATTGATTTCATTATTAAATAAAGTTTTATCTTTGCATAATGCAGTAAGTCTATTTTTTAGATCATTAAACATTACAACATGAGATAGATAGCTTTCATTTATATCATCAGCAAGGAATTGTATTTTACCAGTCCCCTCTCCATCTAGAGCATTGATTTCATTAATTGGGGCTGATTCTATGTCAATGCCTTCTGCTTTTAATAATGACATTGAATGATTGTTGAGAGTCAGAGTCCTGATTCCTTCAGACATATCGGGCATGTAATCAGATTTTTCTATTATTAGAGAATCAATATTATTTCTTTTAAGTCTCAAAGAGATATAGTTCCCAATAATTCCACCACCCGAAATAGCAACAGGAACATTCATGTGTTTATCTCATTAAGGCTTCGATTTCTTCAGGGTTTGATGGGACTTTAGAAGTTAAATTAATATTGCCAGAGGTTGTAACAAGAATATCGTCCTCAATTCTAATGCCTATTCCTTTCCATTTCTCATCTACGTCCATTGAGCTACTTATGTATATACCAGGTTCAATTGTAGTAATCATTCCAGGCTTGAACTTCATGTAATCACCATCTTCCATATAATCACCAGCATCATGAACATCAAGACCAAGCCAATGACCAATCTTATGCATATAAAAATCTTTAAAAGTTCCTTCATTATGAAGCTCTTCGGGATCTCCAGATAAAATCCCAAGCTCTACTAACCCCTCTGTGATTACTTTCTCTGATATTACTTGAGGCTCCATAACACTATTGCCAGTTTTAACAGCATCTATTGCTGTCTGATTTGCAGCCAAAACTACTTTATATATAGCTAATTGTTCATCTGAAAATTTGCCACTAACTGGAAATGTTCTAGTAATATCTGAGGCATACATCTTATATTCACATCCAGCATCAACCAATATAAGATCAGACCCCTGAAGCTCTTTATTATTTTCAATATAATGAAGGACGCATGCATTCTCACCTCCGGCAACTATTGGGGTATATGCTGGAAAACGACCGCCCTTTTTACCAAATTCATATAAAAATTGATTTTCTATTAATTGCTCATTATCGCCAGGCTTTATTGACTTCATTACTTCTATATAAGCTTCTGCAGAAATCTCACATGCACGTTTCATAATTTCTATTTCGTGATCATCTTTAATGAGTCTCATATTACCTACCATAGAAGATCCATCCATAATATCTATAGATTGTGAGTGTCTGTCTTTTGAGTTAGCTGCACATGTCCAATCAATAACTTTCTGATCAAACCCACTTTTCTTTCCAATTGGGTAAAAAACTTTCTTAACTCCATTGAGTAATTCAGGCATTAGCTCATCAATCTTATTATTTTCAAAAGCTTGATCAAAAAGATAATCATCTATAGCGCCTAAAGGTCCTGCCCTATAACCATCCCATATCTCTTTTAATTTATCTTTAGGGGGAACGAATGCAATTGAATTAACTTCTTTGCCATTATTTATAATAATCATAAGAGAAGAAGGCTCACAAAAACCAGAAAGATAATAGAAACTACTTTCCTGCCTTAGTGCGTATGAGGAATCTGAATTCCTATACTGCAAGTCTGCGCCTGGCAATATTAAGGCACAATTCTCAGGCAGATACTTTTTAAGCGATTCACGTCTTTTTTTATATATGTTGTTTTCCATAGTTTATTTTACTCTTTTATATAACAAACTTTCCAATTCATTGATGTGCAATTAAACTTACAACATGACAGAAAAAAATTATTCATCTCTTGAAAACCTTGAGCAAAGAATAGACCTCCTTGTAAAACGGTTTGAGGAGCAAAAGGGAATAATTGATTCCTATGTTCAAAGAGAAAGAGATTGGAAGAAGAATAAAATTCTTCTTACAAAAGAAATATCGGCCTTAGAAAAGAAATCAAATAAAGAGAAAAATAATGAGTGAAATGGATACCCTTTCTTTAAGAATATTTGGGAGAGATCTTACATTAGCATGCCCTCCTGAGGAAAAAGATCAATTAATTGAGGCTGCTAATCTCTTAAATACAGAGCTGGATTCAATTAGTGATAAAAATAATGCGTTGATAATTGCCGGTTTAACTCTAGCAAACAAACTGTTATCAAGCCCTGATGTTACTCATTCGAATTCTGATATTGATCTTTCAAATATTATTAAAAAAATTGACTTAGTATTAGATAAATAGTCTTTCACTTAACAAATTTATATCCTATACTTTTATGACATTCTGGTTCATTCGCTAATGTGTTGTTAAATTTGAACCGATACAATTAAATAGGTGATATTCCACTATCATTGTTGAGCAGTACCTTTACAGGGAAGCCTGATTTGATAAGAAATTCACCACCTGACCTTTCGGTTCAGGTAAAACACATGGCGGTGATTTGGTTTGTTAGCCTCGGCACAATTTATGGTGAAAAATAAAATTCGAAAATCACTTCTTGAGCAGGGGCACATTCTTTCTAGCAAAGAAACCGCAAGACTCAACACCAAAATCCAAAATAATATACTAAATAGTTTTGACCTTTCAAAAAAGAAAAATGTATTACTTTATTTTCCCTATAGAAAAGAGATTACTTTAGAGTTAATAAAAAATGAATTAAATAAACGCTCACATGATATTTATATGCCAAAAATATTTCCTAGAAATCAAATGAGATTTAATTTATACACAAATGGAGTTGCTTTGATTGAAAATAAATTCGGAATACCAGAGGTTGATAATACACAGTACTTAGATCCTCATTTATTTGATGTCATGTTCATACCTTTTGTTGGCGTTGATATGGATGGTTTTAGAATAGGATATGGCGGTGGTTATTTCGATAGAGCCCTGTCCAGCCTTATACACAAAAAAGACAAAAAGCCACTTATTATTGGTCTTGGCTATGACTATCAAATAATAGATAAAAAACTTTCTGAACCTCATGATATTAAATATGATCTTGTTGCCACAGAGTCTCGTATACTTTCGTATAGCTGATATATACAATACTCACACATAATGAGAAAGCTCCTTTTATTAACAATATTATTTATTTCTTCTGTAAAAACATTTGGAGAATCAATTATTATTGATGGTGTTTTAGATGAGCCTGAATGGACTAATGCATTTTCAGTAAATAAGTTCTTTCAAACCTCTCCATTTAATTTAAAAGAAACAAAAGACGATACGATTGCTTATATTTTCTCAAATCAAGATGGCATATATGTTGGTTTTTTTAACAAGCAAAGTAATTCATCAATGCTATCCAAAAAAACACTAAGAGATGAGATGACCTCTCTTAGTGATAAAAATTCTATAAATATTGACTTTGATGGGGGTGGAAATAAGGCATATATATTAGTTGTGACATTGGGAGATTCTCTTTTTGATGCTATTAAACTTAAATCTGGTGATTTTAAAACAGATTGGGATGGTGACTGGGTAGCAAAAACAAAAAAATATGATGGATATTGGACATCAGAGTTTTATCTACCATGGGATTTGGTTTTAATGAGCCAGCCTTCAGGCTCAAAAAGAATAATAAAATATTCAGCATTAAGATATAGCGCTAAAAAACAGACATGGAGTAGCAGCTCAGGCTCCATGGCAAGCAGGCCTGAATATTTTGAAAAATTAAGTTCTCTAGAGATTGATAACTATTCAAAATCAAAATTAAATCTATTTCCGTATATTTCATCCAACCAAAACTCTATTACTAAATTTGATGATAATAAAGTAGGTGCAGAAATTTTCTATAATTCAGGAACTGGAAAACAAATTAATGCTACATTTAATCCAGACTTTGGTCAGGCTGAAAGTGATGATGTTGTAATAAATTTTTCTGCTCAAGAAACTTTTTATTCAGAGAAAAGAGCTTTTTTCAATGAAAATCAATCTCTGTTCAATATCAATAATTATGATCGTTATTCGGTGATGAATACTAGAAGAATTGGCTCTGCTCCAAGCTATGAATGCGATCAAGAAAACAATAGTAATGAATGTGAAGGCGCAAAAAAGAATTATTCAGATATAGATTATGCTTTGAGGTACTCACAAAAAACTGGAAAGACAGAATTGGGTTTCTTTACAGCAAGAGAAAATGATGAATCCTTCTCTGTTGGAAGAAATTTTTATGCTATCAGATCACGAACAAATCTTGGCAACAAAACACTTGGATATATGTTGACTCATGTTGATGATAGTTTTAACAACTCTACTGCAACTGTTAATGTAATTGACTATGTAAATGTGAAATCTGATCAATTGACTTACTTCACAGACCTTCTTTTTTCTGAAAAAAATAGTGACTCAAAATTTGGATATAGGTCCCAGTTCAACTATCAACCATCAAATTTTTCATATGTGTCAGGAAGTATTTTATATTTTGATAAAAATTTTCAGTTAAACGACTTTGGTTATCTTAAAAGGGCCGATTGGATTCATTTTGGTCTTGGCGGAGGATTAAAAAAAATAGACTTCGCAGAGAAGTCACTGTTAAATCAAATTGATATGGGCGTTGACTTTAACTATGATTCGGACACAAATGGAAATTCTAACCCTATAAGAATTGATCAAAAAAATACGATTGTCTTCAAAGATACATCTTCATTAAAATTTGATTTTGGAATCAAAACTTCAGGAAAAAATACAACAATTACTAGAAAAAATCCTGATTTTCCATTTATAAAAATCAAAAAGAAAAAAAATATAACCTTAGATTTTGAAGCAATTAATTATAAATTCTGGACTTACGATTGGAGGATTAGTTTTGAAAAAGGAGAAAAATATCACTCTTTTAATTCTGATGGATATAAAAGAGAGTTTTATAAGATAGCAGGATCTTATTTTCCAAATGACAATCTAAAATTAAGTTTGCAGTATAGGATTAGAAAAGAAAATGAGTGGTTAATATGGACTGAAGATAACAAGTTTGGTTTATTTGATTCTGAGCAAGATACTTTATCAATAGGCTTGAATTGGTTTCGTGGAAACAAACATGAAATAAGGTTAAAGAGTCAATTTGTCGCTCTTCAAGCAGATAATCCTAAAAGTCTAATTTCTGATAGTGGCGGCTACTTATATGATTCAAATGACTTGCTTAAGCCATTCACCCAGGGAGTTACTTCGTTTCAAATAAGGTATAAATATGAGCTAGCTCCTCTATCATATCTTTATCTAGTTTATTCAAAAGGTGGAAGAAATTATGATGAGGATGAAAATCTGTCAAAGTCAGAAATATTTGAACAGCCATGGAACAACCCTTCTGACGAAGTTTATTCAATTAAATTTCGATTAAAGTATTAGTTATTTTAAAAAGTCTTTGTAAGCTTTGTTTGAAGTTTCTTCTATAAATAAAGTTCCTGACTTGTTAAGATGTTTTGTAAGACGATGCTTGTTTGAATTAACGTCTTCTATTCCAATTAATATTTTTCCAAATGCGGATCCAAGATTTCTATAGTGGAATAATGATATATTCCAATCGCTCCCGAATTTCTCTAAAAATGATAAAAGTGCGCCTGGTTTTTCAGGAAATTCACCTCTAAATATTCTCTCATTATTATCACCTTTTTGATTAATTCTTCCGCCTACCATATGTCTTAAATGATCGTTTGAAATTTCATTTCTTGTAAGATCTTTAAAAACAAAACCTAGTTTCTTTAGTTTATTTTTTAGAGTTTGATATGATTTTTCAGTTTTAGTTCTGACACCAACAAGAACATATGCATCATTTAGATCTGACTTCCTATAATTAAATTCTGTTATTGGTGAGCTACCAAATACTCTTGATAAACTTAAAAAACTTCCTGGTTTTTCTGGTATTTTTATACTGAGTATTTTTTCTCTGTTTTCGCCAAGCTCAGATCTTTCTACTATAAAGTTTAGTCTTTGGAAATTAACATTTGCCCCACTACTAATTGCTAATAGGTTTTTACCTTTTACTTTTTTTGAATAAACTTTTAAACCCGCTAATGCCAAAGCTCCGGCTGGCTCAGAAAGAACTCTTGTGTCTTCAAATATATCTTTAACAGCAGCGCAAACCTCATCTACATTAACTGTTATTACCTCATCTACGCATTCTTTTGCAACATCGAAATTATGTTTCCCAATCTGAGCAACTGCCACGCCGTCAGCAAACAAACCAACCTCTTTAAGCATCACCCTCTTGTTTGCTTTGATAGCTTCTGCAAAACATGCAGAATCTTCTACCTCAACACCAATTACTTTTATTTTTTTATTATGTTGCGCAATCCACGATGAAACACCAGCAAGGATTCCTCCACCACCAACTGGCACAAAAACCACATCATAATCATTATTATCATCGAGAATTTCTTTTCCAATTGTGCCCTGCCCCGCAATTGTCATTGGGTCATCAAAAGGATGAACAAAGGTCAATTTTTTTTTCTTAGAAATTTTGAGAGCTTCCTCTAAGGCAGAATTAACATTGTCACCATGCTGAACTATCTTTGCACCAAATCTTTTTACATCTTTTATTTTAATTTCTGGTGTTGTAATTGGCATTACAATAGTGCAATTAATTTTTAGTTTTTTACATGCGCTTGCAACACCCTGAGCATGATTTCCTGCAGATGCCGCTATAACACCCCTTTTTTGTTGATCGGAGGATAAATTAACTATTTTGTTGTAAGCACCTCTATTTTTAAAAGAAAAAATAGGTTGAAGATCTTCTCTTTTTAAATATATTTTATTTTTTTCTTTTACAGAAAGATTTGGTGCAAATGTTATAGGCGTATTTACAGCTACATCATATACAGAAGCATTTTCAATTAACTTAATATATTTTTTTGAGTTTTTAAAAGACCCAGTTTTTTTTATTTTTAATCTCAAGATAATTATCTATTGTTATTTTTCTTGTATTATACAGATATGAGTAGCTCAAAGATAAATGTTGCAAAACAAGCCATTGATTATATAAAAGATAAACTGCATTCTGAAATGATTTTGGGCATAGGTACTGGCTCTACTGTCAATTTTTTTATTGAGGAACTGGGTAATTACAGGAACCTTTTTGCTGGAGCTGTTTCAAGCTCAGAAGCTTCATCAAATTTACTTAATGAAAAAGGCATTGATGTTTTTAATTTAAATGATGTTATAGATATTGCATTCTATATTGATGGTGCCGATGAGGTTTCACCAGATAATGAATTAATAAAAGGTGGTGGAGGTGCGCATACTAGAGAAAAAATTGTTGCATCAGCATCTAATGAATTTGTCTGTATAGTTGATGGCTCGAAGTTAGTAACAAGACTTGGGGCCTTTCCTCTTCCCGTTGAGGTTATACCTGAAAGTAGAAGTCTTGTTGCTCGAAGAATTGTTTCAATCGGAGGTACGCCAATCTATAGGGCGGGTTTTGTTACAGATCAAGGAAATCATATTTTGGACATACAAGATTTAGATATTTCTAACCCAGAAGCTGTTGAGGTTTTATTAAATAATATTCCAGGGGTTGTTGACAATGGAATCTTTGCATTTAATAAGCCCAAAACTGTTTTGGTATCTAAATAAATTTATAGAATTTTTTCAATTGCAGAAATAAGCTCTTGCGAATCAGGCTTAACTCCTGATTTAAAAGTGGAAATCACTTTTCCATTTTTAGAAATAAGATATTTATTGAAATTCCAAGTTGGTTCTACTCCAGATTCCTCTTTTAATTTTCTATAAAATGGGTGTGCTTTTTTTCCGCGAACTTTTACAGTCGAAAACATAGGAAAGTCTACTCCATATTCTGTTGAACAGAATTCGGCAACATCACTTTCATTGGAATATTCTTGAAAAAAGTCTCTAGAGGGAACTCCCAATACAACAAAATCATTTTCTTTATACTTTTCATATAATTTCTGGAGACTAGCATATTGATAGGTATAACCACATCTACTAGCTACATTTACAACAAGCAACGTCTTTCCATCATATTCACATAAATTTTGAGTCTGAGCTGAATCAAGTATTCGCATTTCAGTATTAAGTAAATCTGAACATGCAAAAGCATGATTACATGAAGCAATACAGACAATTGATAGTAATAGTTTTTTCATTACTTAAAAGTATAAAGCTTGTGTCTAATTTAAGCTAATGGGCCGATGGCTAGAACAGATACTATAAATATACTGACCAGTATGAAAGTTTCAAATAATTCTTTATATTTACTCATTTTTAAAAAAACCTAATAAAAATGGGGGGACAGAGCCCTCCATATGATTCCAGAGTGTCAGCAAATCTAATAGGGGGAGAGGAGTGCTGACTGGTAATATTATATATACTTATATTATATTATCAATACTTTTTATAAATTAATTTAATTGTTTAATAAATATGCTATGTGTGAGCAATTAAACCTTTATAAACAAGGGTATTTTTTATGTATAATGCATATCTAAATTTTTTACGGAGTATAAATTGAAAGGAACAGTTCACTACGAAGTCGTTGATAGCGTCGCGCTTTTAACAGTTGATAACCCACCTGTTAATCCATTAAGTGAGGGGGTAAGGAACGGTCTTTATGAAGGTATTGCTAAAGCTGAAGCAGATGAAAGTGTTGTTGGGGTCGTTCTAACGGGAAAAGGTAGAGCTTTTATTGCTGGTGCAGATATTTCTGAATTTGGGGGGAACCCATCTGGTCATAGTCTAAATGAAGTATTTAAGAGTCTTGAATACTGTAAAAAACCGCTTGTGGCCGCTATTAACGGCATTACTCTTGGTGGTGGCCTTGAAACTGCATTATGTTGCAACTATAGAATTGCTTTAAATACAGCTTTTGTTGGTCTTCCAGAGGTAAATCTTGGTCTTTTACCTGGCGGTGGCGGTACTCAAAGGCTTCCTAGGCTTGTTGGACCATCTGAAGCATTAAAAATGATGCTTACAGGAACTCATATTCCTGCTAATAAAGCTTTAGATATGGGCATTGTAGACCTTTTATCAGAAAATGTTGTTGAAGACTCAATAGCTTTTGCGAAAGAAAAAGCAGCAGAAGACATAAAACATCCGATGGTTAGAGATCTAAATGAGAAGGTAATTGAAGCTAGAGGATCAGAAAATGTATTAGTGGAAGCTCAAGCGCTTGCAGCCAAATCAAGAAAAGGGCAATTTGCACCTGGTCAAATAATAAAGTGTGTTGAAGCAGCAATAAACCTTGATGATTTTGATGAAGGAATAAAGAAAGAAGGTGAATTATTTATCGAGTGCTTGTTGCATCCGCAAAGAGAAGCAATGATTCATATATTTTTTGGTGAGAGAAGTGCTTCAAAAATTTCTGACATGCCAAAAGATACACCTGTCATGGATATTAAGAAAGCAGGAATTATTGGTTCTGGAACCATGGGTGGAGGAATAGCAATGTGTTTTGCTAATGCTGGTATTCCTGTTCATATTATTGATCAAGATGCAGATAATCTTAAAAGAGGTCTTTCTGTTATAGAAAAAAATTATAATTTTATGGTTGGCAGAGGTCGAATGACATCTGAGCAAAAAGATATGGTTTTTGGCTTGATTACTTCCAGTTTAGATTACAAAGATCTACATGATGTTGACATAGCTATTGAGGCTGTTTATGAAAATCTAGATTTAAAATTAGAAATTTTTAAAAGCTTGGATGAGCATGTGCAGGATAATGCTATTCTAGCAAGTAATACATCTGGCTTAGATGTTGATGCTATAGCATCAGTAACGAAAAGACCTAAAAAGGTAGTAGGTACTCACTTTTTTAGCCCAGCAAATATTATGAGATTGCTAGAAGTTGTAAGAGGTGAGCAAACATCACACGAGACATTAGCAACTGTAATGAATATAAGTAAGAGGATTAAAAAAGCTGCTGTTGTATCTTTAAATGCTCCTGGGTTTATAGGTAACAGAATGCTATTTAACTATACTGCGCAAGCAAATATGCTTCTCTTGGAGGGCGCCCTTCCCCATCAAATTGATCAAGCTATTGAGTCATTTGGTTTAAACATGGGTCCATTTAGGATGATGGATCTTGTTGGTCTAGATCTTGGGTGGAGAGCAAGAAAACTCAGCGGTGCTGAGTCACCCCTCCACGCAAAGATAGGAGATCATCTTTGTGATAATGATAGGTTTGGCCAAAAAAATGGAAAAGGTTATTACAATTATAGTGAAGGTTCGAGAGCTCCAAATCCAGCTCCAGAGAATGAGGCAATCTATGAAAAAATATCATCAGAGAATGGATTTACTAGAAGAGAAATATCTGATGAAGAAATAACAGATAGATGTATCTTAGCTCTTATAAATGAGGGTGCTGATATTCTTTCTGAGGGTGTTGCACAAAGAGCAGCTGATATTGATGTAGTTTATATAAATGGCTATGGCTTTCCTATATGGAGGGGTGGACCTATGCATCATGCAAATGCAATGGGATTAGATGTTGTTGTTGAAAAATTAAAGAAATATCATGAAATTACAGGAAATAATGCCTATAAACCAAGTGAATTGCTCATAAAGCTAGCTAAAAATAGTGAAAAGTTTAGTGAAGCGCCTTTAGAGGAAGAAAGAAAGGAAAAGCTTAATTTTGCAATGTCGTCGGTTGCTGGTAATTTCTAAATATATTACAGATTGGGACATTAGGCCTTAATAAGAACTTTTGTCCCTATTTTTACTCTATCAAACAATTCGATAGCATCTGTATTAAACATTCTTACGCAACCATGAGATGCTTTAGACCCAATTAGGCCCTCTTCATGGGTACCATGAATATAAATATATCTCTTATAAGAATCAACCATTCCACCCTTATTCATACCCTCCTCCTGCCCGTCAAGCCACATTATCCTTGAAGTAACAAAATCATCATCTGAATCTTCATATTCTTCTATAATTTCTGCAGATCTTCTGGTATTTATTCGGGATTTAAAAATAGTATTAATTATGGCCCCTTCACCGATTTTCTCTTTGACCATGTGGTGACCAAGAGGGGTTTTAAATGAGTTTTCAATACTTCCTTCTCCATATTTTGATGTAGATACTGGATATGACGACTGAATACTATTGTTTTGAATTAAATAAAGTCTTTGCTCAGATATATCAATTTCAATAGATATATCATTTGATGATACTTGAAATGAAAATAGTAAAAATAAAACTATATTTGCGTTTTTCGACATTTAAATATTATAGCTGATATGAGTACTATTAAAATTGAAAATATATATGGAATAGAATATCCAAAAATATTATAAATGCTTCTTTCTTTCTTTATATCAATACCATTATTAATAACACCAGTTATTCCCTTATCTATCTTTTCAACAATTGTTCCATTATTGGTTATAATGGCTGAAAAACCATCATTGGTTGATCTTATAATCCATTTATTATTCTCAATTGCTCGAATTCTCGATATATCTAGGTGATGATATGGGCCGATAGAATTTCCAAACCATGTATCATTACTTACATTGATAATAAAATCTGAACTTTTGTTGCTTTTTCTTACTGTTTCTCCGAATGCAATATCAAAACATATTAAAGGAGCAAAATTTAAGGATCTATCATTGAATACAGCAATGTTTTGCTGATTTTTTTTGCCATGCTTTACATTTGACATAGGCATATCAAAAAATTCAATAATGCCTCTTAATGAGGCTATAAATGGAATATATTCGCCAAATGGCACTAAATGCGTTTTATTGTAGTTTTTCCCTGTGTTTAAGTTAATTAAAGAATTGTATAAGTTTCCATCATCATAATTCCATACTCCTGAAATAAACTCTTTATTAGATGTATCTAGGTTATTAACAAAATTATTAAAATCTATGCTTTGCATTGAATATGGTAATTCTGCCTCAGGCATTACAATTATTTCTGATTTAGGAGATGATCTGTCAATCAGTTCTAATATATTTTTTTCAATTACATATTTATAATCATCCTGATATTTTAAAAAAGGATCAGAAGAGGGTTGAATTATAGAAACATAAACATCTCTTTTATCTCCAATTTTTTCCACAGTTGCTGGAATAAATAAAAGTAATGAGCTTAAAAAAATTAAGTAAGAAATATTTTTATTGGTTACCCAATATAAAGCCATTAGGCTTGCAATTAAATAGATCAACATGGACCCGCCAGCAACTCCTAATATAGTGTAACTGTATTGAATGTAGGTATCTAAAAATACACTTCCAGGTATTAGCCAAGGAACACCATTTAATAAATAATACCTTGATAATTCACTAAGAATAAGAATGCTTGATATGTATAGCAATTCTATATACGGAGATAAATTATTTTTGCTGAATAACCTATACCTTAAAAGTGATAATGGCATGCTAAAAATAGCTGTGAGGATTATGATTAATAAAAGAAAAATAATTAAAGTCACAAATATAGATGTTTCTCCATAATAGTAAACACTCACTATTAACCATGACATCCCAAATCCCCAGTGACCAAATGACCAGAATATTATTTTTTTTAAAGAGCTATTTTCTTTATAAACTATCTCTTTAATAAGGTATGCATAGGATAGTATTATTAGAGGCTTAATAGAGAAGGGTGAAAAAGCAAAAATTCCAATAAAACCAAAAATAAATGGAATTAAGTATTGCTTGAACTTCATTGATTTTTTGTTATTTGAACCTTTTCAATTTTTCTATCATCAGCATCGATTACCTTTATAGTTAGGTCTTCTATTTTGACCTTATCGCCAACTTTTGGGAGTACTCCCAATTTACTAATAACAAAGCCTCCCAATGTTTCAGCATCAATTGCTAAGGGGTCAATATCAAGATTAAAAAACTCGGTGAACTCTTCTATTTCAATTTTTGCATCAGCATAAAACTTTTTATCAGAAATTTTAATGATTTCTTCTTCATCAACATCATGCTCATCTTCTATTTCACCAACAAGCTCTTCTAAAATGTCCTCAATAGTTACTAGTCCTGAAATAGTTCCATATTCATCTATGACAACAGCCATATGAGAGCGATCCTTTTTAAATTCCTCTAGCAATGAGTCAGCTTTTTTTGTTTCAGGTACTACATTAGGCTCTCTCAACATATCAGATAGGCTAAAGTTATTATTACCTTCATAAATTTTTGGTAACATATCCTTTGCAAGCAATATTCCAGCCACCTCGTCTCTTTCACTTCCTAATATAGGGTATCTCGAATGTCCGGATTCTATTATTTTTTCAAGAATTATATTTATTTCATCATCTATGCCAAAAGTAACCATATCAACTTTTGGAACCATAATTTCTTTTACTGTTGTATTTCCTAACCTTATAGCCTTATTTGCAATGGATTCAGCTTCTTTGTCTATAATATTTAAATCAACAGCATCTTTAAGAAAATCTGTAACCTCTGAAACAGACTGAGTCTTTATAAAAAAAGGGTTTCTAAAGAATTTTTTTATTTTTGATATGAGTCCCGAAGGAGGGTGGCTGTCTTCGTTTTCTAACTTTTGATTCATCTAGTATGGGTTGTTAATGTTAATTTTATTTAGGATATTTATTTCTTTACTTTCCATGGTCGCTGCCATCTCATCGTTTTCATGATCATATCCTAATATATGATATACACCATGAGCCAACATGTGAATCATATGGTCTTCAAAAAATTTTCCTTCTTCCTTGGCCTCTCTTTCAACATACTCTAGGCTAATTGCAATATCACCAATGTTTTTAGTTTGCATTAATGATATATCATCGTTCTGAAAAGAAAGAACGTTAGTTGTATTGTTCTTATTTCTAAATTGGTGATTTAATTTTTTCATTTCTTTATCGTTTAGTATTTTAAGGTTGATTTCGTTGTCAACCAATCCCTCATCATTCAATATTAAAGACACAATTCTTTGAAGCTTATCCTGAAGACCTGGCTCTATTGAGATGCCTTTATCTAATGTAATTACTAAACTCACTTATTTATATTGGATTCAAATTTTTTATAAGCATCGATTATTTTTCTAACTAAAGGGTGTCGTATAACATCTTGGGAGGAAAACTCTACTATTCCAATGCCGCTAGTATCTTTTAAAACACAAATAACATGATCTAAGCCTGAAGTTATATGTTTTGGAAGATCTATTTGAGTTAAATCACCATTTATCACAGCTTGTGAGCCATATCCAATTCGAGTTAAAACCATTTTCATCTGCTCTACTGTTGTATTTTGACTTTCATCCATAATGATAAATGCATTATTTAGAGTTCTGCCACGCAGGTAAGCAAGTGGCGCAACTTCAATAACTTCTTTTTCAATTAACTTGGTAGTTCTTTCTATACCAAACATTTCATATAAACCATCATATAAAGGTCTTAGATAGGGGTCTACTTTTTGAGAAAGATCTCCAGGCAAGAAACCAAGCTTTTCTCCTGCTTCAACCGCTGGTCTAATTAAAATTATTTTTTGTACTTTTTCATTTAAAAGAGCCTCGACTGCAGCAGCCACTGCTAAATATGTCTTACCCGTACCTGCATCGCCAATACCAAAATTTATTTCAAACTTATTAATATTTTTTATATAAGATTGTTGATTAGATCCTCTTGGTCTAATTATTTTTTTTGGCGTTCTTATTTGAATTTCAGAGTCAATTACATCATTTTTCTTCGAAAGACTAAGGTTCAAATGTGATTGAATTGTAAGATGGACTGCTTCTTTACTTATTTCAATATTCTTTTTAGTTAAATTATATAAATCTAATATTGCATCTGAAGCATGCTTAATATCTTTTTCATTTCCAGTTATTTTTACCTCGTCTCCTTTGTGAAATATCTTTACTGAGAAACTTTTTTCAATTAATTTTAAATTGCCGTTAAGCTCACCAACAAAAAGAGCAATTCTTTCAGCATTAGAAGGTTTTAAGGAAATGTTTTTAAGGGCGGTTTGCGTTTCTTGCATTAATATTTAATTTTTACCTCTTGGATTATGCAAAGTACCTAATAGAGAATAGGATAATGCCTCAGTAACTTCAATGTCCACTAATTTTCCAATAAAACTAATATTTTCAAGACCAAAATTTATAACCCTATTACACTCTGTTCTTGCTTGAAGCTGCTCTGGACTTCTTTTGGCAAGACCTGTTACTAAGCACCTTTGAATTGTGCCAACCATGCTTGTGCTGTGCTGCCTGTGATAATGATTAAGTTGCTCTTGAAGAATTTTTAAGCGCTCCTTTTTTTTATCTTGAGATGTGTTGTCCTCTAACTTAGATGCTGGTGTTCCCGGTCTTTTTGAATAGATGAAACTGAATGAGGAATCAAATTTAACTTCATTTACTAAACTCATTGTTTGCTGGAAGTCATGATCTGTCTCTCCAGGAAAGCCTACAATAAAATCAGAAGAAACTCTAAGGTCCGGCCTATAGCTTTTAATTCTTTCAACTGCATCTAGAAATATATCTATCGTGTAGTTTCTTTTCATTTTTTCAAGAATTCTATTAGAACCTGATTGAACTGGAAGGTGAAGTTGACTTACAAGCTGAGGTACATACTGATAAACATCTATCAGATCATCGGTCATGTCCAAAGGATGAGAGGTAGTATATCTAATTCTTTCGATGCCATCGATATGGCTAATAATCTCAATAAGATCTGATAGTCTTAATACTCTATCTTTATAAGGCATTTTATAAGAATTAACGTTTTGACCAATAAAGGTTATTTCTGTTACTCCTTGTTCTGCAAGTCTAGCAACTTCATCAAAAATCTGCTCAGGCTTTCTGCTAACTTCGTCGCCTCTTGTATAAGGCACAACACAAAAAGAACAATATTTTGAACAACCTTCCATAATTGCTACATAGCTTGAAGGACCGCTAGTAGAGGGGTTTGGAAGTGAATCAAACTTTTCTTCAATTGGAAAAGTTATATCTATTGCCTTAATACCTGATTGAGAGTCGATATCCAGCAAATCAGAAACTCTATGCAATGTCTGTGGCCCATATATCAGATCTACATAAGGAGCTCTTTTTTTTATGTTGCTTCCTTCTTGGGTGGCAACACATCCGCCTACACCTATTTTTAAATTGGGATTTTTTTCCTTAAGTTTGTTAAGTCGGCCTAATTCTGAATAAACTTTGGATTCTGCTTTGTCTCTTATTGAGCATGTATTGAGCAATATTATGTCTGCCTCTTGAACATCATTAGTAAGTTCAACTCCTTTTTTTTCTTTTAAAATATCTGCAGTCTTATCAGAATCATATTCATTCATTTGACAGCCATAGGTTTTAATATAAAGTTTCGTTCCCATATAATTAAGTATTATGAAAGATAAAAAAGTTTACAAGATAATTTTTATGCAACTTGGTGAAGTGTATGAGGTATTTACTAATAAAATTTATCAAAGCGATATGTACGGTTTCGTTGAGGTAGAGGATTATATATTTAATAAAGATAAACAACTAGTTCTTGATCCTACCTCTGAAAAACTTAAAAAGGAGTTTGCTAAGGTTGAGAGAAGTTATATTCCAATAAATGCAATTGTTAGAATAGATGAAGTAAAAGAATCTGGTGAAGCAAAAATTAAAAACACCAAAGGTCAAGTCAGTCCTTTCCCGCTAAATATCCAGCCACTAAATAAAAAAGATTAACTAGCTCTCAGGTAAAAATAGGTTTTTATAGAATTTTAATTCAGCAACAGACTCTTTAATGTCGCCCATCGCTCTGTGAGAGCCTTCTTTTTCATAGACCTGAGCTTCATTCATCCACCTTACAGCAGCTTCTTTGAATGAAGATACGTCAATGTGTCTATAGTTAAAATAAGATTCTAATCTTGGCATGTACTTTGTTAAAAATCTTCTATCATGTGAAACGGTATTGCCACACATAGGAGACTGTTTGGAGCTGACATATTTAGAAATAAAATCTAAAGTTTCTATCTCTGCCATCTGTTCAGTAATACTACTTTTCTTAACTGCTTCAATTAGGCCAGAGGAACCATGTTGATTTATGTTCCAATCATCCATCTGATCTAGCAATCCCTTTGATTGATTTATTATTATATTAGGCCCTTCAGCCAAAATATTTAGCTGAGAGTCTGTAATTAATGTCGCTATTTCGATGATTCTTTCTTTTTCTGGATCTAATCCAGTCATCTCTAAATCGATCCAAATAAGATTATCTTTTGATTGTAGGCTCTTCATAACTTTTTATATTTCTTCCTTTAGTGTATTTTGTGCTTTATATGGAAAAAGTTCAAACAGGTTTTGTAATAGAGTTTTACTCTAATGGGTGTTTGGTCCGCACAAAAGATGCAGACATACCATGTATTGCCATTAAAGATATTGTTGTTGGTGATGTTGTAAAAATTGAAATAGTTCAAGACAGTAAAGAAACTAAAGGATTAATCTTATTAAAAGAGAATAGAAAATCAGCACTTCAAAAAAAAGAAGGATTAAAATCAAAAACTATTGCTGCAAATGTCACTTATGTTGGGATAATGGTTACACAAGAACCCAAGACTGCTTCTGAATTTATTGATAAATGGATACTAACAAGTCTTCTTTCAAATATTAGGCCTTTTATAATTAATAATAAAATTGATCTAGAACCAAATGAGGCATACATAGAAAAATTAAATATTTATAGAGATCTTGATATAAAAATAATATCTATTTCAGCAAAAAATAATACAAATATAAATGAGATCAAAGAATATCTAGAAGGAAAGTGTGTTGTCTTTGTTGGGAATTCGGGCGCCGGCAAGTCAACTCTCACAAATTGTTTGACAGGAAAGAATATTAAAACTAATTCGCTTTCTAATAATCAGGGCGTTCATACAACATCCATATCAACGCTATATGAGGTTGAGAAAAATATTAGAATCATAGACTCTCCTGGAGTTAGAGATCTTCCAATCACTGGCTGGAGAAGAAATCAAATAATTAAAGGTTTCGTTGAGTTACATAGGCTATCTGAGAGATGTAAGTTTAATGATTGCAATCATTCAAATAATGAAGGATGTGCAATATTAAATGCTCTTGGTAATGGTGAAATAAGCAAAAGCAGATACAATAATTTTATTAAATTTCGAGATGCGGAAGAAAGTGAATAAAAAAACTCATTTTGGCTATAAAGAGGTTGATGAAAAAGATAAAAGCACTCATGTTGGCGATTTATTTTCATCTGTTGCTGAAAACTATGACATTATGAATGACGCTATGTCATTAGGCATGCATAGGCTTTGGAAAAAAATTCTTATCGAACTTGCAGCAATATCTGAAAATGATGTGATTTTAGATATTGCTAGTGGAACAGGAGATATAGCAAAACTTATTTCAAAAGAATACCCAAATACAGAAATTTATATGACTGATATCAATATGGATATGTTGTCGCAAGGAAGAGACAGATCAATAAATGAGAGCTTCTATAAAAACTGTCATTTTTGTCAGCTTAGTGGCGAGATTATGCCTTTTGGCGATGAAACGTTTGATGTAATAACAATTGGCTTTGGTCTTAGAAATTTTACTAACAAAGAGAAGGGTTTGGAAGAAATGAGAAGGTGTCTTAAGAAGAGTGGGAGACTTTTAGTATTAGAGTTTTCCAAGCCAATAAATCCTATTTTTTCGCAAATTTATGACTGGTATTCTTTCAATATCCTGCCAAAGCTCGGATCAATTTTAGTAAATGACTCAGAGAGTTATCAATATCTTGCTGAGTCTATACGAATGCATCCAGATCAAGAGCTCCTCAAGTCGATGATTTTAGAATCTGGATTTAAAAAATGTAAATTTTATAACCTTTTAAATGGTGTGGTTTCAATTCATGTTGCTTATGATAAATGATTTATTTGATATTATTAATGCATTTATCAAAGATATTGAAGATGCATCA
>JACLAB010011684.1_pt1 | contig 90596 bp, 64 predicted proteins | sample 8027921 | NCBI WGS metagenome assembly JACLAB01 (sample SAMN15725117, study PRJNA655200) | protist metagenome | isolation source: fluorescence activated cell sorting (FACS) single amplified genomes of... | place: USA: West Boothbay Harbor, Gulf of Maine | collected 2000-07-19 | reverse complement strand
CGGAAATGGTTAAGGAAAAGGTTTTGGTTGTAGTGAACGAAGATGGTTGGGAATTAGTTCCTTGCTGGCCAATGAGAGTGTTCTGGGATACAAACCTAGAATTACAGTGTGTTCACGAAACTTGGAATGGTAAGTGGTATGATTCTAGAACAGATAGAATCACAAAGTATAAACCATCTCATATAAAAGGATTATGAAACAAATTATAAAACACAAAAAACTTAGAAATATTAATAATATAAGATATGAAAATAGCAAGTTTATATAAAGGATTAGTATACGGACCTAGATTCGATACACTTAATCCTCCTTCGTCTTTGATAATACCTAATGCAGGTAACAGTAGTACAACTGATTGGGTAGACAGTAATTCTGACGGTGAACCTGATATGTGGTCACATAGTGCAGCTCATCTCACTCCGTCAATAGTGACTGGTAACGGTTTTACTGGTAACGCTGTTAGACTTGACTTTTTAAGTAATCCGAGTGATGATAATTCGTTTGTGTCTGATGTGATAGATACCACAAAATATAAAGGTACGACTAAATATCTGGTATTCGATGCTAGGTGTAGTACTACTGTTTATTGTTCTGTAAAAGTAGACGGTGGGTCTTGGGTTTACGTAGGTAACTACCAAGTAAATACAGGTGATGCAATTTTAACTGGTGCCACTATTGGTTTTGTTGTAGGAGACACTTTACAGGTTGGCTTTCGTATGGCTGGATCCTCTAGATGGACAGAGATTGATAATGTAATTCTTTCTAGTGTTGTTAGAGAGCGTGAGTTTGGTACAATACCTGATAGAATAGGTATAGACAACTCTTCCAATATTGTTGGTGGAGAATCTGTATTGGAGGGACAGTTTATGCATTTTGGTACTGATTCCACCGGATCGATGCCTTATTTTGATGAAAGTCTTTATGATGTAGATAAAGGATTTAGTGTTTCACTTAAATTCAAACATGACAACACAATCACAACAAATTATCTGTGGGGAGAATACAATACACCGGGAGGGCAAACTGCTTGGACTAAGTTCTTTTTTAGAACCAGTTCTAATAAATTAGGTGTGTCGGCTGGTCATTACCCTACAAATATATGGTTTGAAACCTCTACACTAGTAGATGGTGCTACATATAATGTTGTTTTGTTAGTTACCAGATTTAATACTAAGGTCTATTTAAACAATGAGTTAGTATATACAGATACTGGAGAAGTATCATTTGAGGGTACTGGCGGATTCAATAGGGGTTTCAATATATGGTACACTAGTAGAGGCATATCAAATATCAAGCATGCTCTACTTTATGATAGAATACTTAGCGAGAACGAGATTGATTTACTATCAAGTTATTAAATATTTACTATAATACAAAAAGAACAAAATTTAATGATTAATGATTATGGATGATAGAGTATATTTTAACCCAGGAGAAGTTGTAACGTTGAAACAAGACGTGCCAGACAAACCTATAATGATTGTAAAGTCAATCGATAAAGCTGAGATAGCAGGAAAAGATGGACGACCAGTCTTTCTAGGAGTAACATGTATATGGTTCACCACTGCAAGATTATTTCAATGTCAAAGGTTTAATTCAAAAGATCTAGTTAGCTGTGAGTCTAATTAATGATAACGAATCCGCGATGGTAACAGGTATTGCTCAACTACTTGGAAAGGAAGAATATCCTCCAGGAGAAGTAGTTAAAGAGTGTACCGACCATCAAACGGATGGATTTATCTACGATGATGAGCCTAATCCGATAGAAACAACTTTATGTTGTAAGAATTGTGGTATACATTATACCGTACCTAGTGCAGGTATAAATTTTGATATTTTTAGAAATGCCAATTAAATTTAACTTCAGGAAAGAGAAGATTATACTTAGTAGTACTCTCTTTATGTTTTCTGAGTTTGTTAACATTTGGAAAGCAGATAAATCTACAGAAAAGAAGAAAGCACATAAGATGTTTTACTTTATATTTCTTTTGTGTGACTTAACAGAACTAAATCCGATTAAGGATACACCTGCCTTTAAAAAGGAAGAAGAGGCCCTTTACAGAGCTTATGGAAAAAGAGACCACAAGTTCACATCAGCAGAATTAAAGTTGATAGAACCAGCTGTAAAGTGTTATATTCGATATAATCAGATGCCGGAGGAAAGAATTCTTGTAGCATTCGATACTAAGGCAGAGGATTTAAGATCTACATTAGAAAATACTGTACCAGAAACAGAAGAGAATGTTGCTGATGGTATAACTAATTTTGTATCTAACTCCTCTATTATTACTAAAGGACTACAAGAATTAGAGTCCGTTAAAAGGATAAGGATATCTGTCATTTCTTCTATTAAGAAAGATGCGATGACTCAGAAGGTTCGTGGACAAGTTTCATTGTCACCGCTATCTAAGGGAAACATAGAACTACCAGACTTCACGGAGATATTCACATGATAGAATTTACAGTTTATAAAGATACATTGTCTGTAGATCCGGACAGTTTAACAAATCCCGATATTAGATATCTATGGGAATTGGATAAAAGTAAAAAGAAGGATAAAGCTTTGAAGGCAATATTATATGTGTTCTTTAAAGAGGATCTATCTAACGAAAACCCACTAAGTCAAATACCTTACTACGAAAGGGAGTCTGATTGTAGACTGAGAGCTTTCGGTGATCCAGACTTTGAATTCTATTCGTTAGGAGATGAAGACTGGACAGAAGCTATAGAGATGGCTTGTTCGTCGTATAGGTTAGAAGTAGCTGATACTTTGAAGGATATCTACACACTAGACAAGAAGATGGACCAGCTTGGTAAGATGTTGCTCAAAACAAAACCGAAAATTATTCGTAATGAGCATGACACAAGCGGTAAGGTAACTTACACAACAAACATAAAGATTATTAACGATGCGTTAAACGATATAGTTAGTATAATCAGTGCTAAAGCTTCTCTTGTATCAATGCATGTACATGGTGTTATACCTAAAGAACTACGTGGGGGACTTTCTCCATTAAGTAGAGGAAAAATAAAAACAAAATCATGATACTATATAAACCTGGTGGTAAGCTCGCCAAAAAGAAAGTTAAAGTTCCACCTAAAGAAAAAGGTAAAGAACTTGACAAAGATAAACAATTAGTAATAATGATGGGCCCAGGACCTCATCGCGGTCGCGGTATATGCCCATACTGTCCATCTTAAACCAAACTAACAATGCCGATTTTATATGTAAAACCACAGTCGCTACAAGAAGGGGGTACACTTACACCTAAGCAAGTTCAACAACAAAGAAAAGTAGACCCTAACATAAGCACTCAAAATAATAAAAACGTATTTGTAGGTCAGGGACTAAGTGCCCCCTTTGACGAGACTCCAAAAGCTAGTCAAGTATATAGCTACGAACGAGTTGGTACACAAGGTAAAGCTCCTGTAGGAAGAAGTACAGAGGACCTTAAGAATCTCAATCCTTATTACAGAAGATACCAAGCACAACTAGCGAATAACCCTAATGCTGTTCCTAACGAGAAAATAGCAGGATGGACAGATCAGCAATATATAGATGAAGCTGCAGGTAAGTTACCTGGAGGACAAACATATCAACAACATGCTGGTAGGTACTTTGCAGTTCAACCTCAGCAAACTGATTACACTAAACACGGATATAGTACAGGGCAGTTTTATGTGACTGATAGAGCAGGTAATGTTGTTCCAAGAACGGACTATCCAGAGTCAATGCAATATAATCCAAATCTAGTTGTAGACGCTCCAGCCTTACGTGGAGGAGGAAGTAAGTAATACCTAATAAATGTCAATATGAAAGAAAATGTAGATGGAATAACCAAAATTTGGACCCCTAGTGTAGAAGAGTGTCAACAATCACACGACTATAGGGCTGCAAATGAGTGGATGAGAAAGAAGAAAGGTATTAGCGGAATAAGACCTACATACTTAGGTATTGAATCTTATAGATGGGGAAAGCAGTTACCTGCTAAATTTTACGAAGGAAGAAACCCACCACCAGTAGCTCAAGATTCTCTTGAAAACATTGAGTGGTATACAGAGCAACTTGAAAGGTGTGTATATGGGTTTGAATATCAGGGACATAGAGTAACTGGAGACCATTATTGGTTTCTTAACTTTACCCCATTCAGTGTGGTAAAGAAAGATAAAGTTGGTATGATTACCACTGATTTCGAGATTACATTTCCATATTACGCATTGATGCATGATTATTTATTTAAAACTATTGAAGAAGCTCACTACGAGCAGAAGGGGTTTGCTTTGATGGGTGGTAGAGGATTTGGAAAGACGTATGCTATACTTAGTATTTTAGCTAAGATATATCATTTAAAGCCTGCTAGTCACAGTATTGTGTCAGCATCATCTTCCAATCATGCTGGAGAATCATTTAATAAGCTAAAACTTATGTTAGATTCAATAGCAGATGCTCATCCAACAATAGCCTTAGCTAGGTTGCAGGATACAAAGTTCATAATAGAAGCCGGACAGGAAGTAGTACGTGATGGTGTGAAAACCAAGGAAGGTTCTAGATCGAGATTGCAGCAAGTTATCTATGGTGATAACCCGGGGGCTACTCGTGGTGGTCGTCCTGACGCTCAATTATTTGAGGAAATGGGTGACTGGTCAACAGGTAAAGGAGATTTAAAGTCCTGTATCGGTGCGACTATAGGTTCTTGGAGAGTAGGTAGTATTCAAAAATGTAGGTATTTCCTTATTGGTACAGGTGGATCCGTAGCTTCAGATCAAGCAAAAGATGTGTTCACTAACTGTGATGCATATGGTCTATTGGAGATAAGAGATTTTAAACCAAAATCATGCTTCTTTATGCCGTCCGATTATATGTTGGGTGGTAAAGGATGGGAGGAAACTGCCGTAAATGATAATGTAAGTGCGAGAGCTTGGTTAGAGGAGGAAAGGGAGAGAACAAAAGATGATATGGAGATCCATACAAAGATTGTTCAGGAATACCCTTTAACTATTGATGAGGCCTTTCGAAAGATGGGTACAAACATATTTAATCAAAAGAACATTGCTAGACAGTGGTCTTTAATTAATATGGGAGATGATACTATACAGAAACCTGAGAAAGGATTCCTAGATTGGGTTAGAACACCAAGTGGAACTATCAAGGGTGTTAAATGGTCTAAGAACCCGGAAGGAAACATTGAGATAGTAGAACACCCCTACAGGGGACAGAGTGGTAAAGATTCTTTTACCAACCTGTATGTAGGTGGAGTTGATAGTATTGATATGGGTGAGGGTGATAGTACTAGTGTAAAGAATAGATCTCTGTTAGCATGCTTAATCAAGAAGCGTATTGTTGATGGGCATTTCTTTAAACAAACATCTAATATATACGTTGCTAAGTACTTAGGTAGAAGTTTTGATGTTAGATCAGATTACGAAGAAGTTCTTAAACTGAGTATGTATTATAACGCTAAATTAAACGTCGAGTATACTAGGATTGGTATAGTTGCTTACTTCAAGGAATGTAAGAAGTACCACATGCTTCTAAAACGACCGACAATTGCATTACCTTCTGGTGGAACAGTAAGTAATAATGCATACCTACAAATGAAGCAAAGTAATTTAATAGGTTCTCCAGCAACGCCTCATGTTATAAATCACCAAGATGAGAAGGTTAAAGACTATACTAATGACTATTGTTATAGTATATTCTTCACAGATTTATTAGAACAGTTAAGAGATTATCAGCGGGAAGATAGAAAGCGGTATGACCTTGTTATAGCGATGGGACTATGTGAACTTGCGGATGAAGATTTGCTTGGAGAGGGTGGACAACAAGATCAACAAGAGAGTAGGGAACTTGAGTTGTTTGGGTACTATTCAGACCAGGATGGTGTAAAACGATTTGGCATATTACCACAAACAAGCCCTGAAAAAGCAATGTTAGAACAAGGCCCTAAAGATCCAGTAAGATGGATTGATGCGTCAAATAAAGTTAGATTTGACGATAACTTTCATATATCTGAGATTGAGGAGCTACATAACTTGTAAAACTTGATTCTTTTTTCTATAATGTGTATAGCTAAAAAGATTTAAAAGGTCTAGTAGAAAATTCTATTAGATACTTTGCGGGATAACGGCGGTGTAAATCAGTCTTACGAGTTAAGACAAAGATTACACGGTAGGTTCAACTCCTGCTCCCGCAGCTAACAAATGTTTAATACGCAAAAATAAGACTATGTCAGACAACAGAAAAATCGTTATACCTGAAATGGTATTACAAAAAGTTATGGACTATCTAGGAGAAAGACCCGCTAAAGAAAGTATGGGTTTAATTCTATCGATTCAGAATTCAACTAGTTACTATGTTGAACCAGAAAAGACAAAAACTACAGTAGAAGATACATCAAAAAAGAATGATGCTATTATAGAAGAGGTAGAACCAGGTAATTAAACAGATACATGAGATTAACAAGTATTGAAGGCATTAAACCTAGTACACATATGGTACTAGTAGATATCATACCAACAAACGAGGTGAGCGAAGATAAACTTCTTATAGAGGAGAAAGAATCCACACCTGACGAAGCAAAAATGTATTTCGGTAAGGTAGTTTCGATGGGTCCTGAAGCTTCCGAAAACGGAAACTGTCCAGGGCTTAAAGAAGGTGAAACAGCTATGTTCTCTCAATTTGCAGGACATCACATTGCTGTTGAAGGAAAGTTTGTAAAGGTTTTAAGGGGATATGATATTATGGCTACATTAGAAAATATTAACGATATAACAGCAAGTAACGTTCATCCGGCAGCAGACAGAATTCTAGTTTCCTGCAAATACAGAGATGAATCTGATAACGGTTTGGTTCTAAACGAAGTAGAAGCAAGAGATCCTATGCTAGCCGACCTTGATTACGGGGTGGTTTTAAGTAAAGGTCCTTCATGTGACGAACGTATAGAAGTAGGTCAAACAGTAGCATTCACTCCATATGTAGGAGAGTGTGTTAAGAAGCAACCTGAAGAAAATATCGCAGAATACAGAGTGCTTTCACAGCTCGATGTATTATTCACGATTTAAAATATAAGGGACTCTTGGACAAAACCGGGGGTCCCTTTTTTCGTTTAGTAACAAATTACAATAATAATATGACAAATCAAGGTGTAGGAAATAACTTTCGTAAGGATGCCTATCTTGAAGATATACATATCACTGAAGCTGAAAAGTCGAAGGAATGGTATCTGAAGGATATGATAGACTACTGGATCGGTACACTTGTGCGCGAGAAAAGAGATATAAAGAATTATAGAAATTACTATTCTGGGATTAGGGATAAGAAAGATTTTGAATATCTAACTGAGAATTTCGGTATAGGTACCCCTTCAAAACTTATGTTTACTAATCTAATTAAGCCCAGAGTTGATGCACTATTAGGAAAAGTTGTTGATGAAACATTTACTTTCAAAGTAACATGCACCGACGATAAGACTATTAGCGAGATCCAAGAGACTAAAAAAGCTAACAAACTTAATGTAATTACGAGTTCTTTAGCATCATTTTCTCAGAGAATGGTTAATTCTATTAATGCTGGATCTGACGAACAAGGATTACCAACTCTAAGTGAGTTGCAAGAAGATATAGGTAAACAAACAAGTAAATTTAAAACAAACTTTATCTCTGACTTTGAAGTTGCTGCTCAAGATGTTCTTAAGTATGTAAGTCAGAGTGAGAAAATAGGTATGAAACAAAAGCTGAAGTTGATGGCTATGGATCTACTTATTACAGGAGAATGTTATTACAGAGTATATTGCGAACGTGTAGGAAGCGACCCTATTCTAGAGGTTATTAAGCCAGAGAATATTTTCTACAATAAAACAACTAACACTCAAAATGTAGGTACTATAAATGAATCTGATGCTATCGTTCATAGGGAGTGGATATCGAGAAAAGAAATTCTTTCTAGGTATGGTAAATACATGGACAAAGAACAGAGAGAATATTTATACGGGAGTACAGCTCGAGTAGGTGGTTCTAGAATAATTGGAAGTGGTAGAGATATCGAATTAATGTATGAAGATGATAACTATTCTGCAGCATTGGACCCGCACAGAATGGAAGTCTATCACGTTGAGTGGTTTGCATTAAATAGAGTTGAACTGTCAGATGAAGATAAAGAACTAGAGAACACTGTCGAGGGTTACATGTCCGATGCAGGTAAGTGGGGATGGAGAGTTGATAGATACGAAGGTATAAGAATTGCAGGTTCTGTTTATGTGAACTGCGGTAAAAGTACTCATATGGTACGTAGCCAATCTGCACCTCACCTAACATCTTTAACATACGGAGGAGTTCGTTACAACGATAGAAATAATAATGGTAGACCATATTCTGTTGTTGGGGCTTTAAAAGATCTACAAGATACTTACGATACAACTTTATTCTACAGAGACAATATGATTGCTCATTCCGGTGTTGCTGGAGATAGAATAAACGTAGCAGGTATACCAAAAGTACTAGGGAATAACTTCATGGATAGGTTATTTAAGTTCATTGCTTTAAAAAAGAATGGATTCGAATTAATAGATCCAACTGAACCTGGAGCACAAATGTTTCAGCATTATGGTTCTTTTGATAACTCTGTAAGTGGTAACTCACTAGATGCTATCGAGAAAGTACTAGCAGGTATGGAGAGGCAAGCTGATTTAACAGCAGGTACAAACCCACAAATGCTTGGACAAATAGCTGAAAGAGACGCTGTAGGGAATGTTAAACAAGGAATAAAACAGTCATTACTTATAAATGAAGATCTTCTAGAACTGGTTAGAGACAACCAACTGAAGATGCTTTGTAAAGTATTAGATACATCTCAGATTAGTTATAGTAAAGGTAAGAAAGGTTCTTATATTGCTGGGTCTGAAGCTTATGTATTTGAGATATTACCAGACAACTTCTGTCTATCAGATTTCGCTATAAACATATCTTACGGTTCAAAAGACGAAATCAAACTACAAGAATTAAAATTAGTGGCTAAGGAGCTCATTACGGGAGGTATGTTACCACCGGATGCAATTGTTCATATTATTCTATCGGACTCAATTACGGAGGTTAAACGCATCGTTTCTCAAGCTGTAGCTGTTCAGAAGGAAGAGAACAATCAACTTGGCCAAGCAAATCAACAAGTTGAACAACTTACACAGCAACTTAAAGATATACAAAATCAACTCAATCAAGCACAACAACAGCTTAAAACGTCTGAACAACAATCAGGACAATTCAAAGCTAAGGAAGTGGCTCTTAAAGAACAAGAGGTTACTCGTAAGTTGTCTAATGATGAGAGGAAACGTGAAGATCTTAAAGATTTCCAAGACAAGCAAATAGCACTCAAAGATCAGGTTGTACAACTTGAGAGAGAGCAACTTTATCTTGATACAGGAAATGCTCAAGAAGTTAAAAATCTATAATCATGGTGAGAGAAGTAGAAGCAAGACCCAGAAACTACACCGATATAGTAGATAAGATCTACAGCTATGATTCAATGATAGTTGAAGATCCTACATCGGAAAGATTTTCAGGGCAGTTAAGTGATGATGGTAAGACATTGGACATAACTCTTAATATCAACGCACCAAAAGGAGATGCGGTTGCTGAAATCATGTTATTAGATTTTAATATAGTTGACTTCGCTAATAAGACATTCACATCGAGGAACCTAACTGATTTATTAGTTCGACCAGCAACTCCACCAACATTAAAGTATACTAGTATAGATCTATCTGAAGTATTGGAAATACCTCAATCAGCAGAGAAACTAACTGCAGATTTAGAAGCCAGCTTAAGACTTTTTACATATGAGGCTAATATCGAAACAGCATATGGTAGTAAGCGTCTTTCTGTGCCATATAAAGTAGATATCCCATATGATTATGTTATTGCTAATAATACTGATGGTCTTTACACAGTCAACTACGCTTTAGTTAGGTTATGGGGATCTACTGCAACTTATGTACCAGGTCAAGTAACTGTGGATGGTACAACTGCATATACTTGTTTAAAAACAGTGTCTGGAACACAACCAGAAGATACTAATGATTATTGGAGAGTAGCTACTATGGATGACATTAGAGCTGCTGCTTCAGGCATCACATCTGGACAAGAGTCCGGAACATTGATCGCGTCAGAGGTTAGTATGATTATATCAAGGTATCATAAGCAAACCATTTTATATGATCTTGTGAACTCACTAAGTTATAGGGAAGAGGATGACATCAGAGCGTTATCTTCTTTAAATATTGTTAGTAGGTATCATGAACTATGTGTTCTAGCGTTAGAGGAGGCCAACCCAATACAAGCTCGATACTTCTTAAACAAGATGAAAGTTGAACATAGTCATTTTACCGGCCCTACTAATACAGTAGCTTACAAACATACATTATGAGAAGCGATCTATACATAGGAAATACAAAGATAAACAATGAAGCACTACAAGTTACAGCTCATATAAAAGCGATAACAAAAAGGAGTCTTGAAATAGTACCTTTTATCTTGACCCCTGATACAACTGGGGTACTAGATGGTGTATTCATTGATTTAATATTTTACAACAGGGTTAACGAGGTAGGAGATAAACTAACGTCTCTTATATATCTTGGAGATTTTAGAAACTCTACAAGTAGACGCAAGGTGGTATATACTACTGATAAGTTATTTAGAAACACCAGTGTAGAGTTAGAGACAGGGATTACTAACCAGGATGTTGATTTTAGTGGATATAATTATGTAGATCCACACGGAGTTTTACCATTATATGAAGAATCTCTAGACTCAACAGTACTTGACAAGTCTGGTAAAGTAGCTAATACACTCGGCGCACTAAATATAGCGTTTGATGGATGGTACACATTTGCTACAGTGTCATTAAGACCAGCCACAAATTCATCTGTACTAAACGATTTAGTTTACAGAGATCCAGAGGAAACTGCAGCATACCAATGTATAAGCAGTTCACCAAGCACTGAAAATGACGATCATTGGGTAAGTACAAAATCTTTTAGTAACAATGAACTTAAAATAGGAAGTTTTCTAGAATTAAATAACATATCTAATTCTTACGCTAGTTTTGACTTTTTTGTTGTGTATGATTTTAAACAGCTATACAATAAAACATTAAAAGATGAAAAAATTATACCAAGGTATGTAGATAATAATAGGATTGTACAACTAGGGAAGTCTATGAAAGAAAATTTAATCAACAAAGACTTACAGTCTGCACAAATGTTACTGCAAACTGTTGAAGACAGTGTTCAAATAAACGGTTTAGGATGAATGTAGATATTTATAATATGTTTCAAAACATATTGGATGAGGACTTGCATCCCGCTATAGTTAATTTAACTAGGGAGGTTACCCAAATAGAACGCTTTAGTTTTGGTACTGTACTATTACAAGATAAGCGAGACATATTACTTGCACTTACAAATACCTCTATCTTACTTACAAATATAATAGAAGGTAATGAAGAGTTAGATGAGGATATAGTAGAAGGTATATTAACCATGGTAAGAAAGCTTACAGGTAATAGCCTACTGACAAATATTATTGTGGATACTTATGGAGATGCTCTACCGGAAGATTCTGGTTCTGTTAACTTCATACCACCACCAGAGTTAATTGGTTTAACTATTAACTCACAAGAAGAACAAGGATTTGCACCAACAGGTGTATACGCACAGAATGTGAGTCTTTACCCAGATGGTTATACTACTGTGCCTGGTACATCTAGCATCTTAACTGCCTATGGAACTCTTCCTTGGGATGTAGGAGATATAGCTAAGTTTCCTACTATAGAAGAGACCGAATATCCTGTTATAGATGTAATAGTTCAGAATGTAGGTACCGGTACTGTATTTAACGGATTAGTGCCAAAACTTACATTAGACAATTATAATGGAATAACTTCCACTACCCCAATGTTCAAATATCAAGTTATAGATGTACATTACTTTATTACTGTGGAGTGGGTAGGTAAAGAAAACTTTAAATCATACAAGATAGAAAAGAACGGACAAGTTCTTACAACTGTTGGTGGAGGATCTACTACATTCACTGACCATAGTGTAAATAGAGGAGACTCTTTAACATATAGAGTTATTGGAGTAGATGAAACCACAAATGAAGAGGTAAAATCAAACTCTATGTTTATACAAGCGTATGATTTATTATCTGCACCAGTTCTAACCGACGTGGTACCCTCAGACTCAGGTCCAGTATCATTAACTTGGAGCACAGTAAGTACAGCTGTTGAGTATGTAATATATAGAGATGATGTTCCCTATGGTTCGACCACAGTACCTAATTTTGTAGATAATGAGGTAGACGGAGGTACTACATATGAATACTACGTTACTTCTAAGGCTGAAGATGGCGCTGAAAGTAACGAATCAAATAGAGTATCAGTAATGGCATTAGTACCAATACCAGCGATAACAGGTTCCGGGATAGCTTACGGAGCAAATTTTGACGTTACAGTTGGATATGCTCTTACTCACACTTATTACGACACAATTAGATTATATCGTAATGGAGAGTTTCAAGCTGATAAAACGGCTGGTGCTTTACCATTTAGTTTCGACACACAAGTATTGACTAAAGATGAGCCAACTGACTTTACATTCTCTGCTACTGTAGCAGGTGGACGTGAAGGACCGCAAGGATCTCCACTAGTTGCTTTCCCAGAAAATGATCCAGATACTATAATACATGGATGGGTAAATGGGTTACCGTCAGTTATGTTTACACAAAGCTCACAACCATGGCCACTAGAGAACAAGATCTCATTCTCTTACGACTACCTAGGTAGTGCTCCAGTAGCTACTCAACGTATAAGATTTACTGGTTGGGATGGAGAAGACTTTAACGAGTATACTAATAATTCAAGCTACACAAAAATAATTGATCCAAATGATTGGGTTCCAACATATTGGAGATTATATATAACATTGGATTTATTCGATAGTAGTTATGTAAAACTCTACAGTCGTATGTACACAATTAGAATAGAAGCACCCTTATAAAAAATATAAATAATGGCAAGATATTCAGTAACGAATAATTTTAGATTTCTAGAATTTGACGATCTTGACAGTGACTTAGTTATTTCTATAAATAAGGAATCTGTTCAAGAAATAAGAGTAACTCAAGATGATCCATGGCTATTTATCCTTCATAGTGATAATATAGGTGATCATCGATTTAAATATGATGAAGTACTTGATCCTCTAACGGGATTACCATTTACATCAATCAGTGAATTTAAGAACTTCACAGTTGAATCGTTAAATGATCTAGGAGCTGTTAGTTCAATACCAATAGGGGCTTGGGATGCAACAGCAAATATACCTACACTTGGCGATGGTGCTACACACGATACAACAGGTGATACTGTACCTAATGAAGTAGCAACAGCAAACTCTTACTATATCGTAGGTACAGCTGGTACAACATCAATAGATGGTATAAGTGTTTGGGATGTAGGTGATTATGTTAGATCAAATGGAACGTCTTGGATAAAAATAACTAGTGCAGATATTATTTCTGCAGCAAAGGTATCATACAATGCAACTACAGTTCAGTTAGCTTTAAATGATCTGTTTGCTAATAATACATTAGCAGCACTTGACGATGTAGAAATTACAGGAGTTCTAGATGGACAATCCATAGTTTATGATTCTCTAAGTGGAACTTGGGTACCAGGTTCATCATCTGGAGGTGGAATAGAGACCATCGTTGTGAATGCTTTAATAGATCCGACATCAACGGAACCGTTAACAGATGGCGATTATGCATTGATATATGTAGGAACACCTGGTGTACCTTCTTGGGCACCAGTTGGCACTCAAGCAAACGATGTCTTACACGTCGAAAGTGGTGTATGGACAATATCAGCAGCTTCAGCATCGTTTAACGCCGGAGAATTATTAGTTAGTGTTTTAAATAGCGGTGTATATGTTCAATATTTGTGGATGGGTTCTGTATGGAATTCACTAAATGGGTATGAACCTTCTGCTGTATTAGAATCTATTTTAATAGCTAACCCGATCGGAGAACTCTCTGGTCTGACTGGATCAGAATTAAGGGGTAAGCCTATAAGTTGGTTATTTGACCAGATGTTATTTACAACTATATATATTGCACCAAACCCACCAACTCTATCTATAAGTGGTAGTACTGGTAATTATGAAAGAGGTTTTGATATAACCGGTACAAGGGCTATAACATTCACACAAAATGGCGCTGGATCTGTGAATTCATACACCATAGTAGCTGTAGAAGATAATATCACAAAAGACTCTTTAACAGGAGCAACACTACCTTCAGCAATAGATTTAGACAATATAAATGGATACAACCTAATGATACCAACAACAGCAGGTAATACTGCTAAAGCTACACTGGCTGTTAGTTACGATGAAGGACCTGTTCCTGTAGATAATAAGGGTGTAGAACATCCTGCGGATACAATCTTAGCTGGAACTTTAAATAGTGAAGCTGTTTTCACATCGAGGTATCCTATTTGGATCGGCACAACAGCTGAAAGATTTACTATACCAACTGGAGCAGAATCAACAACAAAACCATTTTTAGATCCAAACTCAGGTAGTAATGTTGCAGGAACAGTATTAAACTCTTCTTGGATTAAGAATAATCTTACTAAAGAACTGTTTATTACTAACCTAAGTAATAAAGTAGCAACAATACAAGCAGGAGATGTTCATTGCTTTGTGGCCTGTCCACCCGGTATAACACTATCAAAAGCAGAAATATTCGCAGCTGGTAATTGGTTAGATTGGGATGACTTTGAAGTACATTCAATTCAAGTACCATTAACAAATGCGTTAGAGGCTGATCCTAGAAATTATACTGTGCATTTTGTAAGAAGTGCTGCAGCAAATAACTTCTCTTCTATACAAAATTTTAGAATATCTACAACCGGGGTAATAACTCCTTAATTTTATAACTATGAGTGCATACAGTCCAGACAATTTTGATATTGGCTTAGATGAACCTATAGATAGTAGGTTAAGGAAAGCAACGGTTGCCGAAAGAAATTCAATACCTTTAGGTGTTAGATTTGACGGTTTACCAGTGTATGTTATCCAAGATAAGAAAACATACCAACTACAAGGTGGTGTAACAGATGCAGAGTGGGTAGACATAAGTGCAGTTGGAGGTGAATTACCTCCTTCAGCAGTGTTAGGCTCACTCTATGATGTAACACTTACATCTCCAACAGATAACGAACAGATACTATTTAATTCAACAACCGGAGAGTGGTATAACTGGCCGGAAGCTTTTATAATAGATATAAATAGTGGGGATGTTATTACAAATGAATTAGTAGAAAGTGTAACAATAAATGCCCCAATTTATAATACTGAGGGTGGAATACATATCTCAAACGGAGACGTTGTAACACACTTAGTGGTAACAGAAGAAGGTGGCTTCTCTATCATAAACGAAAATATTACCACCGGAGATACAATTACAGTTATAGAGCAGGGACCAGACGGAAGTTCTGCATTGGAACCTGGTATCGTGCTGGATTGGTCTAATGACAACACATCTAGAGATGGTATAAGGATAGTTGTACCTGATGTAGATGTAATAGGAGAAGATAAGCGAGGTATTTGGATTGAAACTGATTCAATTGCAAATGCTATAGTTGCCAATAACAGAGAAGATGGCGATGTATATTTCAATATTAACCCACGATCATCAAATCTTACGGTTCAAAATCTACGATTAGGTAGAGATGATGGAGTTTTTCATGGGGATATAGATAGAAATCTTCTTGTTACTTTTGATGATGTTATATTTGAAATGAATGGTTATGAGTCTGGAACTAACTCTTTTGTAGTTAGAGACACAGATGCTTATGGCACTCATTTTCTACTTCATCTAGTTGATGGTGAAGGAACATTTATGGCGGAAGGTGGTATCACACAAGGTGAGACTATCATGAAGGGTAGCCTAGATGTTGTTGCTAACGATGATATAAGAGCTGGAGATATAAGTAAAACTGGATATATTACTACAGAAGACTATATAAAGGCTGGTACTCACTTTGACGGAGATAGGATTTATAATCATACTTCCGGAACGCTAGTAGACCCATTATTAAATATATGTAAGGTTGCTGAAATTGCTTTAATTGGCGATGAGTATGTTACTCTTGATTTAGATTATGCTATAGCTAACTCTGTCGAAGGATTAAATAGAGGTAAACTTACAACTCATTTTGGTTTCAATTCAAGTGCCGGCGGTACAGAATTTGTGGATGATGTGTATGACGTATTAACCGCAACTGGGTATGATGTATCTGCAGCTGATGGGTCATCTATATCCATACCAAATTTAGATTATCCATATGTAGAGTCTGATACAATACTTATTGCGACAGCAGTAGGTAATAATCCTAATGTAGTTCTAACAATTTTCACTAGTTTAGAACATTCAACTGGAGATGAATTTAGAATAGGTACATCTAGAAATACATATACTGTTCTATCTGAGACAGGATACACTACAAATATCGGAAATTTAGGAGTTGATGGTTGGGGTTATGTAGTAGACTATTATATAAATGGTTCAAACGATTTAAACGTATACCCAGCAACCACACCACTTCTTACAGAAGATGCAGTAACTTACGTAGCTCCTGTAACACCGCCGATAGAAAGTGATTCAATTGTGACTTTCGAAGATTTTGATAGTGATAGGTTCGTAATAAATTATACAGGAGTTTCAGTAGATAATTCTGAATACGAATATCTAATCACATCACCAGAATTTTATCCTGCGATACAACTTGTAAGTAAAGGAATATTCTCTGTAGAAACTATAACTGAACAAGTAGAAGTACCAGTTAGTGGAGAAGCTTTAATCGCAACTATGTTAGACTCTAAAGAGACAGCTACCGGAAGTTCTGGTATAACTTGGTCTGCAGTAGTAAACGATATTTCTACAATTAAAACTATACAAATATTTGCTACACTAACACAGGAATCAACCTCTGTAGCTTATACAGGACTATATAAAACTATAGGTAATCCTACATTAAACATACTTGATGATACAGCGTTTGGAGATACATTCCCTGGAGGTTCGGAGTTAGTAGAAGCTACAATAGTTTCTGGTGGAGACTCTTACTGGTCTGCAGTAGCAGATAAACTTTACAATATAACTACAGGAAATGTGGGTATTGGTAAGGTACCATCAGATGATGATAAGTTAGATATTGATGGAGGAATTAGACTTACAGGGACAGTTAAATTACAACCTAATGTAGGAGATACCCAAACAATAATATCAGCAGATCCTAGTGTGGATCACCTATTTAAAGTGGTGAATTCTTCTATTGGAAGATCTTTATTAGAGATTAATAACTATGGTGATACTTTTATCAATAGAGACGCGACAAATACAAGAGAAGCTAAGTTAACAGTTCTAGGTGACGCAGAGAATACTCATACTGTGTTAATAGACTCTGGAGTTTCAACAGTTGGAGGAGTAAAAATTATTGGTGGAAGTAGTGTAGTTGATGCAATAACAGTGACTGATATATTAGGTACAGACTCAATGTCAGTAACCGGTAGCGGTGACCTAACTGTAGCTAGTTCTGTAAAGATAGATGATGGTAGTATCCTTGACATAAGTACTGATGACTTTACCTATAAAGGTGAGGATATTTGGTTTAATGGTTCTGTAGGTGGACTAGGTGACCTAGACGGAGTAGTACTAGGAACTGGTAGCTTACTAAACAATACAATTAAATTCGATGGTACAAACTGGGTACCAGCACCATTAACAAGTGGGACTACAAATTTATCCTACACTGTTGCTGAAACAAATGGTACAATAGAATCTGATACTGGTGATAATGCTACCATACCTCTTGTAACAATACTTAATGCTGGATTAATGTCTCCGGCGGATAAGATAAAAATAAATACAGTAGTAGATAACGCTGCACCGAATGTACAAGCAAATTGGGATGAGGCATCTAATGCAAATGATGCATTTATATTAAATAAACCCACCGCACTAAGTCATTTCACAGATGATATGAATGTTGCTGCTCACTTAATTGATACTGAGATACATGTGACTCAAGTTGATAAGGATGCTTGGAATAATGGAGAGGCGAACGTACAGTCAGATTGGAGTGAAACCGATACAGGGTTAGATTCATTTATAGCAAACAAACCTGTATTAACTTCGGCAGCCACCACAGAGGTAGACACTATTGTTACAGCGTTCTCTACAAATCTAATAACATCTGGTGCTGTACATACATCTTTAGATGGGTTTCAAATAAATCCATCCACTGGTTTTATAAGATTTGGTGATGATACCTTGCGATTAACACAAGGTTCAACTATAATAAATATTGGTGACGTACCAAGACTGGATTCTGATGGTAAAATTTTACTATCACAAACTAGAGCTATTGTAGGAGGAGCTAGTAGAGTATACGCCACAACTGCTGCAATGGAAGCAGATATAAATGGTGGTACAACAATTCCTGAAGGGGACTTTGTTTACATATCAGATGTACTGGATCCAAATCACGCAACATGGATTGCAACTGTAGATCTAGTTGGTCCAGCATGGTCATTTGCTGCATCTGCCATTCTATATGAGATATGGGATGTTACTACTGGAGCAACGTCATACACACAATCTGAGATAAACTCAGCATTTACAGCCAACGTAATTGTTGCTGGAGATGGATTAAATGGTGGAGGTTCACTAGCCTTTATAGGAGGAGACGTAGAAGTTTCTGTAGATCCTGGTAACGGATTAGCTATAAATGATACAACTAAAGCTTTAGAATTAGATTCACTAATAGGATCTCCAACAGGTACTATTTACACACCATAAAATGATGATTGATGACACAAATTAAGTTAATATATCAACCATTAATACTAACAGTAGCAGGGGACATGCCAACAATACCGTCCCCTGCAAGTATTACACCGGATGATCCAACATGGGACCCAGACCACAATTTACTGGTAGGTCAGATGGCCTACAATATTGCGGATGATATTTGGTACTATAGAACAGTATCATTAGGTATAAAAGTCCTTAATAATGGAGGTGAAGGAGGTTCTAGCAGTCTGTTTGATTTAACAGATACAGCTATATCTTTACCAATAGAGGATGGTTCAATACTAAGATTTGATTCAGATGCTACTGATTGGGTAAATGTCGATACGATAGAAGCTGACACATTAAATACCAAGACAGCCGACGAAATAAGAGATGAGGCTATAGCTGCGGTAAATCAAGTTAGTGTTATTTCAAGTATAACAGATGCACCTAGTACGGTAGGATGGTATGCAATAGGGAGGTGGAAATCATTAAACTGTAACTTTGAAGCTTCACTAATTACACATCCTGGAGGAGGATTAACACACGAAGTACTATCAGTGGTTGGTATTGTAGATTCATCTAATATATCGAACTGGGCCATTACAATAACTTCATCTTCAAGTAATTCATTTGAAAATGTGAGAGTGTCCCAGTACAATGTAGGAGGAGAAGATTATACTTATTTAGAAGTACAGAAATCCGTTACCAATGTTGGAACTTTCTCAGTAGTGGCAAAGAAAGAGCTAATAAACTCTTTATTAAATCCAACAACTTACACATTCGAAGCACTATCATTCACTGATATAAGTGGGCTTTCAGCTATAAGACGATCTCAAGAGTATGATTCTAATACACTGAGATACAATAACAACAACTCGTTAAAAATAACTGCTGATTCAGTTTCCTCTGATAACGGATTAAAGATAGGGGAAAGTTCTCCAATAATAAAGTTCATAGAGGATACGATAGGTTCATGGGATATGAGTACAACTGATGAATTTATAACACCATTACCAGTAGGAGTAACATTCGATAAGGTTATGGATTGTAAAGTAATGTTAAATGATGATGCTAACACAGAACGCTTACCATTGACTATGGATGGTTATTGGTTTACTGATAATCTAAACCAACTCCATTTGGTTAGAAATGATGGAGGGTTATACTCTACATCTAATTTTTCTGTTGCAGCTGAAAGAGGAGATATATATCTAACAGTAAAAGCTTAATAAAATGGCAAAAAAGAATTTAGGAAGAGGTCCTAGTAACCTTAAAATAGGAAATGATTCTTGGGGTATAGATTTACGATCAGATGTTAGAGATGTAACAAACACTCTAATAACAAATGGTTACTTTACTGGAGAACACACTATATTTGCTGATAGAGCACCAACTGCAGCGGATGTGTCTGTTTTATTAAATGAAACAACAATCAACTTCGAACCTCGTAAATGGAGGTGGGTTAATACTACCAACAATGAGTTATATTCATTCAAAGAACCAGTACAAAATACTTTAATAATACCTAATTCAGGTAGAGTTGGTACAACTGACTGGATAAATCCTACAGACGGGTTTGCTGATGGTTGGTCTAACGGATCATCATCTGGTATTGGTTCGATAGTTACTGGTAATGGGTTTACTGGCAATGCACAAAGAGCTGAGGCAGTTCCTGCAACATATTCGTTTTCTTTAAATACTTATCCAGCGGGACTTCCTGATAAGGGTACTCTTATACTAAAGTATAGAAGTAATTTTAATGTGTGGATAGATACCCATGGTGGTTTTCTAAATGACCCGGAAATAATATTATCTCCAAATACAGGTGATGCAATAGAAGTATCAGAACCATATGAGTCACCTGTAACTGCTGCAGCTTTAATTTTTCGTGGAGATGTTTCTCCTGTTGTTGGTACTGAGTGGCTTGAGATAGATGAACTTAGAGTTGTTTACACAGAGGCTGCTTGGGAAAAGATAGGCGATGCTTCAAATTTAACTTTTGAAGGTGTTGATGATGGTTCTATACTTATCGTTGATGGAGATAACGTTAAAGCTGTTAGCACAACTTCTGGGTTTGTTTATATAGATGGTAGTAGGATAGATGACTACACACCAAATGGCTCACATTTATTTCCATATAAATCTCTAAAAGAGTGTATTGATGACGGACGTAATAACTGTACGGTTATTATAAATGAAGGAGTGTACGATGCAGGTGAAACTTTAACTATCCCAGATAGTATGAATTTACTTGGGTTATCGTATGATACAACAATAATAGCAGCTGATGTTACATTTACCAATTCAACTGGAGATGGACAAGGTTGTACATATATAAGGTTTTCTGGTAATGTATCTCAAGTTAGTACAGGATATGTTATTTATAGAAGATGTTGGTTTATAGGAACCGGAAAGGATATTGTTCTTAACGGATCAAGAGTTGTTATAGATGGATGTAGTTTCAATTCGGATTTAAATTCTGTAGATATATCATCTGCAAATCTATACGGAACAAACTCAAGATTCCTTGGTGATTTCACTGTGAGTGCTGGAGAATTTATATTAACCGACACAAACGTATACGAAACACTATTTCACACTGGCGGTAACTTAATACTTAGTAGTGTTAACTTTAGAAAGACTACTGGAAACTGTTTAGAATCTTCGGTATCAGGAAATGTAGCAACACCAAACTTATTAACAAGTATTGTATTTGCATCAAACATAGTACTAAACAATTGTATAACAGTATTTCACGGATATCTAGCTACGAATAGTGCCACAATTAGTGGAAATGCTATGGTAACAAATATGTTAACTGGAGATAATACAGTGCCATATACACCTACCAATGACTTTCATCCAGCAACAAGGAAATTTGTATTGGATAATGCCGGAGGAGATGCAGATGCATTTATATCTACAGTAGATAATTATTATTCTCATTATGTAGCTAACAATAAGTTGGTTTATGATGTTAATGGTGAGAGCATATTTTCTATATCAAACACAACAACTGTTGTACCAATAGTCACATCTACAGACCAAGCTACTGCTAAAAGTCAGTTAATATCTGAGGGATGGGATATAGTTGCAGAAAAGTGGAGTATATCTACAAGTTACATAGATGGAGACCAAGTTTTATACAATGATGTAATTTATACAAGTAATGGTATTAATTTACCTGCTGCGTTTAGTTCTCAATCATGGGATAAAGATGTCGTAACAGTCGATGGATATGAATATTATACAGCAATTTCTGCTTATATTCCAGGATCACAGGTTAAGTTTTACTATAATATATTTGAAAACAATACCATTGGAAGTATAGTGCCTACTGTAACATCGTCAGATGCAGCAGATATGATTACTGAAGGTTGGACACTAGTAAAAAATTCAATAACTAATCCAAGTAAGACAAAGGTTCTCACAGCAGATGGAGAGTGGAAAGGCACTGTATCGGATAGAGTAGTTATAGATGGTGGAGTTTCACCAGTCGAGTCATTCTTAAATTTTCTACCTACTGTCTTAGTAGATAGAGATCCAACTATAACTGATGTTACTGTGAAGGTTGGACCCGACGAAGAAATTAGGGATATAAAATATGGTTGGAAGTGGGTAAATACATCTACTGATGTTACCTGGGAATGTAGAGGTTTAACATATAATGGATCTAGTTGGGAAGGAAAGTGGTTACGACAAGAGGTATCAGAAGTAACAGAATCATCAACATTAGATTTATATGTAAGTACTACTGGAGACGATACTACCGGAGACGGTACTGTTGGAAGTCCTTATAATACATTACTTAGAACATTTCAATCGTTACCTAGAACACTATCAAATGTTGCTATATCTATTAATATGGGATCCGGCGTGTTTACTTTTGGTGACATTGAGAAAAGAGCATTAGGGGATAGATACTATTCTTCTTGTTCTATAGTCTTAGCTGGTACAATGGTAGTAATAGAAGATGATGTTGTCTTTGTGGAAAACACATACGCAACCATGGAGTATACAGCTACTAAAGCTGGTGTTACAGTTACAGCTAATGAGTGGCAAAAGTATTATGTAGACGATGGTGGTAAGTATTACCCTATCGGTAATAATGCCGCTGGTTCTGATAATTTTAATACCACTTTCTTACGACTTGGTAGAAGTAAAACAATGGATGTTGTAGATAACGCTACTACTCTTGATATAACTGCTACGTCAGACGATAATATACTAGAACTTAACTTCCCTGGATTAAGTGTGGTAGAATTTACTGCGCTTAGATTTAATAGAGGAATCACAGAGTCTATAAAATTAACAAAACTTAAAACATACACTGAATTTGATTTTGGTTGTAAATTTTACGCAGAAGATGTTCTTCTTGGAGATTATAATGACCAGATCGTTAACGCAGTAGGTTTTGTAGGATGTGTATTTGATTGTTACAGTGCTTTCTTTGCAATAAACTCAAGGGACGCGGTAGGATCTTATGGATTCACAAGGTGCTTAATAGTTAATTCAGCCGGTAATGCATCGGATAGAGCTGCAGTTTCAATAGGTAAAAATTCTGTTGGTAAGTTTAGAGAGACTTATATAGTTGGAACTGGTGTTGCAAACGGTATAGCTGTTGCAAAAGGAGCTAAGGCTCTATTATCTAAGACAACTATATTTGAAAATGTCGCTTCTATATCTACCACAAATTTAGGATTCGGTAGTATACTATATGATAATAGTGAGAGTCCTGGTTCATGGGTTATTACAAAAGGAGTACAATATTTACATGACGCTGCAACTGAAGGTACCGAATTCTCATTGAATTATCTTACTACAGATGGTAGTTATGTAGGGGCTCTTAGAACAGGGAAAACACTTATAGATGTAAATCAAAACATAAGAATACTAGCTCCAGGATTATTTCCTGAAGTATCAGCAGAAACTTTACATACCATAGCAGACGCTGGAACCGACTACGTTGTAGTAGGTAGTGTTTCTCAAAATACCTTTGTAAGGATTAACTTTACATTAAAAAGAGGTACATTAACTGAGACGGGTTCAGTTATAATTACAAATCAAGCGGATGTCGAGATAGACTACGTATCGCAAGGAGAAGATACAGGTATTGTATTTTCAAAAGAAATATCTTCAGATGAAATTCGTCTTGGATATACTGACCCCTTGGCTAACGGTACAGCAACTACAATGAATATTCGTATAGAAAGAGAAATGGTTTAAAATTCCTTATTGAAGCATGAAAATTAACAAGAAAATAAGAAACATCAATGGTACTGTTGTCAACGGATATGAAGTTGACAACGGTGCTTTCGTTGTTGATACGGTTACTGATCGTGACAATATTCCAGAATTATATAGATCAAACTGTATGGTATCTGTAGTTGAGGATGAATCGATAGCTGTATATACTGGAGCAGATTTTATAGATGGTTCTTGGACAAGTCTTAGTAACTGGATATCTGTGGGGGGTGGAGCAGCTGGTATACAAGGAACAGCCACTTTATATGTAAACCAATCATCTGGTAATGATACAACAGGTGATGGTAGTTCTGGATCTCCGTATGCAACGATTTTAAAAGCACTAGGATCTCTACAGCAGATAATTACAGGAATAGTAACTATTAATATTAGTGCTGGTAATTATAACGAGTCTACTGCGCTAGATGTAATTTCCGGATTTACATTCACTAGAACAGGTGAGTTAATAATAGAAGGAAGTACATCAGAGGTATTGAGTGATAGAGCTTGGACTGCCTCTCGACTGGAAATTACATCACAAGTACCATTTTCTGCAACAGAAAATGAGTATGAAGGTAACTTTATTCACCCCTCGACAAATGATGATTATTTCCCCATACAAAGTAACGACTTAACTACATACATAAACGGTTGTATTTTCATTACATCAGGAAATGTAGCGTCAGTACGCAAATTAGATACACTAATCAATTTCGGTGCACTAAATGTAAATGTACAATTTGATGCCTTTCCAGGAAAAATTACAATGAAGAGATTGGAAATGATAGGTAGTGGCACACATACATACTCAAATACTTCAAGTATAGGAGGTATTTTGTTTTTTGAGAGTTCGTTAAAGTTATTAAAGTTAGTTATATCCAATGTAAATTTCGATAGATGTTATATTAAGACATCAGCAGCGGCAGGATATACAGCAGTACATGCCTTAGATGATGTTGTATTTTCTCAAGTTGTATTAAGTGGGTCTAATTCTACAGATCTTTTAAAGGTAGAGAATTGTACAGCTCATCTATATAACAATACGTTTAAAAACGGAGTAAATGGTGTACAATTAACTGGACCATCTGCTACAATTATTAATAGTAGCTCTAGAGACTCGATAGAGCCTAATTTAAATGCTAACCTCTCATTATTACTGTTCGAGGACATTACTAACTGTATAGCTGCATGTAGTGGATCTACAGTTAACTTTAATCCTACATACTCAACAACCGCGCTTGGATGTGCATCGTTTTTGAATTTACCAGATGATGCAAGGAATATACGTATTGATTATAGTGGTATGATTTTCTATGGAGACTCCTTCACAGATGATTACATATCAAATAATACTAATAAATCTTTTGTTGATGTTAATAGAGGTATAAATATATATTTACCTGGGATACATTGGCCGGAGGTTGATAAGATAACTGACACCTTATCTGCTAGTGCCACAAATAATACAACAAAAGTTGGGGATATAACACAAAACAGTTACATTAATATTGATTGTGTTCTAACAAGAGGTAGTGCTATAGCGATGGTGAATGTAAAGATGATCAGTGATGGCACTGAATTATTTATGCAACCTCCTGTAGGAGATGATGTTTATACCTTATTAGGTATAGATGATATAGACTTCACACTTAGCACTAACGATATAAACTTAGTTTTTCATACTATATCCGGTAGTACTGGAACGGTGGTATTGGATATTAAAAGAACAATGATATAATGGCAACTAAACGAGATCTATATGTAGGTGATAATGTTACCAGTAAAGGTGATATAAAGTCAGAGGGAGAACTAATAGTTCAATCTGACACTACGCAAAAATTCGCTGTGAAAACACTTGATCCTGGTACAGCGTCAGAAAGAGCTGTTGTCAATGTTGATAACGGCACTTGGATTGTATCACCAGCTTATGTTGCTGGTGGTGGTGATGCTAATGGTTATGTTAATGTAATGAAGGTTAATCAGAATAATGAGGTAATCTTTGGTACAACAATTAATACATTAGAAAATATACAATTACCAGATAACCCTGGTACTAATTTACCATTTGTAGATTGTTTTGTTGATTCTTCAGCTTTAGTTGGTGAAGTTCACTCTTATGCAATGAGGATGAATTTCTCTCCAATTATTTCTATGATTGGAGTTGCAGATGGAGTTGGAGGTTTATCTGATAAGTCGATACTAATTGATGGTTCAATTGAAAATACAGGAAACAAGCCGATAACATTAAAGACCGGTAATGTGGAGGGTTTAGGTGATTGGAGATTTATAAATAATGCTGGTATATTAGAGATTCAAAAATATAATGGAATTGAGTGGGTTGTAGCCCAATCTGTCAGTGTTGTTGATTCTCCACCATTGGCGTTAGATGTAAATATAACTGGTGTACCTGAAAGTGGTAGTTATTTATATGGAACATATACATATTATGATATAAATGAGGACCCTGAAGGTTCTAGTATATTACAATGGTATGAAGCTGATGATGAGAATGGTTTAAATGAAGCAGCAATAGTAGGATTGACTACTGGTACAATACTAGTACCTACGGCTCAGGAAGGAAAGTATTTATGTTATGGAGTAACTCCTGTTGCTTCTACTGGAACCCTTACTGGTGTAGAGGTTAAATCTGATTACACTACTATTGTACTAGATAGTGCTGGACCAGCGATCGATTCTGTATCTCTAGGTGCATTGAATGCATATCTAGATATAACTATGACTGAAGGAGTTTGGGGTGATGCATCACAGGCTACAGTTGTAGATACAGCAGATTACGATACCTACTTTACAAAATCAACAGGTACAGGTACTGCTACAGCAATAACAGAGGTTGATATAACACAAACAAACGGATCCCCTCTTGTTGGTGGTGAAACAGATGTTAGAATGAATATAACATTTGACGGTACTATTGGTGGAGATGGTGAGTATGTAAGAATAAGAACAAGAGATACTATTTACGATGCTTTAGGTAATTCTGCAGGATACGTGTATTACACACCAAATATAGTCTTAGTGGCATCATAAAAAATAGAACAGAAATGAATAAGATACAAGATAATTCAAGATTTATTGATATAACACTCATAAGTGGTGATATAAGATCTCTATGTAAAGATTATATAAGATCTATAACCGAAGATATAAATTCAATATTTCTAGGTATGTCTGACAATGGTGGTATTTCAATGAATTACTGGGAATATGCTACTATAAATGACCCAACAGAACCATACCCAACAATAGAAGCATTCTCTTTAGATGTTAATGCCATTTTAAATAATTCAGCAGCTTCGTTTACATTTTATCCAAGTTTGACATTAAATATTCTAGAGCAAAATGATGCTACATCATTAGACTATAGTTTCTCTGGTGCTCCAGATGGTGTAATGTATTATGTAGCAGTGAATTCAGGAGACGCGGTACCAACAATTTCCGAGGTGATTAACGGTACAGGTTCTGGAGGTTCTGTTGCAGTAGCTTCTGGAAACAGTGTTATTATATCAACAACAACCCTTATTAATATATCAGGGTTGGTAGCTGCTACAGCGTACGATCTGTACTCTGTCACAACAAACAGTGTTGGTGATAAGGTATCAACGATACTAAATAATCTAACACAAACCACAACAGCTTAATAGATATGAAATATACAATAGTAGATGGAGATAAGTTTATACTAATACCGGAACAAGGTATAAGTATAAACAAGGCCGCAATCAGGGAAATGATCACAAAACCTAAGTCTGTGATAGTTAAAACTATAGACAATGAGGTATATTCTTTCGATAGTCACGAACTTGAAGGTGAGCCAAGTGGTCCAGAGATATTTACAATAATAGCTGGATTTGCTAATGATTATAATTCTAGTTTACCACCCGGTGGACTAGCAGGTCAAATACCTGTTAAAATATCCAATGAAAATTATGACCTAGCATGGACAGATATGTCTGGTGGTGGAGATATTTCTGGTGGTGGAGATATGCTTAAAACAGTATATGATCCTACTGGTGTTAGTTCTGATACGTTTGACATGGACAATCATGTGGAAAGTGCTACAAACAAACACTTTACACAAACTGAGAAAACTAAATTAGGTAATATATCAGATGGTGCTGAACCAAATGTAGGGGAGGAATACACTACAACTGAGAAAACCAAATTATCTAATATAGAGGAGAATGCTACTATTGATTTAGGAAACCATACTGCTACTCAGGATTTAGACTTATCGTCATTTAATATAGTTAATGCAAAGTCAGTAGATTTTGCACCTCAAAATACACCGCCTACATATAAAGAGGGTCGTACTTGGTATGATTCTGAAAAGCATGCATTTTCGTATTATAATGATATAGAAGAAATAAACGTAAATACAGCACAGGAAGGATTGTTCAGAATATATAATGGAACAGCTGTAACTATCAATAATGGTGAAGTAATAACACCAGATCCTACAACTGTAGTATCTTTGGCCGACGCATATCATAAAGATAAAAGTAGATTAATAGCTGTTGCTACACACGATATACCGACTGGAACATGGGGGTACGCCACTAAGTGGGGTCAGGTAGGAGGATTAGATACTTCAGCATTTCTTGAAGGTCAAATTATATATCTTGGAGCTGGTGGAGTTTTTACAGATGTAATCCCTACAGAGGGTGGTTATGTTGTACTAGTCGGAGTAGTTGATGTTCAACACGCGACAGAAGGAATAATAACAGTTGATACGAATGTAAGTGACACCACAATAGAGGTGACTGATACAAATGGTTTTCCACCAGATGTGAAAGAAGACACAACGATGATATTTGTAAATGGTACAAGAACCTTTACAATAACTCCATCAAATACAGAGTTTAGATTTTACGAAAAAGGACAGAAATATATGCACCAAGGTGCTGATAGTATCACTATATCAGATATAGAGGGGTACCATTTAATTCACTACAGTGTTGGAGTTTTAAGTGTATTAGTTAATCCTACACCAGAACAAGTTAGAGATATAGTAGTAAATAAGTGTATTGTGTCTTATATATATTGGGATAGTTTAAATAAACAACAACTATATTTTGGTGAAGAAAGACATGGTATATCGATGTCACCAAAAACACACGAATATTTACACAGAGTAAGTGGATCTAAGTATTTAGCACCAGGTCTACAACTAAATAGTTTTATTTTAAGTAGTGGTGATGTTGACTCACATGCTCAGTTTAGTGTTGGAGCTGGTACAATTGTAGATGAGGATATAGAAACAAATATTCTAGGTGTTATATCCACTGTTGGTTTACCAATATATTATATGTCAGGGACTGAAGCATCTCCAGTAATTCGTAGGTCATATAATCCAGGGTATAGTGTATTAACTTCAGGTTCCGGTACAAATAGAATGGTTTGGAATGAGTTAACTGGAGGGAACTGGCAGTTAACAGAAAGCACTAATAATGATTTTGTGTTGTGTCACGTTTTTGCTATAAATGATATTATCGAAGGTAATAAATTGATAGCATTTGTTGGGCAAGGAAATTATACAACTGGAAGTAATGCTAGGACAGCAGCAGAATCTGAGATATTTAATTTGGTGTCTGGCGGGTTTATAAGTAAGGAATATGTAGCAATAGGTACAGTAATATTTCAGACTGGTAACGGTTATACAAATGCTGTACATTCTAGGGTAGTACAAACATCAGCAGGAGAGAATTACATTGATTGGAGAACTGTTGAATCTATAAGTGGTTTAGGCGGTTCACCATCAATTGATCCTAAGTGGTCTGATGAACAGTGGGAGATATATGATGAGTTAGATAGTACTAAGAGAATGAGGTTTTTAACCGATAATCTTACTACGGCTCAAACACGAATATACGAAGTTCCTGATAAAGATGGAACTGTAGCATTACTTGATGATATTACTGCAACACAAGCTGGTGCAGTAGCAGAGTGGAGTTCTAGTCAGGTTGTGTATGTAGGAAAGCACGGATTGGATACAAACGACGGTCTAGCAGAACATAAAGCATTCCTAACATTTGGTGCTGCTATAGCATACGCAACCAGCCTAGTTCCAAGTGCTGTTAATAGAATATTAATATCTTGTAGAGACGGTGGCATATATACAGAGGATCTTTCTATAATTAGTTGGATTGGTATACAAGCACCAGGTGCTGTACTGGTTGGTAATACAACCCTACAAGATAATACACTACTTAATTTTTATAAGTTACAAACCTCTTCTGGAACATTGGTAACAAAATCTAGCGGTACATTGGAAGCTAATGTTATATGTTCTGAGGTAGTGTTGCTATCAGCTGCAGATGGTATTGTTTGTTCTACAGGTATAATTGTTTTTAACGCAGAATCTGCAGAAGTTACAAACGGAACTGGTTTTGGTTTTGCGTCTGCTGGATCTATCAACATAAGATTAAATACAGCTAGAATACTTGGTACTGGACACTTAGTGCAAACTACATTAGCAGGACAATTAACACTATCTTGTACACGTGTAACATGTACTGGGAGCGGTCATACATTAACGTTATCAAACAGTTCAACTGTAAATGCGTCAATAGCATCGATCGATTGTTATGAATTATACAATGTAGGAACTGGGTGTGTACTGAAGTTACTTTGTCCAGATAAAAATGGTTTAAGAGTAAATAACGGTATTGTAAGAGATTTTGGTAAACCATCTGCGTATCCTGTTACTGCTACAGCAGTGGATATGACAATAGATATATTAACTTACCCACTTTTATTAACTTATCAATCAACTCCTATAACAATTACCATACCGGCATCAAACTTGTTGCCAAATGATGGAACTGTTAATGAGTGTATTATATACAATCTAGGTTCTGGTGGAACTGTTACAATACAAACTTCTGGAACTGATGTATTTCAAACTGGAACAACACAATTACAATTAAATAAAAAAGGCGACTTCTTCAGATTTGGTCAAGGTTATCCCACACTTGGGCAGGGTATAGCAACTCTAGGAACCGTGAAAGTAGTATCACAGGTCAGGTATAATACTACTTGGGCTGCTGCTAATTTCTTAAACCCTACAGCAGTACCATTTAACACAACTGATAAACAGACAGATCCAAATGTTTTTGAACATAATACAACTACAGTATCAAGAATAGATTTAAAAACAACCGGTAATGTGGTTCTTGGTTATTCTATTGCTGTGGATAGTACTGGAGGTGGAACATATAATGTTAATTCATATCTTCGTATAGATGGAACAACAGTAATTCCTGGTACTAATTTAATAACCGGTAATTACGGTGGAGAAGATCAAAGTATGGGTATATCTGGTATAAATTATGAGGCTACTGCAGGTAGTTACGTAGAACTGGTACTAGATCATACAAACTTGACAGGTAATGCAAATAACATAGTTCTAACCGCTAATTCAAATTTATAATGTTAGTAACAATAAAGGATAAACAATACTTTGAAACGAAAGATGAGATGTTAGCCTGTAGCGGTAGCACGTTTGATCATATGGACTTGGTATTTTGTGCAGATTATGGGGTAGTGTACCAATTATTCAAAGGGTCTACCTCAGAAATAGATCGACTAGTAGATGGAACTGGAGCATTTATACAATCTCTTCTCTACAAATTTCAGGACTTGGTTAAGTTCTCAGAAGTAGTAGAAGAGGGATATACTAATATAACCTCGTTAAACTTTCTTAAAGTGTTAAATGGTAAGAAATTTGACTACCATTACATAAGACGCAATATGAAAGAATTTGTAGATTCATACGGATTTACAAACCTATTACCAGACGACAAAGAAATTGCAATAAAATTTTGTACTGTAGATACAACAACTGCAATTACTTACTTTATGTCTGGAGGATTAAGTTTAACTGATTCTGTTACTAAGTTAAAGGTACTTCGTTCGATAGATATATCAAACGCAGCAAAAGCATTATCAACCAGAGCATCTGACCCAGCTATTCTTTATATAGCTGTGAAACATATGTCTGAGGAAAATGCATCACTATTTGGTGATAGTATAAGAAACTTCCTAGCTGACCTACGGGAAACAGCTCATTTAGGTATGAATTATGGTCAAACCAGAGATGGTATAATGGATTACATAGAGGCTACTAATGCATATACTAATAGTGGTCTAAGTACATTCGAATTTGAAACTGGTTTTACTTATGAACAATGTAAAAATGAATTTATAAATTTTTTAATCTATGGAATTAAGCCAGAGGAATTTGATGTTTTTAGCTCATAATCAAGAGTTAGTAGGAACAACAATAGTTACAGAACATGGTGAGTTCAAAGTATTAGACTATCTGGACTACGATAGTATGACTCACACATTCTCGTTTGAAGTACAGAATACTGATACTTTAGAGGTGACCTGTAGAGAATTTAGCGATAAATCTAGATACGATGTGTATTTATCTAAACGTAGGAAGTATGCAAATAGTACAAGACTAACGCCAAAACGTAGATAATTATGTACAAATTCGGAAAGAGATCAGTTAAAAATATACAAACTACACACAGATTACTACAGGAGTTAGCTACAAAGCTAATCTCCTTAAGTATGTTTGATATAAGTGTGATAGATGATGGTGGTCTTAGAACCGCTGAAGAACAAAATAAGTTATTTAAATTAAAGAGAAGTAAATTAGATGGGTACAAAAAGAAATCATATCACCAAACAGGTATGGCTATAGATTTTGTACCATATATAAATGGAGGTGTGACGTGGAAAAGTAGAGAAGCTTTCCTACACATTGCTAAATTAGCACTACTTATCTGGGAAACCGATATGGACACCAAGGAGTACTACCTACATTGGGGAGGATTTTGGGGTGCAGTTGATAAAGATGGTGATGGAAAACTAGAACTAACAGATAAAACTGGTTGGGATATGCCTCACTTCGAATTAAGAACAAAACCTCAGACAAGAGGTGTAATGGACATTGCATAATGGGATTCTTCTCAAGATTACTAGACAGTAAGAATGCTTCGGCAAACAGTAAGATATTCTATTCATTTATAGGTTTACTTATGCTTGTAGCATTGGTAGTTGGATCTTTATGCGGAATACCTGTAGAGATACAACTTGTTTTAGCTATAATAGGTTTTATACTAGGATTACTTGGTATAGATGCTATTCCTTCATTTAATGGAAAAGAATAGAAATTTAAACGTCTGATGCTCATATTCTTCATTTTATTAATATTTTTTACTATAATGACGGTAGACATTTAGTGTTTAATGAAAATATGAAGAAATATGCCAGGAGAATTAGACAAAGATCTATTATTTGACGATCTATTTAGCGATGCAGCACCAGGTGCTGTTCCTAATGGACTGGATCCACAAGACCCAGACCCAATACCAAACGACCCAAACGACCCAGTTGATCCACCAGTAAATCCACTTGTGGACGAGGATGGTGATCCAATTGCTCCAGTTGATCCAGTTGATCCTACTGATCCAGTTGACCCCGCTGATCCAACAGACCCAACCGATCCGGTTGATCCTAAAGACCCAGCAGACCCTATTGATCCTAAAGATCCTAAAGATCCTACCGGAACTGAGAATCTATCAGGTATCGAACAATACCTATCAGGATTTGATATTGAGGGTGGTATGATCACATTTGAGGATGGGACCTCAGAACATTTTAACGATTTAGAAGCTGATAAACAAGCAGAAATCTTATCTCAGTTGCATTCACAACAATCTTCAGCAGTTGAAGAAAAATATGGATTAGATGAGGATGAGATTGGATTAGTAAATTATTTACGTGACCAGAAAATGACGGTTGATGAAATGGTTGAAGTCCTAGCACAAGATCGTGTTAATACTATTCTTGCTACTCAACAAGTCGGTAATACCGATTATGAGACAATGGAAGAAGATGCAGTTTATTTAAACTTTCTAAAAAGAAGTAATCCAGAAGCTACCACAGAGCAGCTTGAGGAGGACTTAGAAAAAGCAAAACAACAATCAACTTATACTAATGTAGTAGAGTCTGTTCGCAAACAATTCAAAGGTGAACAACAAGCAACCATTACTGCTTCGCAACAAAAAGACATTGAAGATGCTCAACAAAATATCGAAACACAAAGACAACAAGTTGTTGATGCGGCGATAAATATAAATGAGATCGATGGAATTCAGTTGAATGACGGAGTTAAAAATGGCATACTTGATCAGGTACTAGAGGTAAATGATCATGGAGATTCTCTATTTATGGAAGAAGTATTTGGTAGTCCGCCAAATCTAATTAAGGCAGCATTCTGGTACAAGAATGGTCCTGATTTGATGAAGCAGAACAATGAATACTGGAAGAAAGAGAAATCTGCTGCTTATAAAAGAGGCCGAGAATCTGCATTAGGAACCCCAGACTCTAAGATTTCGTTTACGAAACCTATTGTCAAAGAGGGTGACAAACCAGTCACACCATCACAATCAGATAACAATTACACCGACTTGGATGAACTCCACTTCGGGAATTAACTAATTTTTTACTAATGAAGGTAGTAGATAGAAAAACAGCGGTTAATAACGCTGGCCAAACCAGAACAATCCAGCACTTTAACACTTTGCTGGGCGACAAACCTCATAAACTAGGTTTAGTTGCAACAATGTATCCAGATTTAGCTATCACAACTCTTACTGACGCACTTCGTAATGTTTACTATAACCCTAAGAGATCAAGCTCTAGTTTCCAGCCTATCAACGCGATGGCTGTACAATGGGATATTGATGTAAACTATATTCACAAAGTAGCGATCGTTAGAGATATTAATGATGCAACACCTGGTCTTAACAAGGCGCCATTTTCCGTGGTTCTAGAACAAAAGTATTATGACAAAAATGATACTTTCACACTAGAGAATAAGCAGCAACTATTGGTTGTAGCTCCGCCTAGAATGATTAACCAAAAAGCTTGGGATCACACAGTAATCTTAGTTGGTAACGACTATAGTAAATCTGTAGATCCAAGATTCCTTAAAAAAGGAAAAACAACTCGTTTCCGTTCAAACTATTTCCCTGAGTTATCAGAGCGTGGTTATACTAAGTATACCAGCAATACTGAAACACACAGAAACTACATGTCAAGACATCGTGCTTCTGAGTCAGTTTCAGCTGATTACAAGATGAGAGAAAAAGTTTATCTTGAATTAACCAAGAAAGACGGTAAAGAGTATTTCAAACTTCATCGTCATGAGAAAGACTGTTTAGACACTTTCATGTACGCTCGTAACAACAACCAAATCTTTGGAGAAACTAACCACGATGTTAATGGTAAGTGTCTTGATCAAGATGAACAAGGACGTGATATCCCTATGGGCGATGGCGTAATTGCTCAGATCGAAAGATATTGTGACAAATTCCTTTACAGTCAGCTTAGCTCTGCTGTTCTTGATGATGTTATCTATGCAATGGTTGAAAAATCTGATCGTCCAACTGGCAACTCTTACGCAGTTATCTGTAATGAGAGAATGTACCAACAGTTTGGTAAGATCATGAAAGATGACTATAGGTTTACAAACCCTATTGATCATGCTTTATTTTACTCAAAAGAAGGTGGAAAAGTAAAAACCGGAGCTGAATTTTCTAGTTATACTGTACAAGGTAATACTATTACATTCATGCCTGACCGTGCTCTTTCTCAAGAATACGATCAATACGGTTTCGGTCTATTTTTAGACACTACTGCTGATCTTAAATCAGGTCGTCCAAACATCGCTTCTTTCACAATGGAAGGTAGTGAAATGGTAGAAGGTCGTGTAAACGGTCTTGGCGGACAAGATGGTAAAACATCTGGTATCGTTTCTACTGGTGTTCACGGTTCTGAATATCACCTTATTGGATATTCTTGTGCGGTTGTTTTCAACCCTTACAAGTCGTTCATCTTAAAAGAGAACATCGTTATTTTCTAAGAAGATAACTTATATATTAAAATCCGGGGGATTAATTTCCTCCGGATCTTTTTAAACAATGATTGATACGAAATAATAGATACAATGGAAGCAGACGTTTTTAATAACATTGAGCAATTGGAGAATGGAACTCCAACCGATAAGATAATAGTTCTTAAGTCGGTATTCAAACAAGGTAAAACAACTCTTAATCCTGTTCAGGATGGTAATGGTTGGTATAAAGGTGTTCCTCGCCTATCAGCAAGAGATAAAGAAGGATTAACACATTGGGCCGAATGGAATAGTAAGTGCGTAATAAAAGAAGGTACTACATTCAATTTAAATGATGAGGCACAAAAAATCACATGGGAATGGGTAAAACATGCACCATGCATATGTAAAACTAAGGACGAGGTACAACATACACCTGGTGCTGAATTCTACATTCACTTAGAAAATGAAGAAGCTAAAAATAACATATCTCGACATGAGATGAAATTCTTAGCTGCTAAATATATCGTTGAAGACAATTCAGCTAACTACCCAATGAGGGCGGAGTTGCTTGGAATCAACATGGACGGAGAGTCTCCACTTGTTATCAAAGAGTATTTACTCGATCAAGCAGCATCTCTACCAGACAAGGTTATCGAAATCTACACATCTAAAAGCATTTCTACTAAACTATTGCTTCTTAAAGCGATGAAACGTAATGTAATTAGAATGGGAGACGGTGGTCTTTACATGTATGGAACAAACGTTCTAGGAACTACAGAAACTTCTGCTATAAACTGGCTATCAAGTCCAGAGAATGTAGAGCTTGTAAAAGTACTTGAAAGGGAAGTAGACCCATCTTATTACTCTAAAGTAACAGATGTTGCACAATCTACAACAACCCCACAAGAACCGGCTCCTAGAAGCTAATAATACTTTACTATGTTTACAATTAGAGATACATATGAATCCGTATTAACAGAACTAAACAAGAAATCAGCTCCTTCCTTTTCTAGGGAGGAGTTTGCATATCTATGTAATAAAGCAAGTCTATTCATATCGAATGACGGTTATAAGTTCTACGCTATGAACGGACGTCTCTCTGATGAATATAGATTCTTAAAAAAATCATTAGACATACCAATGGGTGCAGATGTTCCTGTTATTACACTTCTACAAGAAGTTGTAAGTGGTGATACTGAATTCTCAGTTAGTGGTAGTGGTCTAAGTATTGGTGATAAGTTTTATATAAGTGATAATGAATTAGTTGTTGAATCTATCGTAGCTGACGGTTTAAATTGGACTATAACTTCAACTTCACCTTATACCAGCGAATTAACACCGGTAATAACAATAGAGTACCTTGATGTAGGTACTGTTACGGCTTCAGGACCAGGATACTTTGGTATGGACTCAATGGATATGCCTACAGGAACAGTGGTCAGATTTAGTGAGCATGTCCCAACAATAGATCATACTCTTACTGCTGGCGGTTACGTTCAGTTTGGGTTTGGTGGATACTACTGGAGATATGATACAGACCCAACAGTGCCAAATACATTAAATAACGAAACCGTATATAAAAAGACAGACGTAACTACTTATCAAGATTTAAACCCAATTCCATCTGGAACGGTTATTGAATTCACCTCCGAATTTAAGGTCCAAAAAGGATTAGACGCATTGGGAAATTCTGAAGTAAAGATTTTGTTAAGTGATGACGATTATTTTCATACTTTACTGTGTTCAGTATACTTGAAAGGTAAAACTACTTCCGGTCAGGATGCTATGAAAAGATTTGTAGCAAAACGACTAAAAGAGGATAACGAGGGGGCCATCTACGATAACGTATTTATGAACCCAAAATATACTAGACATTACTATGATATTAGTAATGCTCTTGACCATATGCTTCCGTTTAAAACATCCAGAAACTCAGCCACGGTTGAGGTGAAGGTCGGAAAGCTGCCGGATGGTATAAATATCGAGACTGTGATTTTCGAATATTTAAAATTACCAGCAATAATTGAAGTAACTGATGAAGATATATATGGTACAGGATCAGACACATCCCAGGCATTAGAATTTCCTGAGACACTCAGAACCAAATTTATATCGAAAGTTACAGAATACTTGCTAGAATACACAAACAATCCAAGAACACAAACGTTACCGCAGATATCCGCTGACCTTCCTCCAGTCCCCATGGAACTGTTGATGGCTACGCCTGCGAATAACACACAACAATAAATTTTATTATTATTATTTACTTTTTAATTTTTACACTATGTTTACTTTAGGGAATAAAGAGGCTATTGTAAACGCACCAGCAAAGTTTCCAATCACTGTTAGTGGTACATCACTTAACATTGAAGGATATGGAACTATAGAGCAAGGACAACTTGTTTCTGCTAGCGGTCAGCGTTTTATAACTCAAAAATTAGGTCAGATGGTTTTAACCTGCCCATCAGCATCAGACATTGGTCTTGCTGGTACTGACAAACGCGTTGCAGTTGTTACTCATATAAGAGTTAACACTTCACGTCATAGCTCAGAGTGGGCTACAGACTTTATAAAAAGAGGTCGTCCATTTGTATTCGAATTGAATCTTAATGGTTCTGACAGTTCAACAGACGTTGCTAATAAATTAGCAGATATGTTTACTGAATATGGATTGAAGTTTACAAATAGTGATCTTCCTTTCACAGTGGTTAACCCAGGTAATGGAAATTTATCATTATCTCTTAGATCTGGAGAACTTAGTTTTGGTCAACAAGTTGTATTCCTTCGTAAGAATGATACATATGGTTTAACTGCAGAAACTACACTTTATCTCGGTTCAGTACAAAATGATGGTACAACTCCTAACTTGTTAGGTGCTGTAGAAGCTGCAGGTCAGACTACCATTACCTTGGATGACAACCGTCAATTAAATGTTGGTGATTCTATTCTTGTCGGTACTGCTGTTGCAGCCGGTGTTGAAGGAGTTGCAGTTAATCATTTAATCACAGGAATTTCGAATGCGAATACTACTGATGTAGTTATTTCTCCAGCAGTGCCCGTAGGTGGTTATGTTGAGGATGCAATTGTGACTGTGAAATCTAATGGTGACGAAGCTTTAAATAGCGGAAAATGGTTAGAGGAAAACGTTAAATTAGCCACTGCGTTAAATAACGATCCTTACGAACTATCTCCAGGAGAAACTCCTATATTAACAGCTGGATATTCCTCAATTACTTTCGTTGCTCGTGCAACTGAAGGACAGGGTATCGGACGTGGTTGGGCTCCACATAATGATATCTCAACTGTTGCAGCTAATGCAAAAGTTGGTGATAGAGATATGACCTTCACACTATATTTCAATGAAGACTCTTGTATAGCTACAAGTGGTCCTGTTGACACTTTAATGACATTCCTTATTGGTGGTACCCCAACGGTTGCTACTTTTATTAAGGATAATGGACAAGGTGCTGCTTCTGTAGCAGATTTTATAGCTTAATTCGACCTGGAAATTATTTATCATAAGGGTGATTGGCCGAACCGCCGGTCACCCTTTTTTTATACCCATTACTATGACTTTAGATGAAATTGCTGGATCAATAAGAAATAATATCGGTAACGGTTTAAAAGAAGTTACCAATTACGACTACTCTTTGGAACAGATAAAGAAAGAGATTAGTTTAGTTAGGGCAAGTATAGTGTTGAAGGAAAGCAAGAATGGTATATTGAATCCAGAACATTTTATACAAAGGTTTGATAATCTAGACCTTACCCTTACAAATTTTCCATATACAGCCATAACAAATAGCCCTGAAAAAGTATGGTATACTCAAATACCTAGATTGGCTATGACTGTAGATAATTCCTCGTTAACATTTGTTGGGCCAACAGATTTTTCGCAAGATTTTAAAAAATATTATGATAGAGCTTATAAATCACATCGCTATAATAGGATAACAAGTATGTATCCTTTTGTGTATGTAGATCTATCACACGATTATAATAATCACACAGACCTATACTTCTTTAATTTAGATGGTTCTGGATTAAAGAAGGTATCCGTAAGAGGTATAGCTGCTGATCCTGTAGCAGTATTAGAAGCAGATGGTATATTTGGGGAGGATGAAGAGTTTCCAGCCCCACAAGCTGTACAAGATGTTATAATAGAGACAATAACAAGAAAGTATATACTCTATTATCGTCAACTTAACCATCCAACACAACCCAACACTCAAACTGATATGAACTAATGGAATTAGAAGCAAAGAGAAGACACTTACCGTTTTTTACAGGTATGGCTCAACTTAAACAAAAGTGGGACATATATGTGAGTACGGAAGATTATTTAGAGATAGCTTATCCTATATGGAGGACACTTGGGAATATAGCAACTGAACGTCAAACAATCTCCGCTGAAGTACCCTCAGATGGTATAATACAGTTACCAGTTTCTTGTGAGTTTGTTAAGTCTGTCACAACAACAGACCTTATAAATGAAGATGGAACCACAAACGATCCGTATGATTTTACAAATTCATCGGCAGGTAAAGTTGCTAATACATCACCTGATAAGAGTGTACTATCTAAAACAAGTAATGCAGGTATTTCTGCTGATTACTCTCCTGGACATGATGTAAATTGGAATCTTGGTGATGGTGTTATAAATATTACATCACCAGAGATGGAGGGTAGAACTGTCAGAATACTATACGAATTTATTTCTACGGATGATGATGGTTTACCGTTGTTAAATGATAAAGAATTAGAAGCAATATTATTTAATGTGGCATTAGTTCTAAGTGAGAGAGACTTATTTAGAAAAGTACCAGGAGCAGATAAAGTAGTTGCTTATTTAAAACCTGAAGCTGTTAGAACACTTGTAGCGGCAAAGATACCAGAACAGATCTCTGATGCAGTATTAAATAAAGCATTGGATATACAGACATCTAGAGGATTTAAAACTCATGGTGATAAATTAAACTTTTCTTAATGAGTACTACAAACAAACCAGTAGTGCGCTATTCAAAATATAACAGACGTGGTGTTTGTACAATGAAACAAATCTTTCCTACAAACTCAAGCACCACAGCTAAATTAATAAAACGTAAAAAGGATACCAAAGGTAAACTTCAATCGAAGTATAACGTTCATGATAATTCAGAGTTGGTACGACAAATATTTAATAGGTTTATATTTAAAGTAATGGAAAGAGTTGCATCGGGAGATTTATTTAAATTTCCTGGAACAACAGGAGCGCACATAACAGTTAAAGCTGTACGAGATGAAAGAGCCAAAGCAATGCGACAAGAAGGATTGCTTCCGGACTATGATATAGTTAAAGCAAGGTATAAGATACCAGGCTTTTTCTTTGATTTTGGGTCTAAGTACTTACGAAAGGATCGCGGAATATATGTTCCGAAAGATCTCTACGCTAAGGCCCTCCAAAATGCCGAGAATGGAGTCCTACCATGGACACATATTCCTAAATCGAAAGATTATGATATTTAGTATGAAAGATATAATGAAGGAAATTTACGAGGAGTATCCGGATATTGAGCCGGCATCTCTAGATAAGATATGCAAAAAAGGCTTATCAGGTGTAAATTCTTTAATGCGGCGCGGGTTTGAGTTATTTATAAAGTGTCGAGTTGGTAAGAAATTAGATGAATTTAAATTCTTTATACCAACAACTCCAGAAATACAGGACGAAATCTCTAGGATTAATTTCCATAGAAAGAAAAAAGATAAGAATGAAGAAACAAGCGGTTAACACATTTGACGGTGGTATGGTTACTGATATTGACGAGCTTCACGCTAAGCCAAATACACTAACTTACGCTAGAAATACAGAGTACATTACCACAGAAGGTAATCAGCTTATTCTCCAAAAAAGGGAGAGTAGAGTCCCTAAGATTAACATTACTTCAGGATATAATATAAAAGCTGTTGAGGTAATTGATGATGTAGCATACATAGTGAGTACTAGGCAACCAAGCATTATAACCGACCAGCAAATATTAACAACATTCACAGGAACTGACTTGGTTGATCACGATCTTAGAGAATTCTCCGGATTAAAATTTGGGCAGGTTATAGATACAACCGTATTTCAAGACCTCAAACTTACAGGGTGTGAATGGTATATTAAAAGGGCAAATGGCTTCAACGGTAATATAGATATGAAGTTATACCCTATTGATGGTAGCGGTACAATATTACCATCTATAGCAACGTCATCTACAGTTGTCGCTGTTGGGTCAGTAGATACTACTTATTCATACCATAAGTTTGATTTTTCAAGTGAAGTAGATGTTTCATCTTATGAGAAAGTTGCTGTAGTCTTAGAGATAACAGGTTCAAGTTTAAGTACTCTTATACATGTAAATAGATCAAATTCGTCTACAGCGTATGGAGAAAAAATGGTATCAGGTGGTGCATCACTGTCCTACATAGATTCTCCTGGAGCAGCAAGACTGCATTTATTTGGATCATATGTAGCTACTGGTGAAACTGAATTAGGAACATTTCCAAGTCCTATTTATCCATCAGATGCAGTCAGTGTTGACACCGATGTTCAGCTTGAGGAAGTTTATAAACCACTGAAAAATTTTAGAACTACAAGTGCTTCAACAGACGAAAGTTATAACTCGTGGTTTAGAACAACAGCATTTGATATTACTCCAGATGATTTAATTCATTTGGAAACACAGAAAACTTACGATGGATCTATTAACATGATTATATCTAGTGAAGATAATCCTGTAAGATTAATAAACACAAAGTTTAAAGTTAATGGTGACGGAACTGCAACTCTTATAAAAAGGAGACAAGATAAAAATGATAATGTATACAGTGCAGAGGAGTTCCAAAAATCCGAGATTATACCGAGATATACAACTGTAGGACACATCAGTTCAGTCTCTATGATAGAGAATGGTAACTTACCTGCTGGTGGTTATAGATATTACTTTAAATATATAACAGCTGATGGAGTAGAGACAGATGTTATTGAAGAGTCAAGAACAATTGATATACATTTTGGTAATAGTGTTACAACGGCCACAGGTGGTGAGCCAGGTGAAATGGTACCAAAAACTGTTAAAATATCGCTTGCTGGACTTGATAAATCTTTCAAAGGTCTAAAGGTATATTTTAGTGTTTCTGCTGGAGATACTAGTGCATCAACTACACTATACAAATTAACAAATACATTCGATATAAGTTCTTCTGGAACTGTAACAATATTACACTCAGGGTATGAGGATGCTGTATCATCAGCTTCTACAGATTTAAATCTTAACTACTCTCAAATAAAAAACAGTACAATAATAGCTAAGGTAAACAATAGGTTAGCACTATCAGGGTCATCTACATCCTTAAATCATAAAGATGAGTATGCCGAACTAGCAACCTATGCTCTAACTAAATCTGATATAGATACTAGTGGAGTTATTGCCCCAACATATATAACTACAGGACAGAGTTCTTCTACTCATGCTAATCCAACATCATTTTATGATAAAGGTGAGTACTGGGACGGAGAAACCTATGAATTGGGTATAGTATTTATAACTGATAAAGGGACTACACCAGTGTATCCAATACAGGGTTATGATAATCTTGATTCTACAGCTTCTTATGAGACTGCAAGACTTGGGGATATAAACAATGGTTTTTCAAGTGATGGTCAAAATCCATATGGTGTATTTAGAACACCTACTGCAGATAACTTTTGGAGGATTAATTTAGGTGATACCGGTGATACTGATAATAAGATGGAGTTTAGAACAACTCATCTATATGTTGATCTATCGGTATTTACTCCTAAACTAGGAGAGTTTCCAGAGATTATAGGATATTACTTTGTCCGTAAGAAAAGAAAGAAGGATATATTACTAAGAGGGTTATTAGTACCTACTGCAGCTATCCCACAGAATACAACGTTTGGACAAGATAACTCTTTAAATATGGGCCCATGGTCTATAGGAGCAAGACCTGGTGTAGATAACATCCTCGATGGTGGTTATAAGTGGGTTCCTACTCCAGATTGTATAATGCCATATGGTGTTAGTAGAGTTAATAACACTCAGAGAAAGGACGCTATGACTGATCTACAGTTAAGGGCTCCCGTGCAGTACACTGGCCCAGGTTGGGATAAAAATTATGCACTATATTCTCCTGATATAGAATGTAACACGCCTTTATACAAGTCCCTTCTATCTGATAGAAAATTTGGGACATACGTATATAGGTTAAACTTCATGCGGTCTTACGCACACAAAGATTCTAGTGTTGGTTCAGATTATAATAAACAAGGTCTATACACATTTAATAAGTGGTCAGGGCCATCGTCGGTCACACCTGTTGTAGATACAGATGACCACAGACAATCCGGACAGTTAACTTATGTAGATGAAAATACTGTTGGAGCAGGTAGTGGTTCTTTTGCAGGTAGCACTAATAGGAACTCTTGGTTAACCGTCAGAAATGATAAGTTTGTGGTTAATCATGTAACTCACGAATTTATAACAAATATATCCAATGACTGGTGGACTATAAATGATTTCTATTCTCGAAGTTTAGGTGAAGATGAGGGTACTAGAGCTGGTAACGCACTGAAATTTGGTAGATATGTAGGTGTAAAATTTGATTGGTTAACACAATTAGATTTAGACGAAATGTATATGGACTTTAAAACAAGTCTTTCAGGTTCGACTGCTGAATTAAATCTTAATTACGATCTTACTTGTGTAACAGATACCACAACAACAAGTGCGCTGTTTGACGATAATAATGTTTCAGGATATTTAATGTCTGTATATTCATCATCTTCTTCATCACCTATATCGTCTAGTGTTTGGCAATCTAAATATGCTGTAGATGATAACTCTAAATATTTTGCTGTATCTAGAAGGTATGAGGTAAATAGTGGCGATAAAATCTATTTAGGAGATGGTGATTGTTACTCAGGTCTAATGTGGAAAAGGACAGTTAGACCTCGTGGTATTGATGAAGCTCCACAATCTACTGATACTTCTGCTTATAATGAAGATAGAAGAAATTTAGGTATGTTAGATTACGGTTATGCTGTATCTGTACCATCTAAGTCTAATTACAATTTTCACATAAGAGTTCCATCAAACAAAGATGATAGTGAGTACTCATTGTTTGGACAGAAGAGATCTTTTCTACCTGTTCAAGGGTATAAATCTATTAGAGGAGCAAAATTAGATGAGACAGATAAATTTAATCACGGATATGGTGCAGCCTACGAATCTGTAGTTTCGTCATTTAGATTAAACCCAGATTCACCTTACTATAAATCTGAACAACCAAACAGAATATATGTATCTGACGCAGATATAGAGTCAAATTTCGTAAATGGTTTCACACAGTTTAAAGGACTTAGTTATAGAGATTATAATTCTGAATTAGGGCCTATAAGAACTATGGTATCATTTAATGGTAAACTAGTAGTAGTCTATGATAATGGTGTTGCTACAGTTGGTGTTGACGAGCGCAGTATGGTACCAGGTACTGAGGGCGATATTTACATGGATAGTGCTAAAGCTTTAGCTTCTAAATCAGAGGTAAAGAGTGCTATATTTGGAAGTAATCAACCTAAGTCTGTTATTGTATCTAATAAGCATGTATATGGAGTAGATGTTAACCAATATAAGATATGGAGAACTAACGGAGAAACATTCGAAGCTATATCGGATTTGAAAGTACAAAGTTGGTTAAAAAGTACAATAGACTCAATGAGTTCTGTGCTTGATAGTACAACTATTTTCACTGTGTTTTCTACTTATGATGCTAGGAAGTCGGAGATGTCTTTCACATTCACGTCTACACAGAAATTAGATGGAAGTTTACTTAATACTAGGACTATAATTTATAATGAGTTACTTCAAATATGGGTATGTGAAACTGACGAGCATCTAGCCAGTTTATTTTACATAGAGGAAAATAAATATGCAACAAGGCCTGATTTCGAGAGTAATATCTATATGTACGGAGGACAAAAATTTAAGAATTTATTAAATTCTGAACCAGTTTCTCCTACTGTAATTGAATTTATTCTTAATAAAGATCAGAATGAAACCAAAGTATTGGAGAATATGATGATTGTTGGAAACTCAGTTATACCAGATACGTTTGAGTATTCAACTGATTTATATAGAAGTAGAAATGAAAATTTCACTTTTAATCAATCTTCGTTGGTGAGAACTCCAATAAAAATAAAACTTGCTGATTTAGAAGGAATCAAAGCTGGTGTATATCAGTTGACATCCGATAGAAATATTAATTTATTTACAAATCCAACAACTAAATTACCATTATCAACAGGTGATTTGGTAACAATAGTTGGTACTACAACTGTTAGAACAAAGATACTTGATATAAGTGAAGACGGACTAACGGTAGTATACGCGGATGTATTACCAGATTTGTTAGATGGTACTAGATATGAATTACATATTGGTCATCAAGCAAATCTAAGATTATTTAATACAGAAATACATGAAGGTATAACCTATATTACATGTTCTGGTGAAACAGGTAAAATTGTATCACCAAGAGGTAAGTGGGTGAAAGTAAGGATGACACTAGATGGTGCAGATCCTACATACATATCAGGAATTGCTTCTGTTTATAACCAAAGTTTGAGTTAATTTTACTATAATATTTCTGAGTAATAACGTGAAAACAAGATTATAATGATAATTTATCAAAAACAAAAAATGCAGACAGGTGGAGCGGCACCTTCTGGTGGAGGTTGGTATCAAGACCCAAGCGTTTACCAAACCGCTGGGCAGGGTATGCAACAAGCAGGATCAGGCATACAACAAACAGGTTATCAACCTGTAGCTGCACCGTCAGGTAATGCTGATGCTGGTGCAATAGAGAGACCTGACCTGAAGAAAATTCAAAAAGAAGGTCAAGGTGCAGCTGCATTAAAAGGTGCTGGTGCTGGTGCTTCTATGGGTGCCGGAATTGGTGCTGCCGCTGGAGTTGGAGTAGCTTCTGTTCCTGCTGCTGCTGTAGGAGCTATTGTAGGCGGATTAGTTGGTGGTGGTATTGGATTAGCAAAAGGTAGAAAGACAGGTAAAGCTAATAAAGCTGCCGCTGAATCTGACTACAAGTCTAAAGTAGCTCAAGCTAGATCCAACATGGCTGCTAACACAGCCCAACAAAATGCAGCTCAATTTGCTGGTTCTCAACAAACTGCTACACAACCTATACAACAACCTGTTGGACCACAAGGTGGACCACAGCAAATGCAACAAGGTTATATGCAGCAACAACCTGGATTTGGACAACAAAGAGGTTACATGCAACAAGGTGGTCAGTTTTCTGCGGATCCTATGGCTAATAATGTTGCACAAAAACCTATGGTACCACAACCAAGTATGACTCCTCAATCAGGAGTAGCTCCACAACAACCTATGAACCCAATGCAACAACAACAACCTGGGTACTACAAAAAGGGTGGATCTTTCGGAAGAAAGGTTAACATATTAATGGCTGATGTATCAAAAAAAGCCTAACTCCGGTCTTTAAGCGTGGGGGCAGGCTGGAGGATCCTGGGGACTCTAATATTATTCCCAAGGGTAAACTCCACAAAGAAAATAATAATCTAGGTAATAAAGATAAAGGTATACCCGTTGTTGATAACGTTGGTAACAAGAAGTTTGAAGTTGAAAAAGAAGAGTTGATAATGACACTTGAGTTAACCGATAAGGTTGAAGAGCTAGTTAATAAATATGACTCATCTAACAACGATGCTACTCTAATAGAGTTAGGAAAACTTCTGACAGACGAATTACTTAGAAATACTCAAGATAACACAGAGAAGTTTGATGTAAATGTTGAATCATGAAGATAACGGTAGGAAATAAAGAGTTTGCGGTAAAGGTAGCCGGAACTGAAGCTAATAGGAAGCAAGGCCTTAAGGGCGTAGCAAACCTACCTAAAGGTCATGGATTAGCTTTAAGCTTCGATAAAGAACAAAATGTACCTATCACTATGGAAGGAATGAAAATCCCATTGGATATCATATTCTCTAGAAGTGGTAAGGTTCAAGATATTCAAACAGCTTCTGTAGGTGGTCCGGATATTAGTATTGAAGGACCGTCAGATTTAATATTAGAGGTTAATAGGGGTGAGGGATCTGGTATAAAAACCGGAGATGATATTGCTTGGGTCGGCGAAAAGTCGGATGATGGATTAATCACAATGGCTGCCGGTGGTGTGGTTGCTGAACCAGGTAAGATGCATGTATTAGACGAAGACGGGAAAAACCAGATGAATATCAAAGGTAACGAACGAATTTACTCTAGACCTCATACTAAGAAACTAATAGTATTAGCTAAGAAGGCGGATGAATCTAAAGCAGATGCTGACTATAAGAAATTAGGTAAGGCTATGATGGACATCATACATACTCAAGATACTCAACAACAAGAATATGTGGGAGGATAAGTATGAGAGAATTAAACTTACAAAAAGTATTAGGTAGCTTTAACGCTGATGTTGTTAAATTACAACCTAAATTAAACCCAAAATCTGTTGTAGCAGATAATACTGCATACAGAGCAACAACGTTTGCTACATTGCCGGAGCCTCAATTGAATGCTTTATTAAGTATAAAATCTGAAGAGGCTCCTAAAAATGTTTCGAATGAACCAGTAACTGATGTGGAATTACCATCAAAGTATTCTGGTTTAAAAGAGTTTTATGGATCTCTAACAAAATCTGAAATAACCAACCCGAAAGCTCGTGCAGCTATTATGGCCCAAATGGGTTTAGAGAGTGGTTGGGGTAAAAAGTCAGCGGGTTCCAAATACTATAATTATGGTAATATTATTACCGGAAGTAGTTGGAAAGGCGATTGGTTCCATGGCGGAGATGAAGATGCCAAAGGCAATAAAATCACACAAAAGTTCAGGAAATACAATTCTCCAGATGAATTTTTCGATGACTATTCCAGTTTACTTAAAAGAAATTATCCAGAAGCTTATAAAGAATTAACATCAGATGATTTTGATGTTGATAGATTTAGTCATGGATTAAGGAATGGTAGAGTAGGCATGTATGCTGAATCTCCAACTTACGAAACACAATTGAAAAAAGTATATGGGTCTGTAGTAAATTCTATGTACCCAGAAGAACCCGAATCATTTAAAATGGGCGGAATTCTATACAATCATTAACCGGTTAATAAATTATACAAGATGAAAAGAGATTGGATTAATACATATAAGCCATCTGTTAAGAAATTTCAACAAGGCGGTCCTATGGCTCCTGAAGCAGCAGCTCCAGCAGGCCCAGAAGGTGCACCAGCAGGTGGAGATCCAGGAATGGAAATTGAAGCTATGGTTGCAGAGTACGCTCAAACAAGAGATCCTCAACTCGCAGTTGCAATTTGCGATATGTTAGTTGAACTAATGGCAGGTACAGGAGCACCAGAAGGTGGAGCACCCGCAGGTCCTGAAGGTGGAGCACCACCAATGGCACGTAACGGGATGAAGCTAAATCGCGGTCCTGTATTTAAAAAATAATTTTAACCTCTAATCTAATTTGGTATGGCTAAGTTAAGACAAAAACCGAATAAGAGACAGGAGGCCAGACAGACAGCTGATGATCTTTTAAAAGATCATGACTATGTTTACAGTCCGGGAGATAATACTTACCAACTCGTCAATAAGGATTCCGGTGAAACTTACACTGGACCTTTAGGCGGATTGGATGCCGATAAAGGCCTAATACAGAAGAATAGGAGAATGAATCGTTTGATAGGAGAACAACTATCACATAAACGTCAACTATCCCCTAAGAGCTCTGCAGTGCCTAAAAAAGAGGTTACAGTTAATGCACCAGCAGCAACATCTGCAAGTACAACAACTAAAGCTAACAAACCGGCAACATTAACTCCAAGATTAACAGAACAGGAAGCTATTGATGCTGGGTATGTTACACAAGAAAATATTAATAAAATAGGTAAGACTAACGATGAACTTATAACTCCAGCAGAGATGTTCGAGTTTAACAGTAAGTTTGCAAAAAGCTTAGATCCAAATGCTTTTAAGCTGGAATTAAGTAAGAAACCATTGATTAGTAATAATCTACTTGATAATATGAATTTACTGGCCCCAAGGCCAAGTGTTCCAAGTGCAACAAAATTACAACCTGTCGAACAAGCAAAAACTCCCGAAGCAGATCCTAATACACAAATATTAGCAAAGTTAGGGTTATCGGAAGATATATACTACCCTGGTGATGATTTCTATGGAATGAACGCTAAGAATACAGTATACTTTGAGGAACCAGGAGGTAGAGATTTATCTCGATATAAAGGTAAGTATAGGTACGCTGTCGTCGGTCAGGGAGACAAACAAAGATATGTAGATATTGAAGGAGATCCTTCAAGTTATAAAGAACTTCCAGAGGGGTTTAGACTAGCTAAAGGTGTTAGTGTAGCTGCTCCATTTGTTCCTACATATCCAGGTAAAGAAAGAGTAACAGAGAATTATTGGAGTATACCAGAGTTTACCGATAAGTATCAAAAAAGAATTGATAGAGCTTTAACTTCTGGTGATAGGTATATGATATCAGGAAACAAGATGTATGATATGAATACTATGCCTAAATCTGCGAGTGATTTAAACTCTTTATCACAATATGGTGTTGATATACCAAAAGGTGTTGGAGTAAATACAGCAGGAGGCTCTAGAAAATCATTTCACTATTATAAAAAGAATGGTGGAGTTCTAAAAGCCCAAAGTGGTATGAAAATTATTTCTCCAGATTATTATGGTTCATCTATGCCATTAGAGACTGCAGGTGTTACTTCAGGACAAGCATTAGTACCAAAATCAAAGCCAGCTATTCAATGGACAGCTGGAACAGAAATGGTACCAACAAAGAAAAAACTAAAAGGTAGAGACAAAGTAGCCTCAACTTCTTCAGGTACATTCGATGCTGATACTAGATCCGTTATGGAAAAATCTCTGGATTACGCTAATCCTGTTTTAGGAGCAGCTGATTTTCTAATGCAGAGAAAAGCTATTAATGATTTAGAGAAATCTAGAAAGTCATTAGAACCTGTATACGAAACAGCGGCACAAGTTAATGTTCAAGCAGCACAGGATATCCCACCTGAAGTATTAGCACAGAAGGAAAACGATATACTTAGAATGCGTTCTGATTATAAAGGTTCTGATCCTGTGATGGAATTAGTTTCTAAACAACTTGTAGAAGATCAAAGACAGGGTGCTCGAGAGAGATTATCGTCTGAGAGAGCTGCATTTGTTGCTGATGAAAGAAGAAGAGTATCTCAAGAAAAAGGTCAAAACCAATTAAGAGCTGCTGAAACTGATCAGAAAAATAGAGAGCTAAGACGTAATTACTTACAATTTGATTTACAAGCTGAGACTGCTAAGATAGCTCAAAAGGCTGCCCTATCAGGTCGAGCGATTTCTACAGTAGCTAAAGGAATTGAAAATAGATTGACAACCAAAGATATGTCACATCTTAAAGCAAACGAAATGTCTGCTAAGAATATTGAACAGGATATCGAAACTAAAAAATTCGAGTTATCCAACTTAAGTGAAGCTGAATCTTACAAAGCTGTAGAGCTAAGAAAAGAGATTGCAGAGCTTAGTAATCAACTTTCTCAAAAATTTAGTGATGTCGAAGGATATTATAATAAGTTCGGAAAGCGTGCTACACTTAGCATGAAGACCGGTGGTAAACTTTTACCACGAAAATAAACAGTAGACCCCATGCAGATTTGTGTGGGGTTTTTTTATTTTTTACTATAATGTAGTAAGAGAAAGATAATAAAACACCAAATTATAATAATATGCTTTTATACACCCCGAAAAAACAAGAAGGTGGGACTTTAGGATCGATGGGTAGGATGTCTGTCCAACCAACCGATAGATCATCTGTATTGAATTACAATCCACAGGTAACAAAATTACCAGGAGCCACTGGTCCTCAAGGTATTGGAGGATCTTCTGCAGCAACTACTAAGATGTACCAAAACATGCTACCAAGCGATCAAGCTTTCATATCTCATATGAAAACATCCAAAATGGATGAGATGAAATCAAAATATGAGAATAGTGAAGGTTACGAAGGCAGTCAAGAAAATCTAAAAGATTTAGAAGAGTTTAGACGCATAGATGCGGGTTTAAGTATTAATGGAAAGCATTATGCTGACCAGTTTAAGACAAATGCTAAATTAGTAAACAGTAGGAAGGCAGAGGGCTCTACAGCTATTTTAGGTGACGAAGCCCTCGTTAAAGACAATAATGGAGACTATAAGGTTATATCACAAGATGAACTTCTAAGTAAACTCCCAAACGGTGAGATGGCATATTCACCATTAACAATGGCCGAAGCTTTAACATTACGTCAATCAGATCCTAACTTCAACAGTTTCGGAGAAATGGGACAGTTTATTGACAACTTAATGACCACATCTTATAATCCAGACGATTTAACCAAATCTCTAAATGATGTAGTAAGTAAAGTTAAAGCAGATAAATTTGTAGTTAATGCTGGTGGACAACCAACTGATATATCGAACTTAGTTGACGAAATGATACAAAATGGTGTTACTGGCACTATTAAGACAAATAAAAGTAATGTACTCAGTGTAGCTAGTTACTTTAAAGGCATGATGAATAATAATGCAACAAACTTCTTAAGATCACAGATAGTAAAGGAAGTTTATTCTGGTGTAGCTAATGGTTCAATTAGAATACCTGAAGGTACATCTATACAAGATATAATTCAAGAAGAGGAAGCAAGGAAATTAATGAGTTTCTTTAGTGGTATTATTACCACAGAGAGGGCTGAGGCTGAGTCTGAAGAAGGTTCTGGTGGTCCTCAAAGAATGTATAAGATGGGCCCACTGGCAGGTCCTATGCATAGAGCTGGATCTCAAACAATTTCGTTGGATGTACCGAACCCAGAAGGTACTGTAACATCTCAAGCATACAACGGTGCACCAGTGAAATACACTAGAGCATTTACCGGACAGGAAGCTTATGATATTCCTGAAGATCAGGTTGCAGATGGTAAAGGATTTGTCTTATCAAATAATTTACAACTTAAAACTGCTGGTGGAGGGTTGAACTTTAGGAACATGGCTTTAGCTGATGGGTCTAGGTTGATTGATATGAATAAAGGTGAAGGATTGGATAAATCGGTTATGAGTCCTAATACACAGATCTTTATGACATACATACCTGTCCAAGTTAACCCAGCAGGTGATGGCGGATTTGTACCTGCATTTGACCAAGTAGCTAAATATGGTGCTGCTGTAGATGAGGCGAGAGATCTATATTTAAAAGGAGAGTTAGGATCTGAAAAAGAAGTTGAAGCATTTTTAGTTAGTAAAGGTATACAACCTGGTATTACACTGAAACCTGCTATGACTTTTGATACTATGTTGGAAGATGATTCTACAGTCGATGACGATACAGAAAGATACTTAAGATCTGTAAAATCTGAAGGTGATAGAGATTACTTCGAAGATACCAGAGATGATTGGACTAGAGACAAGAGGATAAAAGAAGGTAAAGTATTCATGGTTGTGGATGACCCTTCAAGTTATGCTATCCCAGGTTTATATGGAGATGAATTTATAGAGGAAGTTCCAACTTCAGCTCAAGAGTTCATTACTTCAGGACTTATCTCAAAACTTAAACCAATGAAAGACGTAGCTGTATTTGATAGGACACCAACAAAGAAAAATGGTGGTAAACTAGCTCCAAATGCAGACGACATTAGAAATATACTATTCGGTAGTAAATAATATACTATGGCTGATTACTTAGGACAAGCAGAAAACATAAACAAAACACTGGACAGCGAAAATAACGTAGCTTCAATAGAAGCTAATCCAGAAGCTCAAGACCAAGGTCAAAAAACAGTAATGGAAGATTTTGCTTCTTCTGTTTTTGAGCAGATAAAGAAACCTCAATTCGCCAGTGAATTTGAATCTAAAGACAAACTTTGGGATCAATATAAAGATGCGTACGAGAAAGATTATGGTGAAGAAGGAAAACAAATCTTTGATGATGCTTATGCACAATCTGCTAAGTATCACAGTCAGTTAGCTTTAGAAGAACTAGAGGACAGTCAAATGTCGACAGTGCTATCTGATTTTGATTGGGTTATGCCTACAGTTGGCGAAACAAAGATAATAGATCCTACTGCATCTGCTACAGTTAAACTAGAGACAAATTCTGGTAAGCTGCAGATGATGGATTGGTGGACTGATGCTAGCAAATCTGTTAGGGAAGCTTCTATTGAATCAAAGAAATACATCGATGGTGATGGTGAGGAGCATGATTTAAATACCCTAGATTCACTATATGGGTTAGTACATACTATGGACTCTACCGGTAAAGAAATCGTTGGATTTGAGTATGCTGGTGGTGGAGATTTTGGTAGACAAGATGCTGTATTAAAAGCTGTTTATAGAGGTGAGAGATCTAAAGGAGAGATGGCCGGTGTATGGGATCTAAACAATTCTTGGATGTCGAATATTGGTCTTACATCTAATATCGCTAAAACTACTGTTGGTACAGTTATGAACTTCTCAATGGATGTGTTTGATACAATGTTTACTTTACTAGAAGCTGGTTCAGCCGGTTACTATGGAATAAACAATGCATTAGGTGGTAAAGCTAAACTAGAGGATTCAAAGTTTCACGATTCTATGAGAGATACCTCTCAAGGTATGAAAACTTTAAAAGTCAGTAAAGCAGATTATGATAAAAATAAGATCTTCACAACCAACAATATGGTTGATATGGCCATCAATACAGGCCTTCAACTATTATTAGCTGGTGGTGTTGCTAAAGGTGCTAGCACAATATCTAGCATGATAACAAATGGTACTAAGAACTACGGCAGAAAAGCCGGTCTTTATGTGCTCGGTGCTATGGCTTCGAAAGACGCCCACGAGGAAGCTTTACGTGCAGGATTCTCTGAGAAAGAGGCAGCTTCAATTTACTTTGCTTCACTAGGAGCAATGATTCAAGCTAACAAACTATCTCAATTCACAGATGAAGCTTTCGGTGCTATAGGGTCTAAGAAATTAGGTTCACATACCGCAAGAAAAATAATACAAAGGTTAAGACCAGCAGATGTAGCTAATTCTAATAAACTATGGAGAGCTGCTCAGTCAATAGCTAACAATGCTTCTAAACAAATTAACAAACTATACAAAAGCGGTGGATTAGCTGGTGCAGCTTTTTCAGAAGCTATGGAAGAAGAGGTTGAACTTGTTGCTCAAGAAGTTGTAAACCATATGGCTAACGTGTATTCTAATATTGGTTATAAAGGTGATCTAACTAAACCTAAGTTCAAGTCTGTAATGGATGAAGGATATTGGGAAGAAAAGGGTTGGGAAGCTTTACTATCTGGTATTGGTGGTGCAATGGGTGGAGCTATGGCCTTCGGTGGACGAAGAATAGGTACATCTTCTAACAACAATATTGATGATAGTCAATGGCCTGTTCAAGGTGATGCTGCTCAAGATATGAGACGTCTTGCTTTTGAATATTCTAGAGGAACTAGAGAAGGTATGGAAGCTGGTGAATCATTCCTTAATACTCTCGAGACTGAGAGAAATAAAGGTAGGTTTGGTAGAGATGATTATTCTACAGTGTGGAATGAATCAGAAGAGAGATATAGTAGAATGTCGGAGCTGGATGAGGAAAGTTCTAAGGATAAGATGAGCCAGGCTGATATACTACATAATTCTATAGTAGCTCAATTCAGTCATTATGCTGGTATATTTAGTAACTATGCTCAATCTTATGATGAGATTATAAAGGAAAATCCTGAGATTGCTGGTGTACTAGGTGAAAATGAACTATTTGAAGATGTTTCAAAGTTAATACAGAGAAAACAAGATATTCTATCCGGATCAAATGCAGGAACAGCTCCTGGTGTTGATGCACAATTGAACGCTATATTAGATAGAGAAGATTCTATACTAGATACAGTAATAGCTAACACAGCTGTTGAGGTAGATAGTCTTATTGCTGCTAGAGAAAAAGAATCTATAGAAGCAAAAGAGTCAAAGAAAGTTAAGAAAGATAAAGCTGAGATTGAAAAAGAGGGCCAGCCAGAAGAGGTTACAGAACCTGTAGAGGAGCAAAAGCGTGCCACTAAAAGTAAAGTGGATAAATTGCTTATGCAAGAGATTTACAAACTAGCAGGCGCTTTAGGTATATCTGGTGGTGAAATGCAATCTTTACTTGACACACAAAGAAAATTAAAGGATATTGAAGAAGGTAAGTACGTTGAGAGGGGAGTTATTAAAACTTTACTTAATAGTTCTCAGTTTAGAAGTACTATCGGGCCTGATGCCCCAAAACAATTTAGAAAGTACGAAAACTTTGTAGAGAGTTTAATGAAGGGTGACTCGGAACTTAAGAAGAGATTGATGGATCAGAAGAGCGAGGCTCTACAATTTACCACTGATTTTCAAACAAAGCTAGACAGTGTTCCAAAAGACTTAGAAGGACTTACCGAATTCATAAATAATAATGATTTCCCATTCTTAACACAAGAACAAAGAAATACATTAAACGAACTTATTTCTAAGACAAGTATACCTGTAGAACAGGTTAAAATACAAGTCGGTGAAATGATACTTAATAATTCGTCGGCTATAGCCATGAAGTATCTAGGTGAGGATATAACTGTATTAATGGATGAAGGTGATACTTCTGAGGCAGTTATGGATAACATTTTCGCAGGTATAAATCTTGTTACACAAGAGCTTATGAAAAAGGTTGACCACCTTGATGTAAAGGAAATTGATCCTGACATGAGAAAGGACTTAGCTAAATTGATGTATAATGGTCTTGTGGTAAAAGAGGTCAGAAAAGCACAATCAGAAGAAGATCTAGTAAGAGTGACATACGATCCAACAGAAGTAGATCTTAGGCTAGTAGACGAATTTGGTGATGATATGTCTGTTGACTATGTACTCGAGGTTGTAGAAAGTGGTATGGGAATGCAATTCCTTGATTTAACTACTACAGAGGAAAAGATACAGTTACCAGAAGAATTAGGGGTTGCTCAGGAATTAAGATCAAAAATTAATACTGCACAAGATCCTACTGAAGTTAGAGATTTTGAGGGTGAGTATTTTGTTAGAAATTTTATTACAAATGATACAAGAGTTGAAACTGTAGATGAAACACTTGGCGATGCTTACAAACTTTTAGTAGAAGGAGCTCCAAAAGATGAAAATGGTGAAATTATTACATTTACAGATAAACAAGGTGCTTTAGATCTACAAGAAAAAGTTGATGCGAGAAGAGCTCAAATAGAGTTAATACAGAGATCATTCAAAATTGTTGGTAGAGTTAGAGACTTTAATAGTAAGAAATTTGCACATGGTACCGACCACTCAAATAATGAGAATACATTCTTCTCAAACTATGTCTCAGAATTTATAGGAGATCCAAAGAGATTCTTTGAGTTGGAATCTAAAGTAACAAATCAATCAGCTACAGAGGACGAAGCTAAAGAGTTTTTAAAGGTTCAATCTATATTAGGTTCTCCCGAAACAACTGATGGTAGTGGATTCTCAGCATTAATAGAATACTTAGATGAAATAGATCATAACCTAACACTACTACTCGACCAGGTAGAGAATAGTTCTGATGCTTTAAGAGATAATTACTATACCAGTGTTGTAGCTTATGCTAATCATTTATTTGATAGTGTAGATTCATCGATCGAGACATCTCTGTTTGAAGGTAGTGAAGAAGCTGCAGCTATAATAGAGTCAATCTCGAATGCTGCTGTTGGTTTAGATATGTCTATTTCTGAGTCAGGTATAATAAGCACATTCAAAAGAATAGTAGAAGTAAAGACAGGTTTACATAGAATAGGAAAGTTAACGCTACCTAATGGTAAAACCGGTTTAGATGTTATATCTAATAAACTATATAGAAACGGTGATAATACCGTTCTTACACACATGGCTTACGATCCTAACTCCTTTATTGTAGAGTTAGAGACTGCTATCAACCTTGTTGGTGCTGGAAAGGATATCTCAGAGATGAAGTTACCTACCATAGATCAACTTGAAGTAGCTGAAGCAGTTACAGCAAATACTGTTACAGATTTAAATGCTAGATTAAAAAACAGATCATTTAAGTCCGTAAGTAACTTAAACATTAATATTGTAGAAATTGAAGGTCTACAAGGTACTGGTAAAACGGAAGTAGTTGCCGGGTTAGCTACGTCTATTGCTCAACAGGAATTATCTAATAAATATATTGATTCGATAGACGATCATAAGGCTCTTATGTGTGGTAACACTGAAAGACAGTGTGCTAAATTACACACAGCAGCTAAAAGATATGGAACTAGAATAGGAAGTATTGATGGTAATTCCTCTTTATCGCAAGATGATTTATATAACTTACTAGTTAAACCTCAAGAAGGTGAGACTGCTGAAGATCATATAAAAAGGATATCAGCTAAGTTTGATGGTATTGATATGATAGTTTACGATGAGGCCTCTTATATAGAGTTCTTAGAGAAATTTCCGGAAGATTCTAAATCATTAGAAGACTTTGGTACAATGAATGCTATGCTTTATCAACTATCCAAAATTAATGATTTACGTGGTAAAGATAAACCAAAAATCAGTTTAATACTATTAGGTGACAGATCTCAAGGTGGTTTTATGGAAGGTACAAGATCTCCTAGAAATCCAGAGGCTGGTGTTAATCCTACAGGAAAAGCTGTACTTGGAGCCATGGGTTCAGGAAGAATACCAAGGACTAAGAAACTGGAGCGTGCGTTCAGATTTGAGGTACCATCGTTTAAACGCGATATAGATGCCTTTAAATCGATTTCAGAGCCAGGTTTCAATGAGAGTGGTAAAACAGATGTTAAGGGCGGGAAACTGTCTGCAAACACTTCTAAACGTAAATTATCTACATCTTGGAATGTTATCAGTAATGATGCTACAGGAAAACTTGGTGGATTAAAATTCAACCAATCGTGGGATTCTTTATGTAATGATGAAGTTACTGTTGAGAATATCAAAAAACAATTAGAGATAGATCCTGAATTCGATGTGATTATAATCACTGAAGATGAGGTTCCAGCAGACTCTTTATTAGGTTTACTTTTGGTTGAGAACCAAGGAAATAAAAGACTTGAAGTTGCATCATTTTATGCTGCACAAGGTTCTGAAGCTTCTTATTCTCTTATCAATGTTCCTAATAACATGTTATCAAGTGTTACAGAGACAGGTACACCATTAGTAGGTGAGGTTAACTTAATATCGATGGCTATCGGTAGAGCGAAGTTTTTCTCGCAGGTAGCTACAATTGGCGCTGCTGCTGAGTTTACATCTACAAATGAAGCAGAAGTTAAACGTCAGTCTGAGCCGGAAGTTGCCGCATTTAGAGAGTCATGGTATAGAGCTTTAAGTGAAGGTTTATTTGCAGGAAAATTAGATGTTGATACAACGGCTGTACAGAACGAAGACCAGACAGTTCCTGAAACTTCTAATGACAGTGGAGATGAAGCAGTCTCTCCAGGTATTACAGAAGACACAGAAAAAGAGATTGGTGTTACTACCGATCCTGAAATTGTTGTGGATACTCACGATACAGATAATGTCGAGTCTCCAACTGACCGTAGGTTACGTGAAAAGACTATCAACGAACAACTAGGTCTAAATTCTACATCAGAAAAAGATATAGATAACAGACTTCAAGATATAAATAATCAATTAAAATCTGATGAGTTAACAGATAATGAAAGAATTGAGTTAGAGGCTTTAGCTAACATGATTAAGAATATCGAAAATGTTTACTCTAATGAAGATAATAGCGATCCAATTGTTTCAGAATCGATTGATACTGAAGATAGGTACGCTAATAGAAGTGAATCTGATAAGCTAATAGAGGCTGAAGAATTAGGTACAATTGTAGGATATAGTGGTAGAAATCTTGCTTCAAGACCATTAGTTGATGAAGATGGTAAAAGATATCAGGCTAATGATACACGTAATGTGTTTGGATCTACAATGAATACTGACCTTATAAGATCAGCTAAATTGGAAGCTATCGGTCACGATAAATCGAAAGATGCATTAAAAGGATACGAATACAAATTTGTAACCTATCAATTCTGGGATGGTACTAATAAGAAGGTCGGAGTAAACGCTGGTCTTTTTGCTAAGCCTAAAGATAGTGCTGGTGACTGGTTCATGGCTCTTTCATTCCCGATCGATAGTACATATAAAAGTGATAGTGAGTTCGGAGGTTGGTTAAGTGATCAATCTAAAACATTGATGGAAGCATACGAAGCAGCTCGAGAAAAGGGTACTGATGTAACTTCTGATGATTATGCCGAGCGTATAGGACTAACAGGAAAAGCTGAAATAGTAAGTCAATTAGGTTCTAAAAAACCTTTCTTTGCTATTAGTAGAAATATTACCGATACTGGTATCAATCAGTTGATAAAAGGTACTACTGCTGGTAATTTAGAGACAGGATTTAAAACTCTTGGTGACTACATAACAGAAAAGTTACCTGATGTAGCATTAAAAGTTTTCGCGGAAACTGGATTGGATATTAGTAAAATGCAAACTGGTTCTTTCTTAAAGAACAGAGTAATAGTATCTAAAGCTATGGATGTCCTACAACCTAAAATTGATAGTCCATCTAAGAGTCCAAAAGAAACAACTAAATCTACCTTAAAATCTGATATCTTCCAAGATACAGATGATAAGAAGGTTAGTATGCTATCATTTGATGATGGTGATATGCCAGTTGTTCGGGTTAAAACCGATCGTGGTGTTGTACCATTTGTTAAGAGGGCTGGGTCTTGGTTTCCACTACTAGCTGTAAAAGATGGTAAAGTATTATACAATGCTAAAGTAGGAGCAGAACATTCTCCTAACTTCGACGCAGAACTAAATACAATAAGTCTTGCTTTGGACGGTCTACTTACTGATGATAAAACACTTACTTCAGAATCTATTGGTATAGGTCATGATAGAATGAGTAATATTGTTGTAACTGACCTTAAATATAGTAAGAACTTATTATTGAGTGATAGAAAAGATGCTGATATAGAAAACAGTATTATATCACAAATGTATAAGAACATGCCTGTAATGCTTGGTAATTTAACACTCTCTCTAAGAGATGCTTTCAAAGTAATTAGAAAGACTAGTGGCCCTGTTACATTCAGTAAGCCTATGGTTGTTAGAGTTGGTGAAAGAGCTGGTCATTCTATGGTATTCTACTCGACTAGAGAAGATATAGATTTAGACTCTATGACTACAAGTGAGTTACAGAAAATATACAAAGACATCGCAAATAATAGAACTCCTGATTCTGATAGTGTTGACGAATTATTAGGTCTGAATAGAGATGGAATTGGTGTTATATGGGTTGATCAAAAAGGATACTCTCTTTCTGAGCTTGCAGACACTGTCAAAGGCACGTCGACAACATTAGGTAAAAACTTATTCCAATTAACAACTTGGGGTAATGCTAACGAAAGATTGGTTGGTCTATTTACAGCTATCGCAGACTCTGTTGGAATTTCCGGTAGGGTTGAATCACTTTTAAGTGAGATTAAAAACCCAGTATCTTCAACTACTGTTGATGAGTGGGCGAAACATAATCAGAGTTCTGAAGCGTTTAGAAAATTAACAGGATTATTTGAGTATGTATTTAGTACTGAAGCTTTAGGTAAAGTGTCTACAGGTTTTACAACCAATGAACATTTGAATAACCTTATCGCTGTAAAGTCCGAGGAAGTATCAAACGGAGCAAATCCTGCTGAAGTACTGGATAAGTTAAGAGAATACTCTGAATCTAATCCGGATACACAAGGAGCTCTAGATGATTACAATATAACTCTAGATGATTTACTAAGTCTAGATATAACCTCAGATAATAGTTTAGGTAAAGGAGAGCTAGTTAGAAATAAGAAAACTGGTAAACCTTCCATTACATTCGATGTGATAAAATATGTTCCTAATTCATTACTAACATCATTAACAGGTGTAGAGGAAAATATACAACCAGAAATCAACCTGTCCAAATTCTTCGAGAAACTGGACATGGAAGAATATTCTGACCATAAAGCTGAGATACTATCTATTTTAGATGACCTATTACTACAGGTTCCTGGTCTAGCTGATGGTGTATACGCCTCTCCTTTTATATCTCTAAACAGTAAAGAAACATTAGAAGTTGGTTTATCTCCAGATAATGGGGATCTCCTTAACGATCTTCGTACTACTGTAAAGATGGTTGGCCAACCTGGTGTAGCAATGGATACAAAGAGTATTACAAAAGGATTTGCATTTGAAAATCTTAAAGATAAGAAAACCGACTCTAAACAAACTACGTTTGACACAGTAAAGGAGATTATCACTCAAAGAACGGATTCGATTTTAAATGAGATCGAAGATGCAGAAGAGGTTGATTTTGTTAATGTAAAGCGTCAAGTTCGTGATTTATTAAAACCTTATCAATTTGAAGGTGATGAACAACGAGAGATTAATGAAATCATTAACGATACTATAAAATCTGTTAAAGCTAGACAAGCTAGAATGACAGAGGAGGTAGAGGGAAATAAATCTAAGGCTGTGATAGAGACGAATCTTCTGGAACACTTTAATATAGTGGAAGGAGACGAGTCTGAGTTTGGTTCTTTTGTAACAAATTTAGCATATATTCGTGACAATTTTGTATACGATAATCAGTCTGTATCTGCTTTAATAGATGCATTAAAAGCTGGAGATATAGCTAAAATGGTAGATAATCCACTTGATGCTAGAGAAATTACAGCTAAGAGAGATGCACTTGTAAAAAGTTTAAGGAAAGGTGAACAGGAGAATCCTATAGTTCCTCTAACAGATACAGAAATTAATCTAAAAGTTGCAGAGTTAGATTTAGATAATCCGAAAGTTTTAGATAAAACATTTATAACTACACTTAATCCTAATGACACTTCGTTTGAGGATTGGTTAGATTATAAGACAAGTAGACCGAGTATACCTCATCTATACAGTTTATTAACTAATCCAGAATTAAGTGACTCTGATAAAGCTTTAATCACCGGTATAATTCGTATGGGATCTGGTGACTCATCACAGCAGGAGAAAATTTCTCTTATTAATAAGATAGAGGCCGGTAATATTGATCGAGAATCATTTGAAGGGTCTATTACTACTATTGATAAAGAGGCACAATCTTCAGATATTACCGATGGTATAAATCATATAGAGAGCGAGAGAGAATTAGAGTTAAGTAAGATTGAAACCCCTTTTAACTCTAAAGTAGAAGAGGTTGTTCTAAGCGACTTAAGTTTCACAGAGTTATCAAGTACCGGTGAGATTGACCCTTCTAAAGCTAGTGATGTTGAAGCTTATGAACAGAAGTTTTTGAGTGGTGAAGAGGCACCTCCAATATTGGTTGGTATTGATGAGAATGGTAAGTATTTTGTTATAGATGGGCATCGCAGAGTTCTGGCAGCTGTTGCAGCTGGAGTACAGTCATTAAGAGCAGTAGTCCGAGATAAGGTTGATTTGTCAACAAAGTATATCACACCAAAAGAATTAGATATATTAGAAGTTCATAGAAAGTATGATGCTATGTTATCTAAATTGATGGAAGATAACTCCTTTCAAAATTCTGATGTGGTAAAGAAAGCATTTGAGGTTGATAGTATTTATCAACAACAGGAATATTCTGGTAAAATTCAAATGCTAAAAACTAAGTTCGAACAGATCGTGTCTATGGGTGCAACAGAGCGAGTTTCAGGATTATTGGAGCTACAAACCGCACTGGACGTACTGTTTAAAAATCAGGAAATTTTTAGTGATGAGGCAAAATACTTAATGGAATCCGTGCAAAATAGCTTAAATTCTTCTATAATAGAAGAAGCACACAAGACAGGAAATTTAACACCAAATCAATATATGATTGAAATGTTCACAAAAGCGAGCAGTTTTGGTAAGCTATCTGATTCAGCAGTAAGTATATTTGCAGAAATGAGGAAGCAACCAAACGATGTTCCTGGACTTAACGTAATCCGAGAGTTTATAATGACTCCAGATGTAGTTGGTCGAGTAGAATACAATAAAGCTGTTTCAGCGTTTAAAAATTATCTAAGAACAAAAACAACTGATAAATCAGTACTCAGAGAATATAACACTTTAATTAGTGATTCATTCTGTGTAAAATAAGGACAAATATGGCTAAAGTAAGTTGTGGTCTTTCAATAGACATGCTAACACCTTTTATCGAGGATACTGTAGTCGACAATCCAAAAATAGGAGTTCCTGACGGTGTACCAATTCAAGAGGTATACCGTCAAGCTCTATTGGACGTTGCCGATAGATTCGATGATTTTAGAAGTACAATTCAAAGTGTAGCTACCGGAACCTCAGATTTTACATCTTTGGTAACTGTAGAAATACCTGCCCTTATAAGTGAGTTGCACGGTATTAAAATGAACACTGAATTAAACGAGGAGTTTGATTACGGTGAGAGAAATAGTGTTCCTATTTATAGAAAGAACATGCAAGTAGTTATAGAATCACTCATTTCTGAGTGGGATCTAGAAACTAAAGTTACAGGTAAAGCTGGTCAATCTTCTAAAGATACTACTATTGATGAATCTACCTTACTTGATGGAGACTCTCCTGTAGGTAATATAGATGTTGAAGTAGAAGATATAGGTAAGAAGATATCTATTGATCAATGGTTCTCAAATGTGACTGGTGAGTCTTCTCATAGATCTATGGACAGTATAATCAGAGATAGCCTTGGGATAGAGCTTATAGGTAAAGCTCCTGATCTTATGGATCTATTAAAGGAGGTAATTAGTTACTCATTGGCTGATACGCGAGTTGATGCTAAAGGTGTTAGGTTTACTATGAATAAACGTAGGATTCGTAACGCTATCAAGGGAAAGTTACGTGAAGCCGTTTCTTTGTATTACACAAGTAATGCAGTAGCATCTGCAAGAGTAGAGCCTACCAAAGCAATGGATAAGGTGTCAACTTCTGGAGATAATGTGTTATTTTTAACACCAGAACAACTTCCTGGAAATATAAAAGACCCTATAATCAAAGAAGGAAATATTGCAGTATTTAAATCTCCGAGTATTGTTGGTGCAGATGGTCAACCAATGCTATTAGTATCTGCTATAGGTGATGCTGATCTTGTATCAGAAGGAAGTTCTGTATTAGGAATTGATAACACAACACTTGGAACAACTGAAGGTATAAATTCACAACTAAATAAACAAACAGTTGTCGATAATCCTACAGATCAAAACATTAATAGCTATCTTGCTCAGGTTATTTTAAATAACTTCGACTCGATGGTTAAAAATAATATGCCTTTCTTACACGAAAGTCATAAGGAAAAGTTCAGAAAGGGTAGTGTTGAACTTACAGATAGTATGAGTGGTAACCAGGCAACTGCTATCACAAAGGCTAACATTATAACAACACCAAAGTTGGTTATGGCTGTTAGAGGAAATCTAAATGATACAGTGAACCTTCTCGAACGAAATATTAAACGTAGAAGTAACCAAACTATCAAGCAGATATTTGATGAATCAGGTATAATTGATTCGTTAACTGGGGATAAGAATGTCACTAGAGTACGACGTCCTGATGGTAGTTTTGAAGATATAGTTGTTTTAAACATAAACAACGTAAGACATCCGTTATTATTCAATAGAGTAAGTAAAGAGTGGGAATCGGTTATTAGGGTTGTGAATGGTGAATTTACTACCGAAACTGTAGACACAGCTGATACTGAAGCTCCTCTTCTTGACTTATTGAACACTGTTTTTAAACAGGATGGTATAAAAGAAACAAAGAATTTATTTGGTGCTCCAGAAGAAGTTCCATTAGGTTCCATTGCTGTTACAATTAATAACGTCGCTAAGTCATTACAAGATAATGTATTAAAAGGCACACAAATTCTAGAGACTTCTGGTAACTCATACAATAAATTCTTAGCTGAAGAAGAGTTGGAATCTATGAGTAGGTTACTATTGGATTTACCTCAAGATTTAAAGGATGCCGGTGAAACATTAAAGAAAGAAATAGGTAAAAGATATGGAGCAGAAGCCGATATTTTAAGAGGTCTATACCATAAATTCTTTGATCCTAAAGAATACTATGTAACTAGAAAGAATCCAGTTACAGGTAGAAGAGAAACTGAAAAACACGTTTCTTTATATAGATTATCTAAAATGAATATGAAGGGTAGTCAATCTGCGAAGAATCAATTGATAGCCCTAAAAAGCACCTTAAATACTATCTCTCCTAACGAATTCATTAATATGATTAATGGTACTGCTATAATGAGCAATACTATTGGAGGAGATGCTATAAAAAACAATATGGATAGTGTAGACTTCCATAATACTGTTTTACAAGGAAACATATTCTATACAAGAGATTCTGCTTTCTCTAAGTTTAAAGTAAGTAGTATACCTCAAACAAATGATTTTCAAGTTATATTTAACCCTGGTAAAAACCAAAGAGTAATTACTATAACTGCAAATAGCTCTGCTTATGGTGGTGGTTCATTTAAGGTATTTCCTTTCGTTATGAAAGATGCCGGTGAGGCCACTATGAAAGACATGGAAAACATGTTAAGAGCACTAGGATTACCTACCAAATTCGCTACCAAAGATTTCTTATCTTTAACTGATGGTGTGGTTAGTAAGACTGATATACAAAATTTCATAACAACTTTAGTAGGCATTAAGTTAGCTAATGGTTATGATAGAAAGTTCAGAAGTTCGGGAGCCCAATTATTAACTCAAAATCTAATAGATAGAGAGAAAACTTTGGCCGGACCTAGATTCTCGATGAATGAACACCTACCAAACGATTTTAAAAAGGATCTTGGATCTGTTTTAGATAAGTTTGAGGGATTATCAGTACGTAAATTCGTGAGTGATCATGAACATAATCGTAGAATGACTACTGCTACAGTAAATAAAGCTCTAAGAATACAGCAAGTATTGAAAGATGCTAAGGCTGTCGGTGCTAAAAATATGTACAGTAGTGGTTTCTTCGCTCAGGGTAAACTTACAATAGAAGGTCTCTACTCAAAGAATGGTATTATAGAAGGACTTGAAGGTAAGTCTAATAGCGGGATGTCAACTAAGGAACAATTTAAATTCTTAGTAGAGGGAGCATTCTTATCTGTTGGTGAGCAAAAGAACTTCAAGCAAGCTGCTTTTCAGTCAAGTACAAAGTCTGATAGAAAAACAGTCGGTACTATATTAACAGGTAGATCAGGAGATAGCTCGTTTATGCCTATCGCAAAAAGTGGTCTACTAGACAGAGAATCCTTACAAAGTGATGTAATAGAAGCACAGTCTGCTTTCTATACAAACCTAGAAGGAACAGTTATAAGTGAATGGACTGGTAACGGAACAAAATTTGGTAAGGGTTTATTACAGAGAATGTATGATAGAGATGTTGTTATAAATAACACCGAAGGAGTACAATCTGTTATTACCATGGACCAGATAGCTAGAGCATCTAAATCACTAAGAGATTTACATACAGTACTAGGAGAACTAAGTTTAGATTCTAAAGAAGTTAGACTAAAGGGTGGTATTATTTCTAACCTTGGTATAGATAATAAAGGTAAAGCAGCATCAATCAGATACTCCACAGTTCGTACTGTAGAGATAATGACTGATCCAAAAGCAGCTGAGGAATTTCTAGAGATGAATAAGAAAATGTTTTACCGAGCTGTTGATAAAACATTCGGAAGATCATATGTACCATCTCAAGAAGCTACAAAAGTTATACAAAGGAGATTTGGTGATATAGCATTTGGAGAAGTAAGAAAAACTATATTAGACTCATTCTTCTATAATGACTTACTTGTTTCTTCTGAAATACAAAGACTAGAAACAGGTCCAATAGAACAATTTAAATCAAGAAAGCCAAGCTTACTAGAAGGATTGTATGGAGCTAAGGATTCTGAGATTGTAAGTAAGATAAAGGGTATGGTGAAAGGTAAATCTTTCGAAGAGCTTGCTAATGACACAAGATTAGGTGTCGCTAAGAAGATAGTCGAAGACCCTATTATGTCTACCAAACAAAAAGTAAAGTTACTTGAGTTTGATGACCTAGCTTCACAACTTTCTCCTGCTTATATTGACCAGGTTAAACGTAACCAAGGTGTTGGTACTTCTCTTCAAATGTTTGTGAAAGCATCTGAAACAGAGGGTGGTGTGTTAGTTGGTAAAAATACAAGTTGTGTTACCATCGATGACCCAAGCTTTGACTTACAGTTACTAGGTTCCACGGGGAACGCTAATGTTGATATATACGATGCAACTATGATAATGCATCCTATTGAAATGATCAAGTACAATAACTCTCTTGGTGGTGAAATGTCAAACTTCTCATCAAAAGGAGGAGCGTTTAAAGATGCTAACGTATCTTCTACGGCTGAAGGTTATTATGTTTACCAGAAAAAAGCTTCTCAACCATTATTTGGTACAGAGTTTCTTATTAATGGTACACCTGAACATCAACAACTTATGCGTAAATTAAATCAACAAGTTAAGTTTGGTGCTATTCCATTATATGTAGAAAACACTCAAAATGAGGCAGTAATAGAAGGCACACAAAATATAAATTCTGAGTTAATACTAAAGTATGGTGAATCATTAGGTAAGATGAAGGATGCAAATGATGAATTTGTAACTGCTGAATATCTACTATTTCAACTACATAATAAAGAGATTTCTTCAGAAGATATTGATAGTATGGGTTTAACTACTAATAAAATCTTAAAATCATTTGATAACATACAAGAGGTATGGGATCATTTTGGTGGTTTAGAAGGTGATTATGTAAGACTTCTAGAAAAAGATGACGAAATTAGTAAACACCCATTTGGTTATGGTTGGGAAAAGACTGCAGAAGTAATTTCCAATTACCGTAGTAATGAGGGTAATTATCCATTAAGGGATGCTTATATTGGTAAGGTAGGTTTCGCATCACAAGAAAAATCAGGTAGTAGGTCTGTTAATCCAGCATCTAGTTTAAATGATAATTCTGTATTTGAATCTGAATCTATACCAAATAGTGATAGTGGTATTATCCTACAACCGGATCACGATCCAGATACTACAGCTTCTATGAATACAAAGACTGAGGACAAACATGATAGTGATATCAAGGTTATCACTCAGATTTTAAGTGCTGCTGTTGGTGAAGGTGAGGGATTTAATAATGTTAAAGAGATTCTTGATACAGTTGGGGCTGTGGTTGATATGGCCATGGATGAATTTGAAGCTGAGATAGATGAATTTGGTGAGAAGTATAGAGGTAATATCACCGATAGAGAAGTCAGTGACGAAGAAGCTAAACAAGCTGGATATCTTAGTATAGCATACAACCTCACTAAAAAGTCTATGTTAACTAGAAAGGATCCAGGGATAACAGGAAGTATTATCTTTGATAATGAACCTAACGAAGTTAACTTTGATCATAAAGCTGTGTTACCTGTTTTACGTACTGCTGTAAACTCTGAGTTAAACAAGAGAACAGTTAACCTAAGATTTAAAGGTAATCAAACGGTTGTTACTGCATCACATGACCAATTAAAGTCATATACATTCGGTCCTACTAAAGGACTATTTAGAACTACAATAAATAAATTAGCTGATAAATACATTGAGGACGGATTAGAGTTACCTGAAGGATGGGAATTACAGACAGTTAACCAGTTAGACAATCTAGCTGACACTGATTCTGTTTACCAGATTTTAGATGATGGAACAAAAGTGAGGATGACCTTCGGAAAACTACGTAAGATGAAGGATGTGCAAGGGAAATTTGTATCTACGTTCAGTCCTGTAAATAAAATAGAAGAGAAAGGTAACAGACTTGAATGGTTGGATTACACCGATGTTGAAGGAAATAACCTAAAAGACACACCACAATTTAATAGGTTTATCGAAGCTGGTGCTTTTTACCAGGCTGCTAAATCCGGAGTTATTGATTTGAATGACTACCAAGGATTTGAAGAAGTAGATGTACAAAGTGCTATTGAAGCTATAAACGGTAAGACTTTTGTTAAGGATATGGCTGTTGATCTACATAATCTTCTAAGAGAACCTGGAAAATGGTTAACTACAGAGGCGGAATTTTATGTACCACCTATGCATAAATCAGCTTTTTTAATAAGCGATTTTGACACATTACATGATATCGTGGGAACTAACCCACAACCAAACACTAAGAGATTATCGTTTCTTGGTCTTATATCCGACAGAGATGTTGAAATATTAGACAGACGTTGGTCTTCTTCTGAAGCTACTGAAATACTAGACAGAGCTAGAGTTGAAGCTGAAAAGCTTGGTGTTTCGGATCAATTCGATCGTTATCTTCTAGAAAAGAAAGACCAGATCAAGTCGATGACTGACTACTTCGGTGGATCAGCTACATCAAAAGGTAAGGTTGACATTGAAATAGAGGAAGCAAAACGTATCTTCGATCCGAAGAATGAGAAAGATGAAAAACATCTTAAAGCATTACTAAAAACACACTCTATTTTAGGGTTGTTAGAGGGTAGGCCATCACCAAAAAGAGCTATAGAAATGGTTGAAATGATTATTAAAGATAATCCAACAGTTTCAAACAAACAGATTAGTTTACTTACAGCACTTAAAGGTGAACTTGCTAATGCTAAGACAGATGGTAAAGTAAGCTCATTAATAAATAGTACAATAGAAGAATATAAGCAGTACTGGGTACAGTCATTAGTTGACAACTTTCCATATACTCTTACATTCATATCTGCACGTATACCAGCTTCTGGTAAGCAATCTTATGTTGCAGCTAAAGTTAAAAACTTCATATTTTCTACAAGAAATGCTAGTTATGGTCCACTGGAACTTATTGGTATTAGTGGTGCTGATTATGATATCGATAAACAAAACAACCTTACATGGGATGTTGATGTGTACGGTAAGGTATTCGACTGGTTAGATTATGAAGATGAGAATGGCTCATTATTATCAACTACTTCTATCCGTAAAATGCTACAGGATGAAGTTGATGGTTATGGTGAAGTTGTTGCAGGTTTAGACATATCAGATGCACAAAGACGAGAAGCTATAGCTATTTTCCGTAAATCTAAGATAGACGATATGTCTAGAAGATTACAAAATAGAGTTGTTTATGGTTTAATGAAAAACATAACCGACCCTAAAAATGCTATTGAAGCTGCTACTGCTGTTGCCATGTCTAAATTAAATAACATTAAGAATGATTTAGCTAAGTATGATTACGGTCTTATCTCTGAATCTAGTATCTTACAACGAGCACTTAAAGGTGATCCGAAAGCAGATGCTCTATTGAAGAAGTTAGATGAGAGTGATAATTTACCTAGAGATCTTAAAGATGTTAAGAAAGCCTTAGATACAGGCGACATTCAAAAGTATGCAGATTCTGCACTAGTTCGACTTCTAGAAAGGAGAGACCATGCATTACCATTTTCACCTCTTACGAAAATGATCTACGAGCGTGTAAATTTAGATGGTAAGACAGGTATCGGTATCTTTGCTTCAGCATTGAAAGGATACTTTGCTTCTTACTATGCTTGGATAGGTAATAAAGGTTTACTTGAATATAGACGTGTTGTTGATGAAATGAGAGATACAGGAGAACTTGAAGAGTTCCCATCTTTTGGTGAAGCCAACGATGAAGTTATGAGACGTCTTAGCGAGGATAGTGCTTATGAATTGGAGAAACTACAATTTAGTTCTCCTTATGTATCTAGGAAAGAGAATAATAAAATCGATAATGCTAAATCTACCTTAACAAATAAGGATATCGAAATACTTGGGACAGATCTAAATGAGAAGGCCCTACAAATTGTCTCGAGAAATCCTGATGGTACATTTGATTTAAAGAACATTACCGCACTAGCCAACTCTGGTAAGTGGGGTGTTGATGGTTATATACATACTCAAAGAGCTCAGGAAGCTATGAGTCAACTTAAATTGGTAACAGATCCTGTCGGTCAATCTGACATCATAAAGAAATTTATGGAAGATATCGACATGCTAAATAGTATGAACGTAGAAGATCAGGCTTGGGCAGATTTATCTGAACTACTGAATGCAGCTACTGATAATGCTAAAGAACTTATTCTTGGTTATATCGGTGCCTCAGACACTACGGATGCTTTAATAGCTGGTATGGTTATTATGGGAGTTGATTTACATGTAGCACTTGGATTATTAAATGATCCTCAAGTTAAATCTGTTATTAAGAAACTTGAAGATAACGATTATTTATTCGGTTCAAAAAGTTCTGAGTTTATTCAAACATTAAGTAAATCATTAAAAGGTAAAGCTAGACAATATAAGTTTGATCCGGAAGCTTTCGCTGAAGCACATCCTGAGCTATCTCCAGAAGATTTAGCAAAACAGGTGGTTATGGCCAAGCTATATAATCCAATGAGACAGATGGGAACATTTGCTGAAGTTGGTGCTGAATTAACTTCACTAGCAAGTGGATTCTTGGGTATTAATCAGGGATTACCAAACAATGACTACGATGTATTTAACTTCATACGTAAAGCTAATAAATCACTACAAACTGGTACATTCGAAGAATTTATCGGAGATGCAGATAGAAGAAGAGAAATTGTAGATTCGTTTGAAAAGGTAGGTATTAATGTACCTTACATTATATCAAACAATCCTCATTATTTTGGTCAGTTTAAGGCCCTTAATTTAACAAATGAAATAGTTGATTCTGTGTCATTTGTGAGTGGTCTTGTTAGAGCTGATCTACTAAAGCATACTGGTGAGAGAGTGGATGAGTTAGCTTATAGAATTCATACAAATAATGTTTATGGATTATTAGTTGACGCTTATTATAACGAAAAGAATAAAGTAAATAGCAGTAAGGTAACTATCTCTGGAGAAACTTTCGATTTATCGACTCCAAAAGGTAGAATTGATTTTGTCAAGTTTATGCCTGATGTTATTGCGGATTTCCAAAGTAATGATAAGCATTCAGATAATGTTTTTCTGAGGAAACTATTTATTAGTGCAGAGTCTCAAGATAGAGATACTGGTGATATTATACCTATGATACAAGGTCCAGCGTCAACAACTATGACAGAAGCTGACATTAGTATACTTAGAGCTAACGTTGCTGTAATGAAAACTACTAATCCTGACTTATATAACGCACTGTTTAATTACAGTTTGGTAGTTGATAGGGGTGGCTTATCCAAAGGATCTGTCGCTGAGTATTTTAGTTCAAATGATTATTTGGATTATAATAACTTCGTCCAGAGGGGTGATATAGAATCGAAATTGAAGAGTACCTTTAATAATATGACACCAGAATCTAGACAATTATTGACACCAATACTAATGAGGTCTGAATCTGCTGATGCAGCGTTCTACAAAAAGAAAAACCAAGAGGATGAGCAGGAAATGGATGAGGATAACTCAGCTAGATTCAATGCCGAAAGACTATCAAATAGATTTAGTACGGGTTGGTTAAACTCGAAGAGAGCTAAATTTAAGGGAGAGGATTTTCCTAATATCGTTAAGATAAAGGAACTTGGTAGATTAGTTGCATGGAATGAGAAATTAGGTTCTTACTTACCAATAGTAAAAACTAACCCAGATATTAGTATACCTATTAGTGTTACTGGTATATCTTCTAACAACGATATCTTTGATGTTAAAAGATTTGGTTACGATTACGGTTGGGAAGTGAAAATTGAATCAGATTTTAAAGGCGGAAAGACAGGGCGTATTTTAAGAAAAAGTAGTGCACTTAGAGGATCATGGTATGATGTATTAGTTGACGGTGTTGTAAAACAATTCAGCTCTGTAGAGATTAAGAACTTCAATCCTGGTATAATTCTAAAGGGTCAGAAAATTGATGTTGGAAGGATGGGTAAACCAACAGTAGATAGAACATTATTCTACAATCCTTCTAATGGTAAAGTTTCTATTAAACAAGTTTCAGGTACATTTATTCCTGTTGACATTGATAGTTCTTTAGAATATCTTTATGATTCTTCTGATAATGCTATATACGATCCGGAGTTTGCTAAATTTGTAAGAGTGACTTCACCTAAAGTAGATGGTAACTTTGTTATTGAAAACTTTACTGAGTCACCTGTTATAAAGAACTTTAGAAAAGCTCTAGTAACTAGTGCATATAGAATCGAAGATGTTTCAGACGGTTTACTATCTGATACACAAATAGAGGAAACTGACAATACAGCGGCTGTTGCTATTCGCAATAAGTTTGATAAGGCTAGCTTTATTGATATACTTACCACTATGAGAGGTGGGAAAAAAGCTTGGGGTAAATTTATAACCGATACTATTTATACTACCGGTTATACATGGGATATCACTAACAAGGAATTTGATGAGAAGAAGATACCTTCTAAATTTACAAAAGCTGAATTGGCATTCTTAACAGATCCTGCTTATGCTCCATCTATCTCGATCGGGCAAGCATTAAAGTTACTAAAACAAATCGGAATATCCGAACAGGTATACTTTGATAGAGTAATAAGTAAGCAAGGATTAGATAGAGTAGCCTACATTTCTGAGGTTGGTACAATTATGAATGGTATTAAATTTATACCAGATAGTATTAAGAATCCTCGCATACAAGAAAGTAAAGATTATGTAATACCAGAATCCTTATCTTTTGATGCAAATAAATTAATCGGAGCTAAATCTTTAAAAAAGATAGCAAAGGTTATGAACCAAAGATTTAAGAATACAACAACTAGTGTTTTAAGTCCTGGAGAAATTACATCAAAATATGGCGAGAAATACGCTAAATTAAGAGGTTTTGTTATAAATGGGCAGATAGTACTTAATTCGGAGAAAGCGTCTTTATCGACTCCTCTACACGAATTAGGACATATATATTTAGCCTACTTAAAAGATGAAGATCAAGAACTCTACGATTACATCGTTGGGGAATCTTTAAACTCAGATTTAAGAGAAAACATTGAGAAAGCTTATCCAGAATTATCTAGTACAGATGTTGGAGAAGAGATTTTCGTAGAGATGTTAGGTCTTCAGTTTGGTAAAGATCTTGTTACTATCTCATCTAATAACGGTGTTTGGAACAATATTAAACGTAGGTTATCTGATAGTAAATCGTTTGGTAAAGTTCTCAACTTCTTTAGAGATTTCTTTAATGATATCACTGGAGGAAAGATTAATAAAGATGTAGAAATCACTATGAGTGATTCTATTAGTTCTGTTGTAAACAAACTTGGAGACAAGTTAGTATATGGTAGAAAGTCTGTCTTTAACGATTTCACTTCCCCAGAAAAGACAGCATTAAGATTATCGAATCCAGGAGGGACAATGACACCTGAAGCTTTAGTAAATTTATTAACCAAACAAGGTTATATCAGACAAGTTTGTCCATAACTAAAAGGCCCGGGTAATTCCGGGTCTTTTTTACTATAATACTGTTATGAGTACATGTTTCACACAATATTTAGATAAGGATGGAAAGCCGTCCGCTACATACTATGCTAACTCTGATAAATTAGGTCATGACAAAGCTTTAAAGTTGTATCTCGCTGAGATGGCTATGTTTGCTACTGCAAAAATGAGCAAAGCCCCATACAGCGTTGATACTCTTATAGAGATTGACAAAGAGCATAGGGCCAAAGTAATGGCTGAAAGAGGTAAAAAAGATCAACCTTACAAAGATGATTTTATTAGTATTACTGCTGTTCGAGAGGATGTAGCATCACATAGTTTCTTTGATAACAAAGAGCGTATTGTTACTAACCTTGCTAGAAAGCAATTGATAGTTGAAGAATTTAAAGATGTAGTCCAAAAGAAAAGGGATGATGCTAAAGATCAGACTATGAAAATTAGTTTGATGGAAGAGGAAGACAAAGCTTTTAAAGCTAAAGTCGACACTTGGATTGAAGAACATCCCAGAGAATTTGAGGAGTATAAAGCTGAGGTTACCGATAAATGGGAAGTTCAGAGAGACCAAGGTACCGTTATTCACAGTATCCTTGAAAAAGCTATAGGTATTTGGGATGGTTATGTTAAGTCTAATAATAAGAATGCAAATAACTATAGTAAGATAATTGGAGAAGCTAAGAAATTAGTACAGAAAGAAAGAGTTGACAGCTTCGGTGGACAATTTGCTCCTATATCTGACGCTAGAATGAAGTATATGGATACCGGATTAAAGCATATTCTAGGTAACATAGCCAACGATATTACAAAGAATTACAAAGGATGGACAGTTCTACCTGAATTGTACCTGAAGAGTGATAAAATGTTGTATACTAAAGATGGAGAGTCGAAAGCCAGAAGAGTTCATGGTCTGTCCGATTTAGTTTTAGTGAACGAAAAAACAGGACAAGCAGCTATCTTTGAATATAAGACAAAGAGTGAGCAATCTGCAAGTTCTTTTGATAATCCACTAGCAGAACAAATGAAGGGTATCTTCAGTACATTCGGAGACACTGCTGAGCATCAAACTCAGATTCAGATGTCAATGGCTGCTAAGATACTAGAAGAAAATGGATTCATAGTTGAAGATAATAAGTTAGTTCTTATAGAAGCTTCTTTCTCTAATCCAGATTTCAATACACCACCATCTAAGAGAAGACACTCTTGGCACTACGGTGAAATAACAATTGATAAAAGTGTGAATCCTATTCATACATATCAACCACTGAGAAAAGAACTTAATAATCTATTTCAAATAGAGAATGAAGTAACGATTGAATCTAATCTCGGTGAAGCTATCGATCACTTTACTAATAACCAATTAGAATTCTCTAAAGATAATCAAGAAGCATTTGTTACAAAACAGATGGCCAGGGTTAAATCAGATGAGTTCACTGGAATTTTCACTTGGTATAATACCTTTGGTAAACAAACTGAGAGAGCTAATTCTGAAGCTGGTATTAAAGCAAAGATTGTAGAGGCTTATAATTTATATAAAGATAGGAAAAAGAAATTGCCTCAAGATTTAATGGCATTTTTTAGAAGTAGAACATTACCACAAAACTCACTTATGAAATCCGGTGATATGTCTAACATACCATCAAAATTACTAGCTGGTGGTATATCTAAAGAATCACATAAACTTGAGATTGCAAACAATATACCTGGGTTAGAGGATGTTGGAGATGACGTAATGATTGCTACTAGTAATTCAGGAGAAGTCTCTATTTTATCGCTTATACCTAGATGGGATGCTAATATCAAAATTGATACTGATGGTGAAAACTCAGCTTCTACTATTCTTGGTGCTTATCTAACAGATGAGGGTGTTAAGAAAAAATATGGTAGTTTAGATGATATGCCTAAAGCTTCAGTTAATAACTTTACACTTTTAAAGCTAGCTCTAGTTGGTACTAGGTTAAAAGCTTTGAGAGGAGAATCGATAGCAAGCATCCCACAGTTAAAAGTTATTTCCGCTTATTCTCCAGATGCTGATAACATGACAACCAGTACCATGGAAGCTGAGCTATCAAATTTAAGAAAGCTTAGAGCTGTTGCTGGTGAAGATGCTCCAGAAGCATTAAAAACATTATTCGACGGTAAGGGTGAAGAGGGGAAAGCTTTTATTTATAAGTCAGGTGGTTTAGACCATTTGATTAACCTTATAAAAGAAGGTAAAGATCCACTTGGGTCTGAATTACTGTATGGTTCAAAGACTGTAAGAAACAAGATTAAAGAACATATTACAAAGTCAACTAATGGTGGTAAAGATTACCAACTAGTTAAATTGATGTCTGAGTATGGTAAGAGATTGAGAAATGTACTTAGAGATGAACTTGGTAACAAACCAGAAGCTATAGCTACTGACCCTCGAATGAAACAATTTGTTGAAGCTTACCTTAGCCTGCAAGGGTTAGATGTAACACAAAAATCTATATTTAATACAAATAATTTATTAGGGGATAAATTTAAAACACTTGATTCATCTAAAGATTATTATGGTATTAATCTTGACAGACTTATAGCTTTAGGTCAACAACAATCTACCGATAAAATAAGTGCCTTTGTACAAGATATGGATAAACATGTTGAAGAGCTATATAAATTATATGGTGTTTCAACAGCAGAACAATTATTTACAAAAGATTCTTACAGAGGATTTAAAAATCTTTATCAAGATTCAGAATTTTCTGAAGGTAATGAAGATAACTGGATGCGATTTAAAGATGAAAACGATCCATCCCTAAAAAAAGCTGAGCGTGACTTTATAAAATTTAGTAAGGAGAATTTAGCTGAAGGATATAAACACATACTTACTGACTCGGAATATAACTCTATAAAAGAGAGAATAAAGAAAGGGTATCTACCATTAGTGCATGCTTCAAAGATGAAGAAATTAATGGAAGCAAAAGATGTAAAACATTTACTAAGTATGGCTAAGGGTGTACTAGAAGGTGGAAAGAAAACTGCAAAAGATCTTAGTATAGAGTCCATTGGAGACGAAGTTAAGTCTGCATTTAGAAAGGAATTGGATTCTTTGCCCGGTGTACAAGGATCAAAAACTCGTAGAGATATACTTGGTATAGCAGAAGATGGTTCAAAATTAGCTGACAGACCTTTATTAGAGATGAATCCAGTAGCATTAATGACTACCTTTATGTTAGATGCAGTTCAGTCTGAGTATATGTCAACAGCAGCTTATACAGCTAGCATGGTAATCTCACACCTAACCGTTCAACAAGGTTTAAAAGAAGGTAAAACTGAGGAAATAAGAAAATTAATTGATACTCTCTCTTCTATTAGAATTCATAGTGTATATAAAGAACAAGGACAAGGTGCAAAATATTTAGATACTGTAGCTAAAGGTGTTAGTATTGGTATGTTCTGGGGTAACCTTAGACAGATGGCTACTGAGTCAATTGTTGGTGTATCTCAAACAATAACTTCTACTGCCGCAAATGCATTAATGGATATGCTTCCAGATACGGATCAAGAAAAATCAGATAAAGAAGCTGGAATTAAAATTGGCTCTCGATTTTCTCCAAAATCTATGAAAGATGCTCTATCAAAAGTTAATACTAAATTTGGAGGACAATTAATAAAAGATCTTGGTTTACATAATGTAGATCCAGAATACTTTAAATCTGAAGAGTTTATGAGAACTAAAAAGAAGTTCTTATTAAAACCAAGTATAGGATTTGCGCCAACACAGTATCTAATATCAAGAGCCATTGCTGGTATAAGTATGGCGCAGATGTCAGAACAAGGTATGTTAAAAGCATATGAATATGACGAAACCAAAAAACGTTATATCTATAAAGAGGAAAATGATGAGAGATTCTATGTTTATGATGAAGGTTTAAAGGTTGATGGGAAGTCTATTGGTCATAAAAATCCTCCAGCAACGGATATAGAAAAACGTAAGCATGCTCTTTGGAAATTACATCGTAAAGATTTAGCTATAGAAGGAATGATTGATGATACTTCTAATAGAATGAAGATTCCAATGACATCTAAAGAAACTCAATCGATGAGATATTATGCTCAGAAGTTAATTTCAACATTAGATGCTTCGAAAACTACCGCTTGGGAAGCTTTTGTGGTAGGTAGAATGGCTCTTCGTTTTAAACGTTGGATGGTTCAAAAAGGTGTTAACTACTGGCAAGAACGTCACGAGAGTGATCTAAATGGTAGATTTGTTTATCATGAGGATGCTGAGGGTGAAATTGTTCCTGTATGGGAAGGTCAGCCAATGGAAGGCGCCATTAACTCCCTTGTTAAAACTTTTAAGGATATAAAAAACATGGGTCTTAAAGCTGGATATCAATCAATGGATAGGATTCAAAAAGAAAATCTTACCAAAATGTTGATGGATATGATAATGATGTTATTATTATTTGAAACAGCAGCATTACTTGAAAGTACAGATATTCAACAAGGTTCTTATGCTAACGAAATATTAAGAGCTAACCAGAATGCTATCGGTGATATGATGCCATTAGTTGCTATAGGACAAGCCTTTACAGGCGAACCATTTGGAACTATTGGAGTTTTACAATCAGCTGTAGAAAATACTGTAGATTATGCATATTATTCTACTATTGCTGCATCGGATCCTGATATAACACATGAACAGGCTATGGAGAAAGCTAAAGCTGCTAGACAGCGAGTATTTAATTCTTCGGGTGCTTATCGTGCTGCTAAAGGAACTGTTAATTGGATGGGCGATTTTTAAACTATACACAATGATTATAAAGAAAGAAACAAAAGATCAAAAGGATCAAAGTTGTAACTTACTACAACATCAAGTTATACACGAGTTGGAGAATGAAAGGTTATACTTTGAGATGGCCAGTTGGTGCGATCACAATAATTTACCTGAGACTGCAAAATTCTTTGCGGAACATACACATGAAGAAAGAAATCATGCTTTAGATTTTATGAACCATGGACTTATGCAAGGTATACGTGTAAAGTTTGGTCCTACAAAAGAGATGAAGTCCGATTATAAGGATCTCATGGAGGTGTTAGAAGACTCTTTAGCTAGAGAAAAAGAAACTTCTGCTATGATACAGAATATGTATGAGATAGCAGAAAAAGAAAAGACGTTTCTTATTACAATAGCTCAAAAATATATCAAAGAACAACTCGAAGAGGAGCAATTATTTCTATCTGTATTATCACTTTGGAAAAAGTGTACCGGTAGTAAGATTGATTTCGAAATGGAAATTGGTAAAGTAAAGTCTTGTGGAGCACACAAGCGTGGAGCGTTACCACAATAAAAACGAAAAAAAAATAGCCCCAAGTTAACTCGTAATGAGTCAGCTTGGGGCTTTTTGCTTTCTATAGAAAGTCTTTAAACATATAATCCTTTTTCCTTTAACATAATATCAACCGCCTTCCAATCAACGTAAGGTCTACTCGAAACTACTAAGTTATTCCTTAACGGTATACCTAACGCAGCATCATCTATGTATAGGTGTGCATAACATTTAGGTGATGAAGTCCAGTTTGCTTGGGTTGGCTCCATCTGCACACCGAATAATTCAATGTCGTTCTCTTTGAACCAATTTATAGCATCTAATAAACCACCACTTTGGAAATCGTTCGTAACAGGACTTGTCCCAGCCGAAAAACTTCTCATGGTGAATAGTATTAGTTTATGTCCGGCATCAACCAGACGTTTAAGTACAGGCACGGCACCTATTTCTTTCCCTACATTAGGAAATTCATGGGTGGTGCAAGTACCATCAAAATCTATTGCTATTACCATTAAAGGTTTTTATTTATATAAAAATTCAATGCAGAAGGATCAAATCCATCACCCATAATAATATAATTACCACCAATACTATTTATAAGTTTAGCAGTTGCTATTAAACTTTTCATTTCGTGATCATCAAATCCAGTAGGATCTACACAAAATATAGTTGTTTTATCAGTTAAATGAGCACTGTGAACAGCTTCAGCTATAGAGAATACACCTTTCATAGAGCTAGTAATTACATATAAATGTATGTTACATCTTGTAACTTTTTCTATCTCCTCAATAGATTGACATTCGGGTGTCCAATCTTCTACCACAGGGTTAAAATAGTCAGTGGTTAAGTAAGGTATTAGTTTATCTCTCCAATTAGAGTTATTACACGTACCACCTAAAAATACTTTATTTTTCATAGTTAACTTATATAAACTATTTGAATTCCTATTTCGTGGAACATGTCTAACGCAATTTTGAAGTGTTCTCCCCATTTAGGGGTATCCAAATCTGGTTGAGTACAAACAACTTTTGTTATACCACTTTGTATTATTGCACGTGCACAATCAGCACATGGGAACCATTTTAAATATATAGAACAACCCTTTAATGGAACACCATTCTTAGCAGCACTATAAATAGCATTGCGCTCTGCATGTTCGGTCCAAAGGTATTTTTGAGGTCTTTCATAACGAGATTTTATATCATCGTCACAACCAGCTGGCAATCCGTTATAACCAGTACTAACAATTCTATTATCAGTATCAGCTATTACAGCTCCAACTTTAGTACCGGTATCCTTACTCCATTGAGCAACGAATTCAGCTACATCGGTTAATCTTTTATCCCAGTCAGCCATTATCTTCCTTGACCTTGATATTTCTTTGTGTAGTTCTTAGAACTTTTCAATTTACTTGACTTGGACTTAGCGTGTACACCAGGTCTCTTCTTTCTTTTCTTTTCGCGAAATGCAAAAACAATATTTCCTTTTGCCATTTGTTACTTTATTATATCTGATATAAATTGTTGTGAATTCAATTTTAAATGGTTGCAATGATATTTTTGGGATTCCATTTGTTTTATCCAAACATCCCAGTATTTATCTATCAAATTGATAAACTCTTGAGGGCTCTTTCTTTGTTTGTATCGATCCAAATACTCATCTTTTAAATGAGAGAACGGATACACCAAAGTAAATCCAATACCTTCATCAATTAATGCATCTCTAACATCTTCATGACTACTAACACAAATAATATCGACCTTACCAATATTATCTTTAATATGTTTTATATAGTTACCCGGGAATTCTGATTTATCAAATTTACTCGAATCACTATCTAAAACAATCTTTCCATCTTGTTGGTTATCATATAAAAAGGACTTCCCTGTTCCGGGAAATCCTGATAATATCAATGTATCTTTCACTATTTTCTTGATTTGTGATTTTCAATAATATATCTATATGGTATAAATCCATTGAAATTCATACACCATCCTTCTGCATCCTTATTAAATGAATAAGCATCGAATGTAGGTTCACCATTACCATTAAACTGCGTTTTCATTTCAGCTTTACCATTAATAAAGGATTCACACTCACTAAAATTCATTGCTTTAGCACAATGTTCAAATGGGCTCATGTGACCACTTGATAATAAACGATCGTGTAATTCCATATCTTTTTGATAGTCAATTTCACCATCAAAATTATCGTAAGATAACCTAGCACAACGAGCTGTAGCTATCTTAAGTTTAAGATCATCAAGATAGAGACCTCCTTTAGGAACAATATCATCCTCTGTCTTTAGATTGTGATAGGAATCCATAAGTTTACCTGTATCCATTTTACCGCCGAATGGAATATGCCATTCTCCAGCTTTAAGTGCTATAGGAGTACTATCATTTTTAGCATCCCACATTGATTCAGCCAGTGCTTGAATGTGTATTTCGGCTCCACTGTAACTAAGTCGAGTCCAATCTAAATCAGTTAGATCTTTTAATTGCTTGTTAAAACTTCCCTCAACAATTTCATTTTCTCCGAAATGCTTTATAACATCTTTTCTACTTTTGAAATGATACTCTGACCCTTCATCGTGGAAAGTATAATCGGGACTTCTTAATTTAAAGAAGTTATCATACTCAGTTGCAGTAACCAATACGTGGTACCAAACCCAAGGTTCAATGAGACGATTAACAACTTGTTTCGTTGCATTTTGTAAGTCAAGTCTTTTAGCGTGCTTTACAGCTTCATCTCGAGCACTTAACCAAGTTTCGATTAATCTACTAGGTTCTTCATTATAATCGTTTCCTTGCATGCCTGAATGCTTCTTCTGCCATGCTATTGGTATAAATGGATCGTTCTCTATCTGGTCTAACATTTTACTGAAAGGGATAGCGCGACTACTTGCTGCATTTCTAGAGAATAATCTGTGAGTCATTAACTCACTATGAATAGATCTAGGGTATGTTAATAGGTAAGTTGTTATTCTTTTACCTTGAGGTGATCTAGAATCAGCTACAATCCTAGCATTAATTTTTTCTTTGTTCATTATAACTCTTTATTAAACGAAAAAATCCCGAACTCTCTTGGCCAGAGAATCCGGGATCGGTTTGTGTATCTGTCAGAATACAATATTTTAAGTAGTGAGTGGTGGACCGGACTCGAACCGGTGTCTCTGGTTTTGCAGACCAGCGCCTAACCACTCGGCTACCTCCACTTATTCAAAATCTAATGTACCGGCTCGGGATTCCTCCTCAGTCATAGATTCTGGTAAGATTAAACCTTTTATCTTTATTTCATCAGGTACGATATTATCAAAGTCGTCTAAGGTTAGGAAATACTTTTCCATGAAATTAGCTTCCATAGCCATTTCTTTTAAACTGTCGTACCAAGCTTTTAACGGAGACATTTGCATATCTCTTATATAGTTACTGATTTCTTTAGCCTGGGCCATAACAAAATCAGATTGAAAATGTCGTCTATCTGAATCTTTCAGCTTACTAAAACGCTTTGTTATACGTTCTTGTCGCTTCTTATTCATATTAGCTTCTCTGTCTAAAGCAGCTTCTACTGCTTTTTGTTCCAAATCAATCATTGGTATTATTCTTTTATTAATTCAAGAATCTTGTTTACTATTGGATCAATAGAACTTTCAAGTGCATCAAACTCTTCGAATAATTTGAACTTACTGTCTTTATTATAAGAAGAGAAGTTCCTTGTTGCTAGATTTTTTATAATCGGATCCAATGCTTCAGCTTCACCTTCACTTTGATATCTACCCTTCGGGTTATATTTCTTCTTCCTGTTGAGAAAGATATCATATGTATCAAGCTTCGAATGCATTGATTTAATTAATTCACCGAGACAATAGTCTCCACTATAAACCGCTCCCAATAATATTGGTGAGTCTGTAATAACAACTTTTACTTTTCCAAGTACCCTATGTATCCTATGATACTGTTTTGCTGTTATATACAATTGGTTATCTAACGTATCAAAACGTCCTTCCCATACCATCTCTTTTGCAAATTCTGGTACAAGTTCACAATTGACATCTTTAAATTTTAATTTAGAAAAAATAGCTGCAGCCATTGATGATTTACCAGTGCCTGGGCCTCCATAAAGATTAACAATTAATGTGTCCATAGTTTAAATTTTTTGTAGGCGATCTCAGACTTGAACTGAGGACCTCCCGGGTATCAGCCGGACGCTCTAACCAACTGAGCTAAACACCTATAAGTCTTATTCTTTTAATTTTAATTTGTACGCCCGAAGGGATTCGAACCCCCGACCCTTGGATTAGAAATCCAATGCTCTAATCCAACTGAGCTACGGGCGTATCTATATTACCCAAAATCTTTTTCGTACTTTTTACATCTAAATGTGATCTTTAGAGATAATACTCTCAACTCTTCAACAAGATCTTTCATTATCTTATTGTCACGTTTCTTATCTAAACATGCCTGACAATCTTTTTCATCGTCATCAGGAGGGTTGTTTAAAAATAAGTCTGTTTGTTTTGCGCATTGGCATCCTGTAGGGTGAGGAGTAGTCATGTACTTGTTAAACTCCTTTATCTTTTGTCTAACTTTTCTCTTCTCTACTTGTAGTAAGCCTATATTCGCTAGTAGATCTAGGTCGTCAGCCATGTTAAAACCTTTTTACCTACAGTACCACTTATATTTTTTACTACATCAACATCAGCTATCATTTCAGCTTTTGCTTTAGCCCAAAATTCAGCTCTACGTTGTGCCTTAAGTTTAGCTATCCGCTCTTTCTCTACCAGTGAACGATTAAGTCTACCTAATTGATTCTCTGCTTCACGTCTAAAATACTCGGCCTCAAACTCTTCTCGATTAGATCTTCTCGTAGTTTGTTGTTCAACTACTTTTTGATGAGCAAAGTTACGTTGATTATCTCTAAGATCTCGTTGTCTGCGTAATTCATCCATTGTGTAATTTCCTGCAACCATACCACCAAGAGATTGTTTTTTCTGTTGTTGTGCTTGCTGTTCTTGCAATAACTGAGTTTGTTGTTTTCTAATTACTTGTCTTTGATGTTTATCTATACTTTCCCAGTATAAATCATCCATTGTCTTATAAGCCATATTCATATTATAAGTTAGTGGAGCCAACAAGATTCGAACTCGTATCTCCCGGTTCGTAGCCGGGTGCTCTATCCATTGAACTATGTCTCCAATTTAAGTGGCCTAAACCACTAATTTTAAAATATATTTAATCTCTTAAACAATACTACTAGTGCAATCAATGAAATTAGTACTAATCCCCAGTATATAAATATACCGGAAGCAGTCGCAAATATTCCACCCATCGGAAAATTCATCCCAAATACACCGGCTAGGAATGTTCCTGGAGTAAATACCCCAGTTATAATGGCTAGCCATTTCATTGCGTTGTTGGTATTATTACTTATCCCTGTGTTATAAAGATTTAAAGCATCATTTATTAGTCCATTATAAAGTTCGATTGACCTAGCAGCATGAGCAATATCTCTACGAAGATATTCTATGTAACGCTTTGTCTCTTGAGATATAACATTAGAACTATCTTTTATCCACAACAGTAATATGTCATCGACTGGTCGAACCTCTTTACGGAACTCATTAAGTTCCTTTTTTAAACCATATATAGCATTAACTGTATTACCATTTTTACGACCTTTAATAACATTATCCTGTAATTCTTCCACAGCGTTACCAAAGTCATCCATTTTTCTTATATAGTTATTTACTAAACATCCTACAACTTCACATGCTAAAATATCAGGTCCTCCTTTTTGAACGGGAGATCCCAACTGTCTCAATTTAGCATATATAGGTTCAAATACTTCAGAATCACTATCCTGAATTGTTAGTAAATAATTACCATTTATAATAACTGTTACTGGATTTGCACTAATCAAATGTCTTTTGTGATCGTACTCTACTTCTTTTAAAGATAGATAAATTTTATTAGGGCGAGATTCAAAGTGATGCTCATCTTTATTTAAAACTAAATCTTCTATTACAGTTTCATCGAGGTCAAAAATTCCTCCTAGTCTGTACATTTCAGCTTCACTTAAACCGCCACGGATATTAATCCATGTTACAGAATCGCAACCAACAAATTGTGATAGGTCGTTTAGAGATACTACATCGTTAGACGATATAAATTTCTTATCACTGAACCTTGCAACTGTTGCGCGAACCTTCTGTTTTTCCTTCTTTTTCTGAGACATTGATGATGTATAATATTGTCGTGCATTCATGGTATATATACTTTATATTTGATGGCCTACCAGGATTCGAACCTGGGATAACAGCGTCAAAGGCTGCTGTGTTACCACTACACTATAGACCAAGGTGTCGGGATGGCCGGACTCGAACCGACGATCTTATGCTCCCAAAGCATACGCCTTACCAACTAGGCCACATCCCGAAACTAATTATTGTCTTGATGGATCTGTGAAAACCGCGTGATGATGGTCTACAACAAAGTCCTTCTTAGACATTATAGTTTTTATATTGTTAAAATTCAATGGTTTCATACCATTTCCTTGAATTCCTACATCCATTTGCATCATATGCTTGTCATCTGGATAACAGCAATGTTGGTGTCCATGTAAATTCCAAGCACCTCTATGACTATTATTCCAGTTAGCCATTCTAAAATGACATAGGGTAATTTGTTGCTTCATTACTTGTATTTCAGTAAGACGCCCCATATATTCACCGTATTTTTCATACAGTTTAATGTGATCACCATGGTCGTGATTACCTCCTATAAAATATAGTTTCCCAGAAAGACTTGCTATCATAGATTCTATATAATCAATATCCTTCGACAATCCTATATCGCCTAGTAATATCGCTGTATCATTTGGTTCAACTAAAGCAATCCATTTAGAAACTATATCCAAATCACGTTGGAATATATCTTTATAGTCTTGCTTATCGTACTTAATTATATTCTTGTGCCCGAAATGTAAATCGGACCCAAACCATATATCATGTTGTGGGTCATTAAATTTTCTCATTATACGTCATATAAGCTCTCAATTGTATCTAGATACCTGGGAGTTTCTTTTGTAATTATGTTATGTGCAGTCATATACTGACCTATCGTAAGCTCGAGTACACTAGCAGTATCTCCTTCGGTACAATCAATGTATGCAAGGAAATGGTCTTTATCTTTTTGGATGTCATTGATAATTGTTATTTTATCAACTGGTGTATGCCCTATAACCTGGCTAATACCTTTTAGTGGCTTAGTAGATGTCTCGTGTTTATCTGCCCAGAAAGGACCTCCTTGGTTCTTGTTTCCACCTCTTTTGAATCCACAATCAAACATACAATCCACATTCTGTAAAAAAGCTCCATTCAAGTCGTCTGCTATTTTAACACTTGTGTATGGGAATTCATATTGATACCAACCCCTATGAATTCCGGCATGTGTCCAAACAATACTACCTTCTTGGTAAGCTGCTTGAAATAAATCTCTTTTTGATCTGAGTAATTCATTCAAATCAAAGAATGCTTCTGATCTGAAACCAGAACAACCATGCCTAGCATATCCGTTAAGATATTGAAGATCATGGTTGCCGAGTAATAGTACAACTTTATCTGGATAGTTCTCCTTAAGTTGTATTAACCTTTTTAAGTTATGTATTATCTCGACATTTGTTTTCACAAAGGAATCAGTATAATCTCCAATGAAGATATATTTATCATACTCTGTATCTAATTGGGGAGTCTCTGTTAAGATCTTTAAATCAGCAAACAACTCCCATACATCACGACCATGAAGATCGCCTATACTTAAAATCTTAATCATAATATAAATTTAATTGCGGAGGGAGTGGGATTCGAACCCACGGAGCTTTTACACCCTCTAGTTTTCAAGACTAGTGCCATAGACCACTCGACCACCCCTCCTAGTGTTACACTAATGTACGTACACTAATGTGTTTGATATTATATTCACAATGCTTCTCAAATTCTTTTATAATAAGTGGTAAAGAATCACTTTCCATAGGATTAATAAACATCCTAAACCTAGTTTCTACAAAGAACTTACCGTAAGATTTCTTTATAGGTAACATTGTGGTAAACTCTATTTCTGGTTGTGGAAACATGTAATTAAACCTGCCTGTACATGTAAATGTATACCTCGGATAAACAGGTGTATAATTGTAAGTACCTTGATACATAGTATCTACAAAGTTTACATACTCATTATTATCTGAAAAGTATTTGCGACTATTAGGATTTATACTATATACTTTCATTATATTAATTTATTAGTTTGTAGCGCATGGGGGAATTGAACCCCCGTGACCACCGTGAAAGGGTGGCATCCTGGTCCACTAGATGAATGCGCCAGATGATTTACCATCTTGGGACTTTAGTCATATTTCTATAACCTTCCCAAATTGAGGCCTTAGTAGCCTTATCAAGTTCAGATATACTGACAGCTCTTGTTAAAGCTAGTTTTCTACCAAATTCTTTGTCGTATGTATCGTTTGGCGAGCAAAGAGCTTCACCACAACAAATAACCTTTTCTTCATCTTCAATACTACAAAGTATTTTGTTAGATGTCTTTGTGTTGTCGATCACAGCATCTACACTGCTGTAATACCACTTTACTCTAATACCATTTACATTCATAAGTCATGATTTAAAATTAATAATTTAGTTGCGATAGTAGGCTTTGAACCTACGTCTCCCGGGTATGAGCCAGGCGTGCTGAGCCGCTACACTATATCGCTGCCCCTTGCTTATTACGTAATTATACAAGAGCCGTTAGTACTACCTTCCGATAGTATTGGGTGAAAGGAGGGACTCGAACCCTCGACCGCCTGAACCACAATCAGGTGCTCTACCATCTAAGCTACAATCACAGTACCCACCGAGAGACTCGAACTCTCACGCCCTGGGGACACTAGATCCTAAATCTAGCGCGGCTACCATTACGCCAGGTGGGCAAATTTTAATCTAGTATTTTAAAGAGTCTAGATAATTTCCTCTTAGCACGTTCTGTTGCTGCTTTATTCCATACTACTTCCATTATACTCGTATATGGTCGTAAACCATAGCTATAATTGTTATAACTAATAGAATACCTAATCCATAAATTTCCCATGGAATTTTCTCATTAAGTTTTCTCATAGCATCTCCTCTGGTATAGGTTCTTCAATAATATAGAACTTCTTCATACCTGTTTTAAAATATAATCCTTTGGTATTTCGGTACAGAGTGTTTGTGGCTACTGCACCTGTATCCGGGTTGTAGTACATCACATTAGCTCTAGTAGCTTTCATCGACTCATCGTTACGTTCTTTAAAAGAACCTATTGGTACATTTCTCATTTGTCCATGTACCGAATGAAACTTATAATGATGGGTTGTGGACCATTCTTTAGCATTACCACGAAAAGCAAGTATAACCATTGAACTAATAGATGGAGATTTATCTAAAGCTTCTTGAAAGTTATTAAAGTAATTCATTAGTCAACATTACCTCTAGAATTAAGGACTATCTTAATCTCATCAAGATACGCCATATGGCTGTAATATTGAGCAAGTTGTTCATTAGTCGGAGTTTCTGTCTCTGATGTAAATGCTTTATAATAACTTGTTTTATGCATTCTAGC